>SDBT01001021.1_pt1 | contig 47572 bp, 42 predicted proteins | sample 2277101 | NCBI WGS metagenome assembly SDBT01 (sample SAMN10404973, study PRJNA504765) | marine sediment metagenome | isolation source: marine sediment core GS10_PC15, 103 cmbsf | place: Arctic Ocean: Southern Knipovich Ridge | collected 2010 | reverse complement strand
TCAATATTCCATTTTAAGGCAAAAAAGTGAACTGATTAGTTCGAAGGTCTAAATCAAATTTCTAAAAATTCGTTCAGAAACCTGCTTCAGCCAAAAGTTCTTTTAATCTAATAATTTTGATATCTGGATAAATTCTCGCGGGTTCTCCCATGTAAGTTATAAGAGAGGTAATCATCGTGTTTTTTTTCAATTCTTGAGTGATTTCTTGAATCCTTTTCAGATTTTCTACAATAAAAGTAGCAAAAAGCAGAGGGTTTGTTGCAGAAATTATTGGCGCAAAATATTCCAGAGGGAACTGCTCCTGCACTAATGAAAGAATTTGATTCAAGTCTGTCTCTTTTTCATCCCAATGGATTCTAATCATAATTATTATTCCTCCTTTATTGGGATTCCAGGTGATTGTAAAATTCACCCCTCCACCCTCTTTAAGCTCGTTGATAACCTTGCTAACCATTCGAGATGTCAATTCAGATCTCTTAGCTATCTCACTGACTGACATTCGTGGATCTTCTACTAGAAACTTTAATATTTTCAACTGTAAGGTTGTCAATTCTATCTTTTCGCCTTTAAGGTGCAACATAGGATGTAATTCAACATTTCTTACTTGTTTTAAATTCCTAAGAAACGTTCCTATCTCAGAAAGACCAGATGTGCCACTAAAGCAGGCAAAAACGTTGTACATCCCTCCAGACATTTTTCCAACATAACTTACCATTGGATTGTTTCCAATTGTCTCAATAAGCTCCTCATCTTCTGTACCATCAGTTGTTAGTATAATCATAGACATTTCAGCATCAACCATGGCTAAACTTAATTCAACAAAATATTTCTCAATAATACCCATTGAACGCATCTTAATGACACGTTTCTTGATTGCATTTGCAGAAACTTCATTTTTTTCAGCTATCTCCTGAAAAGTTGTTCTACAATAGCTCATAAGGTCTAAGAGGATGTTTCTATCCAGTGAATCCATAATTTCGTCACCAAAATACAAAACTGGGAGTGAAGAACTATACTAATCTTTGATTTAGAATTCAATAATTAGGAATACTAAAAACTTTTCTATCTGATGGAATTTTTCTATTTATGTCATCATACCAACTCGTTGTCCAACAAGTTTAGTAGATTCTCTGCATGCTTAAGTCTTTTTTTGAGATATAACCAAAATGGTAAATCATGTGTCTTCTGGGGTTTTAGTGAGGATTGTTAAGCTTTATTCTAGTGAAAATTGATACGCTGTTACCATTCTACATGTTTCTGGTTGCTCCACTCCAGGTATGGAAGCTAATTAGTTAAAGGATGATCTATTTTTTTTTAATTTATTTCCATTATATTTATTATTCTTCAATAGCTAGTTTACAATCAAATTCCAGATAAATCTAACAATAGTTATTTGAATCGGTATTCTTTATAAAACAAGAAAATAAATCTAGCCCATTCTCTGAAAATAATTATTCAGAGCTTAGTTGTGGCGGAAATGATACGATACAAAAGTAAAATGATTATTAAAATGCTAATATGTATAATGATGATAATTAATCTCACCTCGTTAGGCTATTCAATCCCTGGAACTGTTACACCTTCTCCTGTTCCTGATGGGGAATGGATTATTAATGAACCTACCACTATTTCAGATGAAACGGTATTAATGAATGGATCAATCGTTGTAAATAATACATTGACAATTTCAAACTCCAATATAGTATTTATGGGACATACCGATGGAGTTGGATATAGTGATTACAATCTCACAGTTCTTGAGAGTGGCACATTGACAATTACTAACTGCAACATTACAACTGATAACTCAACTTATCGGTCATCGATTACTGCAATGAAAGGGTCGGAAATGACACTTCAAAACAGTCTATTTACTCATCTAGGTCATCCAAGCCATGTTGCTTTAGATATTGAAACAGATAATGTTATAATTGATGAATGTGACGTAAAAGACGCTGGGTCTCATAGTTTGGAAATCTACAATGCCAGTGGAGCAGTTATAACTAATTCAGCTTTTGCAAGTGATCTAGGACGAGTGGTATTATCTTATAGTTCTGATCTATTGTTTCAGAATAATACTTTTAATAATTCTCCTGGTTATTTCTCTATTAGATTTTACAATATAACTGATAGTGTATTTGATAATAATATCTTTAACCATAATTCAACTACTTATTCATTATATTTTCCTGCTTCTGATCCCTCACGAGACATCATACTGACAAATAATCATTTTTTCTCACCAAATACTTCACCTGCTGCTCATATATACATGATGGGCACAGAAAATTTTGTTATTAACGACAATGAGTTTTCTAGTATCTACAACGGGATTCTCATTGGCAGCAGTACAAATAATACCGTAATAACTGAAAATAAATTCAATCTTACCAAATCTACTGCAATTAGAGTTGAAGAACATGGTAATAATAATTTAACCATTTCTGGGAATAGTATTAGTTCTGTAGAAGGTCACGGAATTTATGTGAACAGTAACACCAATTTTCCTGGATTAGTAACTCCATTTATATCAAGAAATACTATTAATAGTGCAGGAATGAATGGAATTTTAATCAATAACTTCCCAAAGAGTAATGTTAGCAACAATATCATCAGTAACACTGGAGATGATGGTATATCCATTATTAATTCATCTAATGCCATTATTAGTCATAATGTAATATCTAAAGTCAATGCAAGTATATCGGCGCATGGAATAAATGTTACAGACTGTAATGACACAGTAATAATGGGAAATGAGATCACATCATGCGGAGGAGATGGAATTCATTATGATGCCACGGTTAATGGAAACAATGTCAATATCAGCTCAAATGAAATCACTATAGCGGGATCTGACGGAATAGAAATTCGAAGATTGATCAATAGTCAGATTTCTGATAATACAATAAGTTCTATTCGGTACCGAGGTTTGCTAATCGATTATAGTGATGAAATTGAAGTCCGCAATAATAGCATTACTAATATCTTGGGTGAAGATGGAATTGATATTCAGCACTCAACAAACATCAATATTATCTCTTGTGTAATTTCAGATATATTTTCTACAGGAATCGAACTAACAAATAGTGAGTTCGTTAATATACAAGACAACATTATTTCAGGTTGTGTAGAAGGTATATATTTTATTTCAACCTCGCATAATAATACTGTTAGTCAAACTTTAGTAACTTCTGGTTTATACGGGCTTTATATATCAGGAGATGACAATATATTCTTTAATAATACGTTGTCAGAGAATTTGTATGGAGTGTATTTATTGTCTGGTAGTGAAGGGAATTTTCTGTATTTCAATAATTTCATTGGAAATGGACTTTATCAAGCGGTTGACAAAGGAACTGATAATAAGTGGAGTTCACATGAAGTACTTCCTTTTGAATATTACTTAGGCAATTACTGGAGTGATTATGAAGGGATAGATATTGACGATCCAACTGGGTTTGGTGATACTCCTTACAATGTCACTGGAGACATTGTAGACGAGTATCCATTAATGAACGAAGCTGATGTGATACTTCCACCTCCGACGATTAACCATCCCCTCGATCTCACATATATAACTGAAACAACAGGGCATGTCATCGCATGGTCTGCTTCAAGCACCGTAAGTCCCTCACATTATGTTATAACTATTGATGGGAGCATTGAACTAACCACTAGCTGGGATGGATCAACTATTGGTTTATCTGTAGATGGTTTGGAGGTAGGATCTCATACAGTAATATGCTCTGTTTATGATGATCTTGGAAATTCTGCTAGTGATTCTGTTACTGTTCTTGTTACAACTACGACTGGTGACACAACTACACCTCTAACAACTCAACCTTCTACCACCACATCAGAAGGTCAATCTCAAGATTTACCATTTGATTTACCATCATCAGTTATGGGCCTAGTTGGTGGAATGGCCATCATGGGAATTCTCTTTATATTGATGAAAATTATTAGAAGAAAGTAACGTTCAACTTCTAACAATTAAACTCCCCCCTTCTTTTTTTTATCGTCAAATCTATCAAAAAATCTCAATATCCATTATGCGAAACATAGGAAAACCTAACTCTAATAATAGAAATTTATGATGATTTGGATAATTACGATTTCTTCTCCCTTGTTCGCTTATCTAATTCCTCTTCAATGAATATTAGCTGGTCTTCAACATGTTTAATCTTTTTTTTCATATGAATACGATGTTTCTTCAAAGCATCATCAGAAGCTTTTGAGAGAATTCCTTGTGCTTCCTCTGGAGAAAAAGTCCGTCCCAAGGGGAAAAGTGGTGGAGGAATATGCGAACTTTCTCCAGCTATAAAGGCTCTGGCAAACTCTTTTCTTGCTTCTTCAAGTTTTTTAGCAACTTTTAATCCAAAATCTGTTAATTGATACTCTATTACTGTTCTACCTGTATCTTGTTGCTCTACTCCCGGGTTTCTATCTAACACTCCAGCTTCATTCAATTCTTTCAATACAGGATAAATCGAAGCCGTTGTTGGGCGCCATTTTCCTTTGGTAACTTCATCAATTTTTTGTGATAGTTTATATCCGTGAAAAGATGATATTTCTTTGCTATCATTCCCCTTATGATGATGTTTATGGAGTAACAAATGAACAATAAAGAATCGAAGGCTACCACGGCGATATCGTTCTATCCACTTTTCTACAAGGTTATTTGCACTTTCATCTAACTTTTGCTCTGAAGACAAATCATTCTACCCTGATCTAAGAGATTTTTGATATTTTTATTCAATAATATTCTACTCTTATTACAATTGTAGAAATATAGGAAACCTATATATAGTTTTTCTATATATATTTGATTTACAAAATTAATGGATGAAAAATTAATGCAAACGACAGAAATTTCTCAGAGTGTCTTTAAAAAACCAATAGATACCCGATTACCTACAGAACGCTATAGATCAGCTACACATTGGTATTTAAGTTTTCTATGGCGAAGTCCAAGATTGGTATTCCTTAGTTTAGGTGTTTCTCTCTTTAGCGCCTTCTTAACACTTGCACCTAGCCTGCTATTGGGGATGGCTTTTGAATTTCTAGCAAAAGAAAGCTTTACATTCACAACCGACTTTTTACTCATTTGTCTAGCAATTGTGGTAACATCGATTCTAGCATTTTTTGTATCTTTTATATCTAATTATTCATGGACTGTTGCTGCTTTCCGTTATGAACGAGATACACGTCAGGAATTCTTTGATATAATTCAAGCTCACTCTATGACCTTTCATGATGAAATAGATAGTAGTAGCTTACTCTCTATGTCTATGAATGAAATTTCACAGATGAGAATGGGTGTTAACCCTTCTATGCGAATGTTAATGAATTCTCTATTGAGTATGACTTTTATAATGTTTTTTTTCTATTTCTTTGATCCAACTTTTCTCTTACTGACATTGATTGGATTTCCTATTTATCTCATCCTTGTAATTCGATATGCGGGAATTGTTGCTCCCATTAGAAATGAATTAGCTTCCCGATTAGCTGTCGTTACGCGAGACAGCCAAGAAATTTTTCGCGGAATTGAAGTTGTTCGCAGTTTTAATCAGGAAGTTCGAGAAAATAAACGATTCCAAAAAGGAAGTAATAGATATGCTGAAATGGTAGCAAAAGAGGGACGAGTTTCCGCTTTCTTTTGGCCCGCACTCATTCTTATTGCAATAACTGCACTTATTTTTGGATTGGGGTTATCCAACATAAATAACAGTCTAGATCCCAGTGTTGCGGTTGGAGAGTTTACTGCCTCTGTATCAATGTTACTTTCACTTCAATTTCTCAATTTCATGCTCCCAATGGCAATTATCAATATTCGGGCTGGAAAAACCAATGCTAATCGAATTTGGGAAAAAATGTCATGGAAAGATCCTGTCCCAGATATAGCACCAGTGGATAACGAACCCAATTGGAATGGAGACATTATATTTGAGAATGTAAATATGAAATATGCTGGTTCTTCAAAATTTGCTTTAGAAAATATAAATTTGAATTTACCAAGTGGATCCCGTATCGCAGTTATAGGAGGTCCAGGTTCAGGTAAATCCACCTTTTTAAAATTATTATTACGTCTGTATGACCCTGATGAAGGAAAAATATTATTAGCGGGTGTTCCTTTGACTGAAATTTCTGCTCATAAAATTCGTCGGGGGGTCACAATGGTAGAACAGGAAGTTTTTCTGTTTTCAGCATCTGTAAAGGAAAATATCGCGTTTGCAAAACCAGGTGCAAGTGATGAAGAAATCATACTAGCTGCAAAAAATGCTCAAGCTGACACTTTTATTGAGAAATTACCGCAAGGTGCCGAAACAAAGATAGGCGAAAGAGGGGCAAAACTATCAGGTGGACAACGACAACGAATAGCAATAGCGAGAGCATTGCTGGCTGACCCAAAAATACTTCTTCTTGACGATTCCGCTTCTGCTATTGATTCGAAGACTGAATTGTTACTTAGAAGAGCTCTAGACAAGCTAATGGAAAATCGAACATCAATAGTAGTAACACAACGACTCAGAACATTGATTGAATCAGATTTTGTCATATTATTTGACAAAGGTAAAATTAGTGCTGTTGGGTCTCATAATGACCTTCTGAAAGATTGTGAACAGTATAAAAGAATATTTGCGAATTTACCAGAAGTAATTGGAGGTAATTTCTAATGTCCCACGGAGGAGGAGGCCCGATGAGAGCTTTTAGTCAAGAAAAACACAAAAATATTAGGTCAAATAAGGTTCTATTAAGGGAGTTATGGGGATATCTGAAAAAGTTTAAACTTTCTCTAGTAATCTCTGGAATTTTAATTTTATTATATACCTTAGGAAATATGTTTTCTCCATTAATAATTACTGCAGGTCTAGATAGTGTTGTAACAGAGAGTTTATTTATTGATACTGATTTTTTAACGTTGATCTTTATTATATTTTTAGGAATAAGTCTTGTGGTGTGGATTCTAAACGCCTCAAATACGTACATTCTTGCTCGTGTTAGAGCTAATATGCTACATGATGTTAGATCAGATGTTTTTGACAAACTAGTTAATGCTGATATGAATTTTCACACAGCAGAACAATCTGGAAATGTAACAAGTCGCGTAACAAGTGATGCAGATGAGCTTGCAGCTGGAATTACTGTTGCTACATCAGCAAGTTCTCAACTCCTTCTCGGCCTTGGGACATTTGTTATTTTATTAGTGATCAGTCCGATCATGTTAGGTGTAGCTTTACTTGCTATTCCTGTTGCTTGGTTTTTAGCAAAAGTTCTAGGCTCTTTGGGCCGTAAAACCATGTATAGTGTTCGACGAAGCTATGGTGAGGTATCTGGCCAAATGGCTGAAAGTTTAGCTGGTGTTGGAATTGCTAAATCATTTAATCGTGAAGAATGGTCATCTTCTGTTCTTTCTGAGTTAAATGAAAAAACATACCAATTTTTCAAGCAATTAGGAGCTTTATTTAATTTTCTGTTTCCAGCAATCTCAATGATCTCGACCATTTTGGTTGCACTGACATTAGTTGTTGGTGGTTGGTTATCTACAGCCGCTTTTTCACTTGGTTCCATCTACCTTGGAACAATAATGGTCCAACGATTTTTAGGCCCTATTTTACATCTTGCTATGTTTTATCCTCAATTAATAGCGAGTCTCGCTGCTATGGACCGAATAACTGATGTATTGGAACAACAACCTGTAGTCATAAATTCACCTACGGCTCAACCGCTTAATTTAGACGATACCAGTGTAAGTTTCGAAGGTTTAACGTATGAATATGAAAAAGGGACTCCAGTATTAGAAAATGTTACTTTTAAAGTAAACCAGGGGGAAAAGATTGCAGTAGTAGGACATACTGGCGCAGGGAAAACCACATTGGCAGCTCTGATCGCTAGATTCTATGACCCAACTGAAGGGCGTATACTCATAGGTAAGCAAGATTTGCGAGACATTACACTTGAAAGTTTACATTCAGCAGTAGGATTGATACCTCAAGAACCATATCTCTTTGCAGACACAGTAGTTCAAAATATTAAGTACGGTAATGAAGAAATCACTGCTGGTGAGATTTTTGAGCTTTGTAAACTAATTGGCGCTGAAGATTTTATTCAAGCCCTGCCGAATGGTTACGAAACTCAACTTAAAGAAAGTGGTAAAGGATTAAGCTCAGGCCAACGTCAAATGATCACAATTGCTAGAACTATGCTTGCTGATCCTAAGATTTTAGTGCTAGATGAAGCTACAAGTCGATTAGATGCATATTCTGAAAGTCTTGTTCAGTTAGCTCAAAAAGCTTTATTCGAAGGGCGAACAACGTTTGTTATAGCTCATAGATTAACAACAATTCGTGATGTCGATAGAATTGCAGTATTTGAAAAAGGTAAACTCGTTGAACTTGGAACACATGAAGAACTTCTAGAAAAAAAAGGTGTGTATTTTGAGTTATATATGACTTACTATCAACACCAAGGTGTCGAAGAGTTGACTGAAGTATACATGGCTCCTCAAGAAACTTCCACTTTTGGGACTCAAGCTATGCCCCAAGGTATGGCTAGTGGTGGTCATGGTGGTGGTGGTATGGGTGGTGGTGGTATGGGTGGTGGTGGTATGGGTGGTGGTGGTATGGGTGGTGGTGGTATGGGTGGTGGTCATGGGAGTGGTATGGACCCCAAGAAAATGCATGAGATGATGCAAAAAAGTGGAATGACTACTGAGAAAATGCGTGAGATGATGCAAGAAGGTAGTATGAAACCTGAAGATATGCACGCAATGATTAAAGAACAGGGAATGACTCCCGAAGAAAAACGTAAGAAGTTGAAGGGAAAAGGATCTAAATAATATTTTTTAACCTCTAATTCTTTTCTTCTCTCCTCTCCTTTTTTTAAAATCAAAACAATATAGATCAAAATGTCTGTGTTTTTTATTTTTCATTTTAGCAAAATGGAACTATTGTTTTAAATTATAATAGAAATATTATGATTGACCTCTAATCTTGGTGTTTCTGTGTCTGATTCCTCTATATTTGATCCTAGTCCTTTGATAGAACATATGGTGAATTTAGCAGTTCTAATAAAGGATGAAATTGCTGTAAACCAAGACAAAGAGATTCTCAACATAATTCAATCTGATTTTAAAAATTTCCTGAAAGTTAAATTAAACTTCGATGAATTCGCTGAAATCTATGCTCAATGCTTTGTCTATGGATTATTTTCTGCAAAAATAATGCAGAAAGGGAAAATTACCTTAGAGAATGTTCCTACTACGCTGGGGAAAGCCAATCCTTTGTTAAGAAAAGTATTTGTAGTCTTTAATCAAGACATTTCTAGCATTTTTGATCACAAAAAGAACGAACTTAATACGTTTATTGAATTTCTGAATCAATTAGATTTTTCAGCTCTAATAAACTGGTTTAGTAAAGCTAACAGAAAATCCAATCCAGTAATTCACTTTTACGAATCATTTCTCGCAGATTATGATCCACAGCTGAAATTGAAACGTGGAGTATTCTACACTCCCGATACAATTGTTTCTTTCATCATTAGATCAGTTAATATTCTTTTGAAGGATTCCTTACGCTTCAGCGACGGATTAAATGATCCATCAGCAATTATATTGGATCCTGCAATGGGTACTGGCACATTCTTGAATGAAATAGTGAGAATTGTAAAGGAGAATTTTGAGCAAATTAACATGAACACATCTCAAGAAAAGCGTATAACAGAATGGAATCGTTTTATAAATAGTAACCTCTTGAAACGTGTTTTCGGCTTCGAAGTTATGATAATCCCATATATTGTTGCACATCTACAATTAGCTCTACTTCTAGAGGCAACAGGATATGATTTTGCAAAATACCAAAACAGAATTGGAGTATTTTTAACAAACTCTTTAGAAGGAACAAACAAGAATAAATCGAATCTAACAAAATATCTTAGGAACGATTTATTTTCATCCGAAGAAACAGATTTGATGAATGAAGTTAAGATAAACACTCCTATTTCAGTAATTGTTGGTAATCCTCCCTATTCCAAATTTTCTAGTAACAAAGAATGTCACTGGATTGAGGGGTTGATGAAAGGCACAATTTCTGATGGTGCAAGGAGAAGTAGTTATTATGAAATAGATGGAGAACCCCTCCAAGAACGAAAAACTCATCTATTAGATGATTATGTTAAATTCATTCGCTTTGCCCAGTGGCGTATTGAAAAAACTGGGTATGGAATTGTTGCTTTCATTACTAATCATGGCTTTTTGAGTAATCCAACTTTTCGAGGTATGCGACAACAATTACTTGAGGCATTTGATCAACTTTATATTCTTGATCTACATGGAAATATACTGAAAGGGGAAACAAGTCCTGATGGTTCAAAAGATGAGAATGTTTTCGATATCAAGCAAGGAACCTCAATAATCTTCATGATTAAAAAGAAGAAGAAAGACCATCAACCTCAAATGTTTCATTTTGATCTATGGGGGACTAGAAACAACAAGTATAAGTATTTACAGGACAATGATGTATCTAGTGTAAACTGGATCCAAATTTTTCCGCGAACCCCAGATTATTTTTTCTACCCTATTGACTGGACCCTTTGGGAAGAATATAAAAAAGGTTGGAAGTTAACTGACATTTTTTCTGATCATGGGGTTGGAATAGTTACTGCAAGAGATAAGCTGACAATCCATCCAACTGAAGAAGATATATGGAATACAGTGATTGACTTTGGAACACTTTCTGCTGATGAAGCCAGAAAAAAATACAGATTAGGAAAAGATGCTGAAAGTTGGAGAGTGGTAAGCGCTCAAAATGATTTGAGGAAAATTGGATTAGACAAAGCTGTTTCACGAAAAAATGGACAAATTAAAATTATTGATGAAACATTTACGAACCAATTGAAGGAGCAATATATCAAACCAGTAAATTATCGTCCATTTAATAAGAAATACACTTTTTATACAGGAAATTCAAATGGATTTTTAGCAAGGCCTGTTTATTCTATAATGAAACATCTCCTTCAGGAAGATAATCTAAGTTTAATTACTACCCGTTTAACAAAAGGTGAGGAGTTTAAACACGTTTTTGTTAGTAACATTTTATTCGAACAGATTTTTCTTTCTTCCAAAACATCGAATAGTGCTTATTCATTCCCTCTGTACATTACTTCTCAAAATGATGACGAACTAAGAGATAATATATCCCAGCAGTTCATCCATAATTTATCTAGTCACTGGAACTTAACCTACTTAGATAACCCGGCAAATGAAGGGGAATTAGTTTCTAATTTTAGTTCAAAAGATATTTTCCACTACATTTATGCAATCTTACATTCTGAAATATACCGAAATAGGTACAAGAACTTTCTTGGTTTAGATTTTCCCCGAATTCCATTTTCAGCCAACCTGGATTTAGTACGTGAATTAGTATCAAATGGAAAGGAACTAGTGCAATTGCATCTTATGGATATAACCAACAAAAATATAATTTTGGAAGGAGAATCTGAATTCCATTTTTCAAAGGCATCAGACATAATGGTGAAAAATAAAAGGAAAAAAAAGTATAAGAGCGGTAAATTATATTTAAATGACGAGTACTATGTTGATGGAATTTCAGAAAAAGTCTATAAATTCCATATTGGTGGTTATCCTATCATTGAAAAATGGATCCGTGAAAATAATAACAAACTAATATCATCAAGGACAATCAGAATTTTAAAGAACATTATATCAATTATCAAAGTCACTTTAGCTTTGTCAGATCAGATCGATAAAGTCATTAGATGTGAAAGTTCTTTTCTAAAAAGTAATTATTAGAAAGAAAAAGGATAAAGAAATGAAATAATTACTATTTCTTTCTTCTTCTTGGTAGTATTAATACCGATGATAGGCATACAATTATTGCTATAATCATTGAAAATCCTGAAGTTGCACTAGGAGTAGAAGGATCAGTATCAGTCTTGTTACCTGTTGTTTCATCTGTACTCGTTGTTTCGTCTGTACCTGCTGGTTCAGTAGTAGTTATAATTTCACTTAATGGATAGGGGTCACTTGTTCCAGGGGGGCCAGCAAGCTCATATTCTCCAGAACCATCCCAATCAGACCAATAATTTCCTTCATTGGTCGTATTATCATACCAAGTACATCCTCCAGTTTCATCCTTTGCTTGAGGATTGGATCCATCGCCATTATATTTCATGATATTATGATGAATTATTAATCTATAAGAAGAAATCGCGTTAATTCCAAAAACAGTATTTGATTGTATAAGATTATACGTTACAAGACCATCTCTTGATGAAGAAAGATATAGTCCATAGTCATTACTATATAACTCATTGGACGATACTTTTATGTCGGAACCTGCATATATATAGATTCCATCGTCATCATTCATGAAAGCCTTATTTCCGCTTAATGTTATATTTTCACTATCTTGGGCAACAGAACCTTCAATATGTATGCCATTATTATTGTTCGAACATTCATTATCAGTAATTGTCAGATGGTTGGATCTTTCGATATGGATACCATCGTTATTTTTTTCTCTACAGATGTTTCCATCAATAATCGTGTAATTACCACGATAAACCTTAATTCCGTGACCATAACCTCCTATACAGCTATTATTCAGAATTTTATTATAATGTGAATTCTCCAGATCAATCCCCATAACTGTGTTTTCTCTAATGATGTTATTGTTAGAATCGGATAGATCAATACCACCTGTAGAAACATTATTATTTTCAACAATATTATTATCAGATAACCACAATCCCAAATGTAATACGTCTGTATAACTAATGATATTATTCCTGATGACTCCTGTTCCATCGATTTCTCTCAGGTAAATTCCATATTCAGGACCCCAAATATAACAATTTTGAATAATGAAGTGTTTAGTAGTACCATAAATTAAAATACCATCACTTACATATCTCTCTGAGATATTAAAATTCTCTATTCGATATGGATCCTCGCTCGTTCCTGTACCAGGAAAAGCATTTGTAACGAAATCATCATCAGAATCAATTATTATTGGACTATGATCAGTATAATTGATTTCGATTATACTTCTGGGGAGATTTGAAACTTCTCCATTAGCACTTATACCTCTAAAGAGAAGAATATTAAGTAAAAGGATACAAATTAATATTAAATTTCTACCATCAACATAATTATTTTTTCTGAACATCAAAATAACCTCAATATGAGTAGTTAAGCGAAAATAAACACGAATTACATACTAATGAACTAAACAATACATCAGATATTAGATCATAAATACCTTTGTATTTATAGAGAGAAGAACTTGATAATAATTTCTCTGAAATAAGCATACAAATTTAAATATCAATAAATCAAGGATTATTTTTCAGTTATTAGGTGATTTTAAATAATGCTAAAAGGAAATAATGTTAATTTAAGAATCATTGAAACTGAAGATCTACCTTTATTCGCAGAATGGGATAATAACAAAGAAACTCTAGGGGAATTTTGGTTTAGTAGCCAAATCTCTTCTATTTAAACGACGATTCTTCAAGGTTAGTTCGATAAGTCTTGGGGTTGCTTCAGGAAGATGCTACTTTTAAGCTATGAATACACCTGATAAACTTAAAATCTTTAATTTTTAAGCCAGGATGTTTGTTCTTCAATTCATCCAGCAAGCATATTTACTGAATTGATGATTATAATTAGAATACCAACCACCAGAACACCGATCCAAGATAGAAGTTTTATAGCGTTATCTCCTAAATTTACAGGAATATATGGTGCAAAAAAGGGGATATTTTTTACTGCTATCAATATCATGGCCACTGCTATTAATATAATAGCTCCTAAAACCAATAACAATGAAACTTCATATAGAGGACTATCTTTCCCTAGTGTGCTAGGCATAATAAGCATACTAACAGCTAACAAGATAATATATAATATTGATTCTTTCTCTTCCATTTTTTATCAACCTAAACTCTCTATTTTAGAATTATTTTGATATAACGAAAATTAGATGTTCTATTTATAATCATTATCAGACTAACATTTGATAATCATTATGATATCTGGTAAAAAGCGAATAATTAGAGTGTTTTTGGTTCCTTGAAAATCTTCCGAGAAATAAATTCTAGTACTAAATAAAATATTCATGAAATAGGAGACAATATATCCCAGCAGTATTATCTGCAAGAAAGACTAGGTTTTTTAAAAACATTTTTACCATAATTAGCTCAACAATTCTTAGATCAAATGAAATAGATAGTATCATCATTCGTGAAAGCTCTTTCCTATAAAACTGAAAAATAAATTCAAATAAGAAAAAGGGAGAAAAAAACGCAAGTTTTATCAACTATCGAAAAACTCATTGATCGCTTTCTATTAAAAAAAGATTGGATGAATTCTATGGTAAAAGAAAAAAGCTTCTGCGAATGGTGTGGAAAACCTCGATCCCAGGATGACATTTACTGTGCTAGTTGTGGTCAACGACTCAAAGGAGAAAATGCTCTTAAAGGATTTGTAGATATTGAATTGGATCAAAATCAAATTTTTGGTCTGATTGTAGCAGGTTTCGTGGTGCTTAATATTATTAACTTTATTTTCGTTTTTATGTTTCTCCCTGAAGGAATGGATAATTTCTTTCTCTTAATATTAGTTATCCCGACTCTAGTTACCATTATCGCACTTGGTGTTATTTATGCAGGTATTAACAAAGAAGGAAGCCATAAATGGATTGGGAAACAAATTAATCCTTATAAAAAAATGAAAACATCTGAAAGAGTAACAGAACTAATATTTGGAGTGTTTTTTAATTCTCTCTGGGTAGTAATCTTATTTATAATATTTTTTAATGAATCAATTCCATTATTTACGAGATCTGATACTTTTGCTATGTTAGTAGTTTTCATTCCCGCAATATTTGGTGTTTTTAATAGTCTGTTCAAAGGTTTTTTTGGGAATTCCCCTCAAACTCGAGGATTTTTGATTTTATCTGATGCTGTATCCATTGCTAGTATCAGTCTTATTCTATCTAATTGGTTTTTCGATATTCCAGCTTTCATAGAATGGATAGGAACGGTTGCAGGAGAAGGAGTAATTAATTGGATACCAATAGAATATACTCTTATAGAACAGTTTGTTCAAATCGGATTATTATTTGGTGTTTTCTTTTTAACTATTGGAATTCTGAAACATCTCTTCATCACGTTTATATGGATGGATGTTCGTTTGAATACTTTCAATGGAATGTTAGCTAACATTGTTCCCTTTGAGGATGTTAAGAAATAACAATCCCTCTCCTTTTTTTTCTTAAGATAACTCACGAATTAGAATTGAATTATTTTCAATCGGTTTCTATATCCAATCTTCTTCTTTGTATTTTTCTATACCAGTTTCTAAGATGTTTTTCAATTGATTCAATGATTCTGAAGTAGTTTTTTTGATATTGAAACAGGATTTTCCTTTTAGGTCTTTCTTTAGATCCTGATTAATTTCCTTTAATAATTCAGGATGGGAATATATTGGCATTAAATAAAAACTAACGTAATGCTTTTGTTTGATTACTCCACCTATGTACGTTTTTTGTGGTTTTTTACCAAAAAGACTTGCTTCTTTACCACCGTACAGGTGGTAAGCTGGTTTTTTCGCTTTTGCTTGTGATCCGATGATTTCTGTTTTTACAGTTAATCCTTCTGAGTGTTGGCCTAGGATATCTTTAATCTCGGAATATATTTCCTCTAGATTTCGCATGACTTACAGATTTCTAGAGGTTTTTTTAACATTAATTATGATTTTATCAGATTAATCCGTGGTTTTGTCTTGCTTTTTCCTTTGGATCTACAAATTATAATGTTAAGAATAAAGTGGAAGTGGATTCTCCAGTTTTTTATCGTATTCGTAATCGTTTCTATCTTTCTTTTTTATTATATTCCCTAATTCCCTACGAAAATCGAAGACATTTTGGTTACTCCTCTGAAAAACCGTTTTCCTAGGTTTTTACAGAAAATTTTAAACCAATGTATATACCACCCTTCAGTGAAAGATAACTTAGACATAATTACAAATGGATGAATAATTATGATAATAAAGCTAAGTTATGTGAAAAGGCATTTAGTTGCCTTCCTGACGATACCCCTACTATTGGGATTATTGTTTGCAACTGTACTTCCTATTACAGGAATTACAGGTATGACAGTTGTCGATGATGATGAAACCTCCGAAATCAGTGAATCTGAAACAACTGAAGTAGATAAAGATGAAACTGAGGAAAAGAATGAATCAGAAACATCTGAAGACGAAGATGATGAGGATGAGGATGAAGATGGAATCGGTGATGAAGAGGAAGAGAAAAATGAGCGTGCTCTTCAAATTGAAGCTAGTGAAAAAGAAGTTCAAATTGAATCTGAATTAAAAAACGGAGAAAATAAAGATTCCATTGAAATTGAGTTCAAAGTAACTGATGAACCTGAAATAAAAGTTGAGTATGAATCTGAAAATGGGTCCAATGAAATAGAACTTTCATTCAAGGTGAAGTTTTACAGTTTAATTGAATATAATGATACAAACCTTGATGGAATTTTTAATGAATCTGAAGATGATTTAGTTCAAGAGCTGCGTTTAGATACTAGTCATGTTGAGTATTTACCAATTTCTTATTCAACAGAACTCATCGGTAATACTACCATACATATTATTAATGCAATAACTACTGATGGAGTCTTTTCTCTTCAATTTTTCATTGCAGAAGAATTTGCTCTTGTAAACGGGTCTTTAATCACTCCTACTGAGATGAAAATTGATATTGGAATCAATGATTTTCCTTTCATCAATGAAACTTCAGATTTAGCTCTCAAACTACGACTTGAAGCAGAAGTCGAATATGAAAATGATGAGGAGACCGAAGATGAAGAAGGCGAACGAGCAACGAGTGAAGCTGAAGTGGAAGTAACAATGAATGGTTTCACTGGATTTTTCTCTTGGAGTGAAAATGTGTTAGTCGATGGAAATGTGATGCAGGTAAAAGCTAGTCCAGTCGATGATGATCATGATAGTGATTTTGGTGAACAAAAAATCTATCTAAATTATCCACGAGGAAATAAAATCCTTCATGATCCAAAAATAGGAGTTGCAGGAATTTTACAAGTAGCTGGTGTCCCATTGGGAACAGGAACTCCAGGATTTGAAGCAATAATCGTAGCTTTCACAATTTTCATTGCTAGCGTTATAACTATATACCGTCATAGACGGTAACTTTTTTTTTCTTTTTTAAAATCCTTATTAATAAGCAGTACTCCTGCAAAAGGTAACAAACACTCATGAAATAATCACATAGAAGAGAGAAAGAGAATGCTAAAAACAATTGAAAGGAAAATTCCTGGAAAATCAGCATTTCTTTCTTTTTTCCTACTCATTTTCCTGTTCTTACTGATTTTCTCAACTATTTTATTACCAAATAATGTTTTTGGGGAACTTACTGACGACGATGACGAAGAACCAGAGGATGAAGATGATGACGGCGTCGACGATGACATAGAGAATATCAATGAACGAAAAGTGCAAATAGAGTCAGAGGATGACCAAGTCGAAATTCAGTCAGAATTAAAGAATGGTACGATAAAAGACAAAATTCAATTATCTTTTAAGACGTCTGATGCACCTGAAATTAACCTAGAATATAAATCTGAAACTGAGTTGATTGAATCTGAGCTTAGTCTCGAAGTTAGTTTTTCATCATTAATCGAATTTGTAGATACAGATGGAAACAATGTTTTTGATGATTCTAAAGATAATAAGATTCAGGAACTTGAACTTGATGTAGATTACGACCCGATTAGCTATGTTATTCACGATGATGGATTTGGCCATGAGATACATACTTTTAATACAACTTCTGAAGATGGAATTTTTTCTCTGCAATTCTATGTAGTTGTTGGTATTTCCCAGCTCCATGATAAAATAGTCGTTCCCAGCGAAATAAAACTGGATCTTGCCATTAGAAATTTTCCCTTTGTTGAGTCCACATCAAAAATAGCTCTCTATACTAAGCTAGAAGCTGAGACTGAATTTGAAATAGACTACGAGACTGAAGATGAACAACAAAATCGTTCCATTGATGAAAGAGAGGTGGAACTCACCGTAGGTGAGTATATAGGCTTTTTTTCCTGGAATGAATGGGCGATAATTGATGGAATCAACCGTACGGTTACTAATAGCAATATTGAGAGAGATAGCTCGGATAATGAAAAAATATATCTAATTTACGATCATGGAAACGTTATACTTCATGATCCAAAGATAGGTGTTGAAGGAGTTACGAAAATAGAACTCCCATTTATTCCTCCAGAGGTTTTATCCAATATATTATCCGCATTAACCATTCCTAAGGAGGAGTATCTCCTACCAGTAATCCTACTAACAATAATTATGTTACCCCTTGCATTGTCACTCACCAGAAAGAATCAAGTGTGAATAGAAAGGCGAATATGTGTCATTATTCATACTGATGGTGTAAAACCATTTTTAGTGATTCAAATTGGACATTAACGAAAACCCCGATAAGGAGCAGCTAATCAATGAAGCAGTCATTAAAGCTTTGAATCACAAAATTAGGAGAAATTTGTTACTAGAGCTATATAAACATGGTTGGGGAGGATATTCGGAGTTATCAAAGTCTCTTGACATCAAAGCAGGCGGATTTTATCATCACATGAGATTATTAGAAGAATCCGGATTAGTGAAGCAATTGGAGGATAAATTGTATGAAATTACGCCTCTAGGAGCTCAAGCATCCGAGTTTATAAGAGGTAGCTTTTCTCCACTTGATGAAAGCCGTTTTTACGGGATTTTACGAGTATTTAATCCAATTTCCAGTAAAATTGATTCTTTTCCACTCATTTCTATCATTTTTCAGCTAGTAATACTGAGTTTAGGATTGTTCTGGCTTGTTTCAGAACATCAGATATTGATCCTTGGATATTTCATCGTTTCATTTGATGAAACTAGTGCAATGATAATTTATAGTTTAATATTTACTATATTAGGGTTAAGTGGGTTGTATTTTTATTTTATGATAATATACAAGCGATTACTTAATAGAATAACTTTTATCTCTCATTTATTGTTTCCTGTATCAATATTTGTGGGGTTAATTACATTTCTAAGTCTCACTCCCGCTTTAGAGGTTTATAATTCTATTCCTTCGGCAATTGCGATTATATTTACATTTATTTATCAATTTATCAGTATTACTTATTATATTCATATTTTTCAGAAGTCTAAAATTCGATTATTAGGTAGAGTGATGATTGTATTATTACTCCAACAGTATTATTACTTAATAGTGTTATTTGTGTTTTTCTAGAAAACTCTCTGTGATGAGTTAATATAAATTTAAGAGAAAAGGGGGGAAATATCTTAAAGAATACATTTTATCTATTCGTCTTAATCTAAAAATTAAGTACAAAAAGCTGTTTAATGTAGTAGGGAAAAGAAATGAACAAGAATTACAAATCTATCTTTAGATTACCGATGATTGCTTTCATAATAATACTAAATTATTTTTCCTAACCAGGATAAAAAGATCTTTCAATCTTATGTCTGATTAAGATGAATGATGACTTTGGTCTCTAAGAAAGATCCATTTGGGAATCCATAAAAGCGGAATTGAGCATCTTGGAAAGTATTGAGAAATGATACTTCCCATCTATTTTCCTCCTCATTGAATGTAGCATTGACAGCAAGGTGTGCTTCTGATTCGAGCTGAAATTTGAATTTATGATACTTGAAAGTCTCTTTTGCTTGGTTTACAATCGAATCGATAGTTAGTCCATTCCACTCTGTTTGATTATAGGTAAGAGCGGGATAAAAATATGTCTGAACAGTTTCTTGAGTTAATTGATTTACTAACCGTATAGATAAATTATTTTGGTCTTCACTGAAAACCCATCGGAAAATTGGAATTATCTCGGGCTTAGTGGAAATAGAAGACTGTGTCACAACTGTATTGACTTGGAGAAAACCATAAATACTCAAGAGGGCAACAAAAAGAATAGAAATTGTTTTAGCTGATTTCTTCAAGTGCGAAAATGAATAAGAACTAGAACTGATAAGTTTATTATAGACAAAGCGAATAACAATCACACTGGACAGTAAGGATACAAGGGGATCGATTACAGAAATAAGATTAAGGGTTATTCGTTGATAAATGAACGGGTAGAAGAGTTGTAATCCACCAGGTGTAATACAATCCATTATTAAATGCACAAAAAAGCCAAAAACACCCCATAAGAACGTACTGTAATTTAATTTAGTATTCATCCCTTGAAAAGGTTCGTCTAACCTTTGGACAAAATTGATTTTTCTATAGTATTTTGTTGAAAGAATCAATGCGATTATAATGAAAGGAGCTACAAAGACTGTATGAAATAATCCACGATGTTGTAAAATAAATAATTGAGGAATTAGTATTGGAATCCAAGCAAAAAATACATCTATATCAGGAACTATTCCCCCTAGGATAAACACACGCTGAGAATTTTCATCCTGGCTAAATTGATTAGCTACTGCAGCATTTACAACTAGATGTAAAAATATATCCATGTGTAATAGGTTCTTCCCAACTAATTATTAGGTCATCAATGGTTTCTCTCTTCGATCAAAGTGACTGGATTTTTAACATACTCAATTTCGTCAAAGGATGGGTTGATAAGCGGGGATACAAAAATTGCTCAAATTTCCCTGCATATGATGAAGCAACCTTGGGCCATCATATCAGGGAGCAAAGAAAATGATTTCTAAATCTGATTACGTTCGTTACTGATTAATGACAATATTAACTAATTTTTTCTAATATCCTAACGTCGATGTTTGTGTCAATGACCAGTTTCATAAGTTTATTGACACCCTATTCTGATTGATGTTTAGATAATTTTTCTATTACCTGTGTATCAATTAGATCACTTAAATCTCTTACATCATCATCCGTTAATTGACTTTTTGTAGTCAATTTGTCTAATAATTCTAACTCGTCCAAATATTGTTGGATTGCTTTCCGCGCAACCTCACTCCATCGAATTTCTGGATGATTCTTGAGTTTATGATATAATTCTTCTGGTAAAGAAAGAGTAATATTTGCCATTGTTATCACATATTTATGTGAATTCACACTATTTAAGGTTTTACTTCCTCAAGCGTTTATCCAAAATGTCGCAAAAGGCTGGTTTAGATTACGAAAGGATATACTCATATATAAATGGTCTATCTCTTTTTTCTATACTTAGACGGAACAAAGATTGCAATGATATCTTGTTCCTTGTTATTTCAAACAACTATAACGGTGAAAAAAAAGTGACAAATGAAGAAATTGGTAAAAACATCAAAGTAGCCATTAATGAGAATATTTTAACAATAACAATTGATTTAACTAAGACATTTGGAAAGTCTGGCAGTGGAAAATCGACCATTATTGCTACTACATCAGGTAATAAGGGAATTGGTAAAGAAGATATTAAATTAGGATTAAATTGCTATACTCCTGTAAAGGACGATTAATATTAACCCTCTCTCTTTCTTTTTTCGCGAACTCCGTAAAAGGCTGGATTAACACCAAAAGCTTGATTAATAATGAGGTTTTGGTCAACTGATGAAAGATCTTGAAAGCTTTTTAAATAATAAAAACCTAAAACACAAGTTCTAATTTTCAATATTGAAGGGGTTGAAGAAAACATGGAAATTAATAATTTCGATATTATTGGAGGTTCACATTAAAAATGACGGATGCTGAGACCTGGTATAACAAGGGTAATGCCCTGGTGAAACTTGGAAAATTCGCTGAATCTATTAGTGCATACGATAGCGCATTATAAATTAATCCGAAACATGCAAACAGTTGGTTTGTCAAAGGTACTATTTTGGCTGCTATGCTTAATAATTATACTGAAGCTATTATTGCTTTTGATGAGTACTTAGAAATTGACCCAAATAATACCTCCATTTGGAATAACAAGGGAGCTGCTCTGTTTCAACTTGGTAAATATTCTGATGCTGTCACTGCTTGCGATAAAGCATTAGAGATTGATCCGAAGTATGCTGACGCTTGGCGAAATAAGGGTGCTGCCTTAGGAAAGCTCGAGCAATATGCTGAAGCTGTAACTGCACTTGAAAAAGGATTAGAAATCACCCCAATGGATGTTATGGCATGGTTTAACAAAGGGTTTATTCTGGGGGAGCTTGAACAATATACAGAAGCTTTAAAAGCTTACGACAATGCAATAGAAATTAATCCAAGGCATGCTGATGCTTGGAATAACAAAGGGAATATTCTTCGTAAAATAGGTAAACAATATGAAGCAATTAGAGCATTCGATAAAAGTTTAAGGATTAGACCAAATAATGCTGACGCCTGGATAAACAAGGGGATTGCTCTGTTTCAACTTGGTAAATTTTCCGAAGTTGTCTCTGCATGTGATAAAGCGCTACGAATAACCCCAAACGATGCTGAAGCTTGGGCAAACAAGGGTGTTGCTTTAGGGATGCTCGGCAAATATGGTAAAGCTAACACTGCAATCGATAAAGCCTTAAGAATAAATTCAAATAATCCTAAAGTCTGGGCTAGTAAGGGTGCTCTCATGATTTTACTCAAAAATTATACTGAAGCTCTTAATGCTTTTGATAAAGCTTTAGAAATTGACCCAACAAATTCTGGAAGTTTGGTTGGTAAAAGTAGAGCCATCATAAACTTAGGAAAATATGAAGACGCTATTGCTGTTTGTGATAAAGCATTAGAAATTGATCCAAATGAAGCTGATGCTTGGAGTAATAAAGCTATAGCATGGATAGAACTCGGAAAATACGATGAAGCTATTCCTGCCTGTGATAAATCGTTAGAACTTAATTCAAATAATTATGAAGCGTGGATTAGCAAAGGGAAAGTCCTCCTTCACTTTGGCAAATATCCTGATGCTGTCATTGCTTGTGATACAGCATTAGAAATTAACCCAAGTTATGCTGAAGCTTGGTATTTCAAGGGTGTTGTTCTGAACAGACTTGGACGTACTAAAGATTCGAAAAACGCATTTAAAAAAGCAAAAAAGCTCAGTAAATAAGGTATCCAAGATATAGCAGATGTCAGAATATTATTCCATTATCATGGAAATTGATGAGTGCCTCTTCCAAACCGCTTCTGTTTCACGGACATTTTGTTGTAAAGAGAGTTCACATTTTACTTCATTAAAGTCGTCAAACCAGCCTTCTCGTAACTGAAAGGTAAGAAGAGGAGATTTGGATACATTCCTTTTTTTAAAGATTAGAAACATTTAAGTTCATATTTCTTTTTTTATAATACTAATCCCTTAAATAAGATCAAAACAATTAACCAGTAAAATGATGGAAGTGCTATCAAATCACCTGATATTAAAATTACCTATTTTCTTTAAATTCTTGAAGAGGAAATGGAAACATCAAATCAATAAAAATTGGTCTCAACTTCGTGATTTAAATTATATCAGGAGATTATGTTATTATGGTTGAACAAAAAAATATAGAAATAAGGGAAAATGAAAAACCAGGGACGACTTTAGCTAAATATTATGCCATCAAAGGAGATGTAAATCCTGTTACTATCCCAATAATTGCGTCATCGACATACATTCTTAACTCAGTGGATCATGGTGGGAAATTAACCACATTTGAGGAGGAGGGATGGTTATATTCTCGTTGGGGTAATCCTACTACGGAAGTAGCAAGTAGAATCATCACCCAGATGGAGCAAGCTCATTCAACAATTGTAACATCTTCTGGTATGGCAGCCGTTACAACTGCTTTGATCACCCTTCTAAAACCAGGAGATCATATAGTGGCTCCTAACTCAGTCTATGGAGGTACAAATGAATTTTTAAATACGATTGGTAAACAATTAGGTTTTGAAACAACATTTATAGATGCCAGCCATTCCAGTAATTATTTAGATGCAATCCAAGAAAATACTAAGATTTTATATTCCGAAACACCTGCTAATCCATCAATGCGTATTACAGATCTCGAGGAACTTGGAAAAATAGCTCAAAAAGCAAATTGTATCTCTATGACTGATAGTACATTTGCTAGTCCAATAAATCAAAATCCTTTAACATTTGGAATTAATATTGTACTCCACTCTGCTACCAAATATTTGGGTGGTCACTCAGATCTTATTGCGGGCACGATTTCTGTTGATTCTGAAGATTTATACGAAAAATGCTATCACACCTATAGACTATTAGGAGGAACTTTGAGTGCATTTGACTCATATTTACTTATTCGAGGTTTGAAGACATTAGATGTGAGAATGAAACAGCATAATAAAAATGCTTTGAATATTGCACGCCATCTTGAAAATCACCCTTCAGTTGCGCAAGTCCATTATCCAGGTATAATCTCCCATCCTCACCATGAATTAGCTAAAAGACAAATGAAAGGATATGGTGGAATGTTATCTTTCGAAGTTAAAGGTGGAATTGAAGCTGGTCGAAAAATGGTTGAATCTTTGAAACTTATAAATTTAGCAGTATCATTAGGAGGGGTCGAAAGTTTAATTGAACATCCAGCTACAATGACTCATTCAATGGTTCCCAAAGAAACGCGGGAAAAGGCAGGAATCACAGATGGCTTGATACGATTCTCAGTTGGAATAGAAGATGTGGATGATCTTATTAAAGATATTAATCAAGCTTTAGAAACATGACAACAATAAATTAAAAATCCGATTCCCATCCTCCATGAGTGTCAATCAGGATATCTATTTCCTTACTAAGCTGTAATGTTTGTTCAATTACCCATACGATGTTTATAAATGTATTAACTTCTGTTTTACTTAATGTGTAGTTTTTAAATCTTTTCAGCCATTTCTGACAGATTTTATAACTCCCTATATAATATTCGTAAACATCCCTTGAAATTCCTGCAAAATATGTTTGATTATTGATCCATAATCGATTCTTATCTAAAAATTTCACCTTTTTTACTATAAGGGAATCTTTCATATTACCTTGATGGAGTGATACTTTACTTGTGTCAAATGCAGTTTTTTCGAATCTCAGCAAATGAATGTTTGCCAATTCTTCTCCAATTTTTGCTATCTTAAAGAACAAATCCTTGTTCTTCACAATAGGTATTCGTGGAAAATCAATCTTCAGAAATTCCTCATATCTGTTTCGGTATTCTTGAGAATTAAGGATTGCGAATATATAGTATGGAATTATTTTAGCCTTGAATTGCTTATCATGTTCATAGTTATCGTTAATATAAGTTTTGAATTTCTGAGTGAAATTGGTCTCTTTTATTAATCCTGTAGATGTTTGTACATAGCGATATAAGGGAAAGATAGGTGCATTATTTCCTGGCCTTGTCGCCATAACACCTAATTCTATGATATTCTCAGTTATCTGGACATCTCTCCAAGATGAAGGTTTGGAGTTTCTCGACACAATTAACCCCAAATTCTGGCCTAATAGCAAATGTTTCATCACATCTCCACGAGGGCGTTCATGAAATCCACGAGATCGTCCTGTATAGAATGTGAATCTTATATCAAAAGGACGATAGAGGATAGGTACAATTTTGCTCTTAATAGTAGGGGAAAAAGTTTTAGTATTACTAAATGTCAATCCACATGCTTTAATATCTTTTTTAGCCTTTATGTAAGACCATTGTCTTTTGATGTCTTTCAAGTTATGTTTTTGCTTAAATTTGGATTCTGGGAGTTTAATAAAATCTTCTATAACCTCTTGGACTTCATTAGGGCTTTTTTTTATTGTTAAATGGTCTTGACCAGTCATTATCCCAACTGAATGATGTGAAAAAATATCAAGAATAGACCATCCGGCATTATATTCAGCCCATCGTTTCATAGATAAATGATAGAACATATACCAAGGACTAAAAGCTTTGATTTTCTTCCACTGTATTGTAGAGATATCATTTTTATTTAGAAAATCAAATTTTTCCTTCCGAAGTCCCCATAAATCCGATCTATATATCCTTGTGTCACTATGTTTATTTGGGTTCTTTATAAAGAAAGAAATACAAATACCTTGCTGAATATCGAAGATATTCTCATCTTTCCTTCCATCTGGTGCTTTTTCTTTACTTCTTGTATTCCCATGTAAATCTAAGACATATATATCTGAGAAAGATGTCATTAATTGCTGTCTCATTCCACGGAAAGTTGGATTATCTAGAAAACTATGGGGAGTAACTAGCGCAACTATTCCATACCCAGTCTTTTCAATCCGCCATTGGGCAAAGCGAATGAATTTAACATAATCATCATTTAGCCATTTCGGGTTTTTTTCGTCTAAAGGGTTACCATCTATTTCAAAATAGCTTGATTTTCGTGTTTCATCAATTTCTCGACCATGTAGTAAATCATCCATCCATTGAGAATTTGTAGCTGAATGACCTTTGTACGGAGGGTTTCCTATGATAATAGTAATTGGTTTGATACTCTGATTTTCCATGAGTGTATTAGCTAATAACACTCCAATTTGATCAGTATCACTTAATTCATATCCTGTTTCTGCTAATTTTAATCTAATCTTAAGATGAGTAATTATATATGGGGTTAAATAAAGTTCAAATCCATTAATTTGATTTAGCAATACAGATTTGACATAATCGTTCCATTTTTGGCGTAAACGATCTTCATTTAATCCAATAAATTCTTTTCTAAATAATTTAAAGATTTCTTCTATAAAATGCAGTAAAAATGTTCCAGTTCCTACTGCAGGATCAAAAACGTTGATTTTAAACTTATTTGTACTCTTAGGAGTTTGTACAATGTTATTTAACAGTCCTTTATTGCATTTGAATTCGGATTGTAATAAAGCATTGATAGATCGAATAATAAAGGAAACTACTGCGTCTGGAGTGTAGAATACTCCTGATGATATTTTATTTTCAGGATGGTACTCTTGGAGAAATTCTTCATAAAAATGAATAACAAAGTCCTTTGATTCATTTAATGTCTTATTTTCGTTAAATTTTCTTATAATTGCATTCATATCAATTTTATTAAATAAATGAAATAATTCATCGATAGTAAAGCCATCATTATTTTTATTTAATCTCTTCTCTTCACTAGAATTAAAATATTCTTTTATAAAATCTTTTAATATGGGTATTGTCTCTGAGGATTTCTTCAGGTAATTTTTAATATCTTTTTTATCTGGACTTGCCGCTAACAATGCAATAAATCCATATATGATTGTTTGAGCATACATATCTGAAAAAGATTCCACGGTTAAGTCATTAAAGTGTAATTTTTTCATTTTTGAATAGATTTGAGTGATCGTACTATTTAATCCATCAATATGAAGATAAGCTTCAATTTTTATTCGAATAGAAGTTGTTATTACCGCCAATTCTCTTGCAAGATCTTTTGGGGTCTTTATAATTTCAGAATTCTTGTCACTTTTTGATGAATACATTAATTGTGCTCTCTTTGAACTCAAATTAGGAAATTAATTGATTAAATCGATAAAGAACTAGAGGAGAAAACTGGTAAAAACTTTTCTATTACTAATATAAGGCTTAACAAAATTTAAAATAATAAATAAACTAAGACTTATATATTAACAATTATCTTTCTTCGATAATAACATAATGAGGTGACAAAGTGGACCTAATCACATTAAATCCCGAAGATCTCTTTTTAGTAACAATGGAATTTCTTATACTGATTGGGTTGGTGATCACACTATTCTTAGCTCTAAGGATCCGATCTCGATATCCTAAGCTAACATCAATAGGATGGTTAGAAATATGCATTGGATTACTTAGTGTCGCTTTACATGCTGTTTTTGATGTATTAGATACATTAAAATGGTCTATAGAAGATATGAGCGACTTCCTTAACGTACTTGATGGATCATCCTTCGTTTTAGGACTCATTCTAGTTGGAATTGGGATTATGAAGGTAGCAAAATATGGCGCTGAAGCTTGGGAGCTGTAATTTATGATAGAAGTTAATTTAATTCCAGAGGATATGGCATGGCATCCCCCAGATAATCTTCTTACGATTACTAAGGCGTTATTAGATATTCTTACCGTTTTTGCTTTTATTGTCTTACTCTTAATCGTACTTTATTCTAGAAGTAAATATCCCATTATTGAAAGAAATAGAATATTTTGGCCAATGTTGGGATTTACCCTACTAGGAATAATCTCCATGGCAATGGACGCTATAGATGAATTTTATTGGTTTTCTCCAAAAGAATTTTATGACGTTATATGGAAACCTTTTCGATTATTTTTATTTCTAATTGCTATAGTTTTGTTAATTATCACTTTTCGCAATTTTTACCAATTTTCCGAGCGGCTTTTTGGAGAGCAAGAGTGACTCTTATAGGATTAGTGATCCAATGTGATTAGTGGGGTTTATATCTTTCTCACTTCAGGATTACCAGTTTTTCACTCTAATCTCAACCAAGAACATGAATCAATGAATCAAATTCTGTTTGGTGGAGTTTCCAGTGCGATTAATATGCTAATTAAGGAAATTGCACATTCGGAATTACAATCTATTAATGTTGAAGATGGAACATTAAATTATCGCGTCAAGAATGATCTAATCTTCGTAATTCATAGTAAAGGGTCTAAAAGTAGGGAACTAGCCGCTTTCTTAGTTCACCAAGTGATGGCAGCTTTTATTGCGGATTATGGGATTATTATCCATGGTAATAGTCAAAATATTATTGATATTAGCTTATTTCAACCATTTGAACCGAAAGTTATTGAGATTCATGAAACATTAATGAAATTATATGAAAGCCAACCTAATTTATTTAAATTTATTCCCAATGATATACCTCTAGCTTTGATTCAAGATTTGTTGACAGAGGGAGAAAATTTAGTCGAAGGGTTTCCTAATGATACAATTCGATTAGTAAGAAGACTGGATGATAAGTACGAAGCTCAAATTAATAGAAAAGTCTTATTTTCGTTAGGTGTGTTTTTTGGTATCGAAATTTCAAGGAAAAAATTTCCTGATACCGTGAATATAAGCCAAGATGAGGTACTAAAACTACTGAATGAAATATCAGTTGCTAAGTTTGACAAAAAGGCAAGAACCTATGTCTTATCAATTTGTCCGATCTGTAGAGGAAAATCTTCCAATGAACCAATGTGTAACTTCTTCACTGGATTCATAGAAGGATGTTTTGATAATCCAAATTTAATCGTTCAAGAAGTAACATGTAAAGCAAGTGGGGAGAAGAATTGTTCATATAGTTTTAAATATTCCAGAGATTAAACTTCTTTACTCTTATTAAATTCAAATTCATTTAATTTCTCTAGAATTGATAACTAATTGAATCATTTCTGCCATCAAGATTAAGAATGACTGTTCCACTTGTTACTAAATACGATTGTGGTAGAGTTTTTTTATTGGAGATAGATCAAAGACCAGTTCTTTCATAAATAGCGCTTCACAATTATCCCCATTAGCATTGTGACTGAGTAAGATGTTCAACTGAACAGGGTATGATTCCATAAATGCTGTAGACCCTATCAAACTGAAATAGTGGTCTGCACATCCTCCGCCATATCTCACCGCAATGGTTAGTATATCAGCTTCCAAAGTGACATTAATGATATTATATGGATCTTGTAGAGCATTTGAATAGGCTGTTTGGTCTAAAATTATTTGATTAGAATCTCGGTTAATATTTTCGTTTAGTAATATAGCTCCATATCCAATGGTTGTTACTATAGATATAATAACGAAAATCCCTCCTATTAACTTAAAGTTTAAAATCATGGTCATAAACCTCTAAATATTATTTCTATCCTACTTAGATTAGAGAAATGTAGATAGATAAAATTCTATACTTTAGAACAATTGATCGAATTTCTAGAACAGATTTTGAAGTCTGGTTATCACCTTGTTTATGAGCACTGAATATAACCATTTCATCATCTAATATTTGCTCTTCAATGTCCTTAAAATTTGCTTTTGATAGAAGTCTGATTATTTATTCATTTAGCTTTAGATGAATTAAACACTTAATCCACGCTTTATAACCATTTTAAGAATTTTTGTAGGTTTGGTATGGTTTGGAACTGTTTTAAGACGACTAGTAATTCCAAATTTCAGTAATTTTGAGGAAAGGATAACACAAATGGCCCAAGGCCCCGTATTATATCCAAAAAGTTTTATGGAAATTGCTGTAGCGAATTGGTTCATACTATTCTTAATAATCCTCATAATTGAAATTATCTCGTCATTAAGTTTACTTTCAGGAAGTTTTGCCCGAGGAGGGGCTTTGCTTGCAACTTTAAACGGTTTTGGAATTGGATTAGCTGGAATTGGTCTGGGAATAACCGAGTTACTCGTTCCGTGGACTGCAGCACTAATCTCACTCTTTCTATTCTTATTTTCACACCCAGGATGGTATTATGGTATTGATGGAAAATTAAAGGAAAAAAATTTGCCTTCTTGGATAAAAGTCCTAATTTAATGCAACAATCTTAAACTTACGATATAGGAAGGAGTAAAAGAAAAGGTCCAAGAAATATTCGAATATAATCTCCTCTAATAACAAGGAATTCATTATCAATCCTAAATTTTTTCTACCCAGGTAAAATCTTATGGCCATTTGTGTTTCTTTTCAAGTCTTTCAATTTCTAGAACTATACCGGTTTTGGAAGGGCAGTGAATCCGCCATTTTCCATCTTTTTCCCAAGATTTACCTCCTCCTGCCGCCATACTTAAATAGGGAATCAGCACATAATGAGCGTCGTCACAAAACCCTCTAGGCGTCATTAAGGCATATGGGGTTTCCCACACATCACCTACATTGTGGGGGCACTTCCCTTTCTTTTGAATAACTCGAATTTTCAGATGTTTCATCCCTGTCATTTCTCTAACCATTCCTATTTTTCCTAGCTAATCAGTTGTAATATGTTTATCCCAATGCCTAAGAAGAGAAATTCGAAATCCAAGAAAATCAGTTTGGCCTGGCGATATGGGAGCTGGAATTATTTTTGGCAATTTTTTTAATGTGTCAGCTACAATTATATTTCCTACAAGCTGTCCAGCATATTCATCAGCACGGATTTCTTGAATATACATTCTATATTGTTGTATAATCGCTAATAATCCAGAAACAAAAAAAGCAAGTAATGCCGTCCCAAAAAATACAGTTATAAATAATGGTGTTGAAAAAATCTCATCCATTAATGCAATATAAGCAATAATGAAGAAAATCCTAAAAGTACGGAGTATTCCTTGGGTTCCGAATATTAAATATTGTTTTTTCGGGTGGTTTCTTGCAATATGTCCTTCTTCATGCCCTAAAACGGCTATTAATTCTTCATCGGATAGTGACCAGTTGAAATATCTTGAAATGAGGCAGATATAATCTGAAATCCCATAAGTGAGAACTCCAGCAGATAAGAAAAGAGAAGCAACTTGAACATCAGCAAATCGAAATTCGCTTATTTGATGACTGTTTGGATGATTTTTCAGTAGGAATTCGGCAATTTCTGGTTTTACTGACTCTTGAGCAGTAGCAAGAAGCTCTTTTTTCTTTTTCATTGATAAAATCAAGCCAAATGCTTGAAAAAACAGAGATGCTAACAATGCTAAGATAAAATAGAAAGAAATATGAGAAGAAAGGTGATTTACAAAGCTTAAAATAAATGTGAAAATGAATAAATAGAAGACGATTTGATAAATTTGGTTTATTAGATAGAGAATTAGATCACGCCAAGAAGGAACGAAGTGATAATGACTCACTAACAGTGCATAAGATTTTAATTCAGAAAAAGATTGTAGAAAAAAGTATCCAATAAATAATAATAAAACGAAGAGAATTCCAGAAAGAATGAAGAAAAAATCAATTGAATCGTTTATGAATTGGCCGATAGTGATGATGATTAAAGAAAAAATGAGGGGGATACAGATAATATAAGCAAATATCAAAAACCAGTCACTTAATGGTAATTTGACTTCTTGCTTTGAAGATTCTGGGTTAATCATGTGGATAATTTATTTAAATAACATAATTTAAATCTACCCTTAGATAAATCACAATTGGTAATATTATCAAGAGAATTACCTTACAAGATGGATACCAACATCGTCAACAGAAATGCTTATCAAAAAGTCCATTAGAATATTTCCTGTTAAATGAGGGTATATGATGACCATTAAAAAGTCTAAAAAGGCCAGTGAAAGAATAGAAAAGATAGAGAATCTTGCGATGTTAATAAAAAGAATCAAGAAAACTATGAGAAAAGATGCTGGTCTTTCAACGGATTTAGAAAGAATCCCATTACTTATTTGGTTATTATTTCTTAAATGGTTGGACGATTGGGAAATTGAAAGATTTACAGTGTGTGAGAAAAAACATAATACCTATAAACCAATATTAGAAGAACCATTTCGATGGAGAGACTGGGCTCAGGGTTCAAATAATAAGTTTGAAACATCTCTTCTTACATTCGTTAACGCTAAGTTACTCCCACACTTAGCTACATTAGAGTCGAATTTTAAAGAAAATCCACATGAAATTATTTCACTTATCTTCAAAGAAATTCAGAATCCAATGGAATCTGAAAGATTGCTAAGATCGGTGATCGTTGATGTTAATCGGATCAACTTCAACTCATCTAATCAAATTCATGATTTAGCGTTCATTTATGAAACTTTATTGAAGAATTTAAGAGATGCAGCTGGGTCTAGTGGAGAATTTTATACTCCAAGACCTGTAATTCGGTTTATGGTAGAAAAGCTTGATCCAAAGGTGGGGGACACTATTCTTGATCCAGCAGTAGGTACAGGGGGTTTTTTGGTAGAATCAATCAAATACCTCCGTGAAAGATCAGGACAATCAGATCAAAAAGGCATTAAATCAATTAATAAATTGATCTATGGTATTGAAAAGAAATCTTTACCACATCTCCTTTGTTTAATGAACTTGCTATTGCACGGTGTGCCTGATCTGACATTATTAGGATCGATTTCTAGGGAAAATGCTCTTATTCGTCCATTAAATAACTTGGCTGAATCTATAGACATCATTATGACTAATCCACCGTTTGGTGGGCAGGAAGAAACCTATATATTGGAAAATTTTCCATCAGAAGGGAGATCTACTGAAACGTGTGTTTTATTTCTACAATATATCATGAAAAGGTTGAAACAAGGGGGAAAATGTGCGGTTATCGTACCAAATGGGTTTCTTTTTGGAAATGGAGCAGCTAAATATGTGAAAAAGAAATTATTAGCGGATTTCAATCTTCACCATATTATATTGCTACCAGAAGGAGTATTTGCACCTTATACGTCTATTCCAACAAATATCTTATTTTTCGAAAAAGGAGGCTCAACTAAAGAAATCCATTATATTCAAGTTTCTCCTCCAGATTCTGGAAAAAAATATTCCAAAACAAATCCAATCCAAAGCAAGTACTTTACATCCGTCATAAAACTGTGGGACATTAAAGAAGAACACAAAAATTCATGGATAATTCCAGTTGAAGTATTCCAAAATAATGATTATGATTTAACACCTCAGAATCCGAGTCAATTATCTCTGTTCCGGCGTTCCAATTATGAAGAGACTATAAATGAAATGACAAAAACTGTGAGAGAGCTTTCTATTGTTCTTCATGATTTAGAAGTATCTGTTAATCCTTCAATAAATGATAATTGGAAGTTTAAACCTTTAAATGAGCTTATAATTGAAATTTCTAATAAGCGTAAGGAAAAAGTTGAACTAGATAAGGAATATACATTTTTAGGTGTTAGTGGAGAAGCAAAAGGCGCCTTTACAAAGGAGCCGATACAGGGAAGTGAAATAAAAGCAAATTACGTTTATCGAGTTAAAGAAGAAGATTTGATCTACAATCGTTTATTCGCCTGTAAAGGCTCTTTCAGCCTGGTTCCATCAAGTATGAATCATTGCTATGTATCAAACGAATTTCCAATATTTATTCCAAAGAATAACAGTATATCAACCACTTACTTATCGTTTTATCTATCACATCCACGTTTCTGGGCTGAAGTAGAGCATAAATCTCGAGGGTCGACTCCTGGAAGCCGAAATAGATTATATCAAGATAAATTTCTGAGTCTTCTAGTTCCTGTTCCAGTATCAGCAACAATGGGAGATATAGAAGTAAAGATTAGTAAATTGATCTCTCTTAGAAAGAAATTTACTGAATTAAAAAGAAAATTAGACTATCTTTTTGATGAATTGCCAAAGCAAATGGTTGTAGAGATATTTAAAACCATTTAATATCTATAAATTGGCAAACGTAGTTAATTTTACCTCTATTTCTTATTTCGTTTTAAATTCTTTCCTTATTCAAACTCAATAGTATTTCTCTATTCATCTGATAATAATATCTCAAAATATTTTGTTTAGTAATATTAATAATTGCCTGAAAATGTAGCTTTATTATCATTATTTATTATTCTTTCAATAATTCAGTTCTTCTTTATTTAAGATAAGTGTTCAATTGTAGGATATTAAAAAAGGCAGGTGAAGTTCTATGGCAGAAAGTCCCATAAGTGAGCTTGTAATAATTCATAATTCAGGTCTTCCTATTTTTTCTTGGTTAAACCCAGATAAAGCAGATATTTCAACGGGAGTAACTAATTCCAATTCACAGGATTTAATAGGTGGATTATTTACAGCAATATTAACAATGTCGGAAGATATTTCTGGTGAGAGTGGATCAATTGAATCAATAAAAATGCTTAGGACTATCTTCAAATATGCTAATCATAACAATTTGATATTCATATTAGGATATGATTCCCACATGCCTGAATATGAACAAATTGTGGATATATTCTTAGGGGAAATCATCCTAGAGTTCTCGAAGCAATTTAAGAACGATTTGGATGATGAATTTATTTTAGATTCAGATGTTTTTAGCAGTTTTTCGGTTTATATGGAAAAAGTAGTTACCGATGATAGATGGAAAATTGAACGGACTTTAAAAGAAATACTAGAGGATATTCAAGAACTATTACTTGATATTCTTGGACCCATGAGTGTTGAGATGTTCAAAAACAATCTTAGGAAACAAAGGAAATACAAAAAGCAAAAGAGTGTTGATCTAAATCAGTTATCCTCTGATTTAGTTTATGAAATAGCAATGTTCATGGATCCAACTCAAGCAAAACAAATTGGGGATGAAATCAAAAATAAGATTCGAGCAAGGTGACGAAATGACACGTTCTTATGGATTATTTCTATGTAAATGCCGTGGAGAGGTTGACAATCACATTTCAATGGACGATTTAGCAGCTACTATGAAAAAGAATTCGAAAATCAAGTTTGTTAATATTAGTGATTCTCTTTGTGATGCCATTGAAAGGAAGAATATTCAGGTTCTCCTTAAAAAAAATTCTCCTGATGGGGTCATTTTTGCTGGGTGCAGTCCCCGCTATTATGAAGCATACTTTCGATCTTTGGTTGACTCCGCGGGTAAAAATGCCGGAAGAGTATCTTTTGCAAACATAAGAGAACAATTGGCTTGGGTTTTCAAAAATGAATCCAATGATTTCTTACTTAATAAGGCTAAATTAATGATTGATGTTTCTATCAGTTCTCTTGATGAATCTCACGAGTTTTTAACCACAAATGTAAGTATAAAGAAGAGAGTTGCGATAATTGGAGGTGGGATAGGTGGAATCCAAACAGCTTTAAGTCTTAGTAGATCCTTTGGAGGATTGATCGATATCCAGATCATTGAAAGGTCTGCCTTTATTGGTGGAAATCAATTAAAGTATTCTAAAGCATTTCCTCGGGATGAGTGTTCTGCGTGTGCTGTTTCACCATTGATCTCTGAACTATCAACTTTTGAACATGTGAATATTCATCCTGATAGCGAAGTGATAGAATGTGTTGGTCGGGTTGGAGATTATAATCTAACAATTAAACATCATCCTAGATATGTTACAGACAAATGCATATCTTGTGGAACCTGTAGCGAAGTCTGTCCTGTAGAGGTAAGTGATGGTGTTGAAACTCATAAAGCTATCTATCTTCCATTTGCAGGTACTATTCCAAACCGATTTGCGATTAATGAAAAGGATATTTCCTATTGTAGAAGTGATTGCGAACAACCATGTATAGCTAGTTGTTCTGTAAATGCAATTGATTTGCTACAATTTCCAAAAGAATCTCAGTTAAATGTAGGAGCGATAGTATTAGCAACAGGGGCTTCTGTTCATCGGCCTTTAATAGAAAATAATGAATACGGTTATGGCATAAATAAAGATGTTTTAACTTTGGATCAATATGAAATTCTTTTAGCTGCGAATAGCGCGTGGAGAGGAGATGTAAAACTGATTTCTGATCCTTCTAGAGCTCCCAAATCATTAGCTTTCATATTATGCGTGGATAGAAGTATAATAGGATACTGTAGTAAGTATTGTTGTTTGAGTACTGCTGCAGCTGTTAGACAAACAGTAGAAAAACTACCTAATACCAAAATCTATGTTTTTTATCAGGATTTATTTGCTGACTCCAAATATGGAGACGACTACATCAATTTTACACAAAAGCTGGATAACGTAGAATGGATAAGAACGGCTCCCCGCATAAAAGTTTCTGACAAAAATGAACTTACATTGGATGTTCCTGTATCGGGTGGTCGTGTTGATATTCCAGTTGATATGTTAGTGTTATCGACTGGTTTAGTTCCTTCTGGAGATGCCCCGTTTCTCAGACATATTTTTGGTCTGGATTCATCAAAAGAAGGTTTTTTCAGTGAGTTTGATCTTTTATTCAATCCAGTTGGGACTAATGATATTGGTAAGTTTCTCGTGGGAACTGTTGCTGGACCAAGAACAATTCCCGAAACATCGATTTCTGCTTACGCTGTTGGCTCTCAAGTTATGAACTTAATTAATCAAAGAGAGATCAAGTTAAATATTTCTGTTACCGAAGTAGATGATGATTTCTGTTCTGGATGTGGAGTTTGTGTTAAAACCTGTCCTTATCATGCAAATACAATAGATTTAAAGGAAAAAGTAGCGGTCGTTGATCTTAGCAGGTGTCGAGGATGTGGAAACTGCGTTGTGGCATGTCCTGCCAATGCTAGAGACTTAGTCGAATATCCCGAGTTAAGCATTAGACGAGCCATTGATTTACTTGGAAAGAGTAATCTCGTTCCAAAATCGGAAGTCAACATATTAGGATTCTTATGTAATGGATGTGGGTATCCTGTTGCTGATAACGTTGGTTTATCGGGTGCTGGGGTATCCTATTCAAAAAATATGTCAATAATTCGTGTTCCATGCTCAGGAAGAGTTGATCCAAGGCATTTACTACATTCTTTAACTCTTTTTGACGGAGTTTTTGTTGGGGCTTGCAAATTACATAGCTGTCATTTTTCTGTAGGCAATTTTGATGCCCAAAAAAGAATATTTCTTCTCCAAGGTACATTGGAATCTGCTTCGATTGATCCTAGAAGATTACGCATTGAGTATTTTGCACCAACCGATACATCTTTGTTCTGTGAATTTATTGAAGGGTTCGAACATGATTTGATGACAGCAAAGAAGCAGGGAATGGCATCAGGAGATCGAAAAGCTGAAACGGAGGTATAATGATGGGAAATAAAATAACCGTGGGTTATACGGCGCTCACATCATGCACAGGATGCGAGATATCTCTTTTGGATATCAATGAAAAGATCGTAGATGTTCTAAACACCGTAGATTTCGTTTACTCTCCAATGGTGATGGATACTCGGAAGATACCAGATAAGATAGATCTGTTATTCGTGGAAGGCTCCGTTTCCACCGATCATGATCTTCAGGAATTGAAAGAGTATCGAAAAAAGGCAACTCACATTGTTGCTGTAGGAGCTTGTGCCTGTTTCGGTGGAATCCCTGGAATGAGGAATTTTTTCTCAACAAAAGAAATTCTAAATCATGTTTATCCAACTAAGGATGAGAATCCTGAATTTCAAGGGCCAACTAATCTGCTTCCTAAAGTGAAAAGTTTACCAATGTTAATTGAAACGGATTTTCTCTTACCAGGCTGTCCCCCATTACCAGAAAACTTTCTTACCCTAATAGAGAATTATCCGAATTTTGACCAAATTGTTCTACCCACAAAGACTCTATGTGCTGAATGCGATTTGAAAAAAGATAAGCTACTTTCCCCCATTAGAGAGTTTACATCATTAAAAATAAGAAATCCTTATGAATTTACAGATCAGGATGATTTGTGCTTTTTGGAGAGAGGGGTACTATGTATGGGTGTGGCAACTCGAGCAGGATGTGGAGGACGGTGTGTTAAAGTTAATGTCCCTTGTCGGGGATGCTTTGGACCTCCACCACAAGAAGGATCAGAAGATCAAGGAGCTGGAGTTATTTCTGCAATTTCATCAATACTACCGACAGGGAGACTGCTCACAAAAGAGGATATGATTGGTTTGGTGTACCGATATTCATTATCGGTAATAACTGATTTACAAGAATATACTCATACTCCAAAGGAGGAATAGTGATGTCAAAGAATTATAAAAAAATTGTTCTTGAACCTATATCTCGAATAGAAGGAAAAGCCAGAATTACTTTTGAAATAGATGAGAGCAATAACGATCTAAAAAAAGTAGAGTTCAATGTATTGGAATTCAGAGCGTTTGAGAAATTTCTCGAGGGGAGAAAAGCTCGTGAAATTCCTCGGATAACACCAAGGATTTGTGGAATATGTCCTGTAAGCCATCATCTCGCCTCCGCTAAAGCTACAGATATGCTAGCTCGAGTAATGATCCCTGAACGTGGAAAAATACATCGAGAATTAATGCACATGGGACAGTATATCCATTCTCACTCTCTTCATATCTATTTTCTAGCTTTACCCGATTTTATTAATGGATTTAGAGCTGAAAGTAATGATTTTCGTTTAATTCTAAATAAAAATCCTAATCTTCTATTGAATATCATAAAGTTTCGTGCATTTGGACAAAAGATCATTGAAGTTGTGGGAGGAAAAGCTATTCATCCTGTCACTGCAATTCCTGGTGGAATTTCTGTTCCGATTGCTCAAAGCGCAAGATCAGCTTTATTAAAAGAAGCTAAGGACCTATTTCCTTTCGTAACAAATGAAATGATTAAAACAGGGTGGGACTTACTAGATGCTGTACCAGAGGAAATGAAGCAGTATGAAACGCTAAAAACTCATAATATGGGAACAGTGAATGAAAACAATGAAATTGCTTTATATGACGGTGAAACACGGATTGTCGATAGCGATGGAAATGTAAAAGGTTCATTCCGAGGCGCAAAATATCAAAAAATGATCGAGGAGAAACATTATTCATTTTCATGGACTAAATTTCCTTATTTTATAGGTATTGAAGACGAAGAAGAAGCCATCCTTCAAGTAGGTCCACTAGCACGCCAAAAATGTTATAATACTATACCCACTAATTACGCAAGTAATTTACTCTCTGATTTCAGAAATAAATTTGGTAGATTTACTATTGAAAACTATGCGAACCATTATGCACGGTTGGTTGAAACAGCTTACGCTTTTGAAAGAGCCATCGAAATCCTGGAGGATCCAGTGCTTATGAAAGAAGCTGATTTTCGCGTATCTACAACTATTAAGGAATCAAAAGGAGTAGGTATACTTGAAGCTCCTCGTGGTACGCTAATTCATTCTTTCAAGACTGATGCTAATGGATTTATTGATAATGCTAATATAATTGTATCTACAACATTCAACAATCCTGCAATTAATTTAGCACTATTCAAAGTTGCTAAAAAACAATTTAAGTCTATTGATTCGACCAAAGATATAGAAGAGAAAACATTGAGACGAATTGAATCTACTGTGAGAGCATTTGACCCCTGTTTGACCTGTTCATCCCACTCCATAAACAAGAATAACTTCAACATTAGAATTCTTAATAGCCAAGGTAAAATTATGTTCAGCCATTGAAGAGTTTCTCTTTCCTTACTGAAGTAGAAGAACAAGCTCTTCTTCAATACTATCTTTTTGTTGAGGATGCTCAGTAATCCTACCTATTTCCATATTTGTGGATTTATCTATTAATATCAAGGTTGGTAGAGCAATAATATTAAATAATGAAACCTCTTCAGGAGTTGTTGGTATTTTCCATTTATTTTTAGGATTTAATGAATCGAATTTCAGCCCGCTAATAACAATTACCTCTAACTCATAATTATGATTTGTTAAAAGCGATTTCTGAATTTTTAAGACTTCTGGAAGATGTAATTTACAATCTTTGCACCAAGATGTTGAAAATATTAGCAAAATGCAATCTTTTTGGGATAAAATATGAAATAATTTAACAATGGCAGGTTTAACTAGAGATTTCGGTACGATTTCTCCCCATTCATCCTTAGTTTCCTCTAAATATGTATTTAAGGATTTACTTTTATTTTTCAGTTCTTGAATCGTCGGTACTGTTTTATTTCCCATTTTGATTACCTCACCTTATTTTATAGACATAATAATGCTAAACTGATAAATCTTAAGATTAATATTATATATGAGATAACGACTCCAATCAAACTTATTGAGAGATAGAGATAGAGCAAATACAAAGGAATTATAAATAGAAATTTAGAAAATTTAATTAGAAAAGTTAAAATTTATACAGAAAAATAAGATATAAAGATTGATTATCCAGAAAAGCGTAAAAAGAATTTCAAATTTGTTCTAGTAGTTGATGGAAACAATGTCTGATGAGATAATAGTGAAAATGAATTCTATAGGTTCTTATCGTGTAGGGAAAACCTCACTCATTAGACGGTATGCAGAAGGAAAGTTTGCTTCAGATTATTTACCAACGTTGGGAGTGGATGTGACGGTGAAGAGAATTACCGTTGATAATGAACAGATTCGACTTGTATTAATGGACACTGCTGGTCAAGAACAATTCGGGAGATTACGAAACACCTACTATCAAGGTTCCTTGGGTTGTATTGCTGTATATGATGTTACAAGGCGCGGTTCATTCGAGGATCTTGATCGGTGGATTACTGATTATCGAAATGTAACTAGCAAGGATGTTTCTGTTGTTGTTATCGGTAATAAGATAGATTTAACAGATTTAAGAACAGTTTCAACTGAAGAAGGGAAAAATTATGCTGAGAAAAATGATTTTCCGTTCTATGAGTCTTCAGCCAAAACTGGCGGAGAAAAAATTCCAGAAATGTATAATACACTCGTACGTATGATTCTTAAAAAAATTGATGTTTAAACAGTTTTCCTCAAAGACTTAAAGTTTCCTTTTCGGATTTTATTCACTAATCAATATCCTTAAATCGAGGAGATTCTTAAAATTCATGAGGGTAATTTATAAGGTTTTATTATTTATCTGGAGCATTAATACTTCTTTGTTTAGCTCCATTTACCACTAATGGTGCGATCGAGCAATTCAACGTTATATATATTAACGGTGATATGAGTGTTGAATCTGATGAACAAAGTGTTTGCTTATATATTAAAAACAAACGAAGCGTATCGAAAGGAGAAGTTCGAGAAGCTAGAAGAGCTCCCTAAAGAAATTTTACACAAAAAATCATCTGAAAAAGGGTGGTGCATAGAGGAACTATTACGACATATGATCAGAACAGAGGAATGGTGGATACACAGAATTATACTACAGGATGAAGAACCCTTTCACCCAATTGGCGTAGAAAATGACAAATCGTGTACCCAATGGTATGAATTAGATGAGATTTGGGACGTATGGTTAAATATAGAAGAAACTATTCATAAGTACCTTGACTCAAAACCTCAGATGGATATTCTTATATCACATAAAAATCCAGATTGGAATGAAACATTCTCAGGTCGCTGGGTTCTGTATCACATAATACAACATGAGTTAGAAACATGGGGTATGATTGCAGAACGCCTTAGAAACTGGGGAGAACCTTATTGGGAGTTTTAGGTATCTGAATTTTTATCAAGAAAAAGAATTCTTTTAGGAATATTCTGGAATACTAAATTATTTATAAGAATTCAAATTATTATTTTTTTGATTTTAAAATGGCATATCAGGAACAAGAAAGGATACTGGTCAGTACAATTGACAGGATTCCTGGATATAATATTGAACAGTACCTTGGGATAGCTTTTGGCGCTACGGTAAGAAGTCGTGGTGTGGGTGGAGATTGTATGGCAGGTTTTCAATCATCCTGTGGTGGCGAAGTAACTGCTTTTACTGAAATGGCACTTGAGGCAAGAAATCAGGCTATTAATCGTATGTTGGACGATGCTGTCCGTATGGGCGCTAACGCCATTGTTGGTTTGAAGTTTGATAGCGATCAAATTGGTAAAGGTGGTAATACAGCAACAATAGCATATGGTACTGCTGTTCGAGTGTCTCTATCAAGATAACGGTGAAACTTATCAATTTTCCTATCACAATCAAATTATTTTTAAAACGTTGGCAGATATCTTGGCGTTTTAAATTCGCTCATCATCCTGTTTGCGTTAGCTACAAAGATCATTACTGGAATATAAAGGGAGTCTACATTTGTCAAGGATGTACTTTAGTTTATTCTAGTTTTTTTGTAACTTTACTGTTTCTATTCTTTTTTCAGACAACATTGGAACAATATCAATATCTTATTGTAGGATTAGGTATTTTGATTCCAGTTCTAATAATAGAACTTACAAAAATAGAACAGCGAATTATTAAAAGATTGTCAAGAATCCTGATTGGAATTGGAATAGGTTTGTTTTTTTCTGCGTTTTTATTACATACGGATATTATAGTGAAGGTAATTGGTTTCTTAATAACAGTTATTGGATTTATTTCTTTTAAACGAGTGAGAAGATCTACAAAAAGAGAAGATAAATGTAATTTATGCTCTGAGCATAAAAGCAATGTGATTTGTAGTGGTTTACGATTAGAAGCAGTAGCAATGAAAAAATACTCAGATTATGCTTCGGATTTGCTACAGGATAAATTGAAAGAAAAATTTATGAGTAAACTCAAATGAAAGGTGTCTCAACCTCTTTTTCTCAAGAAAACAACTTTTCAGGAATTATTTTCTTCTTTTTGCGTCGATGAAAATTAATTTATATCATTCTCAAATGACTGAGGATATCATTCTCAAGTGAATGAGAATAATTATATTTTGCAAATAATAGGAATGATACTCATTGGAAACAGCTTATCAATATTTAAACATTGATCAGGGAGCAGAAGAGTTAAAAAACAATAACCATGACTATTTGTATTATAGATATAAAACAATATCGATAGATCATTTAAAAGAGTTGCAGGAAGATATTGATGGATTACGAAGAGAAAACAAGCTCAGTAATAATGAAACTTACCTGAGTTACATTAATGAATTAGATTTTGATATACCAAAAGAGCTATCTGAGGCGAAGTCAGTAATTATTGTAGCAATGTTTACAAGACTCTTAAAGGCTGATTTCCATTTAAATGGGAATACACATGAAGTTATGTTACCCCCAGGGTATTATTATGTTGATGGATATACACCAACCAGTTTGGTAGAAGAAATACAAAAAAATGTCATTAAACCTGGTTTTAAACTTGAAAAAGCCACTAAAGTCCATATTAAGCTTTTAGCGGTTAGAAGTGGACTAGGTAAATATGGCCGAAATAATATTTGCTATGTAGATGGAATGGGAAGTTTTATCACTTTATTTGCTTATTTTACCGATTATCAATTCAAGGAAGATGATTGGACCAAAAAAAGATTGATAGAAAAATGTGAAGGCTGCAAAATATGTATGAATAATTGTCCTGGTAATGCAATAACTGAAGATAATTTTGTAATCAACGTAGGAAAATGCATAACATTATATAATGAGGTTGAAGGAGATTTTCCAGAATGGATCAAATTTGATGAACACAACGCGTTACTAGGTTGTATGCGATGCCAATTGAGATGTCCTGCAAATAAAGATGTAACAGGAAACAAAGAAGAAATCCCTGAAAGCATCACCAGAAAAATTCTTGAAGGAAACCCAGATAATATTGCGCTAGAAGCTTTATGTAAACAACTTAGAATGTCTAGGGATCCAGAACTATTAAAGGGGTATTTTCCAGTAATTTCACGAAATTTGAAGGTTTTAATAAGCAAAACAAACCAAACTGATTGATGAAAGTCATAGATAGAATTTAAAAGGAAATCTCACACATCAATCTGCATGGCATTATTTAATGAGTTATTAAAGAAAGACCTTACAGAACTTATATTCACAAGCATCCTCTTTCTATTTTTCCTGCAATTATTCTCAGATTTTGTAGAATTTACGTACATCCTTTGTCTAATGACTTTATCTTTAAATGAGAATGTCTTAACGGTTCTATTTCTATTTTCATCCATTTTTCTTTTATTCTTTAAGAAAAAGCTCCCAGATAACATATTATTAGTTGTGGGCGAATTATTTATTCTTTGTCGAATAATTGAACCACTTTTTGATACTCAGCTGAGAATGATTGTCTCTGGTCTTGGTGTTGGTTGTTTTATGATTTTCTTACCTGGGTATCTCCTCAAGAAGGATTCAAGTGATGAAGAACACGATGGAGTTATGCTAGGTTTAGGTCTAGCAATAGCTATAGTTGTATCTGTATTATTTAGAACTCTTAACTCATCGATTGACATATCCTCCTATGGTTGGTTTCAAATAATTGGGTGGGTACTAGCTGCTATAGAAACAATAATCCTATTCAACCTAATAATGAGAAAAGAATACCAAAAGTCGGAATTAAATTCTCAAGGGATTGATACAGTTTCATCATCTGATCTTTCAGACACACTCCAATCTAAGAGTAAAAGAGATATTATAGGAATAACAATTGGCTTATTAAGTATATTATTTCTTGTATACTTCTCTTTCAGCAGCCCAGGTGTTATATCCAGATGGACAGCTGGCAATTATTTTTTAATTACAGCAATTGTTGTATTAATGACCCTTTTATTCATTATTATAATGCTTTTCCAACCCCAGTTAATCAATCGACTAAAGAATTGGATGGTGTGGGTTTGGAATGCAGTATTTGTTATTGCTTTTGTTTTAACGATATTTGTCAACCAAATATCTTTTCCTAAAACGCTAAGTATTTATCCGATTGAGGCTCCCTTAACAAGTATTATACATTATCTTCCATTAATAGTTATGCTATTCTTATTTCCGATTATTTTAATTGATTTCACTCTTCTTTCACGAGAACTATTGAAAATGAAACCAAAACTTACAACAAGAAATCTAGGCCTTAGTTTTACAATAGGTGGATTATTTATGCTCTTGTTGATATTTTCACTCCTTTTTACCTCGACATGGGGTTTTATCCCGATAATTGGTAGTTTTTTCCGTGATATGTTCTGGTTAGTGTTTTTCATTGTCGGATTATTTGGTGTACTTTCGCTAAGGCATATATCAAAGAATACTTACCAGTTCAATAAGCCGTCATTTCATTATAAGACTAAGGTAATAACCGCTGGGATGATGACAATTCTTTGTATGGGAACTATCGTAGGTTTGCTAGTACTTGAAGCTCATCCAGTCACTCCTGAAGAAGAAGTAACATCAGTACGATTTCTAACGTACAATATTCAACAAGGAGTGGATGATAAAGCCAATAAGAATTATGATGGTCAGCTTGAGCTGATAAGGCAGATTGATGCAGATATAATAGGTTTACAGGAAACAAGCAAGATAGCTGGAAACTCAGACCCTGTGAGTTATTTTGCCAATAAACTAAATCTATACTCTTATTTTGGGCCGAAAGGTGTAACTGGAACAACAGGGGTCGCTTTATTATCAAAATACCCTATTCGGAATCCTAAAACCTTTTATCATTTTAGCGAGAATGTGGACCGAAAACAGACCGTGACTATTGAAGCAGAAATTACTGTTCAAGGGAATACATACACAGTTTACGTTACACATACCTTTGGTAGAATGTCAGCTAAATCTATTCTTCAGCAAGATGTATTGACTCGAGCAGCAGGAAAAAGCAATGTAATATTCATGGGTGATTTCAATTTTCGTCCAAATGATGAACCATATAATCTTACAACTGCTACATTAAATGAATCTTGGGTGATTGCAGAATCTAGCTATGTGGATGATTCAAGTGGAAAAGAATTTAATGTAAGTCGAAGAATAGATATGATTTTTGTATCAAATGGGATTACAATCACACAGTGCCAATTTATAACTGATCCTCAATCTGACCACCCAGCATATTGGGCGGATATCCGTTTGTAGATACAATTGCTAAGATCCAAGGATTTTATGTGCTTTCTTAAGTTGATCCATTATTGGAATATTTTGAGGGCATTTTTCCAGGCATTCCCCACATTCCTCACAAAAAGTAGCATCTTTTCCTGGATTCCAGTTAACCTTGCCAATCTGGGAATAGAATAATTTAGCTTGGTCCTGTTGTCCATAGATTTGGTACCGAATCATATAAGTGAAAATAGATTTTATATTTACTTCATTGGGACATGGCATACAATAACCACAACCTGTACAAATTACATCAGACAATTCCTTAAATTTAGTAACAACAACTTTGATTCGATCCTCCTCCTCTCTAATCAGTTGGTTATAATCCAGTTTTGAAGCTAAATTTAAATTATCTCGAAGCATATCTTCTGATCCCATCCCTGAAAGAGCAACAGAAACATGAGGGTGATTCCAAACGAATTTCAATGCTAAATCTACAAAATCTGTTCGACCATCTGATATCCACTTTTCCATAGATTCTGTAGGATTCCCTGCAAGTCTTCCACCTCCTACAGGCCCCATAATAGCTACGGCTACTCCTTTCTCACCTGCGTATGTGATCATATCTTTATTCACTTGATCTAAGATGTTATATTGTACCAACATTAAGTCGAAGGCATCTGTATTAAGAATTGTTTTTAATACTTCAGGTTTGTCGTGGAATGAAAATGCTAGATGTTTAAATTTACCTTGGTCTTTTGCTGCCTGAGCACGTTCAATTAAATTGAACTTTAGTACTTTCTCTTTGAACGATTTTTCATTTAACCCGTGAAACAGGTAAAAATCAAGGTACTCAACATCTAGTTTTTGTAATTGCTCTTCAAGGTACTTTTCATAATGTGCTGGCTCTTTGAAGTCTGGAAAACCAACAGGGCATTTGGTAGCTAAGCTGACTTTTTCACGATAACCATCTTTTAGCGCTAATCCTACAACAACTTCACTTTCGTGATCATGATACATGTATGCTGTGTCTATATAGTTAATTCCTTCATCTATTCCTTTTCGTATTAATTTAATTGCTCTATCACGATCGATTGCGGGTTTACCTTCTTCTAATGTTGGTAATCGCATACACCCGAATCCTAAAGCAGAAACCTTGATCCCCGTTTTTCCTAACTTCCTATATTGCATTTTATCCAACCAAGCTAAGGATTTTTTCCGTTAATGGATTTAATTCATGATTTTATATATGAACTCATCTTCACAAAACACATTTTTTTATTAGCCTTAAAAACTTAATTAACAACCAATAAAGTTATTGCTTTTAGCATTAACTAATTAAAGGGGGATAGAAAGGATAAATCATTTTTTAAAT
>SDBT01001020.1_pt1 | contig 47587 bp, 40 predicted proteins | sample 2277101 | NCBI WGS metagenome assembly SDBT01 (sample SAMN10404973, study PRJNA504765) | marine sediment metagenome | isolation source: marine sediment core GS10_PC15, 103 cmbsf | place: Arctic Ocean: Southern Knipovich Ridge | collected 2010 | reverse complement strand
CACCAGCCTGATGCCGGTCGGCGGGAACGCCGCCACCGAGGGAAGGAGCGGACCGCTCTGCTGGTCGATATCGAACACCTTCTTGTCGATCGCAGCCACCGTGTTGGTGGTGCCGAGATCTATACCGATATACTTCATGAGCCCGATCCCTCCCCTTCCAGCGCTCTCTCGCCAGCCTTGTTCTTCTTGATTTCCTGGACGAATTTCCCGAGCATCTCCTTCTCGCTCTCCTTGTTGGCCAACAGCTCGACCCCGTAGTGCAGGAGTATCTCGTCCGCGAGCATTCGAACGACGCAGTAGAGCGACAAACGCTCGGACGAGCCCGGCAGAAAGAACTGCACCCTCCCGAGCGAGCCCACGCCCAGGACGACCGGCGACTCGATCATCAAGCCCGTCTCGCTTAGATTCAGGATGCTTACCTCCGTTTTCACGTCGCCGTCCCCTGCCTTGGCCAGGAGGTCCAGGCGGGCGAGCAGGTCCACGGGAACGCGCTTCGCCCCCCGCAGGCTGATTTTCAGAAACCCTGCAATCGTCCTGTAGAGATCGGAATCCTCCACCGGGTTCACGAGATGGCCGTCTGCCTGGACGCCCGTGTAGTCATCGGCCACATTTCCCACCTGGTCACTGATCATGAGCAGCTTGGTGTCCTCGAGGTCCGGAATCCTCTTGATTGCCATGCAGAAATTCTCGGCGCCCATCTCCAGCAGCTGGGAGCTGAACATGATCAGCGCGGGCCGCAGCTTCTTCACGGTCGCCAGCGCCCTCTCGGCCGTGGGGGCGGCGTGCAGGTTCAACGAGCGCCGCTTGAGAAGCGACGACCTCGACTCCTCGGGGAGCAGGCCCCCGGGCACGATCAGGATCTTGTGCAACTGGCCGCCTCCGCAATCGTTGTCGAACCCGCAATGCTCCGCGGTCGGCGCCGCGAGCCCATCATCACCCTTAATAAATAATACGCCTGATGATCAAGTTCTGGTCAATTATTCCCTATGCCATCGTCCCACAAGTTTGACAGGCACGGTTTCTCGGGGCTAAAACCAGATGTGCAAGGGTGATACGGGGTGTCCCTGAAATCGGGGTAGTACCGTGCCGAAACAGAGACTGCTGCTGGTCGACGGTGAACCCAATTCCATGCGCCTTATGGAGGTCAGCCTGCGTAAAGCGGGCTTCTCGGTCACCACGGCCGTAAACGGGGAGGACGCCCTGGAGAAGGCGAAGATCTCCCCGCCCGATCTGATCATCTCGGACACCAGGATGCCGGTCATGGACGGGTTCGATTTCTGCAGGAAGCTCAAGACCGAGACCGACCTGAAGACCGTGCCGTTCATCTTCCTGACCAACCAGAAGGCCATCGAGGACAAGATCCGTGGACTGGAGATGGGGGCGTACGACTATCTGACCAAGCCCATCTACATCATGGAGATCATCACCCGGGTCAAAATCCTGCTGCAGAAGAAAGAGCGGGAGTCACTCGAAAACCGCGACCAGAAGGTCCACTTCTCGGGGCACCTGAACGAAATGGGCGTGGTGGACCTGATCCAGACCATCGAGATGGGCCGCAAGACAGGCATCGCCACCTTCACCTCCGCGACCGAGCCGACCAGGAACGCCGCTGTCTACTTCCGCAACGGCAAGGTGATCGACGCCGAGATGGGCCGCCTCAACGGCGAGAAGGCCGTCTACAGGCTGTTGCATTGGAGCAACGGCGCCTTCAATATCGATTTCAAGTCCGACCTGGAGCACCCGGACAACATCTCGCTTTCCAGCCAGGCCCTGCTGATGGAGGGCATGCGGCGGGTCGACGAGTGGGGCCGGATGATCGAGCAACTGCCGCCCCTGGAGGTGCTCTTGGAGGTGGACCACCGCGAGCTGTCCGACCTCCTGACAGAGATTCCCGACGTGGCCAAAAGCGTATTGCGCCTGTTCGACGGCAAACGCATCCTGATGGAGGTAGTCGACGACAGCGATCTCGACGACCTCGAAGTCCTGAAGATCATCTCCACGCTGTACTTCGAAGGCTTGATCTCAGAGTCGTCGAAAGGGGTCGTGGAGGCCGCAGAGCCGCAGGCTGACTCCCCTGCCGACGAGCCGCCGCGGGCGGATCTGGCCGAAGATGAAACGGACGCCGGAGAACCTGCCGAAGAAGCGGCCGCCGCCGAGCCGGGGGAACCGCAAGAGCCCTTGCCCGAGCCTGCCGAGCATGAGTTGCCGGAAGCCGACGAGAAGATCGGCGCGACCGCGCCGGTTGATTTGGAAGACGACACCGAATTAGCCGGTCGCAGGGGTGGTCGCTGGGGGGTGTGGCTCGCGCTGATCGCGGTGGCGGGCGCTCTGATCCTGGGACTGTGCTTCGGCGGCTGGAAGATCTGGACCTACTTCCAGCAAGAAGATCAGCCCCAGGGCGGGATCACGCCGGCCAAGGGCGCTGACGTGGGCGAGCCGACCGCGGCCAAGCCCGAACCCCCGACCCCGGCCGTGGCCAAGGCCGGCCCCGGCTACGCGGAGCTGTTGAAGAAGGGCAGGGCTCACCTCGAGGCCGATCGCTTCGAGAAGGCCATCGACGCGTTGAAGCAGGCGATAGAAACCAACCCCAAGGGCGCGGACGCCATGGTGGACCTGGCCAACGCCTACTTCGAGATGGGCAGGGACGGGGAGGCTGTCGACTTGGCCCGCCGCGCGCTCGAGATCAACCCTGGCAATGCGCGGGCCCATCTGACCCTGGGAACCATCTATCAGACGAACGGCAACAAAGCCGAGGCCGTCAAGGCGTACAGTGCCTTTTTGAAACTGAGTCCAGACGACCGCTCGGCTGAAGAGGTCCGCGCCATCCTCGAGATCCTCAAGTAGATTTCCAGCGCTCCGAGTTCGACGAAATACTTTTCGAATCGGGCGATTGCTGGTAATCGTCTGGAACATGGCGATCTTCGCACGCATGCACGCGGACTCACGCCAGGCCTGGCGCCACCTGCCCCTGGCCGTGGTGCTGGGCTGCAGCCTGTATGCCGTCGGGTTCTGGGCGTTCGCGGGGTCCGGCCCGCTTCCGTACGAAGCCGCCGCGGACGTGGTCCAGGAGCGCTGGCAGGCGGGGGACGCGGTGGCGATCAGGCCCTGGTGGGCGGCGCGGATCCGCGAGCATCTCGGGGACAGGCCGTTCGTGCAGGTGCGCGACCTGGCGGCCGAGGATCTTTCACGCTTCGCGCGCCTGTGGGTGCTGTCGCTGCCGGGACATCACCGCGGGCCGGGCGGGCCGTTCGACGACGGAACCTACCGGATGGCCGAGGAGCACGAGCTGGACGGGCTCCTGCTGCGCCTGTACGAGCTGCCCGCGCCCGCCGAGGTGGTCTACGACTTCCGCGAGAACCTGAAGCAGGCCCGGGTGGTCATCAAGGAAAAAACCAGGAGAAAGGCCTGCGACCGCTGGATCGAGAACCGCTGGCAGTGCAGCGGCCGGGACTGGAACTACGTGGGCCGGATGATCGTGGAGCTGGGCGACGACCCGCGCGAGGTCATCTGGGCCCACCCGGTCGATGAGGGCCCGATCGAGATCGTCTACCCGAATGTCCCCGGCGGGCGCGAGCTGCTGGTGCATACCGGGCTGACGCCCGCATCCGCCAGGATCAGGACCCACGACGCCGTCCCGGTCGACCTCGAAGTGCGTATCGACGGCAGGCGGGTCGCTACTGTGGTCCAGCCCAACGAGACCGGCTTCTTCCCGCACCCGATCGACGTCTCGACGTTGGGCCCCGGGCCGCATGCGGTCACCTTTCTCGTCAGCGCCAAGCGGACGGGCATGCGCCATTTCTGCTTCACCGCCGAGATGCGAAGATGACCCGGGCCAGGCACCGAAAGAACCCGTTCCTCGGGTGGGTCGGGCGGCACGCCACCGGTCTGATGGCGCTCGGCCTGGCCGTCCTGACCTTCCTGGCGGTCTTCCTCCGCGCCCCGCAGGTGGGCTCCACCCGGGACGAGGGGTTTTACTTCTCGGCCGCCAGGAGCTACGCCGGCTGGTTCGAAGAGCTCGGGAGGGATCCCTCGCGGGCTCTGAGCGAGCCGGTCATCCGGCGCCACTTCGAGAACAACCGCGAGCACCCGGTGCTGGTCAAGAACCTGATGGCGCTGAGCTACCTGGCCCTGGCCGCGGACACGCGCCCGGCGCCTGTGAGTTGGCCGCCCGACAGCAGCGGCGCTCTCTCCCGGGCCATGCGGCTGCCGTCGCAGGTCTTCTCCGCGCTGGCGGTGGCGCTGACCTTCCTGCTGGGGGCGTCGCTGGCCTCCCGGAGGGTCGGGCTGATCGCGGCTCTGATGTTCCTGCTGGCCCCGCGCCACTTCTACCACGCGCAGCTGGCCTGCTTCGACATGCCGGCCGTGGCCGTCTGGCTGGCCACGGTAATGGCCTGGCGCAAGGCCCAGGGCTCGGTTGGCTGGGGCATCGGGGCCGGGGCGGTCTGGGGCGTGGCGCTGGCCACCAAGCACAACTCGTTCTTCATCCCGGTGGTGCTGTTGCTGCACTGGCTGGCAACCTCCGGCCGCGAGTTCTCTCTCTCGCGACGGGGATTGCATTTCCCCCGCATCCCGATCGCGTTCGTCTCCATGCTGCTGCTCGGCCCGGCCATATTCATCGGCCTTTGGCCGTTCCTGTGGCACCACACCTTCGAGCGGCTCGGCTGGTATTTCGGTTTTCACCTCCATCACGTCAACTACCCCTGGGAGTACTTCGGCACCCTGCTGACCGACCCGCCCCTCCCCTGGCTCTACCCGTTCATGGTCACCGCCCTGACGTTCCCGCTGCCCTCCCTGGCCCTGGGCGCTTTCGGGTTCATCCGGGTAGCCGGCCGGTTGATGGGCCGCCCCCTGCGGACCGTCGGCCGGGCCCTGGGGCGCCTGAGCGGCCTGCGGACGCCGGCCGACGAGCCGGCCGGGGACGAGCCCGGCCTGGCAAGCAGCGACGGCTGGCTGCTGGTGCTCAACGCAGCCGTCCCTTTCGCGCTGATAGCAATTCCGACGGTGCCCATCTTCGGCGGGATCAAGCACTGGATGCACGCCATGCCGTTCGTCTGCATCCTGGGCGCCCTGGCCCTGGAGCGGATGATCGCGCGACTGCCCGAGCGGATCGCCGGCCTCAGTCGCACCTGGGTCCACGCCGCGGTGGCGCTCCTGGCGCTGGTACCTTCGCTGCAGGGCCTGGTGCACATCGACGGGTACGGCACCAGCTACTACAACGAGCTGGCCGGCTCGGTTCACGGGGCGGCGGATCTGGGAATGCAGCGCCAGTACTGGTCCAACAACGTCACCGGGGTCCTGCCCTGGCTCAACGACAACCTGCCCGCCGGCGCCCGGCTGTACCTGCACGAGGTGACCGGCGAGAGCATCAGGGCCTACAAGCGCGACGGCCTGCTGCGGCCCGACCTGCGCATGGGCTGGTCGCCGGATCACGCCGATTTCACCGTCTACCAGTACCACCGCGAGTTCGTCGACGCCGAGTACCGGGCCTGGAACAAGGTGGGCCACCGCAGGATCCTGCACGGGCTGTATATCGACCAGGTGCCGATCGTCCTGGTCTACGACACCAGCAAGCAGGTCCGGTGAATTGTGTGATGACCTGGCGAGCGGTCAGTAGGGCGGCACCCACCCGCCGAGCTCCCGCTCCAGGGCCCGGGCCACCGCGATGGTCAGGTGATCGTTGCCGTGTCGCGCCGCCACCTGCACCCCCAGCGGCAAGCCCCCGGCGTTCAGGCCCAGCGGCACCTGGGTGACCGGGAATTCCAGGGCGTTGAAGATGGCGGTATAGACCCAGAAGAACGGCTGCGCCAGGGGCTGGTTGTGCCTGGGCGCGGGCCTGGGATAGGAGGGGTAGAGCATCACCCCGTCGGCGCCCAGGGCTGCTGTGATCTCCTCGCGCAGCCGTTCGCCCTGGACCAGGGCTCTGCGAACGGCTCCCGGCGCCACCCGGGTCACGTCCTCCAGTATGGCCAGCCCCAGCGACGGCAGGGTGTGGGGCGTTCGCCCGACCAGCAAGCGCAGCAGGTGCTCGAGCCGGTTGATGGGCTTGCCTTGGCCGAGCAGCTCCCGGTAGCTGCGCTTTTCGCGCAGGGCCAGGTTCGCCCCCCAGATCATGAAGGAGTTTCCCAGGGCCTCGAACCTCGCCTGCTTCACCAGCGCGCCGAGGCCGGCCAGGGCATCGGCCGCGCGGCGCTGGGCCTCGCTCAGGTCGGCGCTGGGCTCTATCCGGCCGTTGGTCGGGACGCTCAGCACCCGCAGGCCGGCCAGGTCGACCCGATCGGGGTCGCCGATCTCCGCAGGCCGGCATTCGCTGTCATGGCCGTCCGGACCTGCCATCAGCCGCAGAAGCGGCATGAGGTCCTCTGCCCTGCGGCAGATGGGGCCGGTTGTCAGCATGCGCAGGGCCGAGCCCCGGGCCACCGGGAACTGGCCTGTGTTGGGCACCAGCCCGCCGCTGGGCTTGTGTCCGAACACCCCGCAGAAGAAGGCCGGCATGCGGATCGAGCCGCCCACGTCGGAGCCCACCCCGAAGGGCGAGCCGCCCGCCGCGATGATCGCGGCCTCGCCCCCGCTGCTGCCGCCCACGATCCTGCGTGGGTCGTAGGGGTTGGAGGTGCGGCCGTAGACCCGGTTGTCCGACTCCATCCACATGCACAGCTCCGAGATGTTGGTCACCCCCAGCGGGATGGCGCCGGCCGAACGCATGCGCTCGACCACCGTCGCGTCCGAGGTCGCCCGGTAGCTCCGCCGGGCCACCAGGCCCGCGGTCTGGGGCATTCCTTCCAGGGCGAAGGACTCCTTGACCGTGCAGGGCACCCCGAAGAACAGCGGCGGCTCGTCGAGCGCACCGGCGGCAAGGATCTCGTCGGCCCGGCGCGCCTCGGCCCGGGCATGGACGAACCGATCGCAGACCACCGCGTTGAGCACTGGGTTGACCCGCCGGATCTGCTCGACGTGCGCATCGACCGCGTCCAGCGACGAGATCTCCCGATTCCGGATCCTGCGCGCCAGCTCGGTTCCCGAGAGTGTCAAAATTTCTTTCATCCGTCCCTTTCCGGAGATACTTTCCGGAAACCTACCCGGACTGCCGACGCCGCGCAAGACATGCCGAACTCGGGAGATGCGGGAAGAAACCCTTGAGGACGGAGATCATGATTCGCTGGGCGCACCTGTTGATCCTGAGCCTGGCCATGGGCCTGCTGGTCGCGGTGATCATCCAGGCGCGCTCGGGCGGACCCGACCTGGCCGCGCCCGACCTGGCCGCGCCCGACCCGGCCGCCGTGCTTGACCCGCGGCCACTGTCCGGCGCCGCGCCGGCCTTCATGCTGCCCGGCCGGGACGGCAAGCCGGTCTCGCTGGCGGATTTTTCAGGAAGCTGGGTGCTTGTGAACTTCTGGGCCACCTGGTGCGAGCCGTGCAAGGACGAGCTGCCCCACCTGGCCGCCCTGGCCAGGAGCCTCTCCGGCAGCCCGTTCAAGCTGGTGCTGGTCAGCGTAGATGAGGACTGGCGCGCGGTCGACCGGCTGGCCGCAGACATCGCCCGGGCCGCGCCCGATTCCCCGCACCAGCAGGCCTGGCAGCGGAGCGCCGCCATGCTGCGCGGCGGGTACGAGAACGTCGCCAACCTTCTGGATCCGAAGGCCGGGACGCCGGCCGCATACGGCACGTCGAAGTACCCCGAGACCTACCTCATAGACCCGCGGGGAATGCTGGTACACAAGTTCATCGGCCCCAAGCCCTGGGGCCTTCAGCCGGCCCTGGAGCTCATCCGAAAGCGGGTGTCGGGCGGATCCTGACAGGTATCCTAGGCGATCGTATACCCCGCATCCAGGCAGATGGTCTGGCCGGCCATGTAGGCCGACTCGTCCGACGCCAGGAAGACCACCGCGGGCGCGATCTCCTCGGGCTGGCCATAGCGGTGCAGGGCGGTCTTGTCGGTGAAGTGCTTGACTATCTCCGGGCTTCCGATCAGCGTCCCGGAGAATCGCGTGTCCACGAGCCCGGGGGCGACGGCGTTTATGCGGATGTTCGACGGCCCGAGCTCCACCGAAAGCGTCCGGGTCATGGAGATCAGGGCCGCCTTGGTCATGCCGTAGACCCCTTGCAGTGGCGCCGCCCGCATGCCCGCCACCGAGGCCACGTTGACCACCACGCCGGGTCTCTCCTTCTCCATCCAGCGCTGGGCCAGCTTCCTGGTCATCTCGAACGGCCCGCGCAGGTTGACCTCGAAGGTCTTCTCGTAGGCCCAGGCCTCGATGTCGATCATCGGGCCGAAGTACGGGTTGGTGGCTGCGTTGTTGACCAGCACGTCCGGCAACCCGTGCTCCTTCTCGGTCCAGTCCAAAAGCTCCTCGATCTGCTCGACCTTGCCCACGTGGCAGGCCCTGGCAAATGCCGCTCCCGGGTTTTTCGAGTTGATGCGCCCGGCCGCGGCCTCCAGGCCCTCGGGCTTTCGCGCCGCCAGCACCACCCGGGCGCCCTCGGCCGCGAACGCCGCGGCGATGGCCTCGCCGATACCCCGGCTCGCGCCGGTCACGATAGCCAGTTTTCCAGCCAGTCGATCGGTCATCGTCCACTCCTTTTCTTAACGGGTGTATCCATCCAATCTATCAACCAGGCCCCGGACAAACAACGCCGGATTGACTGCCCGGGCCTGCCGCTGATAGATAGGGACCCGGGAAGTCCAGCATGCACGAGAAGATCTGCGACCGCGTGTTCCTGGTCGGCGGCTCCGGTTTTTCCGATTCCTCCGACTGCCTGTGCTACGCCCTGGACCCGGGCGCGCCCGTGCTGATCGACTGCGGCTGCGGCCCCGGCTGGACGCAGCTCCGCCAAAACATCCGCTCCACCGGCCTCGACCCGGACCATCTCCACACCCTGATCCTGACCCACGCCCACGTGGACCACATCGGCGCCGCTCCGGCCGTGGCCGCCGACACGAGTTGCACGGTGGTCGCCCACGAGCTGGACTCCGAGGCCATCGAGACCGGCGACGAGCGCAAGACCGCGGCCGACTGGTACCACATGAAGCTCGATCCCATGACCGTGAATCACAAGATGTCCGCCCACGCAAAAACCCTCACCTTCCTCGAGACCGATCTCCACCTCCTCCACACCCCCGGCCACACCCCCGGCTCCATAATCGCCTGGCTCGACACTCCCGAAGGCCGTGTCCTCTTCGGCCAGGACATCCACGGCCCCTTCCACCCCGCCTTCGGCTCTGACAAGCCCGCCTGGCGAAGGAGCATGAAAGAGCTGATCGAGCTCGAGCCCGACATCCTCTGCGAGGGCCACTTCGGCATCTTTCGCGGCAAGCAAAACGTCCGCGCTTTCATCGAGGACCACCTCTCCCGCCACCAAAGGCCCTGAAATGACCCGCCCCTGGAAGACACTGGAGACCGTCCCCACCAAAGACGGCGATCTGAAACTCCTGAAGCGCGGCGCCGACGACTTCATGATCACCATCTCCGGCCGCGTCCTGATGGTCAGCCAGGCCCACCGCTCCGAGCTCGCCCTGGCCCGCCTGGCCTGCCGCGCCCTGGCAGGCCGGAAAAATCCAAAAATACTGATCGGCGGCCTGGGCATGGGCTACACCCTGCGCGCCGCCCTGGACGAGCTGCCCGACGAGGCCGAGATCCTCGTATCCGAGATCGCCGAGCAGGTAGTCCACTGGTGCCGCGGCCCCCTGGCCCCCCTGACCGACAAAGCCATCTCCGACCCCCGAGTCCGCGTCGAGGTAACCGACGTCGCCGACCTGATCGCCGAGGCCGCCCGCGCCGCTCATCAGGGCCTGTACGACGCCATCATCCTCGACCTCTACCAGGGCCCCAACGAGGCCAACCGAAACACCAACGAGCCCTTCTACGGCCCCGCGGCCCTGATGACCACACGCGCCGCCCTCAAGCCCAGCGGCATCTTCGCCGTCTGGTCCGAGGACCCAGACACCCCCTTCGAAAAACGCCTCCGCTCCGCCGGCTTCCACCTCAAACGCCATCGCCCCACCGACGGCACCCGCCGCCACGTGGTCTACCTGGCCACCTCCACCCGCGGCTCCCGCCCCAACCGCCGCAGATCCACTTGACATTCCCCCGCCCCAGGGGTTACACATCTGTCTCCCGCCCAAGCGGGAAGCCGTTCTTTGCAAGCAGGTGTGTCGATCCCCAGTAGCTCAATTGGTAGAGCGGGTGGCTGTTAACCACTAGGTCGGCGGTTCAAGTCCGTCCTGGGGAGCCAAAAAAACCTGTGCTAACCGAAGCACAGTTTGGTTCACAGAAAGCCCCATCGGGATTCCCGGTGGGGCTTTCGTCTGTAAGAGCCAGTATTCGCGGGGTTTTGCGCGGGCCGCCCGCCTCGAACGACCACTGCTCGGCTCTCTCAACTCGATCTAGAGATCACGCCTCGGGGTGCTCGGCGCCCTTCTCGACCCTGATCGTGCTCTCTTTTGCCGAGAGCGGGGAGAGAGCACGGGGGCTTGGTAAACAGCGGCCCTTCTGAGAGCTACATCCATACGCCCTCATCCGCCATAGTCATGTTGTGTGCGCCGCATTTATGACGTATAAGGAGTCGGAAAGGAGACGCACCTCATGACCGATCTCATCACACCCGACGAAGAGACGCTCTATGAGCGTGTCGCCCAGATCATCGAGACCGCACGGGCCCACGTCTCGCGGCCCGTCTGTCCAAGAGCTTTGGCAAGGGGTTCAGCTACCCGTCCGTCAAGCGGATGAAGCAGTTCTATCTCACCTTCCAGAACGGATCCGTGATCCCGGAAGAACTGGGCCAGTACAAGAAAGGGTCAGCGCTGCTGAGCCAATCGAGCGTTCCCGCAGCTTCCGAGAAAGGCTCAGCGCTGCTGAGCCAAAGACAGGATGCGGCCCCGGTGATCTTCCCACCACTACTGAGCTGGACCCACTACCTCACATTGATGCGGGTCGACAACCCGCAGGCACGCGCCTTCTACGAAATTGAGGCAGCTCGCGAGAGCTGGTCTACCCGTGAGTTGGAACGTCAGGTCGCGTCCCTACTCTACGGACGTCTGGCGAAGAGCCGTGACAAGGACGAAGTCCTCGCGCTCGCCAAGGAGGGCCAGCTTGTCAGCCAGCCGCGCGACGTTCTGAAAGACCCGATGGTGCTCGAGTTCCTCGAGCTGGAGGAGCGTGCGCACTGGCTCGAGCGCGACCTGGAGCAGACCATCATCGACCGCCTCGAGTCGTTCTTGCTGGAGCTCGGTAAAGGCTTCTGCTTCGTCGCTCGCCAGAAGCGCGTCACGCTCGACGGCGACCATTTCTACGTTGACCTGGTTTTCTACAACCGGCTGCTGCGCTGCTTCGTCATCATAGACCTCAAGCTCGGGAAGCTCACCCACCAAGACCTCGGGCAGATGCAGATGTATGTGAACTTCTTCGACCGGCACCAGCGCGATGAGGCCGAGCGAGCTCTGCGTCTCGCCGCCGGGGAGAATCGCGATGGCGAAGGTTGAACGCCACAAGTGGGTGTTCCGAGCGCGCTTTCGCCGGAATGCGTTCGGCTGGAAGTCGCAGCCTGCCATCAAGCGGATCAAGGAAGCCGTCGCCGAGATCAAGAAAGTCGCAGGTAGGGACGAGGTTCTCGCCGCCGATAACGCAGTGATCTTTTTGGAAAAGCTGTCGCCCGCATTGGAGCGCATCGACAGCTCGTCGGGAGCCATCGGAACGGCGGTCAACAACGCCATCGTGGCACTCGTACCTATCATCGCCGAGGCACCGGCCGAGACAAAGGTCCGTGAGAAATGGATGGAGCGGCTGTTCGAGGCGCACGCTGAAGACCAGATCCCCTACATCGAACAGCTCGCCGAGCACTGGGGCGAGCTGTGCGCTTCAACTGAGCTAGCATCACACTGGGCGGACGAGCTCATCGGTACGACCCGGATGGCGCTCAGCCCCGACAAGGAGCTGCGTGGCCACTTTCACGGCACAACGGCGTGCCTCAGCGCGCTCTACGCGGCCGGCCGCTACGCGGACCTCCTCGATGTGCTCAAAGCAGAGAGCTTCTGGTCCTACCGTCGCTGGGCTGTGAAGGCGCTTGCGGCAGAGGGGAAGAAAGCCGAGGCGATCCAGATTGCAGAGGACAGCCGCAGTCCATGGGCAAGCGACCACGATATCGATAGCCTCTGCGAAGAGATCCTGCTCTCGTCCGGGCTCGTCGATGAGGCGTACCGGCGCTATGGGCTTCACGCAAACCGAGCCGGCACCTACCTCGCCTGGTTCCGAGCTGTCGCCAAGAAATATCCACACAAGAGGCCAGCCGAGGTCCTCGATGACCTGGTCGAATCGACGCCTGGCGAGGAGGGCAAGTGGTTCGCCGCCGCCAAGAGCGCGAAGCTCTTCGATGAGGCCATCGCCTTGGCTAAGCGGACACCGTGCTCACCGCAGACGCTCACCCGCGCCTCGCGCGACTTCGAAGATAAGAACCCGTCGTTTGCGATCGAGGCAGGGATGGCGGCGCTCCACTGGTTGGTCGAAGGCTACGGCTACGAGATCACCGGCCTCGACGTCCACAGCGCCTACTCACACACCATGAAGGCCGCCGAGAATGCCGGCTGCGCCGACGAGACGAGGCAACGTATCCGTGACCTTGTGGCCAGGGAGGCTTTCGGTGAGCGCTTCGTTACCAAGATCCTCGGCCGGCATCTGGAGCTTTTGTGATGGCAAGACACAAAGGTACGGAACCCAAGTCAGACTCGTCCAACATCGCCGCAGCCCTCGCTGCAATGGATGCCAACCAGCTACGCGAGATCATTCGTGACGTGCTCCTCGAACTCGACGATCGCGCACATGGTCGCGTCGTGGGCAGCATCATCGAGCGCGCAACTCGCAACGCCTCCGGCTGGATGCCCGCGAGCCCGTCTGACGATGCTGTCTCCAAAGTCGTCTCCTTCGCCGAGGCTGCGAAGCGGGTTGGCTACGCCGACCCGTCAGATGTGGATGACTACCTGCAGCAAGGCGCGAATGCTTTCCTCAGTAAGGACTACACCGCCGCGCACCAGATTTTCCGGGCGCTGCTTCTGCCGATCAGCGAGGTCGAGATCGATCTCGGCCAGCACGAAATGGTCGACGAGGTGCTCGGCACTGACGTGGACAAATGCGCTGCGCAGTACGTCGTGTCGATGTACATGATCGCCGAACCCGATCAGCGCGTTCAGGTCGTGGCCGCGGCCATCGCCGAGATGAGCGGGGTCGGACACTTCTGGGAGCCCCTCCACGAAATGGAACGTGTGGCTGTCGAACCGTTGACCGATCTCGATGAGTTTCTACCTCGCTGGCGGGCGCTCATCGAGGACAACGCGAAAACCGAACGCCGAAACGACTGGGATACCGATCAGGACCGGTGGCATCGCGAGGTTGTGCAGCGCATGGAAGGCGCAGACGGTCTCGCCAAGATCGCACGTTCGACGAAACGATCCGATGATCTGCGCGCGTGGTGCCGGATGCTCGTCGAGTCGAGGGACTGGAAGGCCGCGCTGACGGCCTTCGATGAAGCCGCCGAGATTATTAATGACAAGGAGTACTCGCGCGGCGACTTCCTGGACGGTGCCGCGCTGGCGGCCCAGGAGCTCGGTCGCAAGAACCTCCCCTCCCGGCTCGATCGCGCGTGGAGAGAGGCCCCGAGCATGCTGCGACTGCGCCGCTGGCTCGGGTCGGCGGGTAGCAAAAGGGTCGTGCGCCGGCGCGCCGCTCAGGCCCTCGCTGGATGCCCGAAGAAGGCACACCGCCAGCGGGCGTTTCTCCATGTGCTTGTTGGCGACCACTCATCGGCGGCAAGGCAGCTCGCTGCGGCTCCGGGCCTCGGATGGTCCAATGGCGAGCATCCGGGCCATCTGCTGTTTCCGCTGTTTGATCAGCTCCTGGGCGGCAAGTCTCTAGGCACGTCTCCTGACATAGCACACCTGTCGCGGCGTGGGATGGACATCGACGAGCTCGAATGGATGAGCGCCGACTCCGACGAACCTAGGCTCGCGGCGCCCACCGTCCATGAGATCATCAAGCTGGCCGGCGTTGAGCAACCGCTACAGGTAGGCGACCGAGATGCTGTGCTCCTGGCAATGCGCAAAGCCGCCGAGAAGCGGCTCACTGGCGTCACGGAGAACAAGCGGCGCCGATACTATGCTCATGCTGCACAGCTGGTCGCGACTTGTGCAGATGTCGACCAAACTCCTGACACCAGCCAATGGGTGGCCGGTATTCGTGACGAATACCGACGCTACCCAGCACTCCAGCGTGAGCTCAATAGCCACCTGAGGCGTGCATGAAGAAAGCGCCAAAGAACCGCGAACACGAGCGACCGGATGTGCTTCCCACCGAGCCGCTCCACTACACGATCGATGCCCATCTCGTGAACCTGCTCACGTGGGCCCACCGTAGCGCGGGCATATGCGCGGGCATGCGGTTTTCGCACTACGGCCACAAGCGCATGGAGGTCGAAGCGAACCGTCGGCGTATCACTTACATGGTGATCCGCGCCGGTCGCGGCGGCGTGAAGCTCGAAGAGGTATCGCGCGTGCTCGCCGGCGACCTGTTGCCGCCGCGCCGTCGCCTCGCGCAGGACGCCATTCGGCGGGCGGCCGTTCTGTGCGAAGCGGCACGCCAGTTCGGCCGACCGAGCGAGCCGGCCACGCCTGAAATGTTTGCGACCTACCTTGACGGGACTTCTGCTTCCCCGGCCTCCACCCAGCGGGAGATGTCGGCCGAGGAGTGGGTGTTCCAGAACAGCAGCGGGCCGCTCGTCCGGCGGGCCTCGTGCATGAAGGCTGCCGCGGCCTTGCCGGTGTAGGTGAACTCCAGCCGGAGGTCTTCGTGTTCGCGGAAGGCCGCGACCGCACCGACGGCCTCGGCGGTGGGATGACCGTAGCCGGTGCCGATGTAGCCCTGCCGGATCTCCAGGTTGGCCGCGGGCCGGCCGGGCAGGACGGCGGTTGGCTGGTGGCTGTGGATCAGGCGACAGACCGCCCGGGCGAGCATCTCGAGCCGGGGCCGGTTGGCGAGCAGACGGTCGATCACCCGCACGGCGATCACCCGGGTGGAGAGACCGGCGACCTGCAGGCCCAGGGCCAGTCCGACCGCGGTGCCGCCGGTCCCGTACGGGAGGAACACCGCGCGCGGCTCGGGCAAGGCGCCGGCGCGCACCTGGCAGGCCAGCTCCAGCCCGGCGTTGACGAACCCGAGCGTGCCGAGAGGCGAGGAGCCGCCGCCCGGCACGAAATGCGGCGGGCGGTCCTCCCGCAGGCGCAGCCTGGCGAGCGTCCAGGCGAGCACGGCGGGCAGCAGGTACTTGGATCCGCTCCGGATGAGCTCCACGCCCGCGCCCCGGTGCGCGGCCATGTTTCTGCGCACGGCATCGGTCAGCGGTTGGTCGAACACCACCCCGACGGTCCTGAACCCGTTCCCGCGCCCGTGCAGGGCGGTGGCCAGCAGGTGGTTCGAACCGCAGCCGCCCACGGTCACGATCGTGGACGCGCCGGCGCGCCTGGCCCGGCCCAGCAGGAATTCCAGCTTGCGCACCTTGTTGCCGCCGTATAGCTCCGAGCTGACGTCGTCGCGCTTCACCCACAGCCCGTCGCGACCCAGCAGGCGGCCGATGCCGGCGAGTTCCTCGACGGGCGTCGGAAGATCGGCCAGGGCCAGCAACGCTGCATCCTCGGCCAGGGCCGGGTAGCGTTCGGCGATCGGGCGGTCGATGGCGGTCATCGAAGGCCTCCTTCGTCCGATCTTCGAATATCACGATCCGCGGCCCGTCACCAGCGTCCAGGCGGCGACACCGTGATAGTCCGGTGACATTTTCCGTGCTATGGTTCGCGCATGAGCGGTCGGTCAACCGATCCGAACACCCGCAGACTGCGCCGCTTCGTGCTGCTGGTCATCTTTGCGGTCACCCTGCCCAGCTTGATGCTATCGGGGTTCGGGCTGATCGCCATTGACAACGAGCGGGACGCCGCCAGGCAGCGCGTGCTCGAGCTCTACGCCCCCGTGGTCCGCAAGCTGGCCGTGGGTCTCGAGGACCAGCTGAAGGCCCTCGTCGAGGCCAGCGATCGCCCCCTGGAATTGCTGGCCCGCTGGGGCCTTCGCGAGGCGCCGCCGCCCGGGGCGGAGTTCGTCCGCTTCCTTCAGCGGCACAGGAGCCTGGCCAATTTCTTCGTGATCCGGCAAGGCGGCGAAGTGCTGCTGCCCAGGAAGGAGCCGCCTCTACCGAGCTTCGGTGGATACCTTCCGGAATCGTTCCGCCGCGGGCGCCGGCTCGAGTTCGAACGCAACGACCCGGCCGCGGCCGTGGCCGTCTACCGGTCGCTGCTGGGCGAGATGGACGGCGAGTCGGTGCGCTGCAAGATGATGAACTCGGTGCGCTTGAGCCTGGGTCGGCCCGATCTGGTGCCGGTGGAGCCCTGCCAGGCCGCCGACGCCGGCGAGAGCGATCATTCGATCCGATGCCTGGCCCGCAACGCCCTGGCACGAAGCCTGGACCGGGCGGGCCGGCGGGCCGAGGCGGCCCAGGAGTGGGGTCGGCTGATGGACAGCTGTCCGCGCTTCGTCGACCTGGCCGGATACAACCCGGCCCTGGGGGCCAGGCTGCGGCGCCTGGAGCTTCTCTGGCCAGGGCGGGCCGAGGAGGCCCTGGCGGACGCGGTCGGCCTGGCCGGTGCGCTGGCCGACCCGCTGCTGCCAGCCTCCGACGAGCAGAAGCGCTTCGCGGGAAGCAGGGCCGCGGCCTTGCTGGCCGGGGCCGGAAGGGGCAGGGCACGGGCCCTGCGGGGCTTCTTCGAACACGTGGCCACCGGCCATCGGTTGCTCGCCGCCGGCATCGGGTTGGACAAGGCGATGGACGAGGGGATCGAGCTTCGTTCGGTGCCGCTGGACGGCGTCCGGCGCATGCTGGTGGTCAGAAAGTGCGCCGGGGTCGTCGCCGGGGCCGAGCTGGTCGCGCCGATGATCGAGCCCGACCTGCAGGCTCTGCTTTCGGAAATGGAGATAGGCCCGAACGTGGTGGCCCGCATTAGTCCCACCACCCGGCCAGCCGACGACGAGATCGGGCTGCTGGCGGGCTCCGCTCTGTTGACCGACGGCCAGTTCGCCTGGCGGCTGGACCTGTGGCTCATGGGCTCCGACGCGCTCGACACGCTGGCCCGGACCCGCGCCCGCCCGCCTGGTTGGATCCTGGTCATGTTGGTCCTGGTGCTTGCCCTGGGAATCGTCGGAACGGTCTGGGTGATGGTGCGCGAGACCCGCCTGTCGCGCCTGAAGACCGATTTCGTCTCCAGCGTATCCCACGAGCTGCGCACCCCGTTGACCTCCATCCGCCTGTTCACCGAGACCCTGCTGCTCGGGAGGGCCGGGTCCGGGGAGGAGCAGAAGGAGTTCTTGGAGATCATCTCCCGCGAGAGCGAGCGCCTCTCCAGGCTGGTCGAGCGGATCCTGGATTTCTCCCGCATGGAGGCGGGCCGGAAGGCATACAGCTTCCAGCCGGTGGCGGTTCAGGAGTTGGTGAGATCGGCCCTGTCCGCCTGCCGGTCCCTGATTGCGGATCGCGACGCCAGCCTGACGTGCCGCCTGCCCGACGAGTTGTCCCGGGTCGAGGTGGACCGGGACTCCATCGTCGAGGTGATGATCAACCTGCTGTCCAACGCCATCAAGTACGGGCCGGCGGGCGGCGAGGTGACCGTCGAGGCCAGACAGGACGGGGACTGGCTGGAGCTTTCGGTCGGTGACCGCGGCATCGGCATCCCGAGAGCCGAGCAGTCGCGCATCTTCGACAAGTTCTACCGCGTCGAGACGCCGCTGGCGTCCGAGGTATCGGGCAGCGGACTGGGATTGAGCCTGGTGCGCTACATCGTCGAAGGTCACGGAGGAGAGGTGCGGGTCGACAGCGCCCCCGGCAAGGGCAGTACCTTCACGGTGCGCCTGCCTTCCGAACACGACGAGACGAGAAAGGACGCGCCATGAAAGAGACCGTTCTGGTGGTCGAGGACGACCCGTCGATAGTCAAGGGTCTTCAGGCCAATCTGCGGTTCGAGGGGTTCGACGTGCTCACGGCTCTCGACGGCGAGCGGGGCCTGGAGCTGGCGGTGGACAAGGCGCCGGATCTGATCCTGCTGGACGTGATGATGCCGAAGATGAACGGTTTCGAGGTGCTGCGCGAGCTTCGGCGTCGGGACATCGAGATCCCGGTCATCATCCTGACCGCCAAGGGCGAGGAAATGGACAAGGTGCGCGGCCTCGACCTGGGCGCCGATGACTACGTCACCAAGCCCTTCGCACTGCAGGAGCTGCTCGCCCGGGTGCACGCAGTGCTGCGGCGCAAGCGCCGCTTCGAGAAGGACCTCGAAAAAGTAGCGTTCGGCAAGGCGGAGCTGGACTTCACCGCGCGGACAGCCCGGATGGACGGCGCTCCGGTGGAGCTGACCTCCCGTGAGTTCGATCTGATGCAGTTCTTCCTTTCGCGGGAGGGAGAGGCGCTGGGCCGCCAGGAGATCCTCAACCGGGTCTGGGGGTTCGACTACTTCGGGACCGACCGGACGGTGGACAACTTCATCAATCGCCTGCGCCAGAAATTCGAGCCCGATCCGGACGAGCCGCGCCACTTCCTGACCGTCCGGGGTGTGGGCTACCGATTCGTTCGCGATCCCAAAAGACAGCGGTGACGATACGGGGACACGCTCGTGATACGCCCGTGACCCGGGTCCTGTAGGCTGGTCGGCATGTCGAGAACGATTCCAGGAGGCGCCAGATGTCCATGAGCGTACGCGTATCGTTGGTCTGCATGCTGGCGCTGCCCGTCGCCTCGTCCGCGCAGCAGGGCGTGGCCGGCGACGCCTACCAGGCGGGGCTTTACCTGCAGCGCACCAGGGGAGAGCTGGATGACGCGCTTGCCGCCTTTCAGCGGGCGGTGGACTCCACCGGCGCGGGGGCTGTTGCGGTCCAGGTGCTTCTACAGCAGGCCGAGTGCCTCGAGTGGGCCGGCAGGTCCGAGCAGAAGCGCCGGACCATCACCGCCCTGAAGGCCCGCGCGGAGACGGCGGACGCCTTGCTGGGACCTGCCGGAATCTTTCCGGCCGAGAGCGATCTGATCCTGCATCTGGATATCGAGAGACTGCGCCTGGCGCCGTTGCTGAGGCGACTGCGGATAGACTTCGACCAGGAGGTCGAGGGGGGCGAGGAGTTCGAGAAGGTCGTGGCCGAGCTGGGGATCGATCCGCGCAGGGACATCCGCAGGCTGACGCTGGGGCTGTCCCTGAGCGGCGACGACGAGCGCCCGGTCGACCACTGGGTGGTGCACCTGGAGGGCGAGCTTGCTGGATTCAGAGAAGGCGTGGTCGCCGACCTGGCCCGCGCCCTGGCCGAGGAGGCCGACGACGGAGGCGGTTCGGAGTTGTCCCTGGACGTGGACGAGACAACGGACGACCGGTTGATGCTCGAGATCAGGCGTGAAGAAGGTCCCGGGGCGGCGAAGTCCCCGGCGCTGCGGAAGGACATCCGCGTAAAGGTCGAGCACGGGACCCTGCACGGCAGGCGGGTCTTGATGGCGCGGGCGGAAGGCGCCCCGGCCGGCGGGGGCGCTGTGGAGGTGGGGCTGGCCAGGCTGGACGAGCACACCTTGCTGATCGGCGAACGACGCGGGCTCGATCGCACCCTGGCGGCCATGGCCGGCGAGTCGGTGGGGCTGCGGGCCAACCCGAAGCTGTGGCGGATCGCCGAGCGCCTGCCCGCCGATGCGGGCTTCTGGCTGATGCTCTCTCCCGACGAGATCCTGCGCCGGGCGGAAAAGATCCAGGGCGCCCTGGGATGGGGCGACGAACTGCCGGAGGTCACCGGGCTGATGATCAGCGGCCGGGTGGACGAGGACGTGACGTTGTCGGTGAAGGCCTGGACCTCGGACGCGGAGTCGGCCCGAACCCTGGCGGATCTGGTCCGCGGCGGGCTGGCGTTGGCGCGCATCGCCGCGGCCGCCGCCGCCCGGGAGGAACCCGCGCTGTTCCGGCTGATCGAGGGCCTCCAGGTCCGGGTCGCCGACCGCCTGATCGAGCTGAGGGCCGTGATCCCGGCCGAACTGCTCGAGCTTCACGTGGCGGACGAACAGGCCCGCGTGCTCAGCATGGTCTCGGGCGCTGAATTGCGCATGGCGCTTTCGAAGGTGACCGCCGTGGCCATCTCCGATCCGAAGATCGTCGACGCGCGCATCGACCGGGGCGCGGTGGTGATCAAGGCCAAGCGTCCCGGCAGGACCGACCTGCTGGTCGAGCGCCCGGGCAGGCCCAAGCAGCGATATTCGATCCGGGTGACCGCGGCGCGACCGTAGCGCCGCGGATCCCGCACCCGGTCACCATACAAAGACCGGCCGGCCCGAAGGCCGGCCGCGGAAAGGAGCGTGCGCCATGAAGGTGCCGGCATTCTTGTCGATCATGTGTTGCGCCCTGTTGCTGCCGTCAGTCGCAGGGTCGGGCCCGGAGCAGGACGGAGATGTGTACGTGTACTCCCCGGTGGGAAAGCGCGATCCGTTCCGCTCTCCCCACCGCCCGCTCCCCGACGGGAAGAAGAGAAAACGCACCGATCTCGAGCAGTACGACCTCGACCAGCTCAAGTTGACCGCCGTGATCTCGCGCATCGGACAACCGCGGGCCCTGGTGGTCACGCCCGACGGCCGCGGCCACGTGGTCCGGATCGGCATGCTGATCGGCCCCAACGAAGGCCGGATCACCGCCATCCGTCCCGGACAGATCGAGGTAACCGAGCGCTACCGCGACGCCCTGCAGCGCCTGGTCGAGACCAGCGTCAACCTGGAGCTTCAGTCCGGGGACGTTTCCAAAGGTCGCAGAAAAAGCCGTTGAGACTCATGGCGCAGGGATTCCCCTCGTGGTAGTCTGGCCGTTACAGGAGGACATGCCATGAGATCGCGGACGATTTGGATCCCGGTGTCAGTCCTTGCTCTTATCGTCGTCGCGCCGTGTGTAACCGCCGCTCGCACGGTTCCCGGCATGGAGAGGCTGTTCGGGGCCACGCTCAACAACGCCGCTTTCGGCGACGGGCGGGTTTCGGCCTGCTTCGCCGAGTCGGGGACCCTGTGCTGCCTGCGCTTCCCTGACCCGACCCATTTCACCGTCGTCGACCACACCACTTCCGGCGACGAAGACGCACGCGACCAGCCCTATTTCGGGGCCGAACCGAACGAGGGCTCGTTCGCAGGACTGGCATACGGGCAGGGGCCGCAGCGGCGGGTGAGCTGGCTGCGCGACGAGTGGGAGTTCGTGCAGACCTACGATAGCGACGACTCGAGCGTTCTCGTGACCGTCTACATAAATCCAGAGCTGAGGATGACCGTCACCGACCGGTCGACCGTGGTGCCCGGGCGCGACCTGTTGATCCGCCAGTACCGGATCGTGGGCGCGGGCTTGCTGGACTCGCCGGCGCTGGTCTACTACGAGAACCTGGACACCGTGGCCACGGTAAGCGAGGGTTTTCCTGGAGAGTGGATGGATAGCGGCCAGCACGACAGCGGCTGCCTGTATCACGCCGCCGGCGACTTCATCGTCCACCCGGGCCTGGAGGGCGAGGATACGTCGTTCATGGACGGAGCGGCCGGCCTGGAAGACGCCGACGGATTCATCGACGGTCTGGACGGGATCCAGACCGGCGGCTTCTTCGTCCTGGTGGCGGGCAAGCAGGGCTCCGGGTCGCATCAGTGCGGCCTGGAGGACGCTGAAGACGGCCCGGAGATGGACGCCCTGCTCGACGCGCAGGACGGCGGGCTTGCCGGAAATGCCGCGGCCGTGGGTGAGGCCAATGGCGCGCTTCAATTCGACGTCGAGGGCGACGAGGCCGTGATCACCGTGCTGTTCGCCTTCGGCGAGACGCTTCAGGCTGCGCGTGACTCGCTGGAGTACGGCCGCGCTACTTCCGACGAGGATCTGTTCGACGAGACCGACCGCTGGTGGGGCGACTGGCTCGCAGGGGCGTTGCTGCCCGGGACCGACGACCCCGACCTGATCGCGTTTTCGAAGCGGACGCTGATGTCGATCCGTTCCGGGACCGACCCGGTCGGCGGCGCCATCGTGGCCAGCCTGTCCAACAACCCGCCCTATGCGCTCTCCTGGCCGCGCGACGGGGTCTACTTCGACCTGGCGCTCAACGTCGCCGGCCACGTGGACATGGGGCTGCGTCACCAGGAGTTCTTCGCCCGCGTGATGCGCCAGCAAGACGGCGACCAGCCGAACATTTTATTCTGCGGAAACGGCCAGCCCAACAGCTTCGAGAAGGTCACGGGCACCTGCGAGCCGGCGGGATCGTGGAGTATGAACTACTACGCCGACGGCCGCGTGGGCGGACCGATCGGGTTCGAGATCGACCAGGTCGGGATCACCCTGTGGTCGCTGGCCGAGCAGATCAAGTGGATCGAAACGTCCGCCGAGAGGCTGGAATACCTCGAGAAGGTCTACCCCTCGATCCGCAAGGCCGCCGACCTGCTTGTCCTGTGCAAGGATCGAGACAACGGCCTGCAGTGTCTGGCCAGCGAGGACGACAACCCGTCGCCGACCCAGGGACAGCAGGGCGCCTTCAACGCCGCGGCGGGGCTGTATAACGCCGTCTTCGCAGCCAGGGTCTACGGCGAGACGGAAGACGCCGAGCGCTGGCAGGAGCGGCTGGACGAGCTCGAACTCGCGATTCTCGGGCGATGGGCGGAGCTGGAAGGCGACCTGCCGCACGTCGGCGATGGAGCCACGGCAGCGGGATGGGCCTTCTTTCCGGCGCACAGCCTGTTTCGGACCGATGTCACCCTGGAGCAGCAGGCGGCCTACATCTGGTCGGAGATCGACCAGCCGGATGAGCTGCTCAACTATGCCGCCAGCGACACCTACGCCGGCGGGCAGTACGACACGAAGCACGCCTTCCGGCTGGCGCTGGTCTGGCCCGAGGGGCATCCGTCCGGGCTCAAGGTGCTGGAGTTCCTGAAGCTGCTGGCCGTCGAGATGCCCATCCCCGGCACCCGCCACTACGGCGAGCACTACCTCTACGAGGACTACTACTACACCGGCCGAAAAGAGTTCGTCCAGACGGTGGCGGTGCCCCACATCTGGGAGGCCACCATGGTCTACCTGGCGCTGATCGCTTATTTCGACAACGAGACCTTCGCGCTCTCGGACGACCCGGCGGACTACCCGCTGGATGACAAGGGCTCCGGCTGCGGTTGCGTAATCTCCTACGCGGGGGGCGCGACGACGGAGTGGGCGTTGCTCGTGCTCGTGCTGATCGGGTTGTCTTTCATGAGGACCCGGATCGAAAATGCGCTCCGGCCGCGTTGACAGGCACTTGCGCCTGTGGCACATTTCCTGCGTCCATCAGCCTGCATGAGAACGTGCTGCGGCAATGCAAAAGGCGCTGTTTTTTCTATTTGTTCCTGTTTTGATCGCCCAGTTCGGCGGTTGTGGCACCCCAGGCGAGACCGTTCGCGAGACGACCGGGCCCGGAGCGGATTCAGATCGGGTTCGCGATGGCGGGACGGCCGAGCTTTCGCATGAGGAGGCAGTAGTGTCTGTGGAAAGAATCGGATCCATGGTCCGGAGCAAACTGGACAACGGCCTGACCATCCTGGTGGCCGAGAACCACGCCGCGCCGGTGGTCGCCATCCTGGTTTGGGTGGAGGTCGGGTCGGCCGACGAGGGTGCATCGGAGGAGGGACTGGCTCACCTGCACGAACACATGCTGTTCAAGGGTACCGACAAGCGCGGCGTGGGCGAGATCGCCAGGGCCATCGAGTCTGCCGGGGGCGAGATCAACGCCTGGACGTCGTTCGATCACACCGTCTACCACGTAGTGATTGCGTCCAGGTTTCTGGATCTGGGAATGGAGGTCCTGGCCGACGCGGTGCAGCACGCGAGCTTCGACGTCGACGAACTGGAACGGGAGAAGAAGGTCGTCCTGGAGGAGATCAAGCGCAACCGGGACATGCCGGGTCGCTTCTTGGGGGACCTGCTGTTCGCGACCGCATACAAGCGCCATCCATACGGCGACCCCGTGCTCGGCAAGGTCGAGACCGTCTCCGGGGTTGCCCGCAAGTCCATCCGGGCCTTCTTCCTGCGTCACTATCGGCCTTCGCGCATGACCCTTGTGGTGGCCGGGGACGTCCAGGCGCAGGCCGTGGTCACAAAGGCCAGGCGCCTGTTCGGCGCTGGGCGCAAAGGTGGATCGGTGAGGCCGAAGCGCCCGGTCGAGCCCGCGCAGAAGAAGACGCGGGTGCGGATCGTGCGCGACGACATCACAGAAGCCCACATGGGTTTGGCCTGGCACATTCCCGACGTACGGCACGCCGACGTGCCGGCCCTGGACCTGCTGGCCACCTTGCTCGGTCAGGGCGAGAGCTCCCGGCTCAACCTGGGCCTCAAGCGCGGGCTCAACCTGGTCAACGACGCATACGCATTCGCCTACACGCCGGCCAGCCCCGGCCTGTTCGTCGTGGGAGCATCCGGCCGGGCCGGAAAGATTGAGGAGTCCCTGAAGCAGCTCGGCTTCGAGGTGGTCCAGCTCGGGACCGTTCCGGTGGGGGCGTCCGAGCTGGCCAAGGTCAAGTCCATGATGGAGAGCGACGCGCTCTACATGCGGGAGACGGTCCAGGGCATCGCGCGGCGGTTCGGTTACTACCAGGTGATGATGGACGATCCGCTCTATGGCGACCGGTATCTGAGCCAGGTCCTGGCGGTCACTCCGGACGACCTGATGCGCGTGGCCAGGGCCTACCTGGTTCCCTCCAGGACAACCGCCGTGGTCCTGATGCCCGCGGACCAGGTGCCCGGCTTGGACCAGGCCGCGGTGCGCCGGGCCATCCGGGCCGGGGCCGAGATGGCGCCCCTGGCCGAAAAGGAGCAGCCCGAGGTAGAAGGCGGGGTCACGCGGGTCAAGATCCGGAACGGCCCGGTGGTGTTGATCCAGGAGGATCACTCCAACGCCCTGGTCTCGATCCGGGCGGTGTTCCTGGGCGGGACGCGCTACGAGACCGAGGCCGACTCGGGGATCAACAACTTCCTGGCCGAGCTGCTGACCCGCGGCACCTCCACTCGATCCGCCGACGACATCGCCCGCGAAATCGACAGCATCGCGGGCAGCATGGACGGGTCCTCGGGACGCAACACCTTCGGTCTGCGAGCGGAGTTACCGGCACGGCACTTCGACCGCGGGCTGGCCCTGTTCGCCGACTGCATGCAGAATCCGGTCTTTTCCGAACGGGAGATCAAGCGGGAACGAGAGCTGACGCTTCAGGAGATCGCCAGCCGGGACGACAACCTGTCCGGGCTGGCCTTCGACCTCTTTGCCGCCACCCTGTACGACTCCCATCCCTACCGATTGACCGTGCTGGGTTCCCGCAAGAGCGTGGCCGCGTTCAGGCGCAAGCAGATCAGGGAGTACTTCGAACACCATTTCACCCCGGACAGGATGGTGCTGAGCGTGGTGGGCGGCGTGGACGGCAAACTGGTGCTCCAACAGGTGCGGGCGCTGTTTCGCGGCCGCCGGAAGCGGAGCGAAGGGGCGGGACGACTCGAACTACAGCTCGATCCTCGGCCGAGGCGGATCCGGACCGCCGTCAAGTACCGCTCTCGCGCCCAGGCCCACATGGTGCTCGGCTTCATGGGCGCCACCCTGTCCAGCCGCGACCGCTATGACCTCGATGTCCTCGTGGCCGTGCTGGCCGGCCAGGGAGGCCGGCTGTTCGTGGAGTTGCGCGATCGGCGTTCGCTGGCGTATGCGGTCACCGGATTCTCCCTGGAGGGCATCGAGCCGGGCTACGTGGCCGTGTACCTGGGCGTCGATCCCAAGCGGACCTCCGAGGCGCTGAATGCCGTCCTGCAACAGTTGCGGCGGGTGATCGACGAGCCGATCAGCACCGCCGAGCTGGAGCGCGCGCAGCGCTACCTGGTGGGCACCCACGCGATATCGCTCCAGCGCACCTCGGCCCGGGCGGCATTGCTGGCGTTCAACGAGCTGTACGGTCTCGGGTACCTGGCCCACACCCACTACGCCGAGCACATCACGGCCGTGACCCGGGAGGACCTGCAGCGGGTGGCGCGCAAGTACCTCCGCCTGAACGCGTACAGCCTGGCGGTGGTCGGGCCGCAGGATGAGCTGCCCGACTTCGAGAGCGACCGATAATCCCATCTATTGACCGCCACGGTCCGTGCCGCTAACATGATCGTGCAGATCTTCATCGGGAGGGTTGGGAATGTGTCACGTGTTGTGCATCGAGGACGATGTCGAGACCCGCGTGATGTTGAAGAAGAGCCTCGAGGCGGCGGGCATGATGGTCGACGGGGTCTGGGGAGGGGAGAAGGGCCTGCAAGCGGCCATGTCCGGGCACTTCGACTGCGTGTTGCTCGATATCATGATGCCGGGCATGGACGGTTTCCAGGTCCTGCACGCGATCAAGAGCCAGGGACTGACCCGCGACCTGCCAGTGGTGATGGTAACCGCTCGTGACGACGTGGGCACGCGTTCCCGGGCGCTGGCCGCGGGCGCGGATGGTTTCATAACCAAGCCGTTCGACATGCGGGAGTTGATCGACACCATCCGCGATCTGGCCGAAGGCCGGGCAGAAGAAGACCGCTGAAGGCATGAGCCGGGTTCGCTTGCACGTCCCGGCAGAGAGGTGGGCCGCCACGATCGAGCTTCTGCCGGTCGAGCGGCGTCACCTGATCGACGTGCTCAGGCTTCGTCCGGGCGACCCGATCGAGGTGTTCGACGGGCGGGGTGGTTCGTGCCGGGCTAGTCTGGAGCGCTCCGGTCAGGGCTTCTTCCTGGCGATGGGCCGGCCCGAGCGGGTGGACGAACGCGGGCCCCGGGTCTGGCTGGGGCTGGCCCTTCTCAAGGGACGCACGCTGGACGAAGTGGTGCGGATGGTGACCGAATTGGGGGTCATCGGTCTGCAGCCGTTCACCTGCGAACGCTCCATCCCGCGGCCCGACGCGCGCCGGTCTGCCGGACGGATCGAGCGCTGGCGCACCATCGCCGCCCAGGCCGCCAGGCAATCTTGCCGGGCGCGGGTCCCCGCGGTCGAACCGATCCGGTCCCTGAAGGAGATCCTCGAATCACCCGCGCCCGGCGACGGGTTCCTGCTGCACGAACGGGCCGAAGGCGCCGCCCTGCCGGCGATGCTGGCCTCCGCGCCTGCGGGCCGGCGATTCCTGCTGGTGGGGCCGGAGGGAGGTTTCGCCCCCCCGGAGGTAGAACTGGCCGAGCGGGCCGGGTATCGGGTCGCCGGTCTCGGAATGCCGGTGCTGCGGGCCCAGACGGCGGCGGTGGTTGCGGCGGCCTTCGCCTGTACCCCGACCTTTGGTCGGCTTGACAGCAGGGAGGGGGTCGAGTAAATCTTGGCTCGATGATTTGCCCCCATTGCGCCTTTCCCAACGATCCGGGGACCAGCGTTTGCGTCAAGTGCAAGCACTCGATGGACGAACCGCCGGTGGATGCATGCGAATCAAGTGTTAGTCCCGGGTGGCTCCAGAAGCCGGTGTCGGCTTCGGCACAGCCCGGGGCCGACTCGCGTTCCGAGATCTCTCTTCGCGGCGACCAGATCGCCGGGGAGCCCGACCCGCATCCGTCCGCCAGCGGGGAACTGGACCGGGCCCGCAGGATGGAGGCGGACGGTGACTTGCGCGGCGCTTTCGTGACCTGCCAATCGATCCTGATGGATCATCTGGAGAGCCTGCCCGATGACATGCTCGCGAAGATCTACCTGACCATGGGCCGGGTCAGCCTCGCACAGGACAAGCCCGATCGGGCCCGCAAGTATCTCGGCAAGGCCGGCTCGCTCGATCCGGATCTGGTCCAAGTTCCCCCGCCCGAAGGGCGGGGGAATACAAAAGTTGCATCCCGCATTCCAAAGCCACGTTCGGTGCAGGGCCGGCTGGCGTGGGTGGCCTCGTTCTGGGGCCGGGTGATCGCTTTCGCGCTGGACGCCTTGCTGGTATCGGGGTTGCTGGCGGCCATGCTGGCGCTCGCCGCCTTGGTGCTGGGATACGACGGCGAGCAGGTTGTCGAGGCGCTCGCCGGCGGTTTGACCAACCTGGTCGTGATGAGCATGCTGTTCTTCTTGCTGCTACTGACCTACGTGACCGTGTTCGTCCGCTTCGGCGGCCAGACGCTCGGAAAGATGCTGCTGGGCCTGCGAGTGGTCCGCCTCGACGGCCACTCCCTGACCACCTGGCACGCCGTCCGGCGCGCGGTCGGAATGCTCCTGGCGGGCCTGCCGGGTCTGGGGGGATTCGTCTGGGCGGCCTTTGATCTGAACCGCCGCGGGTGGCACGACCGCATCGGCGGGACCCTGGTGGTTTGCATTCGACCGCCCCGGTCCGCACTCGCACCGACCATTTCGAAGCCGCTGGCCAGCAGGAGGCTCGATCTGCGATGACCATCGCGCTCGCCAAGTTCCTTGTTCAGGGCGGCCTGGTCTCCGCCTCGCAGATGGATGACGCGCTGCAGCGTCAGGTGATCTTCGGCGGCTCGGTCGACACGAACCTGCTGGAGATGGGTCTGCTGGACGAGCAGACCCTGGTGCACGCACTGGGCCAGGTGTACAAGTTGCCGGTGGCCACGCCCGAGTTGATTCAAGGACGAGATGCGCGGATGTCCAAGTTGTTCCCGACCCGCCTGGCCCAGAAGTACCAGGTGCTTCCCGTGGCCATGGCCGGCCGAGCTCTGACCATCCTCTCCGCCACGCGCACCCACCCGCTGGTGACAGACGAGATCAACTTCATGCTCAGCCTGTCGGTCAAGAGCTACCTGGTGTGCGAGGCGCGCCTGCAGCAGTTGCTGCACGAATGGCTCGGCGTGGATATCGAACCCCGCTACCAGGACCTGGCCAGGGAACTGGGTCCGCTGGGCAGTCTGCAGGAGCAAGCCGAACCATCCGCAGCAACCGCCCCGGAGACCCTGGCCGCCCGGGAAGCCCTGGACGCCTCCCGGAGTGCCGCCGGCGTGTATCCCGAACGACTGCAGCAGGCGCTGAGCGAGATCGATGAGTACGAACGCAAGCAACGAGACCGCCGGAAGCGGGCCAGGAGCGGACGCATCTCGCTGGCAGAAGCCATGCGCTTGTGCCAGGAAGCCGAAGACCGCGACGAGGTGGTCGATACCATCCTGCGCTTCACGCGTCAGTTCATGGAGTATGTAGGGCTTTTCGTGATCAACAACCAGGTCATCTTCGGCTGGGACGCGGTGGGCGGACCCGAAGCCAGTGAACGCATTCACAAGGTCAGGATGTCCGCCAGCGCTTCATCGGTGCTCGGCACGGTGGTCAAGACCAGGTCCTACTACCTGGGGCCGATGCCCGCCTCGGGCAACAATGACGACCTGCTCCAGGCCATGGGCCGCTCCAGACCGCGCAACGTGCTGATCGTGCCCATCCTGGTGATGGATCGGTTGATCGGACTGCTGTTCGGCGACGCGGGCGAACGTTTGATCCACGGCAGTCGAATTCAGGAACTGCTGGTGTTCGTCAGCCGCCTTTCGTCGGTCTTTGAGGGACTCATCCGCAGGAACAAGGAACACGAGCACAAGCCCCAGGCCGCGGACGGAGCTGCCGGCGCCAGGGCCGTGGTGGAGATGGCCGAAGCGGCAGCCGCCCGGGTTGTCGGGGAGCCGGTCGAGGCTCTTCGACCTGCACCTGCACCTGCACCTGCACCCGAACCCGAACCCGAACCCGAACCCGAACCCGAACCAGAGCCCGAGCCCGAACCGCCCCCATCGGCGGAGGCCCTGGCGGGCACCGGCCTGCTGTTCGAGCCCGGGCAGGTCCCGGCGGACGAGGAAGATGGCCTCCTGGACATGGACGACCTGAAGCCTGCGATATCTTCCAGCAAGATAGACCTGCCGCCGATCCCCGAGTTCGAGGATCTGAAACCGGGCGAGAAACGGGTCATGCTCGAGGACTTGGTCGGGCAGGACGACCAGCAAGTTGTGTCGACCATGGTGGATACCGAATCGAACGTGGTGGTCGTGGACACGGACGACGCATTCGTGCCCGAGACGAAGAAACCGGCCGAATCGGTGCAGGCCATCAAGCCCCTCAAGCCCCTCGAAGTTGTGGAACTGGGACCGGGTCTGGGCCTGGATCTCGGTGCTGGTCCTGTAGGGGGCGAGGAGCAACCGGCGCCGGAAGGACGGGTCGGGGTCGAGGTCGACAGCGAGACTGTCGAGCGGTTCGCCCGGGACCTGGTCGCCGAGGAGCCGGAGAAGTCCAGGGAGGCCCGCGAGCGGTTGATCGAGATAGGTCCGGCTGCGCTGGCGGCCGTGATGGAGCATTTTCCCGGTAGGCTGCTATTCGACACTTCCGGCTTCCAGGACTCCGTGCCGCCGGTGGATGAGCATAGCGATCTGCTGGCATGCCTGGTGGCAATGGACACCGAGGCCTGCGAGGCGGTGGCAGAGAAGCTTCAGGACGCCGATCCGCAGGTCCGTTATTACGCCGTATCGATCCTCGGGCGGATCCGCTGCGAGAAGGAGGTCGACCAACTGGCGGGGCGGTTGTACGACCGCGATGCACGGGTGAGGCTGGCCGCGATCGTGGCACTGCAGAACCACTGCAGCAGCCCGGTCTACGGCAACATGCTCAAGGATCTGCGCAGCCGGTTGAGCAGCGATGAACCTGATCAACAGGCCATCGCAGCCGCCTTGCTGGGCAACTTCAAGGACTTGGAGGCGTTGCCGGCGCTCGTGGGCCTGATTCGCACCGGGAACGAGATCGTCGCGCTAGCGGTGGAGGAATCGCTGAAATACATCACCAAACAGGAATTCGGAACCAACGAGAAGAAGTGGCTCAAGTGGTGGATGCAGAACAAGGGCCAGAGCCGTGTGCAGTGGCTGATCGAGGGCTTGCGCTCCAAGAATCGCGACATCCGGTTTTCCTCGGCCCAGGAGTTGAACCAGTTGACCAACGAGTACTTCGGCTACTATTTCGACTCCAGCAAGGCCGATCGCGAAAAGGCCATCAAGCGCTGGATACAATGGTGGAAAGAGAAGGGCCGCTCGATGCGTTTCGATTGACGCGCTCAAGACGTGGCGTCCACCGGTGAAGGAGGAAGCATGGAACCGTCCCGTACTGAATGGAGTCTGTTCGTGGTCGCTTTGTTGGTGGGCAGCGCCCTTGCGGCCGCGGCTGCCGAGACGCCGGCGGTATTCAAGCGGATTCCCGCCGACACAGCCTATGCGATACTGTTCGACCGGCCGGCGGAGTCGATCCAGAAGGGCGGGGCCATCCTGGAGAAGTTCAAGAGCCTGCACCCGGACATGGACATGGCCAAACTGGGCGCCGAGGTCCAGGCCGAGATGGGGGAGAACCTGCTGACCGCCGACGGCATGCGGGCCTTCGGAATCGATCCGGCTGGAACGCTCGCGATATACGGCAGCGACTTCGTCGGCGATCCCAACCTGGCGTTGCTCCTCCTGGATTCCAAGCGCTTCATCGAGAGGGTGACCGCGGTCTATCGAAAGGGCGGCCGGCAGCCTCCGGGCGCGCCAGCCAAGCGCGCCGGTGTCACGATCTACAAGTTCGGCCCCTTCGATTTCGCCCTCAAGGACAAATGGTGCTTGCTCGTTCCGACCAAGGGCCAGCGCACGGGCCGGGGAGATCCGGTCAAGGCCTTTTTTGGAAGGGGCAAGAAACTGGCCCGCAACAAGGCATTCATTCGCACCCTGCGGGGTTTGCCGGAAGGCCAGCACGGTCTGGGTTATCTGTCCGTGGCCGGCGTGGCAAAGTTCTTCGACGCCGAGATGGCCCGGCAGATCGAATCCGCCGCCGACCGAGTCGAGAAGGCCACTCCTAAAAGCCGCAAGTGGCTGAAGACCAACCTGGAAGGCATGCGTTCGGTCAAGAAGCGGATCGCCGGTATGCTGGGGCAGTTCGAGGGGATCGCCGGAGGCTGTCGCTTTACCAAAGGAGCTGTCGTTGGTTCGGTGTTCATCGGCGCGCTGCCGAGCGGGCGCAGGGTACTCGCCCAGGTGCTGCCGGCCGGATCAGGCCAGCCCGCGTTCCACGCAGGTCTACTCGAGGCCTCGATCCTCGGGGGGTGGGCGGCGTTCAAGACTCAGCCGTTCCTCGAATGGGCCGCGGATTTGCCGGTCAGCCCGTACCGGAGTATACGCCAGGAGATGGACCAGGCAGCCGAGGAGTTCGGCAAGGTCTTCCAGATGGACCTGTTCGGTGACGTGCTGGGCAACCTGCGCGATCCGGTGGCGGCCTACTTCCTGGTGCCGGACTTGAAGGAGTTCGCCAGCGACGCTCCTCCAGATACCCAGTTCCTGCAACTCATCAGGTTCCTTCTCGTCCTGCGGGTATCGGAGCCAGCCAAGGCCGAGCAGTTCCTCGGCAAGCTGGACAACTCGATCCAGGCCAACGGCCAGCAGGTCCAGATGATCCAGGCCGATGGAGCCAGCTTGCGCGTCATGCGTCCCGAGCCTGGGGTCGAGATCTCCTGGGGCCTGAAGGGCGATGTGCTGTTGTTCGGATTCGGTCCGAACGTCACCGCCCCCGCGGCACGCCTGGTCGACTCCGGCTCCTTCAAGGCCGGCTCCGTGGGTTCCGATCGCGGCCAGGCCCGCCTGGACTTCGCCGCCCTGGGCGAGACGATGTCGTCGGCGGTCTCCAAGGGGATCGGCGGCCGGTCCGGAACCGAGTTCCGCATGATGATCTGGCCGGTCGTGCAGCAGGTCCTGGGCCGGCTGGGCGAACTGGTGATCTCCGGGGAACTGGGCGGATCGGGCCTGTTGATCCGATCTGAGCTGGGAATCCGGTAGGCGGGGGATTCCCGACATAGGCAGACATAGGCAGTTGTAGGGGTGAGTATTGTATGCTTCACAGACCGTCTCCCGCTTGCACGCCGTGCTGACCGGATTCGTACCCGCGGCCACCCTGACCTTGTTCACCGCCGGGTTCGTGGGACGCGGCGCCGACGTGGGCGGGGCAACCGTGGGATTCATGGGCCTCGTGCTCGGCTGCGCGCTGGGTGTGCCGCTGGGCCTGTGGATCGACAGGCGCGGCATGCAGCCGGCGGACTACCGCCTGCCGCTCCTGATCGGATTGTTGTGCCTGCCGTTGGCCCTGCTGCCGTTGCAGCCCGAGCTTTTCGGCACGCCCCGCTTCGGCCACCGGGGCCTGACAGCGGTGCTCGGCGGGGTGGCGGCGGCCGTGCCGCTGGGCGGATGCATGGGTGCATCATGGGCTATATGGAGCGGCTCGGCAGATCTGGACCGGCGCGGCAGATTTTTCTGGGGTGGAATGGGTATGGTCCTGGGATGCCTGCTATCCTTCGGTGCGGTGCTGGTACTGTCCGTGTTCAAGGGCGCCGCGCTTATCAACCTGTTCGCCGCACCCCTGGTCTGGCCGACCTTGCCGCGCTCCGGCGACCGCAGCCTGCTGGCCCGGATGCTTCTGACCCTGGTCGTGGTGGTCTCGACCATGTTCCTGCTATTTCTTTAGCCTGGACGGGCGCTACAAGAACCGCCCCTGGTCGGTCAGGGCGCCGTCCTCGCGGGCTTCGGTGAGCAACTTGCGGGCCTCGGCTTCCTTGTCGGCTTGCACGGCCACCCGCAGCCGCGCCCGCCGGCCGAAGTCGGGCAGGACCGGAAAAAGCCTCAAGTCACGAATTAGAAAGGCGATCCCGCCCTCGTCGAGCATGGCGGAGATCACGTCGGCCTCCATTCGGTTGGAGACCATGTAGACCTCGGTGTACTCCTGATCGCTGGGCGTTCTGGACTCGAGTCGATCCAACAGATCGACCTTGCACTCCGGGCAGGTCTTGACGCCGTCGCGGAACTCGTACTGACACTCGGGACAGAATGGCATGCTCGCATACCCTCCGGACTTTCCAGACAGGAGCCCGCACGATAGCCGTCCCGCCGAATGCTGTCAAGCGGGCATCGACAAATCATTTGACTTCGACCGGTTGTGATGATAACGTTCCGTGATTTCAGAAGTTTTGCGTCGTGCCCGGCGTGGACCGACAGGGACTTTCTTGAAGAAGCCAGTCAAATTCGGGAAGTATCTTCTGCTCGAACGAATAAGTATCGGCGGCATGGCCGAGGTGTTCAAGGCCAAGAGTTTCGGCGTCGAAGGCTTCGAGAAGATGCTGGCCATCAAGCGCATCCTTCCCAACATCGCCGAGGACGAAGACTTCATCACCATGTTCATCGACGAGGCCAAGATCGCCGTCCAGCTCAACCACGCCAACATCGCGCAGATCTACGACCTCGGCAAGATCGACGAATCCTACTTCATCGCCATGGAGTTCATCAGCGGAAAGGACCTGCGCACGATCTGGGACCGCCACAAGAAGCGCGGCCTGTTGCTGCCCCTCCCCATGTCGGTTTACATCATGAGCAGGGCATGCGAGGGTCTGGACTACGCCCATCGCAAGAAGGACGCCGGCGGGAGCGACCTGAACATCGTCCACCGCGACGTCAGCCCGCAGAACGTGCTGATCTCGTTCGAGGGCGAGGTCAAGGTGATCGATTTCGGTATCGCCAAGGCGGCCAACAAGGCATCCAAGACCCAGGCCGGCATCCTCAAGGGCAAGTTCGGCTACATGAGCCCCGAGCAGGTCCGGGGGCTGCCCCTGGACCAGCGCAGCGACATCTTCTCCGCCGGCATCATCCTGTACGAGTTGCTGACCGGCGAGCGCCTGTTCCAGGGCGAGAGCGACTTCTCGACCCTCGAGAAGGTCCGCAACGTCGAGATCCTGCCCCCAACCACTTACAACCGCAAGATTCCGGACGCCCTGGAGAAAATCGTCCTCAAGGCGCTGTCGAAGGATCAGGACGATCGCTTCCAGAGCTCCTATGACATGCAGGAGGAGCTGCAGCGCTTCCTGATCCTCAACAAGACCCACTTCGCGCGCAAGGACCTGGCCAACTACATGAAGCGGGCCTTCAAGGCCGACATAGAACGCATCCTGAAGCGCCAGGCGTCGTACCAGAGCTTCACCACGGAAGACTTCGACGACGAGGAGAACGACACCGCGTCCAGCCAGACCATTCCCGGCGGGCCGGCCGCCGTGGGCGGCCCCGGCCGGCCCAAGACGCCACGGCCGGCGGCTAAACCGGCGCCGGCCCCGTCTCCGACCTCGCAGGGGCCGCCGCAGATTTTCGTCGGCGACGATGATGACGAGGACGAAGAGATCGTGACGGTGATGTTCGACCCCCGAGCTGCCCAGGAGGACGACGAGATCGAGACAGGGGTGTTCGACCCCCGAGCTGCCCACGCGGACAAAAAGGTATCCAAGTTGCTGGCCAGTGTTGCCCGGGAGCAGTCCGCACCGTCTCCGCCACGCCCGGCGGCCAGGCCCGGAGGGGCCAGGCGACGCCAGCCCGGTCGCGGCCAGATCGGCTCCGGGCCGCGCCCACGTCCGCCGCCTCCGGTGGAGCCGGAACCGGCCGATGAAGACACCACCACCGTGCCCGGTGGCATGCCGCGGCCGCCGCTCGATGATCAGCCGATCGACGACCAAGACCTGGAGCTGGAGTCCTTCGACACCGGGGAATCCACGGCCGCGCACGAAATGCCGGCCGCGAAAAAAGGCTCCCGGCTGAACCGGATCATCGTATGCCTGGCGTTGGTCGCGGTCGTCGTGGTGGGACTGGCGGTGTTCAAGTTCTTGCAGCAGAAAGGGCTGCTCGGAGGCGGGGGGGCCTTGAAGATCCAGGTCACGCCGCAAGATGCCAAGGTATTCCTCGACGAAAAGATAGTGGGCGACTTCAGCCCGCACGAGGTCCGGGACGTCGCCCCCGGCGCCCACGTCATCGTCGCCAAGCGGGAGAACTACCAGGACTACCGGGAACCGATCGAACTGGGGTCCGGCGAGCAACGCACCGTCTCCATCCACATGTCCTACATCCCGGCCGGGCTCGAGCTGGAGGTCGACCCGTCCGATGCAACGGTCAAGATGGACGGCCAGGAGATCGGCAAGCAAAGCCCGGTACGCAAGGACGACATCCTGCCCGGGGAGCACGAATTCACCTTCGAGCGCGCAGGCTACCGGCCCCACAAGGTCAAGTGGCAGTTCAAGCCCACCGAGACCCGCAAGGAGAGAGTTGGCCTGGCTGAGATCCTGTTCGAACTGGACGTCAAGTCAGAGCCGGGCGGGGCGATCGTGTTCCTGGACGACGATCAGAAGGGCCGCACCCCACTGCCTATCAAGGGCCTCAAGGCCCACAAGCAATACAAGCTGAAGATCAAGCACCCCCGCTTTCCCCCATGGGAGAGCACCATCCGCTACAATGAGAGCGAGCCGGTCCAATCGATCCAGGTCCGACTCACCCCCAAGCCGCCCCAGCCGAAAGAGCCAGGGTCCGATCTGACCACCGTCAAACCGACACCCAAGCCGAAGCCCAAGAAGCCCAGGCCGAAGCCCAGGCCGAAGAAGGTGGCCAAGGGCACGGGGATGCTCATGCTCAACTCGGCCCCCTGGGGTAAGGTGTGGATCGACGGCAAGGACATCGACCGATCCACGCCCCTGATCAACTACAAGCTGCCGGCGGGCAAGCACAAGATCACGATCCACTTCTCCACCGGCGGGACCAAGACCGTTTTCGTGAAAATCAAGGCCGGCAAGAAGACCAAGGAGATCATACGGAAGTAGCGCCCCCCCTCCCCCTCGACGGGGGAGGGTCGGGGTGGAGAACTACCAGTCCTCGGTCCCGTCCTTCTCGTCCAGGGGGTCGCCGCTCTCCTTCTCTCGGTTGGCCTTGCCGCCTTCGTCCTCGGCGCGGGTGTCGCGGTGCTCACGGTCCTTTTTGCTCTCGTCGCGGTACCAGCCATCGGTGCCCGAATGGCCGGAGAGCGGATCTCCTCGTTCGCGGAGATCCTTCAGGGCCACGATCCCCCGGCGCATGAAGTCCACCCCGAAGCGGTGCACGTCCTCCTCCATGCCGTACTCGGAGGAATCCAGCTGCAACTGGTCTTCGTAGACCACCTGGGCCCGGCTGAACTCGAATAGATACAGGTGCAGGTTGACGTCGTAGGCATCGTGCTTCAATTGCCCCAGCACGGCCCAGTCCAGCCCTATGTTCTGGCCCAGGCGCAGTACCTCTCCGCGCAGGTCCTCGTCCGAGATGGACCGACAGGCCCTCCGTGCCGTGTGGATGAAGCCGCGACCGGCCCGGCCGGGAGACAGCTTCAAGTCCAACACCTCGTGCTCACCCGGCTGCACACGGAGCACCTTGCCCCAGTTCTCGTAGCCGGGCAGCTTGACGATCACCAGGTGGTTGCCGGCCACCAGGCCGTCCAGGCCCATCGGGGTGACGCCGCGGAGCTTGCCGTCCACGTACAGGTTGCCGCCCGCAGGGCTCGTCTTGATCGACAGGCTGCCCAGCGGCTGGCCGGCCAGGCTCTGCTTGACCTGGCCGTACAACTCGATCACGAACCCCTCGTAGGCGGTCTTGGGCAGCTTTGTATGAGGATCGAGCAACAACAGATCCAAAAAGGCGGCCTTGGCACGCTTGATTTCGCCCTGCATGCTGTGGCCGACCGCAATGATCAAAATACTCTCCTTGTATCGGTCCAGCGGCTCCAGGAATCCGCCCATCTTCTCGAAGGCCGCCCTGGCCTTGCTGGCGTGCTCGATCGCTCCGGCGTGTTCCATCTCGCGCATCGCTGCCTTGGCCGCCTTGAGGCTCTCGCGGGCCTCGTCGATGAACCGGCGCATCTTCTCCGGCGCAGGGGCCTTGAGTCGCTTTGTCAAGTCCAGCACATGGATGCCACGGGTCTGGCGCATCACCTTTCGCAGCAGGTTGGTTATGATCCCGGCCTTGTGCCCCAGATCGTCGGACATGCCGACGACGAACCCCTGGGTACGGTTGTTGTCTCCGGCCTTGTCGGCGCCGCCGCCTGGGAGCGGAGCCAGCAGACCGACCGCGGCCACGAACGCGGCCAGTCTTCCCGATACACCCTGATCAATCCCTCGTGCTTTCATGATCCACTCCGAATGGACTTAGAAACGAAAAAACACGTCCCCGGCGACTGGACCGCTCTCGCCGCCCAGCGTCAGACCGAGCGCCAGACCGGTGCTGGCCACCACTACCACGCCCACCGCGGTCCAGAACCACCACCTGTTCCAGATGCCTTCCGGCTCGTCCTGCTCGTCCTGCTCGTCCTGAATGTACGCCATCTCGAAGGCCCGTCCTCCCCGGCCCGTGCACAGCGAGGTGAAGAACGGATCGACCCGCGCAAGGTCGGCGGCATCGTCCGGGTCGAACTCTTTCTCGATGGCCACCAGGCGTCGGCGGGCAACCCCGTCGAAGTGGAATCCCCGCACCACCACGGTCTCTCCCTGTCGAACGACCCGGAGATAGAAGAGCCGACTGGCCCCGGCCCATTCGAGCAACTCGTCAACTACCTCCGGGTAGCGCTCGCGGTCCGCCCCGGCCTGTAACCGGCCGAGCAGCGAATCGAGGCGACCCGCGCCGGGCAGAGGCTCGAGCGTCCGGGCGACCAGTCGCTCCGAATCCGCCCTCACGTCGACCAGGGCGCCGAATGGAACGTGTCCGTGCCGAACCAGGCGCACGGAGTGGGCCCCCTGGGGCAGATCGCCGATCTTCTGTGGACCGATGCCGGCGAAAACGCCATCGACCCATACCTCGGCGCCGGCCGGATCTGCCCGGACGTCCAGGGTGCCCCTGCCGAGGGCCTTGACCGCGGATGCGGTCGACTCGAAGGTGGCAACCAGCGAGGGCGGAAACAGCAGGGGATCGAGATTGGCCTGCCTGTTGATTACCAGCAGCTTGCGGAAGGACTGCGCACCGCGTTCCGCGTCGCCCATCAGGACCAGGGTGGCGCCCTGATAGATCAGGGCGTTTTCGTATAGTCCCCAATCGATGGATTCGTCCAGGCTCGACTCCAGGGCGACCACGGCCCGATCGAGCAAGCTGAGCGCCTGATTCAGATTCAGGTTGTCGTAGGCCCGGCGGCCGTCATTGAACAACTTGCGAGCCTCGGCCCGGCGAGTTTCACCGCTCGAGCCTCCGGCGAGCGCGTCGGAGCGCATGCACCCATCGAAGTCGACGTATTCCAGGCTGGGGTTTTTGACCAGGTTGCGCCCCAGGGCGTGTAAGAGACGGGCGGCGGCCAATTCGGTCGAGGCGTCCGATGTCTGGACTAGCACGGTGGCTCGCGGCGAGCCGTCCGACGCGGCCTGCGCCCGGCCCAGCCAGACGAGACAGACGAGCCCCATGGCCAGCAAACCCGCAACCGAGCTACGGGTGGGAAGGAACGCCGCACCGAACACCTGACCTCCTCTTGTTCCAGCGCCGCTAGAAAATGAACTCGATGGCGCCCTGTTCGGGCTGGAGCAGATACCAGGTCAGCAAACCAGCGCCGGCGCCCACCGCCGCGACGCCGCCCACGATGGTCCAGAACCACCACTTCTCGTAGATCTGATCCCCTTCGGGCGCATAGGGGATGCACTGGTTGGAAGAAGAGTCACAGATCTCTCCCGTGGCGCAGTCCGAGTCCGAATTGCAGCTGGCCACGGCCACCCTGGGGCCCGTGTCCCTCTTCGGGTCGCCGGCGGCCACGGGGGGCATCTTCACCTTCCGGTAGAGTGAAGAGAAAAACGCGTCGCCCCGGGACAGAAAACCGGAGTTGGTGATGTTGAAGGTGGCCGTGCGGAAGGCGAGCTTCTTGGGCGGCTCCACCTGTATCATCACCGCTTCGGCGGAGATCTCCTCCTTCCTCTGCTTGACCTCCACTATCACAAGGCGATCCACACCGAGCCACTGACCGAACTTGACCAGCGCCTTCTTCGGGGGATCGTCGTCCAGATCGCCGAGCAGGGTCTTGGTGTTTTTCTTGAACTGGGCCAGGCCCGGGCTCGCCTGCAGGGTGGCCTCCACCTTTTCCTCGTGGGTGGCGAAGAAATCCACGAGTTGACCCCACGGCAGGTAGCCGTCCCTCTCGATGCGTAAGAAGTGACTGCCCTCGGGGACCTTGATCAGGGTGAGCGGCGTGATGCCCTTGTAGACCCCGTTGAGGTAAACCTCGGAGGCCGACGGGTTGCTCTTCATCTGCATCATGCCGACCGGGGAAGCCGCCACCTCGGATTTGGTCGCGTTGAAGATCTCGATCATGGACGGGGGAAACATCTTGGAGTCCAGCGTCTTGCGCTTGTCGAACATGGCCACTTCGCGGAAGGCTTCGGCGCTCAACTCGCTGTCGCCGGACAGGATGTGGGAGGCGCCGATGAACAGCAGTATCTCCACGTACTCCTTGCCGGCCCCCATCCGGCCGACCGACTTCCTGAGCTCCTCCCTGGCCTGGGTCAGGGCCTCGATGGCGGCGTCCAGTTCCAGGTTGTCGTACTGCTCCTTGCCATCGGCCAGCAGCTTGTGCGCCTCTTCCACCGAGGCCAGCCGCGGGTCCTGGGCTCCCCTGTTGAGCAACTCGCGCACATCTATTTGCTTGAACTCCTTGGTCCTGCGGAAGTTCTCCCGCACCAGGTGGCCGAGCACCGCGGCGGCCTTGGCGGAGAACTCGTCTGTCGGCAAGGCAAAGCAGGCCGTGCTGCGCCCTTCCGCCGCCCGGGCCGTCGTTGCGGACGGCCCCAAGACCGCAAGCGTCAACACCGTAAAAGCCAGCCCCTGGCCGATTGCTCTAAATCGTTGAAGCGTCATTGACTCACCTTTCTTTGGTCTCTCTGGTCAGAACTCCAACAGAATCTGGCTGCCGGGCTCACCTTCACTTCTCAGCCCGAGCCCCAGGCCGATTCCCACTGCCGCGACGACGCCCACACCCACGGCCGTCCAGAAGTACCACCGCTCGTAGAAGGGCACATCGGGCTCGTCGAACAACTCCTCGTCCCTCAGCCTGAGCGGCTCGTTCTTCACCACCTCGATCGACAGGGATTGTAACACATCCGCGCGTCCGGTGATGAGATATGAGAACATCGCATCCACCGCCTTGGCAAATCCGGCCGAAGCGGGAGACGCCACTCCGCGATGGGAACGGATGACACCGCCGGAGCCGGCGTCGAACAGGGTCACCACGTACAGCACGCCTTCGCCCTGCTGGGACAGGCGCCCGACGGCAATCCGCTCCAGGTTCATGCCCAGCGCCAGGGCTTGCAAGCGGGGCTCCAGCTTGTCGGGCAGTTCCCTCGCGGCCAGCTCGACCGCTCGCAGCAACTCCGACCCGGCGGGAAGATCACGCAGGCGGCAGTTGACCGGCTTCTCCTCGACCGCCTCTATGGTGACCGCCTTGCCCCATGGCATGAAGCCGGCCTTGCGCACCTTGACCAGGTGCTGACCGACCGGCAGCCTGTCCACGGTGCAGGGGGTCACCCCGCGGAAAATCCCGTCCACGTACACCTTGCAGTGTTCCGGGCTGGAGAACACGGACAGGGTCCCGGTGGGCCCCTGGGTGACTTCCTGACGCGCGGATTCGAACATGCGTATCATCCCGGGAGGAAAGATGTTTTTGTCTAGCCGGGTGCGGCGCTCGAACACCAGCAGCTTGCGGAAGGTGGCCTGGCCCTGCTGCGGCTCGCCCTTGAGGATCAGCGAGGAACCCAGGTAGGACAACGCGGACAGGTAGTCCGCCTTGCTTCTTCCCGTCAGCATGCCCGGCAAGAGCTCGAACTGATCCACGGCGGCCTGGAGGTGGGCAACCGCTTCCACCGGCTCCAGGTTCTCGTAGGCCTCGATTCCCCTGGCCAATCGACCGGCCGCCCATCGGATCGCCTTGTGCTGCTCCTCGTCGCCTTCCCTGACGAGCAGGTCGTCCGAAGCGACCGCGGTCACACCCGCCTCCCGGGCCAGTCGCATGGCGCCCAGGTGCTCGATCGTCTCCGCCGCCCGGCGGCTGAAGGCGTCCTCTGCGTACATCACCACCGCCACCCGGGAAGACCGGTCAGCAGCGATACCCGACTGCGGGATCGCCAGCAGGGCACACACGACGGCAAGTCCGTACTTCCGCCTCCCTGCGCCCGGCCGACCTGGAAGACCTGGAATACCTGGAATACAAGCTAGCATGATAGTTGTGATTTTTTACCGACTGGGACGACAAGTCAAGATCTGCATGTTTTGGGCACAGGCCCCGTGTTGACGGATTGGTCGGAAATGTCTACAATTTTATGAGAGGGAAGCGGAGGTGGCCAATGTCCGGGTTTCCCAGGGGCACCAGTTTTCTGTTCGTCGGCAAGCTCGATTCCATGACCCGGGAGCAGGCACGCGTGATGGTCAAGGCGCGCGGCGGGATGTGCCCGTCGGCGGTCAGCGCTGACCTGGACTACCTGGTGGTGGGGAACGAGGACTCTCCGTTCTACGGGGGAGAAAAGAGACCCAAGCAGATCAAGGCGGAGGCGTTGATCGAGGCCGGCGCGCGGATCGCAGTCCTCTCCGAGAACGATTTTTTGAATATTATGAGCTGAGAAGTTCTATCCGGCCTCGCTCACGCTGTCCAGCCAGTCGATCACCAGCGGATAGACCTCCCTGGGCGCGTTGGTACCGATTATCAGATCGCCGTGGCCGTAGTCGGACGAGAACCCGTTGTCGCGGCTCAATATCAACAGGCGCACCTGCTTCGTTCCCAGGCGCTTGATCTGGCGGCGGGTGTAGGTCGGCGGCGCCATCATATCGTCGATCCCGCAGACGAACATGCACGGCAGCTTCACCTGGCCGAGCCGGGCGGAGTAAGAAAAGGTGTGGTCGGCCGAGCGGACCTCGCCCGAGCGCACCCAGTCGGAGAACTGCAAGGTGATGCTGGTCGACTCGTTGGTCACCAGCTTGTCGAAGATCTCCAGAACGGTCTCGTCGTCCACGTTGTCCGGGTTGGCCAGGAATCGCAGGAGGAAACCCAGCGCCTTGGAACTCCGGCTCATCAGCGGCAGCACGCGCCGGCCCCACTTCTCCTGGTCCATTGTGGGTACGAACCGGTGCACCTGCGCGGCCATGCCCCACAGCTTGATCATCACCTGCTTGCGGCCGAACACCAGCGGGGTGCCGAACAGGGTCAGCGAGCGGAGATCCTCGTCGCCGTACACCTCGGCGTAGGCCACCCCGAGCATGCCGCCCATGCTGTGGCCCACCCAGTGCACCGGCTTGCCCGTCCGCTCGCGCACGAAGGCCACCACGCGGCGAGTGTCCTTGTGCAGGAAATCCTCGAAGTTCCAGTCGGGCTTGGCCCCCTCGGGCACCGGGCTCAGGCCGCGGCCGCGCAGTTCCACCACCCAGCTGTCGTACCCGGCGGGGACCACCCTCCTGGCCAGGGAGTGGCGCTCGTTCAGGTCGAAGTTGTACCGGTTGGCCCCCATGCCGTGGACGAACAGCACCGGGTTTTTCGCGGCATTGGCGTCGTCGGCGTTCTCGGGCGGGTAGCGGTGCAGGTGAATGGACCAGCCGTCGTCGGTCTCTACGGTGTATTCTTCCATCAGTCGGATCCCAGGGCTGCGTCGTACATGGCCTCCACGATGGCTTCCACTTTTCGCTTCTCGAGATCGTCGGCCACGGTGCCCTCCAGAAACACCTTGGCGCCGACCCGGGATACCTTTACAGTCTTCAGTCCGGCCCTGGCAAATTCTTCGTTTATCGCGACCACCAGCGCATCATGCACCAGCGGTTCAACGTCCACCATCAGTACCAGCTCGGGAAACGCCTTTTTTAGTTTTCGCACCCGGTGGTAGACCTCCAGATCCCCGATCCGCCCGGAGAGCACCACCTTGCCCGCGGCCTGGGCCACCTTCAGGTCAGAACATCCGTCGGGCCCCAGCAAGTCCCGGCACGAGGTCCTGAACCGCTCGACAGCCTCCGAATGGACGCGGATCTCCCAGCTCTCGGCCTCACGCCCGCGGCGGAAAACCAGCAGCGAGGTGCGCCCCTCCTTCTGGCCGTACAGGATGAACTGGCTCGCGCCGGTGGCCCGCACATCGGCGATCCCCCCTCCGCCGATGGAAACCCTCATCAGCCCGGGCACGGTGAACACGCGCTGCTCCCCCTTCGCGAGATCCACCCGCCGGTCCTCGGCCGCGGTCGTCATCGGAAGGAAGAGCGCGACGACTACGATTACGATGCTTCTGCAGAGCGTGTACATGCTCCCAATCATAGCACGGATCGACCTGTATCAGTCCTTGAGGTACTCGCCGACCAGGTTGAGCAGGTCGCCCAGGGCGAACGGCTTGGTGAGGTAGTCGGTGGCGCCGGACTCGCTGGCCACCTGGTGCAGGACATTCTCCTCCAGGGCCGAGACGAAGATGACCGGGATGTCGATCCACTCGGCGTCGCCGCGCATGATCTTGCAGATCTCGGCCCCGTCGATCCCCGGCATCAGGATGTCCACGACCATCAGCATGGGGTCGAGCTGCCGGAGCAGCTCCAGGGCCTCCTGGCCGCTGTGGGCCCGGTAGACCTCGAAGCCGTGCTTGGTAAGCGCCATGCTCATCATCTTGAGGATCTGCTCGTCGTCGTCGGCGACCAGGATCGGCTTGGGCGCCTCCAGCCTGCCCGCCTCGATGGCCTCGTGCGTCTGCTGTATGAAGGTCCACAGCCGCTCGTCGTCGGATTCGGAGAGCTTCGCGATCTCCATCCCGGCGGCCCTGCCCTCGGTGTCGGACCAGGCCACGTCCGCCGCGATCACCATGGGGCCGTCCTCCAGTTGCAGCTCAATCACGACGCGCTGGCCCGGTGCCAGCTCGACCGGACAGATGGCGAACACGCCGCTGCGGGAGACGTTCCTGGTCAGGCCGGTCTCGTCGGCGGCCGGATCGAGGAAGCGCACCGGCACCTCGCAGCGCACCCTTCGCGTGCGCCGGGCGCGACGGTCGAGCCCCTCCAGGCATTCCATGCCCAGTAATCTCTGGCCCGCGCGCAGGGACGATTCGGAAATCCGCAGGAACACGCCCGCCTCGAAGCGCCTGGAGAGACCGCGCCGGCCGATCACGACGCCGGTGACGGCGAAGATCAGGTTCAAGTCCTCGACCTTGATCTCGACCGAGACCTCGTCGCCCAGTTGGGGCATCTCGTCGGTGGCGATGAACAGGCGATCCGCCTTGCCCCGCACCAGCGCGGCCCACAGACGGTATTTGTCGGAATAGCTGAGTTGCAATTTCATGGCCGCCCCTCCCTGGTTCGGTCCGGCGTGCACCATTGTAGAGTCGCTTATAACCGGACCTCCGGGCAGTTGGCAAGCATCATTTCCAGCGCCGAACCGTTGCGCCGGAGGCGGTGCTCCGCTACCATGAGACGGTCATGGAGCGCGACCGCATCAAGACCAATGTCTCGCGTGTGATAGCCTCGCTGCCCGCCGGGGTCACCCTGGTGGCCGCGGGCAAGACGCGCACGCCCGAGCAACTCCGGGCCGCCGTCGACGGCGGGGTGCGCGTCATCGGGCACAACTACGTCCAGGAGGCCGAGGCCAGCATCTCGGCGCTGGGCCGGCAGGTGCGCTGGCACTTCATCGGGCACCTGCAGCGCAACAAGGCCAGGAAGGCGGTCGAGCTGTTCGACATGATCGAGACCCTGGACTCGGTCCGCCTGGCCAGGGCCCTGGATCGCGCCTGCGCCGAGGCGGGCAAGGTCATGCCGGTGCTGATCGAGGTCAACTCCGGCGAGGAGGACTCCAAGGCCGGCGCTATGCCGGACCGGGTTCAATCACTGGCGCGGGAGCTGGCCGGCTTCGAGCGCCTGCGGCTCATAGGCCTGATGACCATGGGCCCATGGCTTGCCGACCCTGAAAAGATGCGGCCCTGCTTCCGGCTGACCAGGGAACTGTTCGATACGTTGTCCTTCGCTGGCATCGAGGGGGCCGAGATGAAGTACCTGTCCATGGGCATGTCCGACTCCTACCGGGTGGCCATCGAGGAGGGCGCCAATCTGGTGCGCATCGGCACGGCCCTGTTCGGCCCCAGATAGACGAGGTAATCGCGGTGCGCTTCTGGATCCCGTGGGGGCTGGGTCTCGGTCTCTGGGCGCTGGCCATGGCCCTGGCCGCCCCCTGCGACTTGCCCCTCTGCCGGGCCGTGGCCGACGCCGGTGCGTTCGACTCCTGGTTCGTCCTTCGCTTCGGCGAGATCCCCGGCTGGATCCTGGTCGCCATGAGCCTGTGGGCCCTCGTCGCCGGCCGCAAGGAGACCTCCCGCCTGCGCCCCTGGCACTCGCTCGGCGCCGCGATTATCATCCAGGCCCTGGCCCTGCCGCTTCTCGTGACCCAGTCCCTGAAGTACTTCTGGGGCCGCGTGCGCTTCATCCACATTCACGGCGACTGCTCGGCCTTCACCCCCTTCTGGACCCCGGCCGGCACGGGCGCGGGCGCCTCGTTCCCGTCCGGCCACGTGGCCATGGCCGTGGTGGGCGCCTCCATCCCGTTCTTCCTCTGGCGGATGAACCGCAAGGGGACCGCGTTGCTGGCACTGGCGCTGATCGCCGCCTGGGGCGTCTTCGTATCCTGGGGCCGGATCCGCGCCGGCTCGCACTACCTGACCGACTGCGTGTTCTCGTTCGGGGCGGCCTGGCTGGTGGGCGGGCTGCTTGCGCGGGCGTGGGCTACTTGTGAAAAACGTACCGCTTCCGCCGATCCCCCTTCCGGAGGGATGTCGGGCGGTGCTCGATCTTCAGAGGATTGCGAATGCGTTCGAACAACCTGAAACCCTCTTCCAAGTTCTCCCAGAACCTGCGCAGGTGCGCACCTCCGAAAGCCTTGCGGTGCTTGTAGAAAGCGCTCTCGTCATCCAAGGACCACTCCCGGTCGAATCGGAATGGGAAGATGTGGAGTTGCAGCCGACCGTGGCTCTTGGCCTGATGGTGCCTGGCGAAGGCGAACACGAAGATGAAATCCCGATTCTCGAGAGAGACGCACCCGGCGGTCACACAGTTGCCGTGCATGCTGATGTCGGATCTCGGAACGCGAGACCCGGCCGCTACGGTGTGGGCCCTGTCGACCGGGTTGGGGTAGCTCAGGGGCATCTGGAAGCACGAGCCGTCGTCCACGATCCCGTATTCGTCGAGGTGCTCTTGCTCGAGCTTGATCCACATCCAGGGGTAGCGGCTGCGGTAGGCGAAGCTGAGATAATAGAACCCCTCCGGCGTCTTCCGGTCGTAGGGCTTGAGCTTCGGCCCCGGGATCGCGTCCACGGCGCAGACGGGCAGGGTGCGGACCAGGCGCATCTTCTCCAGGCCGTCGTTCTTGGCCCAGATCTCGAGCTGCCGCTCCTTCTTGAACACCCGCAGCAAGGTCGCCTGCGGAGGGTACTCCAACCCTGCGGCACGACACCTCTTCGCGGCTTCGTCCTCGATGAGCTGATCGATCACGGTCAAGATGGCATCCGGCTTCCCGGGGTGCTCGGCCGAGGATGAGGTGGGCCAGCAGAACATGGACAAGATCAGATATGTGCACAGGTGAAAACGAGTCATCGTCCCATTATCTCGAAAAAGAAGTATTTCGTCGATCGAACCTGCTATTCAACCTGGGCCGCTGAGCCCCGTCGCCTTAAGAGCTTCCCTACGAATTCGTAGTAGCCCTTGGCGACACAGCTTTTAGCGTTCCATTCTGCTGGGGATTTGCACGGAGAACAACGGCGCCGCGGTGAACTCGGCATAACTATCGACTGCGATCT
>SDBT01001019.1_pt1 | contig 47590 bp, 78 predicted proteins | sample 2277101 | NCBI WGS metagenome assembly SDBT01 (sample SAMN10404973, study PRJNA504765) | marine sediment metagenome | isolation source: marine sediment core GS10_PC15, 103 cmbsf | place: Arctic Ocean: Southern Knipovich Ridge | collected 2010 | reverse complement strand
ACCTAACACAGTACCTTTTTGTTAGTCAGATCAATGGCTTGGAGCGTGGCCCAAGTCGGTGACCTCACTAATTATTTAGAGCGATTACTCACGTCACGTAGCGGTTGAGTAGCAGATGATTTGAATTTGTAAAGCTATTTATCTCTGAAAAGTCTAAGCCTATCGATTTGGAATTGAAGAGACTTCAAATGAATTTGAGGCATAAGTTCTTGTGTCTTTTTTACTGATGGGAATAACCAAGGCTTACGCGGGATGCGAACAGACTGATGTGACAAATCATAAATCATTTTGATTCGTGGTTTCTTCTTGCCACCAATGACACGGAATATACCTTGACGCGTGCCAAGGTTCAAGAACAAGAACTTACGACCGCTAGCAGCTGCCTTTTTAATCTCCACAAAATTGCGTTGTTTACGCGAATGCCACTTAGTAGATTTAGTGGTAAGCGTAATATTTCTAAGCTTGTTGGCCCTTGTTGGCAGCCTTGTGCGTGGCCTGGTGTCTTGGGATAGACCAGCAGCGTAAGACGTGGCTATAGGTATACCCTCTTTGCCTCTCTTAACCTTAACACCGCCGAACTCTTGCACTTCCATGTAATCCGCTGTAGAACCGACAACAGATTGCTGTGTGTTGATGTCTAAAGACTTTGTTTTCTGTACGCGTATGCTCTGCACTGTCCACTTGTTACGATTGATTAGAGACGTTTTAATGCGCTCTATGGATAGACGCTGTGCTGCAAATCCCAGCTCATTGATAGTATTGCGTGTAGCGAACGGCAATGCACGCTTATTGAACCTATCAAGTTCTAGTTCGAATTTTACAATGCCTTTGAAGATGCCTTTAACCATCAGTTAAGTTTAGTAGGTTTCGGGAAACAATCAATGCTCATTGAGTTGCCAGCATCTAGCATCCACATCAAGCATGTGTACTCTTCGTTAGCTTTTGGTGTAATCTCGTAAACCTCGCTATTGAACCCCCATGTATCAACCTCATATTCATATGACGGGCTTTGTAATGGGAATGTTGTTATGCCATCTGGTTTAGCATCACAACCTAATATGACCACAGCAACAAATGCCAGCAAAATAAGTTTATACATTTCAATACCCCTATTGTAGAATGTATTTACAATATAGTACAAAACGATTGTAACGATGTTGGAATTTACATAGGTGATATATGTGAATTCGATAATGGTGATAGATTTGTAATGAAAATAGAGAGGTGGTTAGAATGCTTCGGTGACTGGATAGGCGATCCGAAATGCGAGGGCCAGTTAAGAGACATGTACAGAGCTGAGAAATCAAAAATCATAGGTAACATGTATTGTAACCCTGAGTTGTTGGATGAACAATAACCACAAAATCAGTGCGGGGGATTTTAAACCCTTGAAAAACAACAAATAGTTGACCAACTACCCCCGCACTTTCCCCTTAGTCGTGCAACTAAGGGGAGTTGATAACTTATTGAAATTTAACTTAAAACATACTAAAGTCCCCTTACTCCCCTTACTTTAACTAATTATTGGTAGAAAAACATAAAGGTATAAAGGACTATAAACATGCGTAGCGTTACACAGCGTTCTAGAGCGTTACACGTAGCGATACACAACGATGCGGCAAAACACAACAGCATTTCTGTGGCAACTGCAAAAGTGCGGGGAGTGCGGGGAGTTCGGGGTAGTTAGTCAACTATTTGTTGTTTTTCAAGGGTTTAAAATCCCCCGCACAGTTGGTCAACTTCGGGGAAAGTGCGGGGAAATTGAATTTCTCGGCGCACATAAAGTATAATACATTTTTTCCAAAAAGAAAGTCGGATGAGTACTGATATTGTAAAAATAGATTGGCACGCGAAAGTATCAGAGTTTGTTGATAGCGGTCTATCTGTTGGCCAGTATTGCAAAAGAGAAAAATTAAACTTAAAAACGTTCCACTACCACAGATATTCAGAACAAATGAAACAAAAATACCCTGTTAAAAAGATGAGGGGTAACGCTGGTCCTAAACAGCAAATAGATTGGGATTCATTGACTGCTAAATTCGTTGATAGCGGCTTAAGCTATAATGCTTTTTGCCGTGAAGAAGACTTAAACTATAAAAGGTTTAAAACAGCGCGTTACAAATTAAAAGATAAATACCCTCTGAAAAATCCTAATATTAAAGGTCGTCAGAAAACTAGTTATGCTCATATTGATTGGGATGCTGAAGTGGCAAGATACATAGATAGTGACTTAAGCATTATTGCATTTTGTAAACGAAACCAGGTACAATACAAAAAATTTAAGGAAGAGAGGTATAAATTGAAAGATAAATACCCTCTTAAGGACAGGAAAAAAACTTTGGATAATACTGAAATTGATTGGCATCAAAAAGTAGGTGAAATGGTAGAGAGTGGTCTATCTATAGGCCACTATTGCAAGGAACAAGGCTTTCATTTAAAAAAGTTCGGGTATCATCGTTATTCGGATGCAATGAAAAAAAAATACCCACTTAAAAAGTCCAAATCTCAGAGTAAAGCCGTTGCCAAATCTGCCAAGGCTAAGACTAAAGCCAAACAAGAAAAATTTATAGATGTTGACGTTGATTGGGATCACCACATGACTAGATTCGAGCGAACAGGCATTTCCGAAGCTGAGTATTGCACGATGCACGGTTTAAATCAAAGAAATTTTCAATACCAACTCGATTTAAAACAACATTTTGCCGATAATAAACAATCTAAGTTTATTGAAGCTGAGTTAGTGGAAACCCCCGAGCAAACTGACTTAACGAGCATGCAGCCTATTGAAAAACCATTGAAGCTGTATATAAGTTCGGATAATTATATTGAAATACCTAGCGACATATCTAAGACACGGCTACAAGACTTATTAAATGTATTAAGGAGCGTATAATGTTAGTACCTGACGACGGCGTGAAAATATTTGTATGTGTCGAACCTATAGACATGCGTAAATGCGAGAATGGCCTAATCGATGAGATTAAATTAACTCACAAGGACAATCCAAAATCAGGCCATGTATATATCTTTATAAATGAGAGTTCAACTATAATCAAGGCTCTGTTCTGGGATTCGGACGGGTTTGTAATATTCAAAAAGAGATTAGAGATTGGCGAATTTTCGTTTCCAGTACCCAAAAAGGGTAAGAAAATGAAGATAGATAAAGAGCAATTAGATTTGATATTCTCAGGCAAACAAACCAAGATGATTAACTAATGGGCAAGTTAACAGTTTTTGTTACTGATGAACAAACAGGATTAGCGCGTATAGATATCAATTATCAGGTTTCATATAAGAAAATGCAAGTCGAGATATCCACAAACGCATCATTTACTGATGAGCATCTAGAGATGATTACTATGTGCTTTATAGATATGCGACAAACTAAACGCAAACTTAACCGCGATATACGAAAAGATGAAACCATTGAATTTATAACCTCACCAACTAAGGTACACTGATGAAAGGATTAAAAGTAATAATACAGCTTAATGATAAAAAGCTTGCTGAAATAACGGTTACAGATAAAATAAACTCATGTTTAGACTCAACGGATGGTTTAACAATCCAACACTTGACGCTTTCATTGAAAGCACTTTCAAGTGCAGCAGAGGCGTTTTACGGTTTTCCTATGACCGGCAGAATAGGCATTGTAAACACAGATGAATTTGATAAGACATGAGTAAGTTAAAAGTGCTTATAGAATTAGATGGTGATGAATATGGGTTGTGCCTTATAGATATCGATTACCCTTATGATGGGGAAACCATAAAAGCCCATGCAAAGGCACATCCCTTATTTTCAAGGTCACAATTATTATTAGTCCATAAGGTGATTCACAAGCTTTTAAGAGAGCAAACGCTATGGGATTGTATTGAATCAGACACTGAGGAATAGAAGGATGAGTAAATTAAACATATTTATTAACTTACAAGGTGAGCCGTTATGTCTGATAGATATTTATTATAATAGTGGTAAAATACATGCTGATGTAAAACTACACGACCATTTTAATAACGACCAATTATTATTAGTAAAAAAGGTAATACGAGGTCTTGAAATAAAACAACTTACAGAGATAGAAGCATGAATGAATACGCAGAACTCAGAGAGGAAATAAGGGATTTAAAGGAAGAACTAAAGCAGGTTAAACAAGAATATCATGAATATAGGGAAAAGGGTTATGCTCAAACAATGAAAAATTTTGGTTCATTAATTAAAGAAGTCAGAAGGATTGACAATAACCATGCAAACCATTGAACACTTATTAATACGACTTAATCATGACGATAGCATAAAACTCGCACAATTCGACGGACAAATGCTATATGCCGTTATGGACTACTTCACGGGTTTTATACATGGAAAAATCATATCTAATTTGCTTGAAATAGAGATTACCGACCTATCAAATAAAAAAATCAATGCCATTTCAAAACTTGCTGTTGAGGATATTTTTAAAACTCTTACAATAAATCGTGAGGTTATGACTAAAGACGAAATGATTAAGACTTTATCCGTTGCACAGGATGCAGTAGACCAACACTTAGACAAGATGCTTGTCGAATACGTGTATAGATTGCGTATTTCTATGGGTTCGGTCAAATAGTTACGGGTCCATAAATCGGCTCTTAACGCAAACATCCATAGTTTTTATTGACTGATTTATCCTTTGATAACAAGTATTGATTTTGTCTTTAAGTTCAACTACGGATATAGGTTTATTTTGTAATTCCAACGCAACCAATTGAACTATTAGACCCTTGCATTCATTTAAAGTATTATTTATATAAATAAAATCTTGTGCATCCATGTTTACATTCATTTTATTAACCCCGTAATATCCTTACCAAATTGAACCCTGATGATATTATTTTCATCATTGCGAAGAATTAAATTAGCTCTTATTTCCTTGAAATAGCTTACAGCTGTTAGTTCGACAATATCCGCATATTTCGTTTGTGTTGGGAAGTGTATAATATTATCTTTGCTCATAACCCACTCCATTTATCATATAGACACAAACAGCCAAATATAATCACACCAACTAATATAAGTGGGATCAACATTACCACAAATGAGATAATTAACGATAATTGAAAAATGAATGATATGATAACAATCGGTATTGCAAACAGTAAATCATATTTATTCTTGGTTTTAATTTGAATATCCATCCTATATCCTCTATGTGTTAATCACCTGAAAAGGTGCTTGATTGATTGTAGGGTTTTGGGCATTCTGGTATGCTTTCGCAATCTCTGACGACCCCACTAGGTTGATTGCTTGATGACCTTCTTCAATAAATAAACGTGGCTTGCCTGCATCTATCCCTATAACGTCATTTACTCGTCCATCTCTTAGGTTAGGGTGCATTACATACCCTAGGCTTTTCAACATGTCCTTGCGCTTGTTTCGTGGCATTCTTCTAGATAAGTTTTTATCCTTGAGGAACCTATCAAGTGCCATTGAGGATATCCAACCATTACTAAAACCTGTTTTACCCTCGCTGACAGCCTCTACTATCTCATGCTCAACAGTTCCCCTAGAGTTACTGATGACCTCAGAAACCATTGATGAATCAGGCGCTCTAGCAAGCATTGTAGGGTTGAATTCGTTAGGTATATCATACGTGCATAGCATCTCATTAACTATGGCGTAACCTTGGTTTTTCATCCATTTTTTCAAGTTGTTGAAATAAACATGGTCCATTCCATCGCGTATTAAATCATCATTGGTTTGCTGGGCTGTATAGAACACCACAAACCGCCTATTATCTTTGGTCTTCCTTATAGCGTCTACATATTGGGTTGTGAATATGAAATTGGCGCAATTATCTGTGGTGTATTGGTCAACGCCTTTAGGCTGAACCCCTACATCCTCATTAGAGATTAACACCTTAAGATTTTCAATAATTTCATTGCGGTTCCCAGGTGCGTAGAACTCCTCTACACATATTAGTAAGCGTTCAGATATCCATACATTAAAGGTACTTTTTAAATCGTTTGTGACGGGAAAATGGGTATACCTGGCACCTATGGCATGCTTTAAGCATTGAGATATGAATGTCTTACCATTCCCCTCTACACCCTGCAAAACAGGTGCATATCTGAATTTGGTGCCTTTATATTGAACGCATGCAGCCATATATGATAGTAATATGTTTTGATCACGCTCAGATGGTAGGAGCTTTTTGATCAAGTCTAAAAACGGTGCTGGGTCGCCCTGTATGCGCTCGGTTTTAATCTCAAGGTACGTATTAACTAGTTCCCTGCCCTCTGAAACTAGTATTTCACCCAATTCCATATCTGTTTTGAAGCAAGTACCTGTAACTTTTGCCCATGATAAGGTGAAAGAATTTTTCATTGCATCCCACGCTTTTGTAGTGGTTTTTGTCATATCCTGGGAATCGAGTTCAAATATATGGCCGCCATATTCCCAGTTAAAAGCATCTTGGCTTAATAATTCACCTTTTCCAGTAAATATATGATTCGGTCGTTTTACATAGACGCAACCATTAAAAAATTCTAACTGTGCCTCTACTGTCATACGTGCGTCACCTTCACGGATAGATAACCCTTGCGGTAATTCAGTATTAAACTTTTTTTCTACGTTGCTGCCACGTGAATAAACCGCACCATCTAATGACACGCCGTTAACTATAGAGCGTTTCAGATAGTCGTTACGGTCCCACTTGTCACGAACTAGCGAGGATTTCCACAATAAATCATAAATTCGTTGGCAATTTTTGCCAGTCCAGAATGATAGATGTAGGATAAGCGCAGCATCAGCTGAACTCTCATCATATGCGCGTGAACCGTGGTGGTCGGGGTAAGTTTCTGAAAGTGCATCCTCATCACATTGCCATAACTGTTTGAAAGTACACTTATTTTTAAATATAGCAGCACTGCGAGACTTCAACGCCCGTTTAATGAGTTTGTCGTCATCTTCCTCACCGTTCCACTCTTTTACTGGCTCGGTCGTCCATTCGAATTGCTCAGAATCGTTGGCTTTGGGTTTGAAATATCTTGCAACCAGGCTTGATAGTTGGTTATCAAAATTAAGACCTGCATCACCTCTTGCATATATTCCTGTTAGTGAGATTATCCTACTTTCAGTGTAAAGTTCTATATCTAATGGTTTATTCTTGCATCTATGCGGCTCCTTCTTGCCGTGTCCTATGATATGAAGACCTGTTTCTGATTGAGACACCTCAACAGCAGCACCTGGAAATTCATTTAATAGCTGCTTTGCCAGCTCTGACCAGGTATTATCAGGGTTCAAACAATGGTCAATATCTAGGAAAAAGAACGGGTCCTTATCTGTCAGAATGAATCCGACACCGTAACCGCTGCCAAGACGTTCAGAATGTTTTATAGCTTCGTCGCTATGCATCCAATTATAATCATTGTAAGGGTCTATGTTCTTGCGTGTCTGCGGGTTTATGGGTATCTTGTCGGTTCGTTTGTCGTCTATAGGAACCAACTTATAAATAATAAACTGCGCGTACTTCGTTAATGCTGCGAATACTTCCATTTTTTTTACTCAAGGTCAACTCGTTCGTGTACTTTCACTGAACCATCGTTTAATTCTTCGATTGGTATGATTTTTAAATTACCTTTTAGCCCTCGCTTTAATCTATATCCCTCTGTGAAAGCCACAATAAAATAATTATAGCTTTCCTCATTCATAGCAAAAGATATTACGTCAGTATAGTTATGACGAATATCCATAGCGGACTCTAAGATACGTTTACATTCATAACACTTAGCATAAAATATACTATTCTCTTTTGCACTATCCATATGCTCAACAATATATTTATATGCCCAAGCTAAGGCAGGCTTTTTAACAATAAATACATAATACATAACATCACCTATTGATTTAATATAAATTTTGCTGCTTTTTGTCTTAACTTAAGTGGCACCCTTTTAGTTATTGGGTCCTTAAGAATAATACCTTGCGTTATAACTTGTATATTGGCACTGGATAAAGCGTGTGATAATATCGAATTCCTTAGCTTGATAGTAGTACCGAAATATGTATAAACTGTGCCTCTGGTCACACCTGCCCTTTTGGCCAATTGTTCAGCAGTTATACAATTATATCCAAATTGAATTGATAGATATAATCCCACAGTAAGTAAATGATTCTTTCGCATGTCCCTAGACACGCAAGAACCTACATGGCTAGGTGACGAATAATCAAATTTGTATTTTTGTGACAATTCATTTATGAATTTTTTGAACGAACCACCAGTTATGTACTGAAATGAGTTATAGTTTATCTTTGCTGTATAACAAAGCTTGGCCCTTGATATATTCAAGACACCTATCTGCTCGGCCATTTTCAGATACGTTTTAACAAGGTGCTGTTTGTTAGTTTTTTTCAAGGTCAAACACCCTTGCTATAAAAGCTATGAATGCAAACAAAGACATAAACAAAAGAACAAAACATATAACAAACTGCCATATAGCTTCTACATAAAATAATAAGTGTACCCACGTCACTAAATACGTCATTGATAAAGCCGCCCCAAAAACATAAAACACATATAAGAATACTCTAACTTTTACTGACATCCGGTTTACTCCCGTATAGCTCTGTATTTATAAAATCACTACTAATCTTATCCAACTGAATTTGCGCAATATCTGAACGAAGTTCGCAACACTGTGATGTCAGATAAGCGAATTCATTATTGATTTGTTTAAGTACTTCATCCTTACTATACCAACTAAGATAACAATATATCGCATACATAAAAATAGTCACAATCGAAGAATTAAAAAATATAATTATTTTATTGCTTGGGTCAAAATTGATAACCATTAAGGTAGCAAAGACAGCGAACATACTCACAATCATAAATTTACCGACCGCACACAAAAAAGTTGTATATGTTGTTGCTGTGATTTTCATTTACGTGGGCCCTTGTTGTTATAGTAATCCATTAATTTTTTAAATCTTTTATTATTATTCCTAATAAGTATTGTTAAAATAATTAATGAAGTTATACTTAATATTAAAGTGAACGCGGATCCTATAAATGCAGTGCTTATATATTCAAAAATATCTTTCATTTTCGTTTTACCAAATCGTATATAATTTCTGAAACATGAAAAGCTACACTAGTTGAAACAAATACCCAACCTATATGGCCCATATTTAACATTGTGAAAATAACCCCCCTGCTTAATAATGAAAAAGTTACAATTTTAAATGGTCTCATTCGTCTTGCTCCGTGTATATCTTTTTCAATTCATTTTCTAAATACGTGCTATTGTACTTGCACACTTTGCATGCGTCTAAGTGAAACAGGAACATACAAACGCACCCGGATATTAAGAACAGACACCAAAGAAAAGCAAATAAAACAAAACCTATATCATAAACAACAAACGCTATAGCAGACAGTATAGACAGACCAAAAAATACATGCGCTATATTAATAATCCAAAATTTACACCTTTTCATTTATGTTTCCTATTTTTTGATAAAAATCGTCTGTTGGTAATAATCACATGCTGACCGTGTATCATGTACAAAAGAGCAAATATGCAACCACAAAACAGTAATATAATTTGGTAAATAAACAAATTATAATCTATGAATGAAAAAATTATACCGGTTACAAGTAGCATTAATGAAATCATTCCAAATGTTGGGTTGATGTCTTTCATTGAGGGTCCTCTTTTGATAACAATAGCATATTATGTTTAATGACTTTATGACCACGGTGTATAAATAAAAGAGCAAATAAACAGGCGCACATTAATGAAATGTTTGTATAAACTGACAAATCATAATTTATAAATGAAAGGACTGTTCCTACTGCAAGGAATGCATAAGCTATTATGCCTAATGTATAGTTGATTTTTTTCATAAAGTTCCTGGTCCTGTGCAAAAGCAAGCGTTAGCGCCTAATGATATCATTATTAACATAAAATTTAACTGGGCCTTTTCTTCTGGTGTCCCTGTATACACCCAATCACCGCGCTTAACTTCACGCACCAATAACCGACCGAATATCATTCCTATATGTTCAGCGGTTATTAGTATAGGTTCTACCCCTATCAAATCAGACGATTTATTATTTTTATTTACTGCTTTTGAATCATTAGCTAGACCAAATCTAACCAGTTTACCATTAGGGGCAAACAGAGCACCTACATTATTACGATACAGAATCTTGCCTTTCTTGCTTGCTTCCAGTCTTACAATACGTTGTATAGCTGCTTCATCATATTTTTTTGTTGTTGCGTCGTTGTCTACAGCAACAGAGGTCATGCGGTTCTGCAAATCTGTTATAGCTTCATAGGGTATCCCCCAATCAAAAGCCCACTTATTTAAGTCCATTTTTATCAATATCCATAAATACAACCATAAGACATGACGTTACCATGTGTTTCATTTTATCGCTTGGTTGGTCCTGAGTATAGAATTCAACTAATCCGCCCCTGCATCTGCATTCAAAATATTGATCGTCCTCACCGTCAACTCGTTTAAAATTTTTTCGGAACAGTTTTAAATTTCCCAACATATTGTCATAAACACGTTTTTCTTGTGCCGAAAGAGTTTTCATATTATTTAAGTCCATTTTTATCAATATCCATAAATGCATTTATAATTCGGTATAATACTTCTTCAACTTCATCTGTGTTATTGGTTTCGGATACGAAATTCTTAAGTACCCTTAATCTAGCGGAGCACTCAAGTGCTTGATCATAAGTTATTTTGAGGTCCTTACACATCATTATTTCAGGCACTACCCTAGCTATTTTTAAATGCCTTAAAACAGCATCTTGAAATGATTCCTTATTCATATTTTAATTTCTGGTATCGGTTTTAATAAAGGTAGTTCCTTGAATTTAGATAGACTTTCCAAGGAACCGATTTTATTAAGTAAATCCGTAACGCGCTTTGTATCTATGTCTTGAAATATAACGCTAAGACCATATAATATTGCGCCATACCTGTCTGTGTCTTTTTCATCTGATAAAAAACTGTTAGTAACTTGCGCCCTCGCCATGCATTCTATAAATTGTTCATTAGATTCACTTGGGCATGTTGGCAAGCAACCTACTATCATCCTGGCTTCTTTCAATATATCCATGACCTGTTTAGTAAAATCTTTTTTAGATTGTTCGTTACTAGCAAATTTTTGTTTTAAATCTTCGTTCATTGTTTTTTGTCCATGTCTTGAAATACCGTCAATATACCACATAAGTTAAAATCATCTTCATTTTTAAGATTGTGGGTTTTGAGCATTTTTTTAATTACATTAGCTCTAGCCGTGCATTCTAAAAACTGCGCGTTACTTGCTTGTAATACTTTAAATGGTAACATAACACGGCTTACAACAAGTAACCCTAAAACGTAATCTTTAAATTCTTGATGTTCGTTCATTGTTTTTTGTCCATATCGTGCAAGTGTTTGTAATATAAAATCATTATGTTTAATCTTTCAATTTCATCCTTAACAGGTTCAATTATAAAATCAGCAACACAACACCTAGATACATATTCCCCATTAAGTTTGTCATGCGCGAATCTTTTCCTTGACGCGGTTAATAAATCGTCAATTTGTTTTTTAAACTGTACAAGTTGTTTGTCTGATGGTTGAAATATATTAGGCATCAACCCTACCCTTATTAATATAGTTATTTTGAGCCGAAAGAAAGTCATCAATATCAAGCAAATATAAATATTCATGGAAATCAACTAAATTTTTCTGTTGATCAATATTAGGGCTATTGTCATTCATGATATAAAATGACACCATAGCACGGGATTCAAATTTTATTTCCTTACCTAATACGTTATTATCTTCGTTTTTCAAAGCTTTTACTGCATCATTGAGTAAAAAATCAAACCCACCATCGTTATATATCATTAAATCGTTTCCTTATTGTATTAGTTAGCTTGTCAGCATTTTTACAGTTTAACACCATTGCTGACATCACATCTATATTAAATTCTATAAAAAAAGCTGTATATATCTGACCATTGTCATATCCATCACTGCGTAAACCTCCTGACCAATACTTGATCCATTCACGTAACACATATTGCGATGCCTGCCTTTTTTTGTGGTATTTTATATTCCGCATTATTCCAAGTTCTGGGCAACCCCTGTTTATAAGCATGGTTCTGTATTGTTCAACGCCTAAATCACTTTCACTAACACGTTTGCGCATTAATGATAGTGTCGCGTCATCTATTTCAGTTAAATCACCATCTACAAATTCAGCACCTGTGCGGTTCTCAAAATGCTTTTCATGCCCACAATTAGGACAACTATTTAAAACTTTTTCATATGCCCTAGTACACATAGGACATACTCGCAAGGCACATATATTTTCATTCTTGCTTTTGCCCCTAGATTGATTGCTAGATAAGCTCCATTCCCTGTAAGCATCAGGCAACCCCAACTCAGGGTTTAAGCACGCGCCAACCTGATCTATTATAATACCCTTTTCTTTACCTTGCATTATCCGAAGACAACGACACGCTGCCTGATACCATCTTACAAATGACTTAGTTGGGATTGCGAAAATAACAACCTCAACACATGGTAAGTCAACACCCTCACCTAAAATTCCAACATTAATAACTACTAGCAACTCTTTGTTTTCGAATCGGTTTATTATATTTGCTCTGTCTATAATACCTGTATTGGCGTGTATTACCTCACTTGGCACACCAGCATCATTGAACCGTTGCGATATGTCCTTACATGTTTCAACATCAGGCGCAAAGACAACTGTTAGTTTGCCAGGTACGTATTCTTGATATACCTCAACAGTTTGACCAATTATTTTAGTTCTTTTAAATTCTGTCTTTACTGATTTAGGTGTATATTCTTTTGTTGTTTTCCCTATTGTCAGCCTTGATACATCCAAATCATTTTTAGGGCAAAATATTGCGTAATCACATAAGTAACCCATTTCATTAAGTTCTGCATGTGTAGGACCTTGTACAATGCAATAAAACACACCATGATAATCAATACCAAGGCCGCATCCGTCTAATCTTTCAGGCGTTGCAGTTACGCCAAGACCTTTAGCATTTGGGAACATTGCAACAGCTCTGCCCCATTTATTTAGTTTCAAAACATGATGGCATTCATCTTGCACCCACAATGTAACTTGCCTTGACCAACTACTTAACTCCTTGGCTCGTCTTATTAAGGTATCAACACTTGCAACAGCTATTTGTGATGATGCATCGTAAAAAGATTTGTTAAGCTTCATCATATGTAAGCTTACAATACTTTTAATAAGGTCAGGTGTCCCTATTATACGGTGCTTAATTCCCTCACGTGCTAATGCCAATGATATTTGACAGATGATTTTGTCACGATGTGCTATAACACAACATGCACCTTTATGCTCTGCAATTATTTTACAAAATATAATTGTTTTACCGCCGCCACAAGGCAGCACGGCCAAAACATTTTTATTTCCATTACTCCAAGCTGAGTAAATATGATCCTTTAACCGCTGTTGATACTGCCTTAACTTCATTACTTCTAAAAATCTCTGCTATATTTAATAATACCGGCATATTGTTATTCTATTATTTATTTAACAAAATGTCAACAATTGATAAACGTGGGGCCTTGTATGACTGACTCAGTTGAATTGAAATTTACAATATCAGACCCATTAATTGTTAAAGCTATTACAAAGATGCTTATAAACCAATCTAATGAAATTCATAGTTTAGAAAATATTCGAAAATCAACTGATGAAGTTAAACAAAACGGATTAGTTTTTGCACCTATAGATGATGTAGACCTTTCAACTATGGTACGACCCGTTGATAGTGCAGGCGTTGAATATGATGAAGAAATACATTCACGTGGAAGGTCAAAATTAAATGATGGCACATGGAAAAAAAGAAGAAAATTAAAAACGCCGCCACCGCCGCCACCAATATCACAACCTGAAATAGAATCAATTACATACCCTGACTTTTATGACCAAATAAAGAGCAACGGACTAACCGATGAAATAGTGCAAGAAGCTATTATGTTTTTAGGTCTGCCAGCGTTGCCAATACTTGCAACGCGTGAAAAAGATTTATACGCAGTCATTCAAAAAGCTACCGAGTTACAATGCAGCATTCAATAATTTCCCCGTCATCTGCTGGCATATGGGGCAAGCCTGGTGGTTGTACTGGTTACGTTAGCATGGTTCAAATGTACCCACAGATTGAATCAGAATCATCAATGCAAGGTGTCGCAGCGCATGAGTTATGCGAACGCATGATGCAAAACGAATTCAATAATTGTGATTTTGATTTAAAAGTTTCGACAAATGGTATTTTTTTTGATGACGAAATGCTAGAAGCTGCAAATTTATACATGGATGACCTTTGCAGCATCATGCTTGCAGAACATAAAATAGTCACAGAGCATAGAGTTGATTGCAAACGAATAAATGACATATCTTTTGGAACAGTTGACGCATTTTCATTAGATACCTATGAAAATATACTATATATATGGGATTTTAAATATGGACACGGGTTTGTTGATGTGTACGAGAATTGGCAGTTAATCAACTATGCTGCTGGATTGATTGATGAATTGGAATTAACACATGATACAAAAATAAATTTTAGAATAGTTCAGCCTCGTTCATATCATTCAGACGGTCCTATTAGAAATTGGTGGATTACAGTTGAAAAACTAAAACCTTATTTCGACCAATTAAGAAAAGCAGCAATAGAGTCATTAGGAACAAATGCAAAATTAAAAACAGGTTCACATTGCAAGCATTGCCCTGCTAGACATGCATGCAGTCCAGCACTACAAGCAGGAACAGACCTTTTTGAAGTGTCTAGCCAACCTATACCAACTGAACTATCAGAACAAGCAATAGGCTTACAGATGTCTATGATTAAAAGAGCAACCGAGCAACTTAAGTGCTTAGAATCAGGATTAAGCGAGCAGATTAAATTTATGATTTCAAAAGGGATTAATGTACCAGGATGGGTTTTAGAACATGGTACAGGCCGCAAAGAATGGACCCTAGAACCGCAGCAAATAATTGATTTAGGTAACTCACAAGGCATAGATTTGTGCAAAAAACAAGAAGTGATAACCCCTACCCAAGCAATTAAGTTAGGTTTGTCAGAGGACATAGCTAACAAATACGCCAAAAGAAAGAACACCGGCGTTAAATTAGTTCAACAAGACGCTAATTTAGGATTTAAAATTTTTAAAAAAATGGAGCAGTAACATGTCTGAATGCGATAACACTTTTTTAACACCTGTAGGTCGATTTGTAGATGGCAATTTTATAGATGGCAGCACAAAAGACTATCACGGACAACCCATTATTATAAAATCAGGCAATAATCAAGGTCAACCAGGCGTTAGATTCTGGGCTGCAATTGCTTTTGAAAAAGATAATGCTGAATTTTTAGAACTGTATAATAATATAAAAAAAGTCGGTGAATTAGGTTTCCCACAACTATTTCAAAATGGTAATGCACCCGCTGGTTTTTCATGGAAAATAGGTGATGGGGATTCAACAATACCTAATAAGAAAGGTACTATATTGTGTCAAAAAGAAGGTTACCCAGGTAACTGGATATTAAATTTTTCAACGTCATTCGCTGTAAAGATATTTGATCACGCAGGTGATGAGGTAATAGAAAATAAAGGATATATTAAATTAGGTGATTTTGTAAGAATAAGCGGAAGCGTGACAGCTAATAATAATTCAAATAACCCAGGTGTATATTTAAATATGTCGCTTGCTCAGCATGTGGCTTATGGACCAAGAATAATTGTTTCAAAAGCTAAAGAATTTGACAAGGCACCGCAGAATTTACCAAAAGGCGCAAGCCTTACACCATTAGAGCCTGCAAATGCACCACCGAAACAGCCACAACAGCAACCAAATAGCGCGCCTCCGTTACCTCCACAGGTAAGCAATGTACACCCAGCTAATGATATATTGGATCCTAAACCAGTGGTGAAAAAATATGATCTTGATGGTAAAATGTGGACTGAACTAGAACTTAAACAATCAGGTTGGACAGATAACCAATTGTCAGCCCTGCAACAGGCGAATTAAAATGGAATTAATTTTAAAAAATGATAGTGACGGAATTGAATTGCAAGCAACTTATGATAGGTCAACAGGTGGCATTACATTAAAAACTGATACTAATAATGATATTACTGATTACGATATCAGGTTTTTAAGATATGTAGGTGCTGAAATTCTAAGGCGATATGCTGGCAACCTTTCAAGTTCATCTGCCACTTTGCCTAAATATGATGATAGTGATGTAACAATAGAAGATTTAAACGCATAATGAAACTTGTACTTACAGATGATGACGACAATGTGTTAGCTATTCTTAACGATAACGATAAAAGATTTAGGCTCTCCGATTTAAATATGATTACGGTTGAATCTAAGACATTAACAGATAAACAAACCGATAGAGTAGAGGAATTAATAATCGCATTGTGCAAAGTACATCTTAAAAAGCATGTACATAAAGATGAATCAAAACCTGATGCTGAGGAAGTTTTGCATTGAATGACGACTCTGAACAATATAGGCATTTCGGTTGCAGCAAAAATGAAGTCAACAAAATGACCTCTAATGATGCGTCAACGATACTTAAAGATTGCATAAAAAGTATATCGGCATTGCAAAATGCGTTAGATTCTGGTGAATATTTTGAATCAGAAATTAAACAAATTCTTATGAACTCTATTAGCGCATGCACCGCTGCAAATAATATAGCAATAATTGTTATAGATAAATTAATGCATGTATATGTTGAAGAGGCACACAATAAGTAAGTAGTAAAATTAATTTGAGTAGTAAACCACCGCATTCAGTTGGTTGCGGATATAGTACCGTCCGTGCTTGTATGGATTTTGAAACATACAGCGAAGCAGGATACCTTTTAAATCAATCAACACTTAAATGGTCATCACTTACTAACGCACCGAAACGTGGCCTTAGCTCAATTGGTGCGTCCGTATATTCTGAACATGAATCAACTGAGGTTTTGTCATTAGCTTATGATTTAAACGATGGCAACGGTTGTCATGTATGGCATGCGCAATTAAACAGTGAACCGACTAAGTTGTTTGACTTTTTATCAAATGGCGGGTTAATTGAAGCATGGAACAGCTTATTTGAATGGTACATCTGGAATAATGTTTGTCACAAACGCATGGGATGGCCACAGCTACCTTTGCATCAGTTGCGTTGTGCTATGGCAAAATCACATGCTTATGGTTTGCCTGGTGGCTTAAAAGAATCCGGCAACGCTTTATGTCTTGATATTCAAAAAGATACCGAAGGAAAAAAACTTTTAAATAAATTCAGCAAACCCAAAAATGCTACAAAAAATAATAGGAACTTACGCATATCATTGCAAGATGATAAAGAAGACGCACAAAAATTATTCAAATACAATACCCGAGACATTCAAGCACAAGCAGCTATATCATATGTAATACCTGACTTAACAGGTAGTGAACTTGATTTGTGGAAATTAGACCAAGTTATAAACACAAGGGGAGTTTATATTGATCTCGAATCACTTGAACACTTCAAAATAATAATACAAGAAGCAACAACAAAATATACTCAAGAATTATATGATTTAACTGATGGTTATGTTGACACTGTTAATAAAATTCAAAAAATAAAACAATGGTTAAGCGACTCGCAAGGAGTAGAATTAGATTCATTAGATGCAGATACAGTTAAATATTCATTAAAAAATGATAACCTACCAAAAGATGCAAGAAGAGTTTTAGAAATCAGGTCAATATTATCAAGTGCAAGCGTTAAAAAAACGTATGCAATTGATAGGTGCCTTTCAAAGGACAACAGATTAAGAAATCTTTTTGTATATTGTGGTGCCAGTCGTACAGGCCGATTTTCAGGTCGCGGAGCACAACCACAAAACCTACCTAGTGCAGGGCCTAAAGTTACCTTATGCGTTAACAAAAATTGCAATAAATACTATGGTATTAATAATAAAAAATCTTGCCCGTGGTGTACAAAAAAGCAAACAATTAAACAGGTTCCATGGTGCATAGATGCAGTAGAACACGTGCTTTTAATAATCTCTATGCGTCACCTTGAAACACTTGAGAAATTCTACGGCGACCCTATGCTATGTGTTTCTGGATGCCTGCGTGGTCTTTTTTGTGCTCCACCTGGTAAAGATTTGATTTGTTCTGATTATTCAGCTATCGAAGCTGTGGTTTTAGCTCAGATATCAGGTGAACAATGGCGAATTGATGTTTTTAAAACCCACGGTAAGATTTACGAAATGTCAGCCGCATCAATCACAGGTATTCCATTTGACGATTTTTTACAGCATAAAATAAAAACAGGCAATCACCATCCACTTAGAAAAAAAGTCGGAAAAGTTGCTGAACTTGCATCAGGATATGGTGGCGGTCTTGTTGCTTGGCTTAGGTTCGGTGCAGATGAATACTTTAAATCTGATGAAGAAATAAAAAACGCTGTTCAAAAATGGCGTAAAGCCTCGCCTATGATTGTTAATTTATGGTACAAGCTAGAAGCAGCTGCAAAGGACGCTGTAAAGTATCCAGGTAGCACGTTCTCATATCGTGATATAACTTTCTTAGTAATAGATGATGTTTTATTCTGTGGTCTGCCAAGTGGTAGCAAACTTGCATACCATCAACCTAGACTAGTTCCAGAACAAACCCCATGGGGTAAAGACACACTAAAATTGACTTACATGGGTGAGAATAAGGACATCAACAAAGGCCGCAAAGGTTGGATCCGTATTTCAACATGGGGGGGTAAAATCACAGAGAATATATGTCAAAGGGTAGCTAGGGACATATTAAAGGAAGCCATGCTTAATATAGAAGGTGATACGTATCAGATTGCATTACATGTTCATGATGAATTAGCCGCATATGTTGATGTTCATAAAGGAAGTATTCAAGAATTTGAACAAATCATGTCAACAATGCCGCAGTGGTGCGCGGACTGGCCTATTAAGGCATCAGGTGGTTGGCGTGATAAGCGATACAGGAAAGATTGAATGTTAAATACTTACGTGTTATTATGATTAAGGTTGACTTAGAGTCGAATATTTTGTTTCACTTTTCCCAAGTATAAATAGAAACTGGCTCTAGGTCAATAAATAATCAAACTATTTAAAGGACTACAAAATGACATCTAGCAACCCAAGTAGCGAAAGTCAAAGAACACTTAGAATTAACGTATTTCAAGATTTTGAGATAACAAGCTCAAGTGAAATAGTTTCAGCTTTAAACCCAAATGGCGCAAACTCACAATATAATGTCAAAAACTTTGATATTAGTTTAGATGCATCACAAGTAAGTGCATTAAGTGAAATAGTAGGGAAGAACAATATAGACCCTTCGAAATCATCTGAAGCCGCATACACAGCAACAATTTTTATTTCAAAATCATAGTTTCCAATGGCGCGATAGTAGTCTGTATAAGTAAAACTGGGGGTATTGTTTATACCTCCTTTTTTTTGTTTGGATAACAGGTCAAATATGAACGTACATCAGTTAAAACAAATAATTCTTGAGGTTAACGTTTTTGAAGACTTTAACATTAACAACTCGTCAGATAAAATCTCAAAAATTTTAAATCCTAAAGGAGATAATTCTAAATTTCATATGTATAGTATTAATTTTCCTCTTGATATAAGCCAATCCGAAGCATTGTCAACAATAGTTGGTAAGAGGGATTACAGGTCAACAATAATACTATTAAACTAATCTTGTTTCAGGCTCTTTTCTTTCTTAAGCAATTCAAGCTCTAATTTAGCTTTTTTCTGTTCTATACGTCCCTTTCTGATGTGAAAATATATTAATACTAATGACAAAACTATACCAACAAGTGATGCGAATTTACCTATATCATTAGGTATCCAATCAAATATTAAGCTTGCGCCTAATGTTGTGGTGCCTGCTGAAACTACAGATGCGATTTTTTGACTACTGTAAATTTGTTCAATCATTCGATAACCCTCATTTAAATAAACTGATTATTGAACTTAATATATTTGGTGAACTTTTTACTCCTTGTGCAGCATTTAATTTATGTTTAAGCTCGTTTTTTAATACTCCAAAGTAAGCAAATAAAATAGTTGTGAATGGTCCTATAATAGCTAGAATAAAAGGCCAGCCCTTCATTATTGCTGAAATCATATCTTTGTCACCTGTCACCACGCTATAAACCCATGATGATACAACGGCCATAAGAACAAATGAAACTGTTCGATATGCGCCTAATGCTATTTTAGGTCGCGTTGTGTGTGGTGTTTTTGTATCTGCTTCAATTGCAGCACGTAAACATGAGGAACTCTCTTTAATCCAAGTTTCATCAATATCAAATTTCTTTTCTATTATTTTTGCTCTTTGTTCAGTAGGTAATGAATCAATAGCTTTCTGTATATCTGAACCAGTAGCATTATCACTCAATTGATTTGAACTAGGCAACAGAGCATTTGCAGCAGATATAATTAAACTGCCGCCAGGCACAACATTGCGGATTATCTCCGACCCAACTTTTCTTGCTATATCTAATAAATTAAACTTCATAACTACTTGCACAACCTATTAAAACTTGAAATGTAAGCCGAGACTGTGCCCTTTCCTTTTTTAGTATTATAATGCTGCTTCCAGTATTGTGCTTGTCCGTTCAAATCATCATGGTTAGGTAGTGCGCCTTTTGCGCGTATATAAATTAGCCTGGCAATAATTGTTGCATATCTTAAATCATAGACTAAGATATCATCATTTATTGAAGTTGATAGATTAGGATATAATTCTATAATTTTTGTTCTTAGTGTTGTTCTGTAATTTATAAAATTAGTCCATACATCTTGATGTGTATTTGGTTCTATTTGATAAACGCCAAGTGCCGGGCCTTGTATTTGTTTAATATAATGGCCACAACAAGATTCATGCACAGCAGTTCCTAGCAATAACATTTCAGCATTCTTGCTGTAAATCCCAATACATTTTAAAGACGGCCTTATTATATGTATTAAAAAATGCATATAATTTATACCTGACATTAAACTCATAACCTTGCATCCGCTGTAAAATGGAATTGATACCTTTTATTAGTACTAAAAGAGGCTGACACTAATTCAAATTTATTATTCCCTAAACCCGGAGTGGTCGCGGTTACAGCTACATCAAGTATTACAGGGTTTGATTCATCCATAAATCCTACATTACCCGTACCAGGACTAAAAAATGTTATTACAGGGATAGATCTTTTGGTGCTTTTTAAAAAATAGGAATATTGTAATGTATCTGTTGATGGCGCATTAAATAACGCCCTATTTATTGGTGTTATGGTGCCGGTTGGAGTATCTAATTGATAAGATTTTTCATAATATCTTTCACATTTTTTTATTATAGTTTGCATATCAGCAATAACAAATTCACCTTTCCCTGTAGACCAACTCGTAGTATCTAAGCTGAAAATACCCTCAGTATTATCAATAGTCAAAACTAATGAAAAATAATCATTTAAATCTGTTCCTAAAGTTTTCCCCGAAACACTAGGTACAGGTATTTCAATTGTGAATTTTTGCCAAAGTGTAGTTACCGCTATGCTGCCCCCTGACGTTTCAACAGCGGCAGACGGTGCGCCGCTTGTGCCGAAATTTTGTCTAAATGCAACATCTACATTTAAGTTAGCTGATGCCTTAGCCCAAAATTTAAATGTCGTAGTTGTATCAGAAAAAGTTTCTACAAATTCAACTCTATGTGCAATTTCAGATTGTCCACTACCTGGTGAAATAGTTTGATCGAAATTCATAAAATGCTTTGGGTTACCTGGTACATCAGTTTGTCCAAGAATAAAATTCTGTCTTGAAACTGTTGCTGTGCCACCGCCCAACGTACCTGGGCTTACAAAGAAATTATTTGCGCTATAACCATCTGAAGTAAATACATTTGTTAAGAATTCCGGCCAAATATTAAACCCGCCATCTATTATTACAGGTGTATCATTAGCTGATTGAATTGCTATTAACTCTTTAAAAGCATCTAAGTATTGTGATGCTATAGCGGTATCTGGTGCGCCGGTTGGAACTGCACCAACTTCATCAAGTAACGCTTGCTGCCAACCAAAGGTATCATTTACTAATTCCTCAATAAATGGTGTTCCATCTCCCGCACCTGGTGAACTTACATCTACGGCAGAGCCACGCGTATAATTTGCATCAGCCGGATTAATTTTACCTGCAAATTCTGGTAAATTTTCTGGATCTAAAGCCATTTTTAAATACTCCTGTTACTGATATTCTACAATTATGCCTAACCACTGTTGTGTAGGGCATATTTTTAAACACAAATTTTCAAACTCATTTCTTCTGCTTCCTTCAACTTGGGCTAATTCTCCGAACACTTCACCACCTATATACAAGAAATAAGGCCATTTTTCAGGGTCATCGGTTACAAAATAATTTTTAATAGTTTCATTATAGCCAAAGAAATTTCCACACAATGCATCAGGTTCACCACATTGAACATCAGGTTCACCACATAAAACTAAAAATGCCGGTTCACTACTAAAAATTTTATTAACTAAAGGGTATCCTCTAGGTTCTAAGCTATCACCTGCTTGTGCTGTTGGTTCACCACATTGTGCTAATGGCTCACCGCATTCAACAATAAAAAATGTTTTACCTGTGAATTCTTCACGTAGCACTGTTCTCGGATCGCGTGGTGTCACACATTCTTTAGTTCCTGGTGGCGGTTCTGTGCCTGGGACCCACCATTCATGTACGAACACATCAAAACCGTTATCTTGTAACGTATCTTGTATATACTTAGGTGATTGTCCACCGAGGGCTTTCCATGATGCGTCGATTCTATCCCTACGTTGCTGCTCAGTAAGACCCGTATTAATCAAACCAAATTCATTTTCCCATGCGTCTAACTCTCTGGTAGTGTCTGGAAAAGTGTCGTTCCATACATCATCTGTAAATTGTTTTACATCTTCGCCGATACTCTTAAGGCCGTCAAAAAATTGTCTTAACTTCTTATCTGCTGTTATTCTCCAAGCCTTACTATTAGGTAGGAGATGTTGGAATATCCTTAAAAACATCATACAAAAGTCACCGAACTTGCTTTGGCTTTCTGCCCCTGCTGCAATGTATAAAGGTCTACCTGTGCAGCGCCAAGAAATACAACTACATTAGCAAAAATACCGCCTGACGCTGTGACTATATCATCCACCACGCCACCGACACCAGTATCAGTAATTCTATCTAGTCTTAAACCAACAGTTAGACCGGCTATAAATGGTTCTCTTTCCAAAAAGTATTCTTCAACAGCTGTTTCTATATCTTGTTGCACCTCTGCTTCATTGTCTACTATCAAGCCTGATACAACTACATCAAAAGCTACCCTATCAATAGGGAATGTATTAACAAGTGCGTTTGCCGGTCTTCTTGTTGCTAGTCCGTTTTCATCAAGTTCAATTGAATCTAGGACCTCTTGCAATTGTGCTTCTGTTGGTATCCCATCGGGATTACCTGAGCTTTCAACTGTGGCCTCAACAAACACATCTACTTGCCCCGGGCAATCACTTGTATATGGGTATACATTTAATATTCCTGCTGGTTCTTCACCCCATATCACATAGTCCGCTAATGCACCGCCTTGTGGTCTATTTTGAAACCTATCAATAATTCTTTCTCTGTATACCTCAATATCTTCACCCTCTGCACCTGTAACCACCTGAGACACAACTACGGCATCACGGGCAACATTAGCAAGGGGATTCGCAAAAGTAACTATTGCACCAGGGTCAAGGTTACCTATTGCACCTGATCCATTCCCGCCTGATTGGTCTGAAGCAGCTTGAATAGTAACTTGAACTACTGGCGCGTTTAACAAAATAGAGGCCAATGTTAAATAAGTAACACCGTTATCTGAATTGATAAGCTGTGTTTGCGCTGGCAATGTACCCACTTGATTATCAACTGTGATATCAATAAGCAATTCAGCATTAGTAGCCGGTGCAGGGTCACCAACGCCTATTAACCGACCCCACCTTATTAAAGGTACAAAAACAACACCATTTACTGTGGTTTCTTCTGCGCTTGCAGATACAACAAATATTTGCAGAAACATGAAACCAATGTATTTATAAAGTATTACAAACAAACCAGCCATTGTTTTAGCCAGTACACGCAAAAACGACTTTGGTAATAAAGGAATAGACTGATTAAGTGTAGCCTCAAGTTGTGATATTATATTGTCATTTATCTGTTTAGTTGTCGGTGTAGTTAAACTCATACTTCAAGCACCCAATTTTCTGAAAATTCAAATCTAGATTCTTCGCCTATTGCGTTTATATCAACAACTATCCTTATCCTGTTCAAAGCTGGTATTGTTACCAACACATCCACAGATGAAGCAGCGCCAACGGTTATAAACCATTCTAAATCCCTTACAGCTGCGTCATGTATTCTTATTAAATTATTTGATGTTGCTGGGATTGACCTTAATAAGTTTTGTACTTCACTGACATATTTAAAATCGGTGTTAACCTCGTCACGATTACCCCAATAAGTAAACTCATTATCTTGCCTACCGTCATCATCTTGATTACCGCCAAACAAAGATATGTAAGCAGCTGTTTCTAAACCTCCTGACATTTCTACAATGCCGCCACTAACATTCATTTCACCATCATTTAGCGTTTGAAACAGTAAAACATCGCCTTGTTGATTATTCATTAGTTATTAGGCCCTGTTGTCCCTGGTGCTGTGGTGACTGGGTGCGTATGTCCGGCCAACTCTTTACCAGCTGCCTTAACTGATGGTGCCGCTATACTTCCTGTTCCAGTAGCATCACCAGATGCGCTTATTACAAACCCGTTTGCATCAAAATCACCATTTGGTAGCAATTTAAAAAAACCTGAACCGTTGTCAGCTTTAATCAATCCACTTGAACTATTTTCAAATGTTCCAGCTGCGGACGTTGATAAAAAACCTCCGTCAGGTTTTAATGTAGCTGACCCATTAGAGTTTAACAATGTTGCACTGCCATCATTTTTTAGCCACAATTCAACAACAACATCACCAGATGAATTACGAGCGAATATTCTTTTATCGCCAGGTAATGCCTTTTGAACATTTAAAGGGTCAACATATCCAATGGCAACATAACCGCCTGACCTTGGAACAGGAACAATTACAGCAAAATCTGTAAGTAATGGGTGAGCGTCATCACCAGCAGGTGAAACATTTTCACAAGTTAAATTAGCGCCGCCACCAGGGTTAACCTTTACATCTGAAATATTGGCATTATTTCTAAATGTCCTTACAAATGATAAAACTGTTGCTATAAGTCCCATGGCAACACCTCCGGCACTACGCCACTAAATGACCCTGGTATGACCAAATCTAATATAGCAACCTCTGTTTTGCTATCCTTTTCAAATTGTATTGAACGTATGACAAAATTAAACGGGTTATAAATCATTGCATCAGGCGCAGTTAATTTTATAATGGTGTTAGGTTCCCACAGGTTACCTATTGGGTCGCGCCAAGTGTCAAGACGAATAGAATATGATGCAACATTGCCGAACATACGACCTGCTTTTGCCTCTGTAGCTGTCTTTGGTATAGTCTCGAATGCATCCGGTATATTGAACGTGAACGGCCTTAATACATTTGCAAGTCTTGCGTTTTTAACTGTAAACTGACTACCCAAATCACCAAATATAACCGGCTCAATTCCTGTTATATGGCTGTAGTATTCTTGTGGACTGAAAAACGGTAGAACTGTTAATAATGGCGTGTCGCCTTGTGTTAATACTGCAACAGGTACACCCGTGTCTATAGAACGTGAAAACAATAACTTCCCGTCTGATGTATTGGATATTACAAAGTTTCTTTCTTGTGCTAGATTAGCCAAAAACGGTAATACTTTTTGACCTGCATCAATTGCCACAAAAAGGAATGGTGAACCTGGATCATGTGTGAACTCTACACCTATACCAAACGCACCCGCTAATGACAATGCTATCTGTCTCAAATTAAAACCAAAATATTCTAATGGGAATGATGACGCTGGCATAGTACAATCATTTAAAACACCTGGTGTTGAGTAACCACCTAATGATAATATTTTGCTTTCATTTTCTAAAACTGGGTTTACTGTTATTAATGTACCTGTAAATAATGTTTCACCACCTACACTTATAGTTAATGGTTTAAATGAAAAAGGTATAAATAAATCTCTAAAAAATTGGTCACTTGCATCAAATGGAGCGCCAAATTCAACAATGTCGATTGTATCTAATGCACGTGTTATACGTACAGAATCCCAAAATCTAAACCTTGTTGAATCAATTAATATTGATACCTCATTTATATCGGAAAATTTAACTTGCTGTGTTGCGTCTTTTGGTGCGTTAGGTTCTGGTGGTATAATTAAAGATGTTCCGACTACAAGCGGTTCAGATACACCAGGGTTTGCACGATTAATAAAATCTGCGTTAACCTCTGTTGCGTATACCTTTCTTGATATTATTGAAAAGGTATCCCCTTGTTGGACCTCATACATAGTAAACAATTTCATGCCCCTTTTGTAATTCCAAAATATCGGAGCCGCTTAAATTATTTGAATTTATTAAAAAATTTATGTCATCATTGTCTGTAGTTCCGTATAACTCTGATGTTAAATCAATTATTGTTCTATTCCTGTCAAGTGCAATGCGTCTTTCTTGCTTTAAAGAAAATGAAATCTGAACAAGGAAACCAGCAACAAGGGCAACAGCTTCTTGCAATTGCTGATATGATGTACCTGAGTCAACCTCTTCTAATGATTCAAAGTTGTCATCCCTCCAATCAGTGACACCTTGAAATTGTATTAATATGTCCTCGGCTGCTTCAAGTGCTTCAACCTTTGTAACGAATTGATTATTTACAACTGAAACAATTGAGCCTGTAACATAAGTTGACGCATACAAATCATTCGTGTGGAACTCATTTGATGCGCTTGGGTCTGTGGTAGGTTTAACCACAGCACCATCACCGCTTATTATTGACGTGCTTAAATCGCTATAAGCATCAAGTCGGGCTTGTATGTTAGTTGATGCCCTGGCAGGCGATTGAATCATTTGCGTTGTTTGAAATCCAAGTGTAAGAGGATTCGCTATAAGTATATCTATACTGTTATTTATTGATGCTACTATGCCGTTAAACTGTTGTCTTACATTATCTTGTGTATTTGCAATAGGTTGTAATTTTGAATCTGCCGCAGCTAATAGCGAATCATATTTATTTTTAAAAGTAACCGTATCAACTGAATCAGTTAAACTTGTTGAGTCCTCGAATTCTTCTGAAACAGCTGCATTATATGAATCAACAGAATCTAATACTTGACTTGATGGATCCGTTTGTGGACTTGGGAAAGTTATATTAATCGTTTCCCAGAAAGTTAATTCAATGATTGCCTGGTTGCCAGCTGTTTTTAATCTGTCATGTCGGATAATCACGCCAAACGGCACCACATCAACAGTTCCATAAATAGGATGTTCTAATTTACCAACACCTCTTTCTAACAGTATCTTGTCGAATTCATCCGCATCAAGGTCGTAATCATTGCCGCTGAATATAACTCTTAACGGGTATCTTCTGCCGCTATGTCCTAAATCCTGTATAAACGTTCCATCAGCATCAGGAAATTCAAACGCTGACGTTTTTTTATCTATTTCTTTGCTTACATCTTCATATTTGAATGTGATTCTGATACCGGACGGTGACGTATAAGCAGCTTCTTTTATTCTGTCTTGCCAAGCCATTAGAAGCCACCAGTCGGATGCATTGTTATACCCGATGCTAAAGTTCCGCTTGTTACTTCTGCTCTGCGTGTTTCATCTTTTATTGTTATCTCTGATGTATTAGTTGTTCGTTGTTCCTCTATGCTCCTTGCAATGCGCTCATTAGGACTAACTACTTGAGGACCAACACCGTTTTTAGGAACTATTGACGAACCGAACAATTCGTTTACAACTTCTTGATTTTGAGTACCGAAAGGTAAAATCCTGCCTATCTTGTCAATTGCATCAAATATTGGTTTGAAATCATTTTTAAATCCTGTAGCTATGTCATTCCACAGATTAGAAAAAAATTCTCTTAAAGGGGAAAAATTACCTCTAATCGCTTGCGGTATCGCTTTCAATAATTCAAGTAACCGTTCCCATCCACCTGTAACAACTATCAGAGCAGCTGCCATTGCTAAAATTAATGCGATTGTTAGAACAACAGGATTGAAAAGTATTGCAGTGTTAAACAAACCAATAATTATAACGGCTGCTTTCAAAGCAACATTGAGAACTAAAATAGAACTTATTAGTGCAGCTACTATTACTATAATCTTTAAATTCTTTGACAGAAATATAAATGCTTTAGCTAAAACATCAATAACTTTTACTAGTCTAGTCAATACATCTTGTTCTGAGTTCAATTGTTTTAATGCCACAACAACCCTTTCTATAATATCTTTTATCTTCTTAACTGCATTTGTAATATTTGTTTTTATTAAATCCTTATTGGTTATAATTAATTCCCTAAATTTAGATATCATTTCAGTTAATTTAGGAAGCAATGGCAATATGACATTTTGTGTCAATCCTGTTAGCGACCTTTTTAATGTATTTAATGCATCGTTGTAATCTTCTGCATTTTTTGCAAGTTCTTTAGTTATGATTCCATTTTCAATCATTTCTTTAATTAATTCATCTATTGCATCAGTACTCTGGTTTGCTATGTTTATAAAATTAGCACCTCCCGACCTTCCAAATGCTGACATTGCTAAAGACATTTTAAGAGTTTCATCTTTTGTATCTCTGATACCATTTATAAGAAGTTTAAAAGATTCTGATATATCATCAGTGCTTCTTAATTGTCTTAATAGTTGAGGGTTAAATTGTTTTAACGTAGAAGATAACGCGCCCGTTCCTAATTTCGCCTGCCCCAAAACCCTAGTAAAATTTTCTAATGACTGGTCAAATTGTTGAGTAGATAGCCCGCTTTGCTCGGCAACAAATTGCCATTGTTGTAATTCTTCTATAGGGAATTTAATTCTATCTGACCTTTTTGCTAAAGCATCAGCAGCATTAGCGGTTTTTGTTATAGCAACTGTAGCGGCAGCAAGTCCGGCAGTAACTGCAAAAGCACCAAACCTAAATATTCTTTTGCCAACTTTTAGTAAATTCTTTGATAGTCTGTTTGTGAGCCTGCTCACAGACCTTAAACTTTTTTCCATAGAACGCGTAAACTTACCTACATTATTTTGCATCTTTCTAACAGGCGCAGTTATTCTATCAATCGCTTCAAATATTGCCTTAACTGAAAACCTAGCCATATACTACACTTTTGCCTTTGTATGTGATTTAAGTTCGTCTCTTAAACCATTATAAAAAAACCTTATTTCTTTCATACTAATAGTTCTTATGTCCGGCAATGTTGAATAATCACGGCATATTTGCATCAACATTTCACCATATACATTTTTGAAATTATGCTCGCCTTTTTTTAATTTTGAATCCTCGCCAAATCTAACTAATGTAGTCTTAACTAGTCCAAAAAAAGGGTATAAATAGCTGTACAGACCTTTAAATCTGGGGCTTTCATTTTGCTAAATCTTGCTGGTGTGGTCTTTGTCATTTCAGCCATAGACACATATAACATGCCGACTCTTTGATTAGATGTTTTTCTATCAGTTGATAGTAGAGTCGAACCATCAGGTTCAAAAAAAGTTATTGCGTCCTTGTTTGCACTTCGTCTAGGTGTATACGTTGGTATCCCTTCATCATCTATAACAAGCGAACCATTTGTTATCGATTTTATTAATCTATTTCTTTGTCGATTAAATGCCTTTTCATCGTCATCGGTCATTTCTTTTGTGTCTAAATCTAGATCCATCATTTCAACGAATCTTTCAAAATCCTGTTCTGCCACCTCTAAAGCAACAACGCATTCTTTCATCACATACCCCTATTGATGGTGGGCGCGCCTCATTATATGAGTATCGGCAATAGGGGACCACGCACCCAAAAAACCCTATATTTAACTTATTGTTTAGTTAATTCTTGAGAACCCATCAATCCTAATGTTGCCGTTGCATTAGAATTACTGTATGTTAGTTCACCTGTGATTTGTCCAGTGCCTTGGAATGTTGCACCAGATACATACGTTATAGCAATTGGAAATTCACTATTACGATTTGCCAATTGTTGCAAAAATTCTTGGTCGTCGTTGTCATCATCAACATTCACCCCTAATCCCTCAACTGACCATGGAACGCGGGTTTTTATTGTCCGCGTGGTCCCATCGCCATTTGCTTGCACTTCATTTTCAAAACCGCCTGTTTTACGTTGTGAATCTACATCTGCGGCAACTGCAAAATTACGACCGTCCAATGTAATTGATTCAATACTGCCTCCTATTGCTGGCATGGTACTACTCCTAAATTAAATTACTATTGCTGCTGTTCCAAAGAAAAACCCAAAATTCAAAGTGTTGTCTATAATATTTGTGTTACCGGATAACTGAACCGTAACCTCAACATTTAATCGTTTAGGATTACCTGTATCAATATCAGCTTTAATGCTGTCTTTAGCTGTGTCAGGGTCACTTATAATTGCATTCAATGCCAAACTATCAACCATAGTTGCAACTGCTGCCTTAGCTGATTTTGGTTGCTTAGCATCTGGGTTTGTTGTTGCTTGGTCATCTGGGATAAGTGGCGCACCTTCCCATTCAGGCGCTAAGAAAATTAAATCAATATTAAAAATAATATTTTGCAATTTAACAATATCTGTAACGAATCTGTATGCAGGTGTTGGATCGCCTGTAGGATGGAAAAATGTAATCGTGTCTGATACGGTTACAATACCGTCACGAACTTCAATTGTTGAACTTCCTTTTTTAACTGCTTCATCACGCTCTGCATAAGTCCATTGGTCACCGTCTGGACCAGGAACAAGACCGGTTGCAGGTTGACCACCGTAATCATGTGGCGGGTTATTGTTTGCTATAACAACAATTCGTGATAACTGACGTGCTGCAACCACAAAAGGAAGATGGTTTGATGATGGTGATACTAATTGCGCGTTGACTCTATCATTTTTTCTAGCATCTGGTACAACTGTTGCTAGTGCGACGCTTGTTGCTACATCGCCAGTGAATACAACTAGAGGTCGCCTAACTAACGGACCCCATCGACCTTGACCGAAGTTTTCATATTTTGTCAAGGTTGCAACATCAGCAATATTCAAACAATTCAACATCATTGTTTCCCAAACATTACCGACTTGATCTAACGCGTCTTGCACATCTGGATTGACTAAACCACCTGACAATTGAGTTACTACAAAAGTTGTTCCGGCTGTTGTTGATCCAATCACTTCAACAAAAATCCCGTTGCTGCTTAAACCTTCCCATTTTGCAGTAAGTGCAACATCAGTTGTGTTGTCTACAGCGATTACAGGCATTTCCAGCACTGCATTGATTGCTGTTGTCATGGCGGTTACTATATCCGCATCCGAGTCACCAACATCAATAACAAATTGGTTAGAATCAATTTCATTAATTCTAACTATGTACGCTGCTGCAACTGTGTTAGGTCCAGTTGGTGCGATATCACCGGTTGCAGCGACTCCGCTTGCGTCATCTTCTAATGGATAAACTGTAACTGGGATTGTTCCTACACCATCGCCATTTATTGGGAACAATTGAAGAACTGCTAAATGAAGTGGTGAACCGAAACCATATGTATTTGCAACTTGCAAGGCACTTGTAACCTGCGCCTTATCTGTGCTATAAACCGATGCTGTGCTACCTTGACCCACAACAGCCACACGTTGAGGTAATAATAAAATACTACCACCGCGCAAATCCTTAAAAACTGTGTCTATTCCTACAACTCTAGCAATTGCAGATGCATCAATACCCATTTAAATACTCCTAATACTTCTATGTATAATCGTAATCAGCTTCAATCACTATGGCACCGTCTTCAACACGTTTAATTGTCGCTGATAATAATTCAAGTGTTTCCGGCACAAATTGCGGCGAAATTTCGTTATAAGTAACATTAAACGAAATTCTTGATGCGAGTATATTTTGCACAGCATCAACATTTAATTCAGGTTGAAAAATTGTTATTGATTGAGGCCACCTTAAACTAACTAATCCTTTTAATCCTAAATTTACGTATATACTTGACATTAAAATATTTCTTACAAGCCTAATTGCTCTATGCAATTCAAAAGCAGATTCTCTATCACCTGGATTGTGACCACCTGCCGGAACATCAGCACTAATCCCATAACCATAACAATCAATGTTAAATATCCCATCGGCCTGTTGTCTTTTAACAACATCACCCATTGATTTATCAAAACTTTCATTATCGAACCAAACATTAACAATTGGGCTTGTATCTGTTGGATTATTTAAGAATTGTTCCCATGGATTAAATCTTTCTTTAAATACTCTCAATTTCCATAACAACGGGTCTTTTCCTGCGCCAACAGCAAGCACTTGTTGATTTGCTATTTCTAATTGCAAGATTGCAACAATCTGATCTAACACTATTTCAAAGCTGTCTTGTTTATCAATAAGTGTCGTTATCATTGATACTCACCTAACAAAAGTGTTACAACTCCAAGTGCTCTATCAGGATTTGACTTGATAACTTTAAATTTATAAGGCAACCCCGCTATATCAAGAAATTCAACAACCCATGGTTTAATACCTGCATCAGCAATCCCTACAGGTAGTGAGTTGCTAAATACAGTATTCAAAGTTGTCATTCTTATAGCCACAGACGCAGAACGACCACTTACTATTTGACCTGTATCAGGATCTAACACTTGCGTTATATCATTGGAAAAACCAATAAATTCGCCCACTGTTCCTAATGGATCAGTTACAGTTATATCAAATCCAAATCCTGTTACTTTGTCCTCTAATATAAAAGTAAGGTCGTTTTCTGCATCAATTCGCAATCCCATGATTAACGCAGCTCAATACTTGATTTTTTCAACAATCTGTCTAGTGCATCCTTGCCACCAGTAAAATCATTCTCACAAATGCACTTACCAGGTCCTAAAACACCACGTTTTGATGTAATACTTTTGCCTTTGCAAACGTAATAAGATTTTTTCTTTGGTTTTTGAATCACTTCCTGTTTTTCAACAATGACATCCTGTTTTTTAATATCAACAATGATGTCATCTTGATTTTTCGATTTTTTACTACCCATGTCATTACACCGTTGTTAATGTGCCAAAAGTATCAATTGCCGTGGGTATCATTAATGGACGAGCTGAAACACTTCCTAATAACTGTGAACCGTCGGCAGTTGTCCATATATTAGTGAATAAATCCATTCTACCTTGACCATTTGAAATCCTACCTGGTAACTCTGGTAACCTTGCAGCAATGTTAGTTCCAAGTTCACGCCCAATATTAGGTATAGCGCCGAAAGTTGCATCTAATCTACCATCACCAACACGAACAATAACTTTATTTGGATCTAAGTAATCAGTTTTAACACCTGTTTGTGGGTCTTTGAACTTTCCGCCATAAGTGAAAATATCATATTGATAATTTCCTATGGTTACCATTCCTCTGAAAAAAGAACCGCCCGTAGTTGCGTCAAAACCTGAGATAGTTCCTTGGTCAATTCTTCTGTTATCGAAATGTTGTTGTACATCACTATTAGCTATAAAATTTGAATACGCTTTGCTACCCATGATTAGCTGATTTGGATCTGATAAACCATCACCTCTAATAACTTCGGCAATATCATCAATATCAGTAAGTGGTGTTGCGCCACCTGTATTCCACGCAGTACCTACGGTTACAAAGTGCGTTGCTTTTGGCGAATAATCTATGCTGAAAATAGTATCCCCGTTTTCATCTGTCAATGTTACAATACCAGTTTGCAACACTTGTGATGCTTGAAGCTCCATAGAACGCCTGATTTTTCCGTCTGCTTGTCGCATACCGCGCATTGCTAAAGTAATAACATTTGCTCTAAATTCAGGTTGCACGAAAGGGTCTTGGCCAGGCATACGGTTCAACAATTCAAAAGAATCAATTATAATTGCTTCGCTATGAATTGGTGGCACAAACTCTTTATTTGTATAAATGTCTGTAGTATTGAAACGATGACCTGTAGTTAAATCTTGAATTGCAATTGAAACGTCTTCCTCATATCTAACAATATCAAGTTCAACTGATTTTGAACTATAAAAGTTTTCTGGTGGACTTCTAAACAACGAAGTCAAAAACAATGTTGGATCGGCTTCTTGTATATATGCCTCAATCAGCCTTTTTGTTGCTTTACCGCTCATTTAATGAACTCCTTTACTACTAAACACATACTAAATAAACTAATCTAAATTATTGATTATCAAGAATCCCGAGTTCTTGAACATCAATTGCAATATTAGCGTAATCCCTTAATTGATCTATCACTACTGAATCAATGTTAGAGTCATCGCCATCTGCGTCAATTACTAAACGCTGTTTTCTAAGTGTACCCGCAACAACAACTCGTACAGTAATATCGCCTGCGCCGGTTGCAGTTACATCATATGATATAACCACTTTAGGTATGCCGTTTTCATTGGTTGCGCCACCCTTAACAAACGGTACTAATTTTTCACTAACTGAATCTCTAGCAAGAATTGTTCCTTCAAGAATTGTTCCAGCACCAGCAAAAGTTAAAATATCGTCTCTTATTTCAATATTTCTTACTAATATATTACCAATATCAACATTAGTTATAATTGGATCGGCCATTGTCATTTACTCCCTAACTACTAATCACTAAATACTATTACTAATACTTATTTTATTTACCTTTTGAAAATTTTGATATTACTAAATCGGCTACTAAATCAGATTGTTTATCGTCTTCATTTTTACCGTCATCAATAATATTGTCAGTTGCTTTATTTGTTGGTTCATCATCAAGTGCTCTGGCACTGACATCACTTTTATTCATGCCAGCGGCCATGTACTTAGCTTGTAACTCACATGACATATCTGAACCATCAGAAATAGCAGCGATTGCAGTTTTCAAATCCCCAGATTGTTGGCCCATAATTAAGTGTGCTTTAACTCTGTCAAGTTCTTGTTTAGCACCAACGTCGACAGCTTCACAATAAATATCATTATGCTGCAATTTAAATTCTTTTAAGTCCATATTTACTACCTCTTGTTTGTTTACTGATTTAATATTACTAATATCATTTGCACTATCAACTAATTTTAGTGTAGGTCCTGAAATAGTATCTATCATGCCCCTTTTTAATGCCTCACCTGCTAAGAGCACTGAACCCTTACCGAAGTTTGCGTTAACATCTTTCACTGTGGTGTTTCTACCTTGCGCTATCGCTTCCACAAAAATAGCATGCATGTCGTCTAATCTGTCTTGAATAACCTTAACACCTTCTTTTGTTTTAACATCCGGCGCTTTTTGTGGTGCGTTTGTGCTTGTTATAGTTACCTCGTCATCCAAAACTTTAATAGTTGCAACCACCCCAACACTACCAACCATTGCAGCCCTGTTTATTGCTACAATTTCATCAGCCTGTGACGCTAATCCGAACGCTGCTGATGTTGCAGAACCAGTTACAACAGCTGTTACTGGCTTTTTTGCTTGCGCTATTGCATCAATTGCACTAAACATCCCGTCAAATTGCCCGCCTGGACTATCAATATCTAAAACGATTGTCTTTATATCGTCATCGTTTTCAGCATTTTTAATCGCTGAAACAATAGATGAATACGTTGTATTGCCACCACCAAATAACATTGACAAAAACGATGGTGATTTAGTCATAACACCTTTTATAGATATCTCAGCAGTATTACCGGCTTTATGAATGATAGTTGAATTTTCATCATCCTGCCTGGCATCAAAATTTATTTGTTGCTCCGCTGTTGGTATGATTCCAGCATTTTCCGCATTCTCAATTATTTGTTTAATTCTTGCCTCTAATAACCACATTATTGAAACCCCGTTAACATTAAGAAACTAAAAGCAATAATAGTAAATTCATTATCTTGACCCCCTGGGAAATGGTCATTCTCATCTGATGAAAAACTAGCGACTGTTAGGTAATCTTCATCTAATGTTTGTCTATAATCTCTAAATATGTTTCTTTCATTATTGCCATTATCAATCCAATTAGAATTCCCATGCCTGTGACGTTGTATTACATCACTTGAATTAAAAAAACTAACATCAAATTTTATATACTGATTAATAGAGGTACTACCAAATCTAGCAAGAATCATCCACATTTCAAATTCAAAACCGACAGGCATCCATGAAATATCAAATCCACCATTTGCTTTTAGCGGATTAAAACCAAGCGTATTTTGTGTAAAAACAACAGGTCTATTTGTTGTATCCGCTTCAAAAGCTTGCAAATCATAAAACTGTATATTACTTGATGAAGGGTATACCGTGCCTCCACTCTCAGATGCTATGTGCATAAAACTGTGACGTATGATTTTTTGTCCGTTTACTAAATACCCTGTCGTATCTTGAATGACACCGGGAGATGCTGGATCGAAGGTAACCCCGTCTGCGGCGGCATCACCCATATAATAAATATGACCTCCTTCCAAGGCTAATAAATCGAATAAATTTGCCGAACCATTTAAACTACCCGGAAACACGCTAACATACGCATTACCTAAATTTCCGCAAATAATGGAATGATCTGAAGGGGTTGAATGATCAAAAGTACCTTGTATTCTGCAAAATCCTTCATGTATATCATAATGTGTGGTTCCATCTCCAACGGTGGTCCCTAAAAAAATAATATTTCCAGACTTTTCCGTCCATTTATCAACGGTTCCCCCTAAAATAATTACATTATTTGAATCCGATATTTGAACATCCCCGGTTACATTTATATTACTCAATGACCAAGTTCCAGGACCTATCAAACCGTGAAAACTTACATCATTACCAACATGCGGAGTTCCTGGGAAAGTTATATTTGAACTCTGAGTGTTAGAATTGTTCCTATAATCTTTTGACCACAATATAAGACTTGATGGTGATTGAGTTATGGATTTTTCTATTTCTCTGGCTGTCATACTGTTAAACCCTCAAGCGCGTATACTGTGTCGCCTTCTAATATATTTAATAAATCAAAAGTAATAACAATATCTGATGGGCCTGCTATTATAGATGTCAAACCCTGGTCACCTATACCACTAACGCCGCCATTCTTTTTATATAAGACAACCTCTAAATTGACAGTAAGACCTTTATCTACCGCACCTATCAAAATGACTATTTGCGCAGTTTCATCGCCAGCCGTAACAACATGATTCATAAATTTAGCGTCTGCATTTGCTAATGAATTACCTAAAGGGCCACCCACTAAGAATCCTGTTTGATCCATGATTCGACCCGGTGAAGAAGCGTCAAACGTGACACCATCCGCAACAATCTCACCAGCATAATAAATTAGTCCGTTTACCTCAGCTCGCAAATCAGCGGTCGATGCCTGACCACTCAGGGAACCAGGCACAACAACAACATTGGCAACACCGTCACCGCCCGCAATGATTGAAAATGTTGACGGTGCGGTATGATTTATGCTTGCCGCGTCTATCGTAGCCTCACCACGACTTATTTTATAATGCGTTGTACCGTCGCCTGTGGTATTACCTTCATATAGAACATTGCCCGAACCTTGCACCCATGAATCAACTGTACCATTACTTGCTATAACTATATTTGTGCAATCACTTATTGTTACCGTTCCAGTTATATTTAATTGTAAAAATGTCCACAATCCACCACCCCTGTGGCCTTGAAAATGCAAATCACTGATAACAACAGGGCCTATAGGAAATGTTATATTAGAGGGTTGTGTGTTTGTATTTTGTCTATAATCCATTGAGAAATTTTTAGGATTGGTAGAAACAAAGTTAAATAATTTATTTATTTCTCTCGTAGTCATGCTGAAGCACCTTCGATCGCCCAAACGATGTCATCTTCAAGTATTGTAAAAACGTTGAAAACAATTACTATATCGCTACCAGTTGGTGTTATAGAGGTAATACCATTTACACCAGGATTAACAACATCACCATTTTCACGCTGCACAGCAATTGTTAAACTGACAGTTAATGGAGGGAATACCCCCGCTAATGTTATAGTATTCGCAGTTTCTTCACCGGCTGTTACCAAATGTTTAAAGAAATTTGCATTACCTGTGCCGCCGCCACCGCCGCCACCGATATCTATTGGTGGGCCTATTACACCTTTCAAATTGAAAATATCAAATAGAGGCATTATGTGTCATCCTCTACTCTAATAGTCATACCACCAGAATCTAAAGTACGCGCAAAATAATCGATAGCGGTATTTATATATATTTGATCAGACGGTTGCAAAATTCTTGAGAAAGGTATCAAACCACCAATTGTATGAGATAGCTGTATATTTCCTTGTCTTCCTGATGCAACCTCAGTTGCTGTTACTGTAGATTTTGCAGAGGATATTTGAACATAAGATGATGTCAAAACAAATTCATTAACTGCCATTTTTTACGTCCTCTAATGCGTCCTCAACTAAATCAAATACTTTTGCATCCAAATTATCCAACGCATCAATTGTTTGTTTTACTCCGAATTCTCTTTCAAGTTCTAAAATAGGTCGGGCTGCTTCCGCTTTTTGTTTGTTTTCTCTTTTTAGTCTTTTAATATTTACGCTGAATTTGCTACCCGTCAACATCCTTGATTCTTTTGAATTTGTTGACCAGCCTTGTTTAACGAGTATTTCACTACCCAATCCTTGTTTTCGCATGTCTGTTGATGGCTTAATAGAACCAAACCAATCAACTAATGTCCAAGCTCCGAAAATATCTTGTTGCATCGGGTCGCGCCAAGCTTGTATCAATCCGTCTGCCTGTATCTTGCCGTTTAATATTTCACTTATTAACCATTCTCTTTCTATTGGAGTGCAAAAAGTTTCCCCCCAATCTGACCATAGTTCATTAAGCAGCATTTTAAATTCATTAATGGCTGCTTGACTCGCGCTATAGTTGTTTGTAAATGACAAAGTTAATATCTCAGGTGGTATACCTAACGCCCACGCCATTGATTGTAAAATAGCTTCTTCAAATACTTTAAAGTTAACATCTGTTCCTTGACCGCCAAACGCTACGGGTTCCTCACCTACTTGCAATTCTTCAAATACCAAGCCTGGGTTATGTTGAGCTATATTAAACTTACGTTGTTGACCTGTTGAATCCGTTTCAACAATTGATTGTTTTCTATTTGCGCCACCTGTTACGGGTCTTGTTCCTGGTTTATCAACGGTTTTTTTAATGAACATTGCAAGAAGTGAGTTAATAACCGCTTTACGTTGTACTGAATCTCTATATCTTTCTATCTCTTTTAGTGATTGCAAAATGATTGATAGTAACGGCATGCCTCTAACACGATCGACACGTTTTTCAGTTGCGAAAACTAACCATGCTGTTCTTCTTTTTGTTCGTTCGCCAAAAGCAGGTATCCGCTTACTTTCTAAATCGTCTTTTTGATCGACCCAATATGCTACTACCCTTCTTTTTGCATCTAATTCAACGCCCTCGATGATTACATGGCCTTGTCTTAAACTATCAGGTCCAGAACCTAATGGAGTACGGACTTTTGAACCGTTTATAAGTTCGACTTCAGGAAGTCTTGTTATTGTTGATTGTCTAAGCACGACAAGCACATCACCATCGATTAATGCTTCTCTGTATGCTTGACGCTGTATTTTTCCGAAAGTTGATTGTTTTTTAAAATCACATGAACGTGGGTCCTTAGACCAAATATGAAATCTTGATTCTACATCCTCTGACCATTCAGCTAATTTATCCTCGTCTATTCCTAATATAATTTCATCTGGTCTTATTTCTGGCGTTAGACCTGTATTAATCATATTGGTTACAAATCTTCCGATTATTCCTTTTGCATAATGGTTCTGATCAAATAACTGGCTTGAACGCTGTCTTAACGTCCAGTAATCAGGCGTGAGTAATTCTGTTACGCCAAATCCACCAAAGAACTTTCCACCATCCCATATAGTTTGTTCCCAAGGTGCTTGGGATTGTTGACCAGCGTATGCAGATATGTTCATCATGTCATCGACTGTAATAACTGGATGTTGTTCAACTTTTTCTTGTTTTTTAAACCAGTTAAATATTCTCATGCTAATGGCACCACCGTAACTGTGCCGCTACCATCTAGACGTGCGCACAGCGTTGCTAAACGGTTATATAGCATATCGAGTTGGCTATTAATTGATGGGATGTCGGCTTTGGTTACTGTTTGGCGGGTTTGTCCGGTGTCGATTGTGTAAGATTGCATTTGCGCAGTGATTAGATTATCAAGCGCATCTTCATATAGAACGATCAAGACTTCCGTCTTATCAATTCTTGCTTGCAGGAAAGTTGAATCAAAACAAGTCATTTTACTGGATACTTCCTAAAACTGCTTATAGTTGAGATAGTCAACTTAGTAAAGTATAGCGGGTAATCTAACCTTGTCTAATTTGCGTTGTAAGCGTGTTTAAGGCATCTTAAGTGTTTTACATGCAAGTGTGACTTTAAAATTAGATCGATTACCCAGTGAGATTGTAGGTTGGTTACACGGCGTTTTTGAGTTATGCACAGAAAAATTAGTGAAAATTTTAACTTTTCAAAATTTATTTTTTTCGTAAAAATGTAAGCAATTGTTTTCCATGAATAAAAAAATTTGACGTTTTAAAAACTTTATGAAAAACACGTAGTTATCCACAGCTCGACCCCTTTTTAAAAGTTTTTTAAATATTTTTAAATAAACGCGTTGATCCTTTTTGTTTCAACTATATGATTTTTATAATGTATTTCTGTTAGTTGCACGCCAAAGTGAATGGTTTTGATGGTGTTGAGGCGTACCTTTTGATGGTCAAAGGCTACCTTTTGATGGTGCCGTCCACAGGCAAAGTATACCAAAAAAAAAAAGGTGGTAATAATATAAATTAATGTGTATAATTCAATTTTTACAGAGCACATATTCATGAGTCAATTGTCAAAAGTAAGAAAATCAAATGACCTTAATTCAGCTAATTATAAGTTAGGTGTTGTGGGCCAAAGAGTATTTATTCTTTTATTAACTAAGATAGATAATAACTGTCCTTTAAAAGATTCATACACTGTTACAGCAAAAGAATATTCAATTATGTACGGGACTCCTCTTAAAATTGCTTATAGGGATTTAGGAAAAGGTATTAAGGAAATGTACGAAGTTGATATACATATACATAATAAAGCATTGAAGATAATTACACACAAAAGGATTGCTTATCATTTTGAATATCATTATGGTGAGGGGAAAATATCCGTGTCCTTTAATCCTAAATTGGCTATGCATTTATGTGAATTTAAATCCCGCTACACAGAATATATTATAAATCAAGTGTCAAGATTAAAATCACGTTACTCAATTAGACTTTATGAATTATTAATTCAATTTAAAAACACCGGTGATAGGTGTATGTCTATAGAAGATTTTAGAAAAAATTTAGGTGTAGAAAATAAATATACGAAATTTAACAACTTAAAGAGAAAAGTAATTGACCCGTCAGTAAAAGAGTTAAACAGTAAAACTAATCTTACTGTTACATGGGAAGCTATAAAAGAAGGTAAACGATTTAAACTTTTATCTTTTTCTTTTTTTGAAACCACATTAGGATAGCTATCAACAATTTTTAAATTTTTCTTTTAATGTAAGTAAATAAGTAGTATAATTTAAAAAACGTATCCCGAAGACTTGCTACAGTCTGCGGGATACTAACCATAACAACCACTATCGGAGAGCGGTTATCATGACTCAATCTAATATAATACCATTCCCTTTGCCAAAGTGTTCATGCCCTGATCACAAATACCAGCCAAGTATGTTGTCAATCATTCTACATGATAGGCACATGAATCCAAAATATATATCGTATACTCTTGATATACCAATCATTTGCATTGAAAGATGGATTGCTGGTTATCCTATCCCATATCAAGATTCCGCAAGATTATCAATCCTACTTGATGTTGACCAACTATTATTATAGGAGCTTGTAATGTTAAATAAAATAAAAGAAATCAATATACGCCTTAAATGGGCAATGAAAGAAAAAGGCGTCAGTAAGCTTCGCCTGTCTCGTTCATTAGGTATTTCACAACAAACAATGGCCACTTGGGTTAACTGTACATCGCATATAAAATCTAATTTTTTAATACCTATCTGCAATGCACTTGATATACAACCACTATGGTTATTAAGTGGCGAAGGAAACATGAAGAAAGATACAAACCAATATAATAAATATACAAATTTTGAAATTTTATTAATTGAGTTGTTTCGCAGACAAGGCCCCACCTTGCAACAATCAGTCATGAATATTTTAGTTAAAATGGAGAATTAACATGATTACAAACTCAATAGCTCGTAGATTAAAATTGTTATTAAGAAATAGAAGAATGTCAAAATTTACACTTGCTGAAAAGTTAGATGTTGAGGTTGCATTAATTGATAAATGGTTGGACCAAACAAAGATTTGTTCAATTACAATTCAGCATTTAAAACCTTTATGTGATATACTAAACATCCCTGTTAAATGGCTTGTGACAGGTAAAACAGACAAGCACAATTGTTGTGTTAAGGCTATATTTGTATTGAAGTGTATAAGCAGCATGGATAAACATTGGTTGGTAAGTAAAAATTAATTTAAATAGGATTACAAAATGAAACAATATGAATTAACTAAACGTGAAGCATTAGAAAAGCTTGAACAATACTATATTACAATTAATCATTTAGGAAACAATACACATCAAAATTATTGTTTAATGGGTAGGCAGCTAGTTGAAAATTTTCCACAAATAGGTGATTATATATTTATACCCTTGAAAATTGATAACCGGCAAATTAGAGTTAAAGTTAAATTTATTTTTGATTGGGTACAAGCATGGGTATATCCAAAGACTCAATTTTTTGCTACGGCAAAAGTAGACAAACAGGACTACGAACAGAAAACAAAATGAAGCGGACCTCTTGGTTATATTCACACTTGGGTGAAAGCCTATGTTATAGGCGGTATGAATGCGTGCCTGTTAAGACATTCCGCTCATACATTCACAACTAAATTATAACACTCAATTAATATAACCGCACTAAGCCGTGTAGCTTGTATGACAGGTGCAATCCAATCATACACGTATACACGGCTAGCACAGCGCATATACTTCACATGAGAAACGTTAAAAACATGCGAAGGTAAATTAAGTTTAGATGTGAACATGTTAAACGTCAATGGTTTTAAAAAATAACTCATCATCTTCTAGGTGCTTCCAGAATTCATCCCAATCAACATATTCTAATTTAAAGTTGTGCATGCAGATTACAGATGCTATTATGTCAATCGCGGAATGGTGGTATACCGACATATCAAAAAGTTCATTCGGTGCATTGCCTGGTCTATGCCAATGGTATGAAACAGCGCCTTTTTCGTCTATCTTTTCCCTACGTACTTCAACAGTTAATTCTTTTAGTTGCTTGTCTGTCGTGTCAATAGGCGCATTGAAATGAAACTGTTTCTGTTGACCGGAACCCTCGTCCCATTCACGTTTTAATATAGGTTGTAGGCGACTCTTATAAATATCAACTAAGATATGGTAACATATTGTCCCCACAGAATTTTTATGCTCGTAAAATTCTTTTACTCTGCTTTGTTTACTCAACTGTGAACGTCCCATAATAGGATGCACGTTTGTTTCATATTGAGCGCAAAATGTGTAAACTGTGTCAGTACAATACCCAGCATCAATCAAAGTGAATGCTATCCCGTATTCACGTCCTAACCCATCTTTATATCTTTTATCCTCAATGAGTTGACGTACACGTTTCCACACGCTACTAGACAATAATTCACACTGATCATTTTCGTCTTTGGCTTCAAATCTCCAATAATCCACAAGATAACTAACATGCTCTTTAGTCCATCCGAATACTGATACCGCTAAATTGCTTTTATGAACGTCTATAGCACACGTTAAAACCAATATAGGCGACCCTGAATACTTGATAGCAAATTCATTCGGTATCTGTCCTAATCTGTAACATGAACGTCTATGGCCTGACACAGCAATAAACGTAACTTTCGATCCCATTGTTTCAAATGGCCAACCCAAGATATTGTTATAAAATACTTGGTACTTACCTATGTCTTTTACTTTCTTCTCTGCGTGGTCGTAACCAGCTAAATACGCAGATACACATTTAGACCACGGTTGCATACCCACAGGTGAATACATGGCAGGCAAATGATACGACCTTATCCCCTCTTCAACTGCATTCGCTGTTGGGTTCCAATGCGCACCATGATCGGGTGAAAACAAAATAGCTTTATCATATTCATAATGTTCATGTCCGCAATTGAAACATCTGTAACATACTGAATCCAATAACAATGCTTCGTTTTGTGTCTCCCACTTAAAACCACCGATAACGCCATTTTCTTTATTGACAGTTGACCATCTTAATTCCTGCGGATAGCTGCACGACCTGCATAACACCATGTACTTGCGTTGGTCACCACGCAAATACTGTTTATATATTTTGGATTTTTTCTTAAGCAGAGGCGTTGAACCCCTAAATATTTTTCGTCTATTCCAAAAAGCTGAGCACCTGTCATCACTCAATGCATCGGGGTCGCCATCGTTTCCGACGACATCCGGCCATCCGTCTATTTCATCTTTAAACATTCCGTATATCGAGAATGAACGCATCTTTTTAGCATTGTTGGCACCGAATGGATAAAGACAACCACCAGCCCATTGAATACAATCTTTAGTTTTACCAGTCTTGCGCTTATTGGTTTCGTCTGCTGAACGTATCAAATCACCAAACCCTGATTGATTTATCATGGGTATGATATTGTTTTCAATACGTGCGGTTGCTAAATCTTTTTCAGCTGTGATTAACATCAATGGCACTGTACCTACATGAACCATGTAATACAGTATTAGAGATTCTAAAAGCGTGGTATAAGTAATTTGCACCCCTTTCATGATAATAGTTTCTCTCACAGGTGAATCAATATCACCATTATTGAGAGGTTCGATCATGAATGGGTTTATCTGATAACGTATGTATCCCGCCTTTGGTGTAACCGATTTTGGCAGATACCTGTTAAGCTCGTTGAACTCGACAGGTGACATATGTATTATTTCTTCTGTTAAGTTACACGCCTGTTCATACGCCCAGGCTGAACCTACGTTATTTAAATCAAACATCTGTACTACTCTTTACTGCTGTTTAATGCTAGCTATCGCTTACCCTATGTTTTGCTATTTTAAAATAACTTTCATCTAATTCTATACCTATAAAATTTCGTTGAAGATTTTTACATGCTGAACCAGTTGTTCCGCTGCCCATTGCAAAATCTAATACTGTATCGCTTTCATTAGTGTACGTTTTTACTAAATATTCAATAAGTTGTATCGGCTTTTGTGTTGGGTGGTATCTTATTTCATCTCCACTTCCGTCATTACGAATCGATTTGAAATTTAATAGATTGTTAGGGTATCTATAAGTATTGCCCCCTTTTTTATATGATTCTTTAACTTTTCCAATAGTTTCACTAGCGCATTTGTAAGATATGTTAGTTGGTTTATGACCATATGTTTTTTGTGGATTATATGTACACTGTTTATTATAAAATATTGCTATATCCTCAATACATCGCAACGGTTGTTTTTTGGAATTCAAAAATCCTGTAGGTAAACTTTTATTCCAATACCACAAATATTTAAATTGTTTTTTGTTGCTCGTAATAAGAGAACTAGTAAACGGTTGACAACACATAATAACCGCAGCACCGTTATTTTTTAAAATACGATTTATTTCTTCCCACATTTGAACAAGGTCTATGCATGAATCCCACCTACAATTAGTTATCCCATATGGGGGGTCACATATTATTGCATCAATAGAACCTGATTTAATCCTTCGCATTACTTCAATACAGTCGCCATTAATTAACTTAATCATTTTTACTACTCTTTACTGCTTCTTGTTACTAATTAAAAAATACTTATGTCACCCTCTTTATATATTTCAACATTAACATGTGAGTAGCACAAGCAGCCCTTTTTATCTACATATTTTTGAATATCTTCTATTATCTGATTCTTGCAACATCCTAACTCATCATTAAAATAAAATAGTATTTCATCATCTGACCATTCTTCTAATACCTCAACCTCATAATGAATGGTTGCCCTTACTTTTATTGTCTTATGCTTTTCCATACCTACACATCCTTAGTTTCAGTTTGTTTAAAAGTTTTCTTAATCTTTGTTTTCATTGGCCTGATAAACGATGTTATTATCTCAACAAAATACTTCTTGCATTCAACCTCAGTGCATCCCGCCTTAGTCAATGCCATAACCTGCTGTACTATATTGTCAGCACCATCTGTTAAAATGTTTCTTAAAAGAGTATCAATAGGTTCGAATATGCCTATCTTAAAAACCTCTTGATTTACTAATAAGTTCATACCTTCGGCATTCTTGCGTTGCCTCTCTAATACTTTTTCAAGCAGTTCAGCACCCTTCATCCATTCGTAAAATGCTAAATCGGATCCGAACATAGCCACAAGTTCATACAAACTTTTATGTCCATACTTTGCTATGTGTTGCGGTAGAGGTGGGTTGTCACTAAATAATGATTCGTCAATCTTTTCAGGTTCTTTAATAGGCTTTGGCTTAGGTGCAACCATACCTAATCCTAATTCAGATTCTTTAAGTGGTTTATATACCGTTTTTTTAACTGGATTTGGCTGTTTGATTGGCTTACTATGACTAGCGCGTGTGGTGCGCTTGTTATAATTCTCTGGAACTTGGCCGCTCTGCTTCATTAATTCTAATAATTGTGCTGCTTTTTTATCACCTATGGGTAAATTCTTTCGTATGTTTTTGACAGACCATAAGCCCGTCTTTGTACACACATCCAAAGCGCGATCATACATAGGTTTTGATGTATCTGTCTCTACAATTGAGGCGACAGTCTTACGTTTTTGTATGTACCGCACCACACAAATATGGTTAATGTCTATCAAGTCGGCTGACATTGCGTCCTTCAAAACAGTAGCGCATGCACGTTTAACATACCTGTGCTCCATTCTAAGAAGCTTTGCCAATTCTGATACCTGTACTAATCTTTGCTGCATTTCTTGAGCAAATCGTCGACGCCTTCCGGCGTAATGAGCACCAGATCCGGCGGCACGACAAGTACAAATCCCTCAACTGATTCACTTCCCTTGGCCAGCCGGTCAGACAATTTACCTTCGGCGATAACGAATTTCTCGCTATCTTTGAGTTTGCTCTCAAGAATCTTTTGTAGATTATTGTCACCGACGACAACCGTGCGTCGCACGCGGCGGGATGCCCGCAGGG
>SDBT01001018.1_pt1 | contig 47647 bp, 69 predicted proteins | sample 2277101 | NCBI WGS metagenome assembly SDBT01 (sample SAMN10404973, study PRJNA504765) | marine sediment metagenome | isolation source: marine sediment core GS10_PC15, 103 cmbsf | place: Arctic Ocean: Southern Knipovich Ridge | collected 2010 | reverse complement strand
CACCCATTCCAACCACACCCAACACCTCGGGGTTCTCACCCAATGCCAGGCGAACCACCAGCATTCATCACACCGGTCTTCGGTCGTCTTGATCGCCCATCTCATCAGTGCATCAATCCCATTTGATCATCCCCAGCTTATCCAGCAGGACAGCCATCCAAACTGCCCCCACCGCTATCCACAGAACGTAGTCAACCAACCTCATTAGATAATCCCCAGCCAACTCTGTATTACCAGAGTCCACGCCACACCGTTTGAGACTAAGAGCAAAATCTCAAGCAATCTCATCGGGCCCCCCCACACCTACCGTGGGCGGTAACTGGGGTCTGGGGTCAGTGGAGCGCACCAGTTCATTTTGGTGAGCTGTCACCATCACATCATGATGATGCCCTGAGAAGCGATTCTCCAGCGTCCTGAGCCTACCTGCCAGCGCGTCTATCAGGTCAGCATATAGGTTCACCTTGGCTTTCAGCTGCCGGATCATCGCTGTGTTGTTTCGGCTTTCATCATCCAGGTTCAGGGCCATATCATCACCTCCAACAGCCACATGGTCCAGAGACCAACAGCCAGGCCAATCTTGAATCCTTCGAACCAACTTCCAGCGGGCTCTTTGATCTCAGCGCTCATCAGTCCATGCTTTCCGCAGGTAGGCCCGCTGCTCGCTGATGTTCATCTGTCCCAGCTCTCGGGCTCTCCCCGAAGTGATCACCCCATCGGCGACTAACACCGCCAGGGCGCCCAGCCTTAGCTGCCTCTGCAGGTCTCGCTCTCTGATCAGCTTCATCACCATACTATTCGGGGGCATCAGATTCCTCTGCTCTTCGAACTTCAGCCTGGTGCCTCTCCAGTCGCGTCTTCAATCCCTCTAGTGATTGCCTCAGTGATGCCGTGGTAGAGTTGGCCAGGGCACTCCCCCGCCTGAACAACGGCAACCGCTTGGCGTCAGGGTAGAGCTTGTCATAGGTCGCAGTGTATTCATTCTGCAGCGCCATCCTTGCCAGGAAACGATCACCCCACCCCTTCCCGTCTTCTCCTATCCTCTGCATCTGTTTCCATCGCTCATGCTCTATCCGGCGCTCAGCCTGCTCTGTCTTCCGCTGGATGCTCCGCCTCAACTCCTCATTGGAACTCACCACCAACACCAGGGGATCATCCCCTTCCCAATCGCCCCCAATGTCTTTGAAGGCTTCTTTGTATTCGCGCTCCAGGTCTTTGCGTGCCTGCAGAGACCGCGGGTCAACCCGGATGAAATCCGCAAGCACTTGCAGTTGGCCAGCGATCCAGTTTCGAAAGGCCACGCCCATAGCGTCTCCAGGGATGTTCATTCTGGTATCAGGCTCAGGTGCTTCTTCTTGTGGTCCCTGGCAAAGGTCAGGTTGGCTACCTGCTGTTTCAGCATGTCCTCGGGCATGTCCACCAACACGGTCGCCATCATGTATTCAGGGATCTCTGACTCCATCACTTCCTTGAAGAGTTTCCGATACTCTTCAATCAGCTCAGACCGCTGATCAGCGATGCTCCCCCCTTCGTACATATTCAGCAGCCTGCTCACCGTTCTGCTCCAGAACCAACCACTTGCAGCTGTGCCGCGGGCCAACCGCTGCTTCAGGTCTTCGATGAATTCGGGATCAGTCATGATGCTCCCTGCTCACTTCGGTGGGGCTGGATCGTAAGCATGTCGGGCAGATTTTCCTGGGTCAACTCTGCTGTGAAATCACAGTCAGGCGCACCACAGTTAAAGCTCACCTTGAACCTGAAATCATTGGTGCCGTCTTCGGTGATGTTCCAGAACTCGGTGTGAATGTTCAGCGTGCCGGCGTACTCGTCCCCAGGCTCACACTCAGGTTGGACCGTCTTGCACTTGGGGCATATAGCGTAGGCGCTCGCGCTCATGTTAGTCCTTTCGGTCGATCAATCGCCCAGCATGAATGCTGCCAGGCAAAAGCCAACCACGAAAGCTATAGCTATGTCAACCCAATCGAATCTCATCGCTTCTTCCTCCGCCGGTCGCCGCGCCTTCGGTTGATACGCTCAGTCTCTTCCAGGATATCCAGAAAGGTGTCATTGAACCTGTCTAGTTTTTCGATGGAGGGAACACTCTGGTTTTGGATCAGGCCCAACATCCCGGCCACAGCCTTGTCCATGTCCTTGAGTGGGTCGGCCCTTCTTCGATCGGGCCCTTCAAGGTCCCCGGTCATGATCTCGGCGCTCATATCTTCCGCCCCGATCTTGCCCTATTAAAGTGGTTCAGGGCTTCATGAACGTCACGGTTCAGCTTCCCTAGTGTATAGGCCAGGGCTGCCCGCTCTTCCGGGTCTCGGCCTAACGTCAACAGCTTGTCCACAACAGTCAACATCCCATCAATAGGGTGCTCAAGCTGAAACGCCTGGGTTTCCACCTGCTGGATGAAGTTGTTGGCGGTCTCGGCGGAGCACTTCTTCCCCTCCTTGAACCACTGCTTAGCTTGCTTGTCATAGCCAATGAGACCAGCCATCAGTCAGCCCCCAACTGGTCCAGCCGCTCGCGGCATCGCTTCTCCACTAGGCCCAGGCGAAACGCCTCCAGCCGGTTGGAATCTTCCAAAGTCTCATCCCCGAAGATGGCGGCGACCACTACGTTATGTTCACAGTTTTCGATGCTCTTACCACAGTCCACGATCTCATCCACCAGGGACTCAACTCTATGCAGGATCTCTGCTTTGCTCATCTGATATCCCCTTCCCAAGGGTTTTGTTTATGCTTGTTGGTGTCCCTACTCGGTCACTTGGTGACGCCACTAAAATGCTGCCACACCTCACAAGCACGCAAGGGATCAGTCTAAGCTGAACTTGGGGCCACGGTATCCATCTCCCAACATTTCTGGGGTTATTTTCACTACCGGCTGGGTTGGGTCCTGTGCCGCAAGCGCTTGCGTTAGGGTATGGGTTATCAGCACTTGAGGGCCCAGCTTCAACAGCTCTTCTTCAATCCTCTCGCCAATGTGCTCGGCTATGCCCCCTCCCTTCTTCGCCTCCACGTATCCCCTCAGCCATCCCAGGAACTCGGCCACCTTTTTCTCATCCACGATCTACACCCTCCCGGAGAAACCCCTCACCGATCTTGTTGAAGTCAGAGGGGTGGAGGGTCTGGGCTACCAAACTCAAAAGGGTCTCGGTGCAATCATAGTTCACCTTCCTACCTGGTAGGCTGGCCTCTCCAACCAAATGGGTAGATCCATCATCACTCTTCAGATGTATCTCAAGCTTCATCTTCATCCTCACTTTCCAATGTGCTGTTCCCGTCTCTGTCCTCGGGAGTTATGTCCCCGTCTCGTCCTTGAAACCAAAGAGCCTCACTCAACGCTTGGGGCCCGCCTAGCTTGGTGAATTCCCCCGCTATCTCTACGGGGAAAACGTATTGAGTTCGTGTGTTAGGTCCATGGTTTCCCCACGCTTCGCCGAACACCAAAAACCCATGAGGTAGCTTAAAGAATGTGCCTTCCCCGGGTTTGGTGTACCACCACAGCAAACCATTTCTCACCTCCCAGGCAAAATCACTGCTGCCTTCCATGGGCGCCATGATGCCGTCAAACAGATACAGCCCCGATTCTGTGGGGTGTCCAGTGAATGCTGTGATAAGCCTAGAAGGGCACGTCATCTGAGTCATCTCCCGGAATAATGAATTGATGTAGATTGGGGTGCTCGTCCCCTTTGTCCATCAGCGGGGGAGCAGTCGGAACTCCTTTTAAGGTAGAGAGATATAAGGTTTCCGACTTCACCACCCCATAGTTTTTCTTCAGCTCCATCATGGCCTTCAGAACTTTCTTGATCACACCTTTGGCAATGCCAGAACTGTCTGCCAACAGGGTTATGATGGCCTTTTCGTTCAGGCCCGCCTCATGTAGAGAAGCCAGCATATAATGAATATCATCCATCACCGCGGCCAGATTATTCTGGGTAGCCTCGTTCATGTTAGTATGCTTCAGTAACTCTTTTTCCAGGTAGGGGCTCATCTCTTGGGAGGGCACCCCCAGAGATTTCCCAATGGCTACTTGGAAGGCTTTCAGCTGGTCGCTAGCGTTGCTCCCGCCCGGGGGCTCTGCCCCGTGCAGATATTTCTCCGCTGCTTTGGCTGCTTGCTCGTCTACCATGGCCGCAACCTCCTTCTTGAGCTTTGCAACCTCCTTCACTTTCATCTTCGTCTGTACCGTGTGTAAGTAGGCAGCCTCCATTTTCTTCCACGTCGCAATAGTGCCATAGCAACCCACCCAGCTCTTCTTCAGATAGAGAAGGGTCGCCGATCCACACTCGTTTTCTTTCAAGTATAGGCCTATAGCCCCGCGCTTTTGGACGTTAGTGATAGTCGAATTAAACAAATAATCCTTCAGGACTTCGAAAGCACCAGCGCTCATTCCCTGGGCTTTCTTACTCTCGCCGGCTTACGTGCCCAGACCTGACGAAGCGCTTCAGCAGAGAACACCAGGACCAACAGCAATAACAACGGATGGATATAAGGCATAGCAGTAACCTCTAAAACTCATCGCTCAAGTTGGGAGGGGTTAGGGCAGGGAAGAGCCAGGCTTGGTTCATGGCCTCTTCGATCTTCCCTATGGTGCCATCTGCGGTGAAGAAGACTTTGAAGGTGTCTTCACTCTTCAGATCCCCGATGCGAAGAGCCAGGGTTTTTTCATCCACTACCTCTTTCATGATCGTCACCATGGTAGCACCAATGTTTATGCTTTTCGCCACACAGTTTTCTACAGTGACTTCATCGTCAGCCATGAGAGTTTCCAACATCAGCTCCTCCACCAGAGGATCCCGCGCTACATGCCCTGGGTCTAGGAGTTGAGCCAGAGCATTCATAGCCTTCTCAACTACTAAGGCTGCGGGGTGCGGTGATGCCTCTTCTTTGGTCAGCTTGATGGACAAACTACCGGGCCCGGCCACTTCATCAAGATCCACGTTTACTGTTGATCCGGAGACTACCGGAGATCCGGAGACTCCCTGTGGAGCGTGGTGATGTCCGCCTACTGAGAACTCGGCCGTGTTAGGCATCAGGGTGACTTCTTCCCCGTCTTTCTTCACAGTGAAAGACATGGAAACCTCTTTGGTGACTTCTTTGGTTTCCATCTCGGGGGGTGGACTATGGTCCACCTTCTTATAGTGAGCAGCCATCAAAGACCCCCCTAATAGCAGATCCAGAATCTTCCTAGCTTTCGTTCCTCCTACCCCACCCGCGGCATTCCCATCCTTTAGATAAAATACGTGATGGGCTGCTTCCCCTGGCTCATCATCAGGAAAAGTCCAATGCTCTGGATTCGCATAGAAGCTCAACCCCTCAGACAGTTTCACCACTCTGGTTCTGTCCCCCACATAGTGAGAGATCAGCCGGGCTACTGCATTGTCCAGGCCTTCGGCGTATATCAAAGAAACGGGGCTCCCCTCCACACCCTGTATCTTCCCAGCCTCATAACCTAGACAGGTGTCGATCATTCCGGTGCATCGGCTCATGGTATTCCGCGCCTGCTTTAAGCGCTTCTCTAGTTTCTCCAGAGGAGGGAGTGGACTCATGTTGTAGGCTGGTTTGGTGATTTTATTTTTCCCCAGAGCTTCAAGCGAAAGCTTGTCCACCGTCTTTGTGGATATCGCCAGAGCCTGCTTCGTGTGTACCAGCTCTAGGTTGGATTTGCCTAACGCCATCACGTTGTTGTTATTTGACTTCTGGGCATTGTTCACATTGGCCTCAAGCTCGATCACCATCTCCACCAGCTCGGAAATTTTCTCTTGGTAGGCTTGATTAGCCTCGATCACAGCCAGGGTTTCTTTATGCGCTTGGTTCTCACTCATGGTGATCACCTGCGCAAGCGCTTGCGTTTCATTTTGAGATTCCAACAGCTCTGCTGTCAGCTCTTTTATCCCATCCTCTGCAAGCTTCAGCATCTCATCCAGGTCCAGCTTGGGTTGGTAGTCAGGCTTGGTCTGGTCCGGTTGGTAGGTGGCCATTCCCCCACCACCAGATACTGGCCCTGGTCCTATGTTAATTTTTTTGCCCGTTTTTTTGCCCATAGGGCTTCCTTTCAGACGCGGATATTGGTATTAGCGATGATGTCGCAGGTCTGTAATGCCTGGGTCAGGGCATCATCCTCCGCATTATGGTGAGTGCCCACCCGCACCACCCCGGTGACAAACTTCCCCCGCTTGCTGGCCCTGGCTTGCTTCTTCAGCTTGGATAGACAGCGCTCCTGGTTCGTATGCCAGGGAGCTGGGATCGAGCACAGCTCAAAGGCTTTTCGGAGGAGCACCAGATCAATCCCTATTGGCATCCCCCACACCGTGTCTTCGGGGGTGAAGTATTCACAGAGGGCTTCCAACTGGATCTTGATGTCTTCCTGCCCCCGAACTAACGCGCGCCCGGCGTCGGGATCCTGCCAGGCCCACCACACCACTGTGTTGGGGTCCATCTTCATCCCCACATCAACAGCGCTCTGCAGCTTCACTGCTAGGTGAACCGTCCTCCCGATCTCTCCTGTGTACCGATTGAACCTCACTAGCCCGATGGTACAAATGGCGCCTAATGGCGGCGGCCCCATCATCTCCAAGTCAATCATGACATCGAAACATCCGTATTGTTTTTGTTTCGCGTCTGCAAGCGCTTGCGTTAGCGTACTAGCCAATTCCCCTCTCCTGTGGTTGGGCGCCACTATGTGGTAGTTCGTCAGTCAGAGGGTGTCAATACGGGTTTTGGTGGTCCCCATGTTTTCGTCCGTTCTGCGCGGCTGAACGTAGTCATTGGCTTATATAGCTCCACGATACAAGAGGACATCATGTAGTCCGGGAGCTGCTGCGTTTCTTCCAAGAAACCGCAAAACCGTCTGGCTCCCTTGAGAAGGATAGCATCCTCCCGCTCTGGCTCCTGCTTAAACACCACCCACGCAGCAATTCCCATGGACAGTAACGCCACAACAAACGAAGAGCCGACACCCACCCAGAAGATGAAACGGTTTTTCATGATCGTCTTGGGGACACCAACAGGAGAAGCGTCAGCATCCCCAGAGCAAGCGCCACACCGAAGGCAGGCTCAGGCACTGTGATCACCGCAGCATAGGGTGTCTCACCGATTCTCACCGTCGTCATGAATCTAGTAAAGTCGTCATTATGCGCAGCCACCTCTTCAACGGTCAGACCCGGGGGCAATACTACTCCCCCCGCCGCTATGAAATCTTCGAAGGTAACCGCGGTAATCCCACCAGCTAACCACACCACGTTATAGGCGCCATCACACCCTTGGCCAGTGAAAGACTGTCGATCCTGGGTAGCCGTCTTCACCACGTAGTCAGCTCCTGCTGCCGCACATCCTGGCTCATCGAGTAGCGCCATGATAGTGCTGTCTAGTGAAGTCCCCGGCCAGTAAGCCGGAGCCTCAATGTTTCCCACCGGGTTGAGGGGGTCCGGGATCCTGACCCAGCCGACTAACGTGCCATCGTTCAGCACGTCAAACGCTGCATGTCTGGGCCCGTTCATGGTAGAGAAGCTACCCGTTGCTCTGTCCTCACGAATCGCCAGATTGCCCCCGCCCCCATTGTCATACTCAGCAGAGAGCCACACACCATTAGTGGATATGTTAGTCCGCACCGCTAATGGGTAAACCTGGTTTGCACCCAGTGGGAGTGTAGAGCCCTCAAAGCTCCACCAGCCCCTACCATCGAAGTCCGTGCCAGTAGCGATCAGACCGTCTGACAAACCGAACCCAGTAGATCGAGTGGCCCCAGGCAGCATCGGAATGAGCGGAAACAGCACCGTGTTATTGAATAGGATGGGTTGCGTGTTGATTACAGGGGAGAAATCAAACTCCACGGTTGCCAGGATCTCTGCAGAGTCCGCCACGTCATTACAGCCTACGCTAGAGAAGCCTGCAAAACCAGATAGGTCTGGCTGGAAGACCAGAAAATCATTTAATCCCCAAACGAAGCAAGTGCCAAACGTGTGTCCAGCTCCTACTCCCTGGTCAGACATCGCTGACCCTTCCGTATCCGGTGGGCCTAACACGATATGGGATGATCTGGCCGCGGAAGCCAGCAAGAATACACATGCCACCACCGCTACCGCGAGCACGGCAATCAATACTGTATTTTTCTGTAAATTCATCTCGTTTTTCCTAGTGTTGTTAATGGCTCACAGCTCACTTTGTAGACGAGCCATTCACCTTCTTCAATGTCCTCACCGCAAGTCAGCTCCAGGATCTTCAGGCTAGGTACATTCACCTGTCCCATGAAGACCCCATCCCCGGGCAGGGGATCTGCTGCTAGAAGTTCTTCCATTTTGGCGCCCCCCACCTCAGTTCCAAAAACGAAGCCCCCGACGAAACCCAACCACAAGGCCCAGGCTATCGCCCAGGGTGAGAATTTATTGCCCACGCTTCTCTGCTCGCTTCTTGAGACCCTCCAGGCGCCGCGCTTTGGCTGCCTTGGTCTCATGGTACTGCTGCCACCACATCTCCACATCTTCCCATAGCGGGCAGTCACGCAGCGTGTCCAGGAAGGCACGCTCACTCTTCCGCATCCGCTTCACCCGCGCCAGCTTCACCTGCATCTGTCGATAGCTATGGCCCTGGATGATCTTGTTGTGGTGGAGCTTGAGGTTCTCAGCCTGCGTTAGTTCCAGCTGGTTTCGGGTCATCCTCAGCCGCGCTGCTAGGTCGTTATTATTTCGCTCTAGCCGATCCGCACCCTCCCCGGCCATCTTCAGCTGATGCTTCAGCTTCTCAGTCTCATTTGAAGCCATGACATAGGCTGGCTTAGCCGGAGCCTCGTGCCCTGTGCCGACTGGTCGTTGTTGTGTCTTATTCATCCCAATACGCCCTTTCAAATGGGGAGGGGTCCGGTCGATGATCCTCCCAGTAATAGAAAACCGCCACTGATGCCCAGAGCACCAGGAAGGCTAACGTGACGGGCCACAACTTCAGTGCCGCCCAGATCATAGTAGCCGGGATCAATAGGATGATCCCGATCACCACTGCCATCACAAACCCCGCCTTGGTAGCGAAGCCTACAGTCATCTTGTTAATTGCCACTTGATTTTTCCTTTTCCCACCCGGTACTACACCCAGCGCAGTAATCCCTGATTCGCCTCATGCCAGACTCTGATGGGTTCTTTGGGTTAGTTCGAACCACCCAGCCCTTTTTGGCTAGAGCTGGCCGCTGATCTTCTATGGCAGTGCCGGGCTCACGGTTGGCCACGACTCCGCACGCATCACACCGGATCCAGTCCTTGGTTCTTGCCATGGTCATTGCGCCACCACCACCGCTATGAATACTACCATGAGCACAACCACAAGCCCCCCAAGCACACCCAAGCCTGCCCACTTAGTTGGTGAGTGTTCGAGGGGGCCCAGGCCTCGATAGGCATAGGGATCTTTTTTCTGGTTGTGGAGGATGCTCAGCTCAGGATGGATCAGCATGTAGCCAATCGCGCCCTTCAGCTCTTCGGTGCTCATGTCATCAATGTGGACGCCAAAGAGCCGGAAATTTACAACTTCAGGGAGCTTGGCCGTCAACAGCTGGCTTGTTTTGTGAGGCCGATCAGCCTTTTGCATCTGGGCCCTTTCTCATGACCTCTTGGATAGCTCCCTGGATGATGAGCCCAACGAAGTAGGGCCAGGACAGCAGCACCATCACAGCGATCCACTGCCGGGTGCTCCAGGTGCGGAGCTTCATGGTGGGGCTGCGCTCCTCCGCCAAACTGCAAAGCAACGCGCTCACGATCACCCCCGCAATCAAATAGAGGGCCAGCCACTCCACTACAGCTCCATCACCAGCATCACCTTACATGTCACCTGGAAGGGGGCAAAATCCGCTTCCTCGGGGTCTCCAGGAGACTTGTGGCCGCCCTTCAACTCGAATCCGATCCGTAGCTCGGGATAGGCTTCCGTGTCATTCAGAGCATCCTCCAGCTCCTGAGAGGCCTTCTTGATTTTGGCAGTAATTCGAGCCCGCCTTTCCTCCACCTTAGCTGTGAGGACTCCCAGCGTATTTTTGACCATCCCCGCTCTTCTCCTTGTTGAGTCTAAGTCCTTCTAAGCGCCTTAGACTAAATTTTTTTGCTCTAGTGCCCGTATAACGCCCTACGCCAAACACCGTTACTTTACCGGATAACGGAAAACTTTTTCCTCTAGCGCTTCCCAGAAACCTGCAGCTTCCTCAGCCTCACCACTTCCTTCTTGGCTGTCACCAGCTCATCCTGGATGGTCTGAAGATGCTGCAACAGCTCCAGGTACTTGGCCAGGGGCATGGAAGCTCGATTGTCCTCGATCACCACCTCCAGCTTGAGACTAGACTCCTCTTTCAGAATCAGCGCCTCCTCACCCTTGGCCATTGCCTTTCTCCGAGGCAAATCCCAACTGAACCTGCAGCTTGGCGCCTTCGGCCTTCAGCGTTTCCAGCTCTTCAGCCATCTGGGCTCGCTCTGCCTGGGCCAGCTCTACCGTAGCCTGGTCATTGAGTCCCCGGACAACCCAGCCGCCCGAAAAAAACACGATACCCAATCCAATCGCCGCAAAAACCATTCTCTTTCTCCTTGTTGGTGAGTGGCCTTTCGGCCAGTCTAGTGACCCGCTTGAATGCTGCTCAGTTCAGCGTGGTTGGGTGGTTGATGTGGCATCCAAAGATATTGATCCGGGAGCAAATCCACTGCGCATTTCGTCCTTCCTTGGAGGGCGCGAATGCCCCAGAGTCTGCATCAAATAGCCCGCGACTCTCTGCCTCTTCAATCGGGTTGGCTATTCCGCAGGTCACACAGAAGCTTTGCTCTCCTGGGGTCCAAAAATGGGCGTTAGCCCTTTTGAAGGCCAGTATTGCCGAACGATTCTCTATCGCGGCCCTTTCATCCTTGTCCGTGTGCCCACAGTTTTTGCATCGCATGTAGTGATAGAGAACTGGCAGCAAGGTCTTGATTCCACTTGTTAGGTCAGAATAGTGGAACCATTCCCGCTTCAAACTCTCCTCATGGGTCTCTGCAAAGCACTGCGCGCACAGCAAATGGCTCCCCTCTTGGTTGTTAGCCAAAAGGTAGCGCATTAGCTCAGCCTTCTGTGCGGAAGCTGGGAACCAACCACAGAACCACACCAGCCATTTCACACATCTTCTTTGAATGCTCAGAACGTTCATCCCAATCAATAATTTGCCCCGGTAATTTCACACCCCCACCAGCTCTCACAAACTGGGGAGGGAACACTACCCGCTTGATTCCCACCTGAATGATGTGTTTCATGCAATCAGGGCAGGGGATCCCGGTTGAACAGTAAAGAGTGGTACCAGTCTCCAACCGCAAGGGGACCGTGGAATTCAAAATGGCATTCATCTCCGCGTGTACCACTGTCATGTACTTGGTAGGCCTATGGTTCAACCAGTCATCCAGATCCTCTACACCTCTTGGGAAACCATTATAGCCGTTTCCCAATTCCACACGATCCGACCCAACTAGCACCGCACCCACCTTCATGCTTGGATCCTTGCTGAGCTTGGCAATCAGTGTGGCTCTCTGCAAGAAATGAGTATCCCACTTCAACTGTCTGGCATTGGTAATAGAGTCAACATCGAAGGCCATCACTCACCCCCTTGAATGTGGGCCACCTTAGGCCGCAGCCGAAGAGTCATCAGGGCAATGCGCGTGTTCATGGTCAGCTGGGCAATCCCGGGCTTGGGGGCCGAGATGACATGATCAACCTTGGCTGTGGCATACCAGGAATCAGAGACATGGCCAGTGGTGTCCTGGGTGTGCCCCTCGATCTCCACACGCATCAACCGGCCACCTAACGCCTCGATCATGTCCCCTTCATTCTGGAACCGGACATCAGAAATCAAGTGGCGAATATCGGGGCCTGGGTGAATAGAGCTGAATTCTGAGCGCTCCGCCAGTATTAGGCGCCTCACCGCTTCCACAAAAATCTCAGGCCAGACCCTGCGGAGTACATCGGTCCCCATGAATTCCAACAGGTATCGACCACACCAAGCCGCTCCTACCCGCGCCTTCCAAGTGTCCCCGAAGACAGAGAAGCTTTCGGGGATCAGGCCTAGGTGCTCGATAGGCTCCCGCTTCTGGTCCTGCGTGCCGTAGATAAAGCGCTGAGGAACCTGCAAGATGTCACACACTAGAGTCTTGAGAGGGTCTGCTAGGCTTAGCTCTCGGAAGCCATACTCCTTGATCAGGATGTCTGCCACGGTTGTCTTGCCGCAGCCAATACCACCGCACAGCCCAATCAGGGCTGGTTGGTTCGGGGGTAACTGTTCCACGTTGTCTCCTTAGTGAAGTTGGAGGTAGCCAGAATTGGTTAGCCTTTCGCGGATGTTGTCCGCGCCTTTGGGCACTCGCACCATGTCCATGCTCCACTCATTGCCGTCAGCCTGAGCCTCTTCCATAATGGCCACGGAAGTCAGCACCACCTGGGCTTCCTTCGCGTCTGGAATCCGCCCCTCTTCCACCAGCTGCAGCACTAGGTAGGCCACTGCCAGAGCAGCCTGCTGGGCATCGCCGGCCTTGGAAGCCTTCAGCACCCCCTGGACATCACTCTGGATCACCTGGGCCAGTGCCGCCGGGTGGGTTGAGTAAAGCATCGCTTTACTTGCAGAGACGTTCAGATATTGAAACATGATAGGCGCCACGTCCCCTCCATCTTTCTCCACGATGTGTGCCAGGGCTTCATGAAGGAGCGTTGGCAACATGGCCAGGTCTCGCCTCATGGTCTCGGGCATCGAAGCCCAGAAATCTTTTTCTGCATCGGGCAGCGCTCCACCCTCATCCAGAACCTTCAGCTTGGCTTTCTTATCCATGGGGCTCCTGCATGTCCATCACCAGGACATTCTTCTTGTGGTCAACCTTAGGCTTCTGGGTTCTTTCGGAGATTCGCCCCAGCCCCTTCTGGGCTTCCTGCAACGGGATCTTGTGGGCCACCCAAATTTCCCTTCTTCGGTGCAGGCCCCACACTACTCCAGCTATTGCATCGGAGCAATCCTTGGATCCGTTAGGCCGATGGTCGATCTTACCTTTTTTCTCGTCCAGCTCAAGGGAGACAATTTCCATATAGCACTTGTCATGGTTCGGGGCCTGGACCCTGCCATCATATAAACTGGCCTTCAGCACTTCGTAGCCCATGGTGGTTCGGTCCATAGATAGGCCACCTGTGGTGTAGCCCTTCTGCGCCAGAATCTGGCGGGAGTCTTTTGACTGGAACTGATCGAAGGTCACCCAAGAAATCTTCATCCCCATTTCAGTCAACAGGTAGATGATAGACCGGATCTTGGAGAAGAGAATTTCCCCGTTTTTCGGTGGAGCGATCTCCAGAATCCCATCAATGATGATGTTGGGCATGGTCTCTTTGTCCCCCTGCCGTTCCATCACCACAAACTTGTTCACATAGCCAATAGCCAACCCACAAGAGTCATGAGAGAAAGATAGGTCGATGTGAACAAACCGCGGGATCTTGTGATTGAAGATATTAGCGGGGAGAATCTCCAGTTGACTAGCAACAAAGTCAACCTTGGTTCTGGAGAAAATAGAGGGATGCCGATTGAAGCACCCCGCCACCGCTTCCACGTTCATCACAAACGGGTGCATGGCCATCGTGGACAGGCCCGCTATATCCCGTAGCGCTTGCAACATATCGGTTTCGAAGTTGCCTATTAGCTCTATCGGAATATCCATCAGCAGATGATCATCTTCAGCGCTGATCACATCGTCTTCTTCGACGATGAAGGCAGAGCGGACATTATCCCCCACGAAGAGCTGGAAGGTATCTCCACAAAAAGCATCGGGCTTGATCGTCCAGAGCTTCTCATCATAGACATAGATACGCTTGTTAGTCTTGGCCTCTTCTTCCTTCTGGTCAGTGAACTGTCCTTTGTACCGACGTGAAGACACCAGGCATAGCATCCCCGGGAGATCGCCTTGGTGCATGAATCGGGAGGCTCGCCGCATGGCGATTGAGTTGTAATTCTCCACCGCTTGGTCATACGGGTTACCGTCTGGGTTTCTTTTGGAATCTTCCACCAGCGCCATGAAATTCATCTCATCCAGGATACCGCCAATCACGTTGGAGCCGATCGCACCCGAAGCCCCACCATGGACTGGCCTGACTGTGATCCTGTTTTTGAAATTCATCTCCGATTCCAAATTGGAATCAAACCCGCGCTCTCCTTTGAACCAAGGAGCTTTTTCAATCATCGCTCGGAACCGTTGGTATTCGATGTCCTGTGCCACCTTCTTAGAAACGGACTGGAACACCATGACAATTTCCGAAGCGGGGTCGAGTCCGAAAACCTGATGGGGGTTCTCATAACACATGAGAAGATATAGTTGGTAGGCGATTATGTAGAGGGCCAGCGTAGTCTTCCCGGTACCGATCGGCCCGGTCAGCACGCATTCCACATACTTCCCGCTATTGATCTCCACCAAGGCTTTCATCACTTGTGGATAGATGATGCCTTCCGCAGCCATGTAGCCGGGGTGGTTGATGAAGTGGGGAACTGACACAGGCTCTTGCGAAAACCTAGGCTTCTTGATCCACTCCAACACCAGCTCAAGCTCAGCCCAAGAGAGTCCTTCATCCTTTCGGAACTCATCCAGGAGCTTCAGCTCTTTTTCACTCGCTGTCTTTTTCGCCACTGTTCATCGCTTTCAGCAGCCTATCACCTAGCGCGTTCATGGCCTTGGCTTTCTGTGCCTTCTCCAGGGGAGACTCATAGTCATCGCTGTGGCCTTGGGTGATGTCTTCGAACTCAACCCGATCCGGGAAACCCAGAGCCTTGCGCTCTTCCCCAAGTCCGAGGGCAGCCAGCTTGATGATGTCTCGGGGTTGGAGCTTCGCGGGGTCGATCAGCTTCAGAGCTGCTCGCGCTTTCTCTTGGGCAATGCGCGCAATCTCCGCTTGGCGGATACGGATGCCGCCTTCTGTCTCCACGGAGTCATGGTGGATCTTCTCCAGGGTGTCCTGGGCAATCTGGGTAGCCTGCTGATCCAGCTGGGCTTTCCAATCTTCTTCCTTAGCCTTCGCCATCAAGTGCTTGTGGCCAATGCCCCACTTCTCCGCGCACTTGGCAAAAGTATAGGGCTCAGAGGCATCTGGGCTCAGGTTCTGAGCCAGATAATCCGTCTTCACCTTGATCCAGTTGATCTTGGGGTTTTTCGTTTTGCCCTGGGTCTTCGGCTTGATCTTCATGTTGTCACCGTGGGGGGTGACTTGAATCTAGGCCTTCCGTGCTATTGCCGCCACTCGCCTGGCTCTTTTCGCCAGCTGACGCAAGCGCTTGCGTTTCTTTCGTCGGGGATGTCTCGCTCGCTGCTTCGGCTTTGTGGATCGGAGCTTGGTAGTTCCATCCGCCCACAGATCCTTCCCTGGCACCAGCTCCTGGGTCAAGGCTTTGGTCTTTCTCGTCTTGGGGATCCACTTACTAACCCCCAGCCATTCAAACAGTCCCATTATTTGTCCTTATTCCTCAGGCCTGGCTTCCCTGGGTTGATATTCAACACGTCATGGAGCGATGCCGTAGATTGAGCCAGGATCAGCCGCGGATCAAACGCGGGCAACACCGTCACTGGCGTGGTGAATTCTTTCCCATTCACCACGATAGTTTTCACTATCTTGTCCGCCCGCTCCAAGAGATCCTTGTAAACCTCTTCCGCTGCCTCAGTCCTGGGTGTGGGCTTCCTGGGCATTATACGGCGACGGGGGCGCTTATTTTTGGGTGGCACTTGTAGGATGTTAGCTGAATTGTTTCGAACGAGAAATTTTCCAGGCACGTTACAGAGGGCTCCAGGGTTACAACGGGGGAAAGAAATGGTGTCCGTGCTAGTTGAGTGTCAACCTGCTCCAGATGATTATTGTAGATGTGGAGATCACCCAGAGAGAAGTAGAGACGCTTGGCCTTGAACCCAAGCACTTGAGCAAACATCTTCAGCAGCAAAGCATAGCTGGCTATGTTGAAAGGCAGCCCCAGGAAGATGTCAATGCTCCGCATGGACACAGCCATATTTAGGTCTCCTTGGTTAGTGGCCAACTGGAAAGCAAAGTGACATGGAGGGAGGGCCATATCTCTCAACATGGCCGCATTCCACGCTGACACCACACACCGCCGGCTGTCCGGATTATTTCTCAGTTCCGCCACCGCATTAGCCAGCTGGTCCACGTAGGCACAGCGGGTGTCTCTGCTGTCCATCGGCCAGCGCCGCCACTGGAAACCATACCCCGGCCCCAGGTCCCCGGTCTCGGAATCCGCCCACTCATCCCAGATGGTGCAGCCCAGATGGTGCAGATCCTTGACATTGGTAGAGCCAGTCAGGAACCACAACAGCTCTCCCACAACACTCTTAAAGTGGACCCGCTTAGTGGTCAGGAGGGGAAAGCCCTGGCCCACATCGTCGCACTCCCAGGACCTGCCAAAAACCTTGAAGGTCCCCACTCCCGTTCTATCGCCGCTCCTAGTACCGTTTTTCCGCACATCCGCCAACAGCTCCAGGTAGTTCTGTTCACCTTGCATCACTCAACATCCAATTCTGGAAACTCAAAAGGTATCTCTACGATCAACCCGGCTTCCTTGATCTGAGCAATCTCAGCGGCAACGCTTTTCCGAAACTCGGCTTGTTCTTTGGTGTCCGTTTTCTTCGGCTTGATTCCGTTGGTTTCTTCCACTGTGATTCGAATTGCGTCCACACTTGTGATAGGCATTATGTCCCCTCAGCTCCCTTCGCTAGAAACTTGGTCCAAAGAGTCTGATCATGGATAGTCTGCTGCCCCCCTTCCATGGAGAACACCAGCCTAGGCTTCCCTTTGATTTCGTTGTCCCACAGCCTAACATCATCAAAGATCCCTTCATCCACTCCACGCTTGAAGTCTCTCGACACACTAGCATGGGTTTTCCTGATAAGGGTCTCTGGTACCTTCCGCCCTTTTTTCTTGGCCCGGATGGTTGCTAGCTTCACCGCTAGGTCTGTCGGCAGAGTCATATAGTCCGCGGAAACTTGATAACCGGCCGCACGGAACTGATTCACCTTCTTGCTCAGACTTGCAAAACCTCCGTCCCCTGTTCCATCCAAAACAGTGTCCATTTGATTCAATCGGCCAGCCGCCATAGTTTCTTTAGCGAGGAAGCTGGACTCCTCATGGAGGAAAGCCGCAGCCCTAGTGTCCCCGTTGGCAATCATTACCCTGAACTCAGGCAGCCGATCCTTGATATCGTCGGAGTCAATCAAAACATGACTCTTCGGGAGCTTCACCAACCCGGCATCCAGCGTGGTCGATTTCCCAGAAGCGGGCCCACCCCCCATCATGTGGAAAACCGGCTTGGCCTGCTGGGCTTCTACTCCCGCGGTCAAGTCATCAACAATCTGGGTGTGCAGCTTGGCCCGCGAAGGAATCCAAACTCCATCCACCTTGAATAGTTCTTGTGTGTCCTTGGCAGCCTTCAGCGGAACTGGTCCAGCCGGGAACTGTCCAGGGACACCAGCCCCCAGCTCATCCAGCAGCCCCAACCGTGTGGACACATTAGCTGAAACAGAGAAATCAGTGGCCAGAGTTGCGCGGGGGATGAAGAGGGCCGCCGGGCCTAACACCTGGCTCCCAGGCACAGCCCCCACCGGTAGAATCACACAGCGACAAAATGGGTGGCTGGGGGGTAGGTCAATCCCCTTGTCCATGATCTGTAGCTTGGTCATAGCTGCCAGGGACACCAGGCCCGCAGCATTCTGCGAAGGAAAGGGGGCCGCCCCCGCCAGCTCCTTGGGATCCGCCACCATCAGGAGGGCAGTCAGCCGCTGCCGCTGACTCTTCAACGTGAAGACTTGCCCGTGAAGCGCTCGACACACCGGGCACGTTCTGGAATCCAGAACCGCAGACCGTTGGAAGCTAGTGACCCCCTGCTTCTGCATCTGGACGATGGCACCCAAGGAAGCCAGCCGGCTTGTAGTCAGGTTGGCGCCCATTCCAAAACCAACCTGTTTCCCGCTCAACACCGCCCGGTTTAGCGCCGCCCCTAGGCCTGGAATCACCGCTTTTTGGGTGGTGATCTCCCCGTCAGTGAAATCATCCAAGATCACGTCCTCAGACGCTTCCACATCGCTCACAACAGCCGCTAGCGCTTTTCGCAGGGGATCGGCCCCCGCGATGGTCAGGCTCTGCACAAACGCTGTGGAAGCCGCTGGGACTTCGAAGGGCAGGGAGTCGTCCCCGCCCCCAACCGATGTGGCGCTCAGGTCCCCTTCTGTGAAGAAGCTCTGGCCCAGCAGAAAGGCCGCTACAGCGAACTGATCCACCAACCCCGCCCGGGTCGCCATGATTTGGCTAAAAGACACCTCCTGAGCCCGCCTGTGAGCCTCAGGGAAGTCCCCGGCTTCTAGGGCTGCACGGATGCCCCTTGTGATGGAATCGCCCTGAGCGTGATCCCAGGCCTTGGAGAGAGCACTCTCCAGACTGAACTCAATATCCAGAAATGCCTGGTTTTCTACCGCCATGTGGGGCCCCTATTGGTTGGCCGCCAGAACCTCAGCAGCACAGCCGGCAATCTCCGCCATCCCCCGCGGATCGTGCTGGACCACATCGAAGGTCTTCGCCGCCAGGAGCGCTTCATAGGTCCCCCGGTCTCCATCCGCCAGGGCCGCCACTCGCTCACGGTGCCCCAGCCAGGCCTTGGCTGTCCCGGCATCCGAAAACCCCTTCTTCATCAGCTCGGACCCTCGGCTAGCCAGCTCCTCCAGCTCTTCGATGCCCATCAACAGCTCCAGCTTGTTCAATGCCTTGGGGCCGCCCGGTGTCGGGGCTTTGCCCGGGGCAGCTTTGGGGATCCCACCCTCACCACCAAACCGCATTTCCATTTCGCGACCCTTCATTTCCGCTTCCGCTTCCATGTTAGCCACTTCCACATCCGCCTCCTGCTGCATCTTCTCTTCAGACTTGGCAATAAAATTGGTGTTGGTGATCGTGTTGATAGCCTCCACAAAATCACCGGGCTCGATCATCTCCTTGACCTGGACAGCCGCTTCCAACTGCTGGGCTGTATCCCGGACTGCCAGTGGCAGACTGTGGAACTCGAAATCTTTTCCATTGAGAAGCTCGGGCATCAACATCAAGTTGATCACCTCATCAAACTCCTTGCGCTCAGGCTCGAACACCTGCGCTTCCGCAACCGTGTAGGAAGCGAAGGCAGTAGCGAAAGAGAAATCCTCAGACATCCCCATGAAGATGCTAGGCAACCGGAAGGAGCGCTGGACACGCTTATCACAGTTCGTGATGTAGATTTCAAACATGGAATCATTCTGCTGCTCGGCGCCGAATTTCTCCACCGTCACCTTGACGTTTTTGGCGCTGTCCATATCGCCAACCGCATAGGCCTCGATGATACAGGCCTGGTGCTTGGTGGAACCAGAAGCCATGAAGGCATCCCGTAGCTGCTGCTCCACATCCGTGGCCAGGGCGCCGCCCTGCACCAGGATCATGAGTGGAGGAATACCGCCAGAGTCGAAAAGCTCTAGGTTGAATTCCTCAGCCTTCCGTGAGCCAACCACACTGGGGACATTGGAGAGCCACCTCGGGATTCCGTAGGGCGTCCCGATGTCTTCCTTGTTCCGGAAGAACAGGATTTCCGTGCCCCGCTTCTCCGCCGCAAAAGTCTCCCCGTCTTTGGCAAAATCCCCTGTTTCCCTGTCAAGGTCCCGCTGCTCTCCAAACTCCTTGAAGTAAACAATCTTCCGCCCAATAATCTGAACGAACCGCCGCGCCCGCAGCTCAATCTCCACTTCAATCTCAGAACCGTTTCGCATAACAGTTCTCTTCACCTGGTGGGGTTCATCCAGGCGAACTAACCGCAACTTCTTGGGATCCAGCCGGCGACAAAACATCACCTCCCCAGGATCATTCCGGAGGACTTCCATGAAGGAATAACCAACCTTCTCCTGGTCCCGCCGCAGCCGTCTCCGAACTGTCAGAAAGGACATCCCTGGCCAGCACTCATTGAAGAAATTCTCCAGGGGGACCTTGGCGCGGTCTACTTCCTTCTGGCGCTCAGCCTCAGCTGTGGCCTTGGCGTTGAAGTTAATCTGGCCATCCTCACGCAGTGAATTCCCTTCCCGATCAAACTGGGCCTTGCCTTCTTTGTCCTTGGCCTCCATCTCTTCGGGCTTGGGCTTGGTCTTCGGCTGCAACCGGCCGATCACCTTCACTCCAAGCTCATCCCCTTCCGGATCCCGCTCTTCTTCCTCGGGCTCTTCCTGGTCCTCCATCTCTTCGGGCTCGATGGGCGTCAGCTCCCACCCTGTGCCGTCGATGTTAGTCTCCATCGCGTCAATCAGAGAGGGGAGAATGTTATTCTTGGAGACAATGATCTCAAGGTCTGTGGGTGTGATCGGCGGGTTGATGATACCGGTGCCGTCAGACAGGGAACCAAAGAGTCCCAAATCATCTTCCACTTCCGCAGCATGGGATTGGACTGATGTGCCTTTGCCTTTAGGCTTTTTGGCCTTGGGGTCTTCAGCAGCCTTGGCCCTGGCCACTTTGCTCTGCTCATCTTGGCCTTCCCAGAGCTTCCGCGCCCGGCTCCAGGGATCTTCCGGGGTCTCGTTTGCGCGATGGCCCGCCCCAGGCTTGTCAATGAAGAGCACGCGGGGGCTCCCCGGGGCAGCCTTCTTCGTTCTCTTTTTCAGCTTGATTTTTGCACCCATCGGCGCATGGTAGCCTCTCAGGCCGCCAGCTTCACCTCTTCCAGGCTGGCCATTGTCTCCCCCAGCTCGGCGTCCACCGGGAAAGGCAGCTTGTGGTCCCAATCAAACCACTTCCGCAGCTTACTGTGGCTGGTGTCCTTGATCGTGAAGCTCAGGCTATTCCCGATCCTCTGGGCGTGTGCCAGCAATTTTTCAGCGTCAGCCGCCCGGACATAGCCATTGGCAGAATCGTGGGTAGCGCCCACCACCCAGAATTCCTCGGTGAGACCAGCCGCCCGTGTCCAGGCCAGAATTTCAGAAATCATCAGGTTGTTGAGATCCGATAGAGTCCCCTGGACTGGTGAATTGATAGCCTGGCGCTCGCTTCGACTCCGGGCAGCGTAGTCACTGGACTTGATCAGGGGCAGATTTCGCTTCCGACCCAGCGGGCTCCGCACATAGCCATGCTGCCGCGCAAAAGCCACAGAGTCCGCGTGCCAATCCAACAGTTTGTTGTACTTCTCAAAAAAGTCATCCCGGATCTGGATAGCCTCCCCCATATCGAAAATGGTGCCGTAGCTCTTCCGCGCATACTCCACGAAACCAGGCGCCTGCATCCCATAAAGGAATCCGAAGTTGATCGGCTTGGCTTTGGATCTGAACTCCTTGTACTTGGCTTTCTCCTCTGGAAGTGTGGACTGCGCAAGCGCTTGCATTTGGGCCAGGGTGATCCCCGCCACCAGGGCGCCCGTGCTGGTGTGAAGGTCAGACCCCTGGGCGTAGACTTTGATCATGTTCTGATCATCAGCCACATCCGCCGCCACCCGCAGCTCACCCTGGGAAAAATCCAGTTGCCAACACAGGAACCCCTTCGGCGCCGGGAAACATTCTCGCAGCCTGGGCGCCCACTTCGTGTGCTTAGGTAGCGTTTGCCTGGCTGGGTTTTTCGCAGACAGCCGGCCAGTGACTGTGCCGCCCTCGACTGTCTCATGGTCAAAGATGCCGCCGGCATGGAGAATATACGTGGCATGGAACTTCCCATCCGGTCGCAAGTGTGCCAGGAAACCTTTCAAGGGCTTCCCCGTCTTGGTCCTGGTCACAACGTAGGTGGATAGGGTTTTCTTTGCGCTATTCAGCTTCTCCATGAGCTTGATGAAAGGCCCCGCTTTGGGGTGGTCCCGGAACATGGACAGGTGATCATCAATCGAAGTGGAAGGCTCCCCGGTCTTTTCAGTCGCCACTTTGGGCTTCAGGTTCAAGCCCATTGGCGTGAAAAGGAAATCCCGCAACAGCGCTGGCCTTGTTAGGCTGAGGTTATCTGAGTGCTTGGCTTTGACCACCATTGGAATCATCTGCATCATTTCAATGGTGAGCGCTTTGATCTCTTTCAGCAGGTCTTTCTCCAGCTGAAGATACTTGGGCAGGTCTACCTCTTCCCCGCGGATTTCAATTTCATTGAAAGCAATCAGCGCCGGGTGAATGATCCGCCGATATAGATTCAACAGCTGAGGGTCTTGCATCAGCTGAGTCTGGACTGCCCTTGCTACGTGGAAAGAGGCATCGGCATCCCCGCCCCCGTACTCCAACAGCTTCGGCTTCTCCACCAGTTCCATGTGGGATTTGTCCACCTCAGCGTTGAAGGCATCGTCATAGCCCCCCATGTTAGTGTAGTCCTTGGCGTGCTGGTTCAGAGAGTTGGCCCGGTTCTCATCCAGGATCGACCCTCCGTTAGTTGTATCGAAAGAGAAGTTGGTGCAACGTATCCCCCACTTATGGTAGACCCACTGCATGTCGTATTTGAGATTTGATCCCCAGGTCTTGATCTTGGGGCTCGTCAGCAGCCACCCAATGTGGTGCTTCAGGTCTGGGCTCATCACTGTGTTGTAGTGGTAAACCACCGAAGCCTGGCCTCGCTTCTTGCACCACTGGCTGGAGACTATCTGCTTGTCCTGGAAGAAGGGCCACAGGCCCATGGTCTCCAGATCCCAGGCTACCGGTTGGGGTTTCTTCGAAACGTCATAGGCTATGGATAAATCCAAGCAGAACTCATGAAGGTCTTCCACCCACTTGTATTCCCCCGTCTCGGGCATGTCCACGCCATACTTCTCAACCCGACACGCTAGCTTGGCTGCCCACCTTATCAAAGACGCTTTCGAAACGTCTATCTGAGTGATGTTAGGTGAGAAGGTGGGGATGAAACAAATGCGCTCATTCATCCAGAGGGTTTTTCCCTGGACAGAAGTGACACTGGCATTTTTGGGGGTGTAACCGGCTTGCGAGAGTTTCTCCACCAGCTGGCCACCCATGGCCACCACTGTGGAGGAGTCTGCTATGTCGGACATGATTTTGGTCATGTCATAAGCTAGCGGGATGATCTCATAGTCCAGCCCATGAGCGTCAACCACGTACCCAGCCACATCAGCCACCTGCTTGGGGGTGGCGCCCGTCCAGAAATAAATCACTGGCCCATGTTGACCCAATCAACTTCATTCCAGATCACGCCGGAAGCCGCCAGGATGGATCCAACTGTCTTCCGCGCCAGAATCATATCCGGTACTTGGGCATGGAGTGAAGCATAATCGTTGTTTGCCGACAACTTCACTTGGTTCTTGAAGATGTCAATGAACTTGGGGTATTGAGCCCCAAATATCTTGATGGACAGCCCCACCAGGGTCTGGTCACCCCCATGAACAGCCAACGCCTTTACCCTCACCGCAACCTTCAATCCGGCTGAACTAGATAGAGCCACCACTTTATAGGGGCCGTTTTCCGCACCGATGAAATCCCCCAACCCAGCATCTTGCTGGAGTTTGATCGGAATAGCCAACTTGGGGGCAACCCCAAAAGGATCCGATGGGTCAAACGGTAGATCCTTCTTGGTGATTGGGAGCCCGGCGGCGGAGACAGTGGCTGGCCCCATAACCGCATTATCCAGCCAGGCTAGCGGGTCAGTGTCTGTAGGATTCTTGTTCAAGGGTATCCCCTCCGGTTTCCAATCAAAATCTTTCGCTTGCACGTCCACATCATCCAAGAACTGCTGGACAATAGCGGTGACTTGGCCAGGCGGCGCAACGCCTAACAATAGACCCTCTTCGATGCCCTCCCCCGGCATTAGCCAAATATCTGTGGCGCCCTCGGCGTCTGCATCCTTGTATGTCTTAACAATCCCCATGATGCCCTCTATGCCACGTAGCCTTTACCCTGCGCCTTGATCACGTAGTAGGGCACCGCAGACTTGCAGCCGAAGACCAGCGCCAGAAATTCAACCTGGGCCGCAGTCTCCACCGCTTTGGGGCAGTAGGCTGAACGTAGGAACCCGATGGGGTCTAAGTTTTCCCCCACGCCCATCATTACACAAACCGCCGCCAATACCAGGCCCGTGCGCCCGTGCCCGCCTATGCAACCCACATGAATGCTTTTCCCAGCTTCCAGCTTCTGGCCGATCCAGTCCACCAGCTTCACAAAGTTAATGACATCTGCGGGGACTCCCCCATTGGGAATGTGAAACGTGAAGGCTTCTCCCTCATTCCAGGGGAATGCTTTCGGGTTCATGTTGGCGCCTAGTATTTCCAGGCCCACATAATAGTCTGCGTCCTTGTAGAAGGGCGTGGCACAGTTGCCACCGTAGAGAGTTCCCGGGCCCACGGTTATGGGCTTGTGGGAGTGGTAACAGGGGACTGTGTAGGGTTTCTTCGCCATCGGGTTAGGTCACCTTTCCTTTTATATTGAATTTGATTTTCTTGCCTTTGGGCTTCTTCGATGCCGGGGGGACGACTACCAGCGGTGGATTGGCGCCAATAAAATCATCCATCGCATCCTCCACCTCATCGTTTCCATCCATGGAGAGCTTCTTCAGCATGTCCCCGAATGATTCGATGGTTTCGCCCACACTCTCCCCGGCTTTCGCCAGAGCCTCAAAATTCTCTTGGGCTGTGAAAGGCTTGCCCGCCATCAGCGCCCCAAACCCCTCTACCAGCTTAGCTTCAGACATATTAACTACAGACTTGAAAGCATCCACCTGGTAGTGGTGCTGCTGGTGTGTGTGGCTTCCCGGATTTGTCATGGGCTCAACATTGTGGCTATGGCCCCCCAGATTGACGTTCTTCGAAGGACTGCCGGCCTCTGCCGCGTGCGCTGACGGGAAGAGGGAAAAACCCAGCGCCACGTCATTTGCCAAATGCTGTGACTGCTTCAGCCACTTCCCCCCGTGCCCCTTCAGAAAGCCGGGGATCTTGCCCGCTGCTTGTCTGTCCAGAATCGCCAAGAATTCATTGGTGTAGTGATCGTAGACCATCCCCTTGTTGAAGATCGGCCCCCCGTTATGCGCCAGAGTGAAAGCGGTGTCCATCATTGTTTCGGCTGAGAAATCCCCGTGCAGGTAGCCCACCAGGGTGTCAGTCACATTTCCCCACTTGGGTCCGCCAAAACTTGGATTATGGCCCCAGCTCCCATCATAGAAGACAGCCGCAACCGCTTTGGTATAACGCCCTAACAAGGTGCTAGGAGCGTTGTTCTTCAACTGCTGCAGGAATCCCGATTCTCCCTTTCCCCCTTTGGAAGCTAGGAAGTTGATGGATATCGAGCACTGCTCTCCGGCCAGCTTCACCGCTGAATGCGCCTTCCAGTGCCGGGCTTCCCGTGTGGTGATACACATCAGATAGTATGCCATCCGCGCCGCCGCCAGGGTCTGGCTGCTGTAGTAGCGCTCCACCAGGGGAAGATACTTCCCCAGGTCTTCGTTGGGTCCGTGGCACTGGCCTACCAGAGCCACCATGTGATTCAGGTAGTAGAACCGCAGGGCACAAATATCCGGGGAGTGAGTCCCATGGATGTGCTTCTCTTTTCCCGCCTCAAGGCGAGACATTGCCAACGGCAACGGAGTCCCACTCAAATCCTGGGGGACTGAGAGGGATCGGGCTCTATGATAGGCCAGCGTATTTTTTGGATCAGACAGAGCCAAGAGGCTTCCCCTACTTCCAGAACTGCAGTGCTCGGATCGCAGCTCTTCGGTTCAGAGCTTTCCTCATCGGCGGCCCGATGTAGAAACTTGAGACGTATTCTTCCTGCTTGCTGTTCTCCATGGCATTGGTCTTGTAGGTGGCGCGGGTCAGCGGTATCGGGTCAGACTCCCCGGCCGCCTTGAGACACAGGGCCAGCATCAGGCCTGTGCGGCCCGTGCCGCCAGCACAACCGGTGTAGGCCTCACCGTTGTCCACAGCCGCGTTCAGGAGTCCCTTCAGAGCCCTCTCCGTGTCTTTGTCAACCCGGGGTACCCCGAAGTCCGTGATGGGGAGTAAGTCCGTGCAGGGCAGCTCAGGGTCCTCTGCCCTCAGGTTCAGGGAGTACATGGATTTCGGTGCCAGCTTCGCCGGCCCACCGTAGATTTTGACCGATCGGGTCAGGGGCCAAATTCCAAACTGCATCGACACGAACCCGTGCCCTACTTCCAAACGCTTTCCAGATATCATGCTAATTCCTTCCGAATTTCTTCCAGGACGTATTGAGCATTCTCCCGCTCAGCCTGGGGCGTGGTCCCTATCAACAGGTCTCTAATTGAGTCCCGTGCAGAGATCAAAAGGTGACGCGGAATATCCCCGCCCCTTGGTGTTGGATCAACTTTTCCGATCTGCTCGATGAGGATGATTCCATGAACGGTGCCCTCCCCTTTGCGGATCAAAAAATCTTCGTATTTGTGGGTCCACCAGTCATAGCCTGAAACAGGCCTAGCCAATCGGGCAATCTTCACCACCTCTGCGAAGCTTATGTCAAGCTTCCGCGCCTGGCGCTTTGCCGTATCAGTCAACATTTTCTCAGGGTTCATTTTTCAATCTCCTGATCTTGATCTTTCGGGGAGCGTCAATGGTCAGCTTTGCCACTCCATCCCCCTGGTAAAATCCTACCGTGATCAAAACGTCTGGCATCACTTCGGTGTAGCGCTCCTCTACGATGTGAAACGCTTCCTCTCCAGAAACTAACACGTAATCTCCATTCTCTTGGATGGCCTGCACAGAGAACTCTCGTTCTCCAATCTGGATCCTGTCTCCGATGTGAATACTCAGTGCGAGGGCCATCAGTCCCCCCTCAACACGTCTTCAGGAGACATCTTCGGGGGCACCAACTTGATATCAAAACCCTCTGCAAGGCAATCTAGTGGGTAGCCAAGAGCCTTGATCAATGCGGGGGCTAGGGTCACAAACCCGTCAGCCATCTGTGCATCCTTCAAGGTCTCCACCGTTTCCACTATCTTGTATCCCTTGGCCTGAAGCGAATGCCGCACCATCGCTGTGAAAGGCTCATCCTGCTCGATGTAGAGACCTTCAACAGGATTCTTCAGCAGCCACCCAATGATCTTGGTTTTGCGCCGGGCTACTTCTCCGGTGCTATCCCCAGAAAACAAACCAGACAGCATTTCATCCTCCGCCGGGGGCGCCGGGGCTGAGATATTCAGGATCACATTTTCCAAGGGACCATCACTCTCGGCTATGGTCTTCAGGTTGGACAGAGTTAGGCCACTCTTCCCACCCTTCGGGTCCAGCATCCAGTTTCCAGCATTGATGCGCGCCGGGCCGCCCGTCCACAGAGTAACCTCAGGGATGGCGCCGCGGAGCTTATAGGCCATAGCCATCATCACCTGCACCCGGACATCATCCGTAGAACCCTGGACAATCTGGGGGATACTAGCCGGGCCCACCAACGGATCAGCCTGGCCAACTTCCCCAGTTGAAGCATCCATGTAGACCAGGAGCCCCTGCGCTAGCTTGCCGGGGCCGTTGAGCAATCCTTCACAGGCAGTGATGCAAGGCTTATCCATGCCCCGTGCCACCACCGCAGCGTGGGATGTTATGCCACCCACCTCGGTGATGATTCCCTCAGCCTTCGCCATGTATTTGATGTGGTTGGGGTTGGTCTCATGCGCCACCCAAATGAAGGGGGTGCCTTGCGCAATGTATTCATCGGCAGTGACCGATAGGGTGGTGGGGAGCCCAATCGCAACCCCCGGACTAGCCGGCTTTCCCTTCCAGGCGTAGGGGGGTGTGATTGCAAAAGAGGGAGTGTGCAGAGCGCTCAGGTGCTCCGGCTTCAAGAGGGCCACCGCTTCTTCATCGGTGATGTCCAGGTCCAGGCTCAAGTCATGGGCAATGCGAAACGCTGCTATACCAGTCCGCTTCCCCGGGCGCATCTGCAAAACCCACAGCTTGCCGTTGGCAATCGTGAATTCAATGTCCACCATGTCTCCGGTGAAAGCCTCCAAGTTCTCCGCCATGTCCGCCACTTCCATAGCCCACTCAGGGTGCTTGGTGTGCATTTCTGCGAAGCCCATCGGGGTCCTGGTGCCAGACACCACTTCTTCGCCCTGGGCGTTCTCCAGGAACTCACCCACCACCGCAGCTTCACCGGTTGAGGGATCCCGGGAGAAGGCTACTCCAGAGCCAGAGTTAGGCTGGTTCCCGTAAACCATCAACTGGATGATCACCGCTGTGCCCTGGTCATGGGATATACCATTGAGGTTCCGATATTCGATCGCGCGGGGATTGTCCCAGGATTGGAAGACAGCCTCAATGCAGAGATCCAACTGCTCTTCCAGAGTTTCCGGGATCTTCATGTCCTTTTCGATGTGGTGGCAGAACTTCGAAACCAGGCTGGCTTGCTCTAGCGCCGGTAGCTGCCAATCGAACTCCACATCAGCTACTTCCCGCTGATACGTTAGTTCATCCTGGAACCACTTGGGATCCAGGCCCATCACCACTTCACCATACATCTGCAGGAAGCGCCTCTGGCAATCCAACTTAAATGCTAGGTGCGGTTTCTTCACCACAGTCAGGAAGGAACCCACATTCAGGATCGTGTCCATCATCCCGGGCATGGAGACCTTGGCACCGCTTCGAACCGATAGATAGAACCCCGCGCCGGGGTGAGGCTTTTGGAGAAGCTTCAGGCCTTGCTTCACCGTAACCATCACCCGCTTCATGGTCTTCTCCGGATCTTTCCGGTATTCCAGACAGTGCTTGGTGTGGATCACAAAACCAGGGGGAACCGGGAGACCCTCTCGCGCCATGTCGATCAGGCCCGCGCCTTTGCCGCCATGAGTGTCGGGGTTGCCCTTCCGCTTCGAAGCCAGCCCGAAGGTGGTGATCTTCGCCGGATCCGCTTTTCCAAATTTCATCTTAATCTTTGCCATTTCGCCTCCATGCGTCACTGGCTATGTAGGAAGAACTTGGGGCCCTCTCCGTTGCGCCCGCCCCGGTCAGGGCCCCAAATCCCGCATCCGACTCACTCGGCCGGCTTATGTGTTAGTCCTCTTCGTTCTCATCGTCTTCCGGGGTGTCCACCCCGTCGCCATCGTGGAGCGTGAACTCGATTTCCACACTCGGGAAGACATCAATGAAGGCAGTGTTGATCAGCGTCAGAACGTCGTTGAGGTTCAAGGTCTCTTCCTCTTCCAGCGCCGTGAAAAGCTCCTTCAGAGCTTCTTCGGGATCCACGCCCTCATCATCCTCTTCGGAGTGAGTAGTCGGGGCGGCCACCTTGGTGTCACCACCACCGAGGAATTCCGTGGCCATCGCATCCAGCGCCACGTTGTCATGCTCGGTGCCGGCCATTTCCTTGGCCTTCTCCAGGGCCAGGTCCACGTTGGAGAACTGATCCTCATGCAGGGAAAACGTCTTCTTCTTGACGGCCGTGCTGGTGGGGTCCGGGGTGGTCGCGGTGCCGTTGGCCTTGGCCTTGTACTTGGCATCCTTGACGATCCCAACCAGGCCCGCCTGCGTGGAAGTCTTTGCAGTCGCGAACCATTCCTTGTAGTTCTCTGGAGTCAGGCAGCTGGCAACCACAGCAAGCTTGGCCCAACCGATCGGCTTGGCTTCCTTCCAGGTGGCGCCGCAGCCAACCAGAGCTTCATAGATTTGGGCCAGGGTCTCAGCCTTCCGCTGCTGAATCGCGAAGGTCCCCACGGTGAAGTCACCGAAGGTCTCATACTCGCCCATCCAGCCCGCATCACGGATCCTGGACATCACTCCGCCGATCTGAAAAAAGTTGAACTCAGCGGCATCCTGCAGGCCCAGGATCGTTTCCACAGCCACGGACTCTTCCGTAATCTTGGCCATGTCGGCAACGGTCTGGTGGATCAGGTCATTGGGGTCGAAGCCGGTCACTTCGGGAGACGTTAGGTCCCCCTCCGCCGGAAACAGACTCTTGAGCGCCTTGCGGATCTCGGCAACCTTCTTGAGAACCAGGGGCGTAGCTACGTCCTCTTCGATGGTGCCTTTGCTGACACCTTCCTGGATGAACTTCTGCAGGTCGCCCTTCTTCATCTTGGCGAAGTCGGGAACTGCAAGCGCTTGCGTTTCGCTCATGAATGTATTGAAAGAGTCCAGCCCGTCATTCGCGGGCGTAGTGTCGGGGTTCTCTGTGGCGTTCAATTCGTCTCTCCTTGGGCGAGGACTCTACGATACCTGTCAGTCAGGTCCCGTCAACCCACGCAATTTTCACTTTGGCTACTACTTCGGCCTGTTGCTTCGTCAACTTTAATGCTGCCCCGTGTTTCCAGGCCAGACCAATCTTGGCCAGGCAGAAAGCATCGGTGATGTCATTGGATGGATTCTCGAATCCCCAGCGCTTGAATGCGTGGAGTTTCACATCCTCTTTCTTTCTGGGAGTACCCGCCACCACAAACTTGGTGACCTGACTGGGGGCCACTATTACATAGGGGACCTTCTTGGTCCTAATGGCAATCTGTAGGCATGTGCCGATGGTAACTAGCGTCCCCAAGGTGTGCTTATTGCCGAAGGCATAGCCTTCCATGGCCACCAGGTCCGGTTTCCAAGAGTCAAGCCACCAGCTCAACCTTCGCGCCTTGCTGATGCCTTCTGTCAGGTCGTCTGCGTGCTCTTTGCGCAATTCCCCGGTGAAGACCGTTTTGCAGCTTGACCAGCCCGTGTGTGCTTCTTCATCCAGAACCACGATCCCGGCACAAGTCTTGCTTGAGTCGATGCCCATCACAACCATAGGAGTACCACCCACCCCACCCCAAAGGTCAACCAGATAATGGCAATGACACTCAGCACAACTGCCCAATCATCTCCAGTCATTTGAAACAGGGCCCCATCACTTCGCAGGCCTGGGCTCGTTTCTCCATCGGGCTTCCGCAGATCCCATCGGGTAGCGCTTTCGGGTTCCCGTCTTCATCCCCGCCCTCTGCAGCGTAATCCGTAGCCGGTTGGGCTTTCGCGTGCAGGTGCTTCACTCCTTCCGGATTAGGCTTGACCAGGTATTCCCTGAACGGTGAGTATTTCATGTCAGGCAAACCCCAACTAGCAGAGGGCTCGTTAGTCTGCCGACCATAGCCACCTTTGGAAACGTAGAGAATTCCTGCTAGGCCCAGATCCACCTGATTCTTGCTGAATTCATCATTGGCCGCTAGGTCCAGATAGAGTTGGGTACGCTCCAGGTGATCTCCAAGAGGACCCTTCAACCCTTGGAAAACATTTTTGTCCATGCTCTTCAGCTCATAGATTCTGGGAAACGAAAAACTCGGGAGCTTCAGCAGCATATCCACTCCACCGCTGATGTGGCTCACCTCATGTATTAGGCGAACCTCTTTGTAATGAAACTTGGTGAAACCACAACCGCAAGCTTTTGGCTTCAAACAAAAGCAGTGGAGCGTGGCACAAGAACCACAGCGCCAGTTGCCCATTAGAAAGCCCAAATTTGCAAACCACATCTGAACCGAGCGCTCCAGGTCACGCCCAATGCGAAAAACCACCCTTTGGCATGTTCCCAAACTCTCTGGGTAGGGTTTCACGTTTCCATCCCGCATGATGGCAACTCGCCGCGCACAGAAATCTGATTTGGTCACGTCCGAAGCGTGGATGGTGTCTATGGATCTTCCGGGCGTCTTCCCACAGAGAAGCTTGTGCAAGTGGTAGCTGGCCAGCTCTTCTTTCGGCGGAGGCTGTTGCGGGGCCTTAAACGTCATACAACCCCAAGGCCTCAGCAGTCCGCTGGAACTCATAGCGAGCATCCTTCGACTCCATAGGCGCCCAGGTCCGACCTTCGAAAGGGGGCACTTTCGGCCGAGGCACTACCACCGGGTGGTGAGGCATCAACTCTGGCCATTCGAAGTGCATCACAGCATTATCCGCTTCCTTGACCAAATCGGGTTCATCTTGGGGCAGGCCAAACCTACGCATGATCACCCGCAACAATCCATCTTCCAGGGCACGATAATCAGGCAGGATCCGTTTCAACGGAGTTGGCATATCCCCTAGGTAGGCTTCCGCCGCATCGTGCATCAGGGCCCAGGCCTGGCTGACCCTATCGTTAGGCGCATGGTGCTGAACGTATTCGTAGACATGAACACTGTGCTGGGCCACGGAGCAAAAATTATTTGACTGGGCCCCCCATCGACAAACCAAGGAAAGACCCTGGCTGATGTCTGTCAGGTTGATCCGATCTCCCCGCGGATTGAGCACATCCAAGACCATCCCAGAGTGGGTGAGTATCGCTCCGTCTGGAGTATCCACCCCTTTAGCATCAGTCATCATCGGCATCGAAAACTCCTAACTCTTTGGCGAGCCATTCAGGGATAGCCACCCATGATCCAGCCGGGCGCGGTTTGCCATCCCCGGTTGTAAACTGAAACGTGAGCGCCGGGGCTTTCCCTTTGCTCTGCGATTCAGTGTTAATCTTCTTCAGATGCTCGTAAGACAAAACAAAGCGCTGAGTGACCGTGCTCTTATTTTCAACCAGCACTCGGCTCCCCTCCATATCTCCTTTAGACCACTCCATGGCCCCGCTCGCCGCTGTTAGTTTCAACCCTGTGCGCTTGGCAGTCTTCTTCTCCGCCTTCCGCCCAGTGTCCCCGATCACTTCTTGGCCGCCTTCTTCTTGCCCAGCTTCAAAACTTTGGAGTGTTTGCTCTTGTGGGTGTCTGCGGTGTTTGCCTTCAGCTTGATCTTCTGTTTGCTGAACTGAACTTTCGGGATCAATGACTCTACCACCGCCGCTTTGAACCTGTCGATAGCCTGGGGATCACTGCGAAGAACCTCCCAGCATTCCGTTAGGGTGGGGTAGACATCTCCCGCAAACACCCAGCCTTTCCCTTTGGCCCCGGGCACCAGTATCCCCAGCTCCTGGGCGTAGCGCTTGACCGAAGCGAAGTCTTGGGTTCTACCCGTCAAGATTCCCCCGTGCTCTATCAAAGCCATTTTGTATTTGGCTTCTACGCTGGTGTGCGCGAACTTGGCTTTTTTGATCAGCGCTGTGGTGTCCATGAAAGCCGGCATGGCCGGATGAATGGCAGAGTCTTTCGTCTGCTTGGCAGAAAACCGAATCACCGTCGATGCGATGTACCAGGGGCTTTTTCCGCCAGGAAGGATCTCTGTGGAGAAGTGGCCGATGGTTTCCCTGGTTTGATTGATCCAAACCACCGTGGGTGTGGTTCCCTTCTTCTGTGCTGCCTGCAGAGCTTTGTTAGTCCATCGCACTAGCTTCCCGATAGCAATAGCCGCGCCTCCTACATTAGCCACCTCTGCGCTCCTCTCCGCTTCAGCTGCAGCCATCAGCATGGCGATGGAATCGAATACCAGAAGCCCCAGGTCTTCCGCCATGAGAAGCTTGGCGCTCATGTCCACGGACTGCTCTGCAGTGTCGGGCTGAAGTAGATAGACCCGCTCAGTATCAATCCCGAATTTTTCCATCCAGGCTGCATCCATCTCATCTTCGATGTCCATATAAACCACGAACTGATCCGGGTGCCGTTTCTGAAACTCCCTGATCAGGCACATAGCGTGGTTAGTCTTCCCCGAAGAGTGGGGCCCATAGAGCATGGTGATCTTTCCGTAAGGGATCCCCCCGCCTAACGCCACGTCCAGGGCGAAGATGCCAAAAGGCAGCCGCGCGCCCATGTACCGGGTTTTCTTCAGAACCCCTGGGCCATACTCCTTCTCAAAAAATTGCATGACCCCTTTAGTGGTGTTTTGCTCAGCCATCCCCTTCCTCTAGTCCCTTGTAAAGCTCTTCCGCAGCATTGCTGAGCTTCTCTTCGGCCCACCCCTTCAACGCAGCAAAGGCACTCCCTAGCGGATCATCCCCGGTTAGCTCAACAGGAATCTCCGCATAGACATCAACCCGGATAGAGGAATACTCTTGGGGACCACTCATGGTGACCCCCAACTTGATTCCAACCGTAGCTTCCCCAGTGCCTTCCGCTTCTTCGGTGCTAAGCAACCCCACCATGGCTTTCCCGCTCACCTTTCCTTCACCCTCCACCTTGGCTTCAATCTTCTTGATCTTCTTCGGTTTCAGTTTCATGCTGCTTTGCTCTCTGTGATCGGGGTTCTGTTGTCGATCTTTGCGCCCAGTTTACGGTACAAACGCAAGCGCTTGCGCGCATATCCTTTGAAAACATGAGAATCCATGTCCACCAGGTCAATCACCACCGGGGTTGGCTTGTCTGGGTACTCTCGGCAAATGCGGCCTATGATCTGCTCCACTTCTGATCTGGGTGTCCCCAGAATGCAAGCGTCCAGCCAGGGGATATTAGTGCCCATGCCCATCATTCTATAGGTGCCACCGATCACCGGCTTAACGGAAGAGGCATCCAGCTGGGCTTGACTCATGCCCCCAACATAGTTTCCCCAAGCCGCTAGAGGCATTCCCCTGGTGATCATTCCTGCTTTGATCTTCAACAGGTGCTCTTTGCGCTCACTGAAAATCGCCAACTTCCGCCCAGCCCTCCAGGCCCGCATAGCAAGGCTAACAATCAGCTTCAAACGCACGGAGTCTTTGGCCAGGTGGGTGATAACGTGCCCGCACTTCCCCGGACTATGCTTGGCCTTCTCATCCCCCCACCGTAGGCAGTGGTAGGCAGTCTCCCACATCACCACTTCAGGCTTCATCGGGAGAAGCTTGGCCACCACCTTCACCGGGCCGATGTGCCACAGGTTCAAGCACTCCATCCCATCCGCGCGCTCCGGCGTAGCCGATAGCCCCAGGCGAAGCTTGGCGGAGAAGTAACCGGCCGCAGGGGCCAATGTCTCAGCCGGAACCGTGTGGATTTCGTCAATCACCACCAGGCCAAATTCTCCGGCCATGCTCGGGGGGTACTTGTGAGTCAGAGTTGCCACCGATTTCAGCATCCCCAACACCACTTTTTTGCCTTCCACGTTGTAAGCGTCGCCCTGGATTAGGCCTATCTCCGATCTTCGCAGATCCAGGAACTCTTGTAGCGCTTCATACCAGGAAGCCATCAAATCCATCTTCGGCACGATCACCAAAGTCTTCCGGCCAACCGCTGCAATCGCCGGCATCACCACCACCGTTTTTCCGAAACCCGTAGAAGCTTGAAACTGGAATGATTCCCCACCTAGCAACTGCTCTGTGATCTCTTTGATCACCCTGACCTGTTCTTTGTTTCGAGTCTTCACCTTGTGCTCAAAACTGACTGGCCCGCCAATGGTCCGCTTGTCTCGCCCCAGATTATCAGCCAGCACCGGGGGGCAGATTGCCCTGGGCACATGCACCGATTGGCCAACAATCTTGGCCAACTGGTGCCACTCGCCAAAACGATCCTCAACAGCGAACTTGGCCAAAAGACTCTTGAGCACCTGGGGTGGATTCTTGGCGGCAGAATAAACTGCCATCCCAGCCACCAGGTCCGGTAGCTCGGTGATGTGGGGGTCTTTGATCATTAGAAGGGCAGATCCTCGATCTCCGGATCAGGCGCCTGCTGATCTTGATCTGTCGGGGCCGAACTGGCGCCCCCGTTGTAGGCCTCAGCCACCTGGGTCTCTTCGCCCTCCGGTTTGAAGCCCATCTGTAGGATCTCTTCCCGCGTGAAGAACGGGAGCGCTTCCAGATACCAGTCCTCATCGAACTCCAGCGTGTGGTTGGGAAACTTCTTCTTGAGCTGGGGGAGGGTCACTTCCCCGACATGCTGGATGTCATCCCCAACCCTGGCAGCCTTGTCCCCAGTCCGCGCCAGGTCAAAGGTGTGGAACTGGATGCCGCCTAGCGTGTTGGCACGAAGGTGGAGAAGCTTCATGGTCATGCTCTTGGCCAAATAAAGCCTAACAACATGCTGTTCCTTGGGGCCCTTCTTCTTCTCGATCACGCGATGATCCAGAATCGGGAAAACCGCCACCCAGGTGGGGTCATTGTCCGAATCACAGAAGGGGCACCCGCTCTCCTCTTCCTTCAGACAAACGTAGTTGTCCCATCGCGAAGGAAATTTGGGATGCCTCATGGTGTGCATGTTCACAGCCACGTAGTTCATCTTTCCCGTTTCATCGGGATCCGATGAAAGCTCCCCGGTGAGAAAAGTGATGCGAGCGGTGGAGCCCGTCTTCATCCAGAACTCTGGCGCTAGCTTTGCACGCTTTTCGTTCAGGGGCCCGAAGGCATTCTGGGTTTCGGCCTGCTCCGCCATCTGCTTTTCAGCTGCGGCGCCCGTCTTCAGCCAGCCGGGGCTCTTCCCGGGCGCAGCTGTTCCATTACCTTTGTTCGATCCAACCTTGAGCTTCATAGCTCCTCCGCGGTTACTGGTCACTCGGTGACCCTGGTTTTTCTACTGGTCACTATGTGACACTGCAGTGATGCTAGACGCTATCCAACAGTTCTGCAATAGCGCATTCCAAAACAACAGAATCCATTTCCCCGGCATCGGTCCCATCTTCTGGAATCAGGTGATGAACCGGACAGGTCTTCAGGTGCTTGTCAATCTTCTCCCGCGCGTGCTCGCCCGCCTTGTCCCCGTCGAAAAGAGTGATGACCATCAGAGAACCTTCCAACCTCTTGATGGTCTGGACTGAAATGCCAGCCTTCAGCGGGCTCAGGCAGTTGGGCCACACCTCCACCACCCGGAACAAATCAAACATGGACTCAGCCACGATCACCGGCACATCTGCTGTGACCAGGTGCTCCCCTAGCATCACATGGGGATTGGATTTCTTCTGGTGGGTATACATGAGGTAGGGCAGCTTGGAGAGCGAAAACACCGTGCGCCCATGCAGCCCCATCAACTGGCCCTGGAAATCTCGAACCGGAGCCACGATCCGATTTCTATAGGGATCGAAACGGAGATCAAAACGCTCAGCCACTTCGTAGCTCACTCCCCTACCTTCCAAATACGGGTGGACCATTGCCTCCCCCAACACCTCCCAATCCACTATGGCATAGGCTGGCTCTGTGATGTTTTCCACAAGATCCTCGGGAAACGGACAATCCTCCTTCTTGAAGATGTCCTCATAGTTCCCGGGCGCGAATCCGAAAGGAGCGCCTTCGATAGCGGCATTGACCCCGCCTATCAGCTTATCCCAAGGCAGCTTGGCCCCGTGCTGCTGGAGCTTCATGATCAGGTCCATTTGAGTTCCCGAGGTCATGCAGCTAAAGCAGTGTATTTTTGATTCCCCGGGCCCAACTAGGAAGCCTAGTGATGGGGTGGAGTCAGTCCCGTTTTGGTGGGTGAATGGTGCCAGGGTGCAATGGGTGTGGATCCACTCCGCGCCCTCCTCGGAACTCACTGGAGCGCCTAACAACGGTATCCAGGCCAGTAGCTCCTGCTCAGTCACTTGTTGGGGCTGCCGAAAAACTTCAGCTGTTGTCCAAAGGAGTGGATCAGCTGATCTTCAATCCGATCAAACAAAAATTGCCTGGCCTCCATTTGCCCTTCTTGTAGAATGTGCATGGGGATCGTAATGAGTTCAACTAGCCAAAAATCAAACGTCATGGTTTTGATGTAGGTCGGCTCAGAAATTTGAGTGAAGTTGGCGCTGATCTTTTTAGGAGAGTTGTCAAACCAAGCGATCTCCGAAGTTCCTCCCCAAAAGTTGGGACACTTCACTATCACCTGCACTTCGAAGCCATCGAAGGTAGAGACGGGCTTCACCTCATACGCTAGGGGGTGGCCGAAGAAGGTGGCGCCCTTCATGTTTTCAGCAAACCACTTCACCCAGGGCTCCGGGTTAGAAAGGTTGTCCAATCCGTTCTACCTTCAGCTTCCGCCGGCCAGTGCGCTCAGTAAGCAGCAGCGCATCCTGTTGAGCCCCGGTTAGGTGCTTCTTGAGATCCGTGACCCCGAACTTGGCCACCTTGATTGCCAACCCGTCTTCAGTGGAGTCCAGGGCCGTGGCGACCGCTAGGTTATCAGGCACCGTGGTCATCAGAGCAGCCTTGCCTACCTCGGCCACGAATAGACCACCCTCGACCGTCTTGGTCTTGTCACCTAGCAGGCCTTTGCTTACCCGCTCCATGACCTTTTTCTCCGCGTCTGAGATAGCAGACTGCAGCGCCTTCAACTGAATGAATGCGGGCTGGCCTTGAAGAACTGCGTTCAGCTTCTCTTCTTGCTCTGTCCAGGCGCCCAGCTGGTCCACCAGGTCACTGATAGGCATAGACGCTGTGCCAGATTTCTTGGATTCGATCTGGCTGGGGGCGTCGATTCCCTCAACCGTGGCTTGCTTCTGTTTCGTTTTAAGTTTCAAGAGTCTTTCCTTTCGCGTAAGCGTGATTCCAGATTGCCGAATTACAATTACAATCAAATTGGTGTAAGAGAGGCCCGCACCCGTGCCCGTTAGCCAGCAGCTGTGTTAGGTGCAAAAGAGAGAGCTTCACCGCACAGCACCACAGCTGATGAAGGTGGTATACCATCACGTAGCTGGAGCCTTTAACAACCCCCCCAGCCTCATACACTGTGGTTCTTCTATGGATCCAACAGTGGACATGCCAGGCACCGATATCGGGCCGAAAGTAGATCGGCATGTTTCCAGGAAGAGGTCTCCAGCATAAACCGCAAACCCCCCCACCGTTCAATGCCCGCAGCAACACTCCCTCAAATTCCACCAGGGGTTCGGGTACATCAGACAAACCGAAAAGGGTCAGGTCCGAATTGACTTGTATCGGGAATTCTACCATGAGCTAGTGAGTACCCCTGAACTCGGGTTGGTGTCAGACATATTTCAGATCCGATGTGTCTTTCTCAGATTTGCGCTGGGTGAAGTCCATTCCGAAGAAGTCCCAGTTGATCTTCCAAGAGCCCATTTCCCCGCCGCGCCCCTTCACCAGGAAAACTTCGCGCGTGTGGATACTGTCCGGAGTCTTGTCATTCAGCAGAGCCATCATTACCGAAGACAGCCGGGAGATATTGTCTGACTCAGCAATGTGCTCTGTGCCTAGGGTCTCGGTGTCCTTCAACTTCGTTGCCTCCCGATTTAGCTGCCAGGTGGCCACCACCGGGATAGGCATGGTGCTGGCTAAAGTCTTCAAACTATCACACACCTCGGAAACCCGATCTGATCGGCGCAGGTTCTTGTTTGGGTGCTTCAGCATGTAGGCCCCATCCACGAAGAGGATGTCTGGTTTTAGCCGGCTTGTTAGGCGGATCGTGTCATCAATCCCCGCGTTCATCTGCCCGTCAATAATCCAGAAGGGCTTCTCCGCGCCCTTCAGCGCTTCAAGATCCTCCTTCAACTTCCATTCTTGATTGGAGGTGAGTTGTCCGATCTTCAAAGCCATCGCAGGGGTGTGGGAATGGAGTGACGCTAGCCGTTGGTAGATTTGAACCGCTGGCATTTCCATAGTGAGCAACAGCGGAGTGTACCCGGCCAACCAAGCCCTCCATGAGGCATAGACCATCATCCAGGTTTTTCCTTTGCCTGGGCGCGAGACAATCGAAAAGAGATCCCCGGCCAGAATTCCGCCCGTCATGTTGTCCAGGTAAGGCCAGCCCAGCTCAATGCCCAGCATTCCGCCCATGGTAACCTGCTGGGCCAACGTGCTGATGACTACAGACTTGGCATCCCGGAAATCGAAAATCTGGGCCCCACCCTCTGTTAGGCTGAGCTGGTATACCGTATCGGATATGATCTCCAGAGCTTTGTCTGGGTCGATACCCTTTCCCGTCATGTAGGGCCCCGCCTCTTCGCTAGCCCTTTGCAGGCTTCTGAAGACGTGGCGCCGCCTCAAGTGCTGGAGGTAGTAGCTTGCGGGCTCGATGGTCACCGGCAAACCCACCCCTGTCTCCAGAGTGAGGGTCTGGGGGGTTGGGAATTTCCCGTGGTCAGTCAGGAAGTCCAGCAAATAATTGTGGACCTGTTTTTCAGCTGAGCTGTGAAACAGATGCTTGGAACTCGCCCCGATGAAGATATCAGGAGTCTCCAGCATAACAGCCGACAAGTATTCGAGTCCGATTGAGTTCATTGGTCTAGCTGCAACTTCAAGCAGCCATCAAAAGCACTGGCCGCCACCGGGCCATAGGCTTTCTCAAATTCGTGAAGGCTTGCGAGATAAACCACCAACCGATGCCCCGCTGTCCGATGTCTCAAAAGCATCCGCGTAACCCTCTCCCGCTGCCACTCTTTCGGGGTGTCTCCTAGGTACAGGTCCGGGATGATCAGGCAACTGCAGTCTTCGAACTCTTCCAGCGCTTGCTCCAGGGGTCGCAGCCGCGCGTCGATGAAGTTTCGGACCAGGCACGCTGCAAGCGCTTGCGCTCGCTGGATCACGCTACCGTATTTCCCGGTCCAGACCAGGCCGAATATCCCTTTGGCTTCATGCTGCCGGTAGATCGTGGCCCACTTCACTTCCTGGGGAGAAGCAATCTCCGCCAGGGCCACCCACAAGGCTCCTTTGGGGATCCCCGCCAGCGTTGCGTAGTGGTCCGCATCCTGGATCAGGGCCCGATGAATCCCCTTGGCGTCGATCACACTCAATCCAACAACTCCCAGCCCTCACCCTGCTCTGTAACCGTAGCTGAGCCGCCCGAGGTTGCCTCAGGAGGGCTTTTCTGCTGATCCTGCAGCCAGGCTAGCCCCAGAGCCCTGTGAGTCCACAGGAACCAGACCACAGGATTAGTTGGGGGCTTCCCGGAGAAGCCTGTAGCCGCCTGGACCTTCCCGGAGAAGTCCACCCAGTGGGTGATAGATTCCACGATCAGGGCCACCGCAGCCTGGGGACCAAAGGCCCCCACCAGGTGCTTCAAAGTGGTTTGGTCTTTAACGTTGGGCTTGGGACAGAACCCAATTCCCGCGCGCACCCAGGCACAGGTCCAGACCTTCACCAGCCGGCCAGCAGTGGGGCTCTTGATTGCCGCATCAATGCAAGCCTGGAGTTGCTCTTCACTGCTCTCGGATTTTTGCGCCTCCTGGATGAGCCCGATGATGTCTGAGACTTTGCCCCCATATTTCATTTTCGGATTTCCTCCCTTCTTCCCTGGGAACTCTTTCCCTGAAATCTCTTCTTCGATTTTCGTATTTTGTAATCCTTTGTCGGTAGTCCCTTGTTTGTAGTCCTCTGGTATTGGTTGGTCCGATTTCGCTCCAATCAGTTGGCGCGATTTCGCGCCAATCAGTTGGTCCGATTTCGCGCCAATGCTTTCCCACACCGCGGGCTCAGGAAACCGAATCCACAAAGCGATGCCTGCATAAAACAAGTGCCTCTCAACCACTAGCACACCGCTCTTTTTGATCTCACGAAGAGCCCGTTTCACTTGGTGAACTGATAGCCCAGTCTCATCCGCCAGGTCTTGGCGAGACTTCACCACCCAGGTGAAACCGTTTCGGGTCATGCGCGCCTTGGGCGCCCAGTAGGAAATCTGATAGCTAATGAGGGTAGCTCGCGCGTTAGGCGATAGTCTGCGGATTTCGGCAAGGGGGGGTTTGTGCAACGCAGCTCCGAGGGATACCCGGAACCAGTCGCGAGGGGAGAGAGTCCTCGGACTGATCCCGGGTGGGATCACTACTCTACTGCATGGCTCAGTTGGGTAGCAACCCCGAATCCTCATCATCCTCTTCGGAGAGGGCGTCAAGCATCTCGCCAATGTTCCCGCTGAACTCTTCCAGTGTCGGGGCATCGTCGGGCTGGGCCGGCGGAGTCACGGTGCCATCTTCGTTGAAGATGAAACCCTGGGCCAGCATTTCCTCCTTCGCCATCTTCTCCACCAGCTGCTGGGGATTGGTCAGCTGAGCGTTGGGGTCGATGGTGGCCTCTACAGGCTGCCCGTCTTCTCCAACCATCGGCGCGAACACTTCGCCCTGTAGCTCCTTGATCTTCACCTGCTTGGCAATCTGATTCCAGATCACCTCCACCAGCTCTTCCTGCTCGAAAACCAGAGCCTCCTGGGGAATGTTCGCAGCCAGCCAGCTCATGAGCTTGGAGACCACTCGGCCCTTCTTCATGGCCTTAGGCAATTCATCCCACAGGCCGGGAGGCATGTTCAGCTCAGTCATCATCATGAAGCTGGAGTGGGTGATCACGTTCTTGGTGAACTGGACATCAGGCCCCCAGACGCTCCCGAAGACTCCGGGCGCAACCGTCGCATCCTTCTCGGGGTGCTTGGTGCTCCGGATCCGGAAGCCTACCAAACACTTTTCCTTGGTGAACTTCTGCACCAGCACGCGCACGCCCAGGATTACTGGACCCTGCTCGGCCACTAGCACATAGTTCATCTTCCCTTCGGTGCCCTTGAAGATGTAGGGATTCTGCGGGTCATACCCGTCTGTCGGGATCACTCCCTCCGGAATGAAGTTGGGGATTTCCTCCCCGGTCGGTTTATCGGATGCCATGTTAGTCCTTTGCTTTCTTGGCTTTCGCCAGTTTGGTTTTGATGATCCGGTTTTTGACGTATTGGATCACCGTGTTTTCTACCTCGGCTTGAGGTAGGTGGTCTTCCAGTTTGCATTTCTCTCTCAGCTCTTTGGCCAGGGCTTTGAAAGCAGCGTCCGGGGCCATATCGTACCGCCCCAGCATCAACTCGCAAAAGCCTTTCACCTCTTCCGGGGTGAGTCCCTCGAAAATCATTTTCGAGTCAATCCGCCCAGGCCTGATCAGCTCCTTGGGAATCGCGCCAGCGTCATTGGTGGTCATGCAGATCAGCACTCGCGCCTCAGACTCCTGGAGGAACCAAAGGAACTGGCCCAGCAGACTCTTGGTGACTCCCGAGGTGTCCCCGATGTTGGAGTAGCTGAAGAGCTTCTCAACCTCATCCATCAGCAGCACACAGGGTGCCTCATGCGCCGCTGATTCCAGCGTGCTGGTCAGGTTGGATTCAGACTCACCCACCCACTTGGACTTCACCTGGGAGGCGTCGAATCGGAAGAGGGGAATCCCCAGCTCGCGCGCTACATACTTCGCGCCCGCAGTCTTCCCGGTGCCAGGGGGGCCGCCGAAAAGTAGACCCTTCGGCCTGAGGGAGTGGTCCTCTTCATCCAGGATGAAGTGGTGCTGAACCTTCAGCCACTCATCCAGCATCTTGGGGGACTGGTAGACCAGGTGATCAGTGCTCACCTGTTCCAGGCCCGCGCGTGAGGGGAAATACTTTTTCCGCGTAGCTGTTATGCCCGCGCGTGTCAGCGGAGATTTCCGCGCCGAAGTCATTCGCATGGCCCACTCCGCTTCCAGCATGGTCATTCCGCCCAGGCCCATGATCACGTCCTTGGCCTGGCCTTCATCGGGAATAGCCATCTGCACCAAATCCAGCATCAGGTTGTGGGGCGTGGGTGCTTCGCCGGCTTCGTAGAAAAGCGGGGAGAGTCCCTTGGCGTTCACGATCACCAGGGTAGCTTCCTGATGCTTGAACATTTGGTAGGCCTTCTCCGGGGTCAGATCGGTTTTGGCTTTGGCGCCGTTAGTCCCGCCAAAGGGACTCCCGACAAACGCCAGGACGCACTGCTTGGTGATGGTGTCAATGTCTCCATCCCAGGTTTTGACTGGCTGGCAGTTAGCCCGGCCGATGGATCGGATGACTTGATTGATGGTGGAGGTGTCCCGGGTCGTAGTGGAGACCAGGGGAATCCGCGCCTTCAGCGCGATCTCCAGCCGCGATTTGATCGGGTCTGATTTTGCCATGTTCTAGTGAGTTCCTTTTCCCTTCAAAAAGTGACGCTGTTTTTCAGCTGAGGACCGGTGTGGCCTCAGAGTCCGCGGACTTCTGCCGCGTGGTGAATTTCTTTTCGTTCCCGTTCAGCCAGTAGCTCCCGAAGAGGCTATCAGTGGGGGCGAAGGTGTGCAGGCTTTTTCCAGGGACCAGGAAGGCCTGCCCAAAGTCAGCCACCAGGGTGCAGTAGGTCCCCGGGTTCTCACTGCTGAATTTGACAGCGAAGGCTTTCGCTTCGGTCTCGTTTTTTCCAGCTTCGATCAGTGCCATGTTTCTCTCCAGGGGCTTTCCCGCCCCATGATTCTCTCTTCGGTCAACCGGCCCCAGAACTTGAGGGGTTTCCAGCGCAAGCGCTTGCGCTTCAGGCTTCGTTCTCTTCACAGATGTCACAGTCTGTGATTTGGCAGCGCTCGACCCCACCCGCCAGGTCACTGGCAATGTGGGCGTAGGAGTCCGCGCGTATCCATCCCTCCATCCAGTGCTGGAGCCAGTGCAAACCGGTGTCTTTGAATACAAACCCGTCCGGTGCATCCACCTCAATGGCACCGTCTTCAATTCGCCAGGTGACGTTATGCTTGGCCAGCAGCGCCGCGAAAGCTTTCCTGGTCATGGTGTTAGTATCCTCCCTGGCCGATGTAGTACCGGTCATGAGCGATGTTCCGCGCCCGGTCAATCTGGGTGTGGAAGGTCTTCCCGTCGCATCGAAAGCAGATGCCGCCGGGGCCCTTCGGCTTCCCGTTTTCATTCATGGTGATGAACTGGCCAGTCCCAGAGCAGCGACCACAAAAGAAATCGCCATCCACGTTGACGCTCGTATCACAAACCGTGAGCGTGCCGACCCAGCCCCAGGTGCCATCTTCAGCCTGGCCACCGGAGGTGATCTTGCCGCCTTCGGAAACGAAGGTCTTCGCTACCGTGCGCGCGTCTTCGCGCGTCTCGAATCCTTCGCGCGTGACTGTCTTGATTCTGTTATGTCTTGCCATGGTGGTTTCTCTCCGTGCTCGTCTCGGTCTCGGTCTGTCGAGCCGGGGCAGGGCTACCACCCTGCTCCTGACTCTAGGCATTTTGCCCTGGATCCCTTCGCTTGCTATCGCCGGGGGATTGGATCCGCACCCCGTTCTCTTCTCTTCGGCCACCCCTCCGGAAACTTGAAACCTTTCTCAACTTTCTCGCTTCCAGATAGGAATTTCATAGGTATAGACCCACTTCGGGAATCCGTAGCCCTGGCCTGAGATGCTCACCCGGAACCGCTTTAGGAGACCCTTCCGATACATGGCCCCCAGCAACCTGCCAAGCTGGGGGCACTTGTTGGCCCCATAGAACGTGATCCTGTGTGGAGGGTTAAACTTTTCTATGTAGGCGTCCACAAAAAAGGAGTTGAGGATATCAACCCCTCCTGTCTGGTTCCCCAGGTAGTCCAGCACAAACTGGATTTTTTTCTCCATCGCTCAGGCCTTGACTTTGTGGCTGCGCAAGTTGTCAGCCTTGGTGATGCTCGCCACCGTCCCACAATGGGGGCAGAGTCCGTATCGGTAGCATCGGCGATAGTCACTGCCACCGTTAGGCAGGGGCTTCCAGGATTTGCTGGTGCATTTCCCATTCACGATCAGCTCGGTGGGCTTGTCCTCAACCGGGGCAGTCGGGAAGCAATGGGTACAGGCAATCTTGCCATGCTTGGCAACCGTCTTCAGCTCGTCCGCGCCGCTGTCTTCGGGGAGCCATCCCAGCAGAGTGGTGGGGCGCAGCGTGTGACAGCCGCGGAGGTGGATGTGTCCGCCGCCCACTACGAAGAACCGGGTCCAACCGCCGCGCCGTGAGAACTCATCATTGAGGGGAGTCTCCAGCTCTCGGTTGATGCGCCCGATGATCTTCAGCGCAACCGCCGCGCGTCGCTCAGCCTTGGCCAGGCGCTCCAACTGGTAGGGCTTGGCCGGATACCCGAAGCGCTCATACTTGCGGATCTCAGCCTTGACGCTCTTGACCAGGGCGATGGGGGCAGCAATTCGAAGCTTCGCGCCGTAGAGGCGAGCCAGCTCGGTATCAATCTCAGTGGGGGTTTTGTTCTCTAGGGCCATGTTGTCTCTCCTGGTTGATGATCTCTTATCGACCACTGGCAGAAGAACATGAGACTTTTTCTGACATTTTTACATGAAATTTTCCAAAACGGTCATGTCGATCCCGTGAACATCCCCAGGGGACGTGTTCACATTTCCCGCATATTTCACCTCAAGTGAAAACTGCGTTTTGCCGAAATAGATGATCAGGGGAGAGCGTGCCCGGAGCCGGAACAGAAAAAGGCCCCCTCTTCCTGAAAGAAGAGAGGGCCCAGGTAGTCTAGTGGGTCTGCTGGTGGAGAAGTTTACGATCCGGCCACGTAGTTGAGTTCGGTTGTGGCGACCACATTAGTCACCAGGTCCACCTGATCCGCCAGCTCGGCGATGTTGTTAGCGAAGATGGCCAGGGCCAACTCCACCGCAACCTCTGTGACTGTGGAAATGGTGCCGCCCGTCACTGTGGTGGCGTTGGTCATGGCCGTGGTGCCGATGTCCACCGAAGAGAAGCCGGAAGGGCTGCCGATGGTGCCTGAATGAAGAACGGTTCCCTGGGCGAAGCCGGCGCCGGCATCCTGCCCGTTGACAGGAAGCCCAACCGCTTCCAGCATGATGTCCACTGTCTTGATGACCGTGGCCTGCCGATCCAGAAGCTCCGTGAAAATGGTCTTGGCGTTGGTGTAGTCCCAAGAGTCATCATCATCATCATTCGGGTCAACCAGGATATCCACAGCCGCGATGGTGCCAGACATAGCGATGGTGCCGGGGCCTTCGCCTACAGATCCCAGGCCAAGCTCCGAAAGAACCAGGTTGGCCTGCTCCAGAATTACAGCGTAGGCGTCCATGATGTCATCCACAGACGCATCCACCGTGGCGAAGTCCACGCCCGTGGTGAGACCGTCAACATTCACCTCAAGCGGGATCACCACCAGCTCGATGTCTCCGCTGGCCGTACCTGCAGAGCTGTCCGTGAGCGCGGTGATGTTCTCCACCGAAATGCGGGTGGCCGCCTGCTTGATAACTATTTCTCGCACAACATCAGACAGACCAGCTGTCTCTTTGCTGTGTACTTTCCCCGCGCCCGTAAAGGCATCCGCGGTGAGGATCCGATTTCGATTGAGTGCCATTGGGTTTCCCTCCTTGTGAGAACTGGAAGGACCCCTCCCCCCAGTCGGATTAGCTAGGCGTCATGCCCAGCGAAAAATGTAGATCAGCCCCACCAGATTTGCACGCGCACCGTGGCAGCGCTGGCTTGAAGTGAGATTGCAGCTGGCGCCGCGAAGCTCTGGTCAATTCGAAGAGCCCCAGTCTCCAGGGGCAGTTGGATCGGGGTTGCCTCCAGGGCTGCCGAGATACCCGCTTGCAACGTGGGGAAGATCGAAACCACCGTGTGGTCTCCCGTGCCCGCCCCAGTGAAGTCGATGAACACCGGATCATCCGCAGGAGTGACGCTATGCCTGGTCTGTCGGACAGCATCCCCGCGCGAAAGGCAAAATTGAATGGTGTTGGCGTCGATCACGTAGAGCCAATAATCCGTTGCCAGCTCCAGCCCTGTCGGCAGTGTTCCCGAAGTGGTCAACCTGTAGGGACCATCCCCGGTCACGAAACCGTGGGCGGTTTCTGTTGCTGCGTTGGTGGTGCCATTCCAACTAGCGTTCAGGATCACTTTGCTGGCTGTGTAGCAGCCGGCCGCCAGCTCCACGTCTTCAGTCGCCGGGCCAATCACTGCCAAGTGAAGAAGGGAAGCTCCATCCGGTCTTCGGAAGCAGGTAGCCACAGTGCTGTTGAAAAGGGTTTGGATGAGCGCCGGGAACGGTGTTACCGGGGCAGTATCGTCAGCGCTGATGCTGCGCGCTTCGTTGGCCATTGCAGAAATCCTCCATTGAAAATGAAGGCGCCCCACCAGGGAAACCCAGTGAGGCGCCGGAAATCCAGACTCAGGTTAGCTCGGTCTCTTGACCTTGACCACCACCTCAGCTGCAGCTGACACCACATTAGATCCTAGAATGGGATCCGAGATGGGGTCCAGCCCCGGGAGATCGGGCTGGGTCTCGTATTTGCCCAGCTCAGCCAGCT
>SDBT01001016.1_pt1 | contig 47648 bp, 36 predicted proteins | sample 2277101 | NCBI WGS metagenome assembly SDBT01 (sample SAMN10404973, study PRJNA504765) | marine sediment metagenome | isolation source: marine sediment core GS10_PC15, 103 cmbsf | place: Arctic Ocean: Southern Knipovich Ridge | collected 2010 | reverse complement strand
ACGAAGCTTACGCTGCTGCTCGACGCTGACCGGCAGGTCGTCCTCGAGCGCGGCAAGAAGCAGGAATTGCTGATCCGGTCGATCAGCCCCGCCCTGGCGGCCAAGATGAAGGAATCCAATCTACCGTGGTCGGTGCTGACCGCGGGGCACATCGCTCCCGGCAACGCGGCGATGGCGGCCATGGAGCTCGAGGTCCTGTTCGGCCCGGTTGCCGGATCGCCCACAAACTACCGGCCGAAGCTCGAGCTGGAAGAATCTACCGAGCGCATCCTGGCTACCAACTCTCGCGTGTTCCTGTTGAACCGCCTCGAGCCGGACAAGCCGCCCGAAGTAACGATAGAGTACCAAATCCTGTCAACGGATGGCGACCTGCGCTACGAATGCATCGACTACTGGAACGAGGTCAGCAAGCGCCGGCATCGGCAGTCATACACGTTCCGCATCCCGGCCAAGAGCATCGAGTCGAGCGACGTCCTGTCCTACCACTACAGCCAGGGCCTGTACGACAAGGGAGGCATGTTCCTTCTGGCCAGCCGCAAGGTGCACCGCGAGTTGACAGCCAAAGGCGAGACGACGATACGCTACCTCAAGGCGAACGGAACTTTCACCGACCCCATCAAGCTCTTCCTGGTGGAAAGAACGACCAAAACCGTATATGTGAACAACCGCCCGCGCAAGCTGCCGTTCCTCTGGGCGGCCGGCGGCTGGGTCAAAGACAAACCCTCCCGCAAGCCCTGGAAGGATGTCAAAAAGATTCTCATCGACAATATCTGGACGGCCAACCGGTGGGGAATCCTCGACAACCCCCAGTTCCCGCTGATCGGCATAGCGGGCGCCCACTTCCAGACCGCCCTGCCGGGGCGTGTCGTTTCGGCCAAGACCGCCCTGGGCGTCCCCGACGCGAAGGTGGCCGTGAAGGGCACCAAATCCAGCACGGTCACATGGGGCGACGGGCGGTTCCAGCTGCCGCTGATTAAAGGCCGGCTCGAGACCCACACCGTCACGGTCAGCCACCCTAACTACGCGCCGCTCAGCGTGAAGGTCGACCTCGCCAAGCCGGATGCGCTGCCGATGAAGCTCGAACTCGTGCCCCAGGTGGCGCCGGAGCGGTTCGTGTGGGTCAAGGCCGACAACGCCGATGCGCAGCTCGCCAAGGTCAAGACGTCCGATCGCGTGAGGGATCTCATCCGCCAGGCGCTGGCCGACGAGCCGCACCTGGTGGCCTTGGTGCCCACCACCCGAACGCCGTTTGGCATGGGCGAGATCCACGCATGGATGCTGCTGGACCCGCGGGACATGCATATAACGGGCGTCACGGAAGACGGGCTGCACGGCGCCTCGTCGGCCGTCGGATGGGCGCGGCGCGGCGGACAGGATATCCGCACCGGTGCGATGAGCGCGTACGCCGGATACATATCCTCCTGGTACGTGTACTCCGCCGGAAGGCTTGACGCAATCGGCAAGATGATGGACGGCGAGACCTTCGGCGACCACGGCCACCGCCATGCAATGCGGTTCGCCGTGGCGTGGCTCAACGGCATGGAGTCGCTGATCGGCAGCGGACTGGCCGGGGCCGCCTCCCGGGCCGCAGGGGTGAACTCGGAGCTGTTCAAGGCGGGATTCATGGCCGGGCTTTCGTTCTTCGAGTCCAACCCGGACTTCAGCGGCGGCTGAGGCCGATCCGGCCGTCAGAACGTCAGACAAACTTCAGCAGTTCCCTGAATATCTGACGTCGCAGTCCGGAAAACCGGGGCGGGTCCGTCGTCATCGCCGGCGTCAGAATCGCGCGGGCTGCGCGAGTGCGCAGGCTTCGCGCGAAACAGCCAGCCAGACGCTCGCAGGCGGCATCCTGGAACACCCGTGCGGCAAGGCCAAGGCCCGTCGCCAGCGACAGCCCGCTGCCGGTCCGCCGGGCCGCCGAGGCCAGCCAGTGGTCGTCTATCTCGCCGGCGGTCGCTCTGGCTGCCTGCCGCACGTCGCATAGGATCTGAAGCCGCTCAAAGGCATGGCTGGTCGCGCCGTGCACGGCCGCAATCAACAACAGTGACGCCGGCGACGGATGGGCGGGGGTCTGTTCGTCTCCGTCACATTGCAGGTCCTCGAACTGCACCGAGACGCGTTGCTGCAGCGCGGGGGAATTGACCAGGTCCCAGTGGATCTCCACCTTGGCGAGCGGATGATCGGGATGCGTCCAGACCTGCTGCCCGTATCGGCCGGTGTGTTTGAGCCCCTGCAGCGTCTGGGCTATGTAGCCGAGGTCGTCCATCGCGGCGGCCACAGACGACACAGCCGAGTGCGGCACGAGCAGGTCCAGGTCAGTAAACAGCCGCAATGCGGCGTCCGGATAGAGGCGATCGGCGAATTCCGATCCCTTCAAGACCATGTGAGGCACGTCAAGTGCGTTAAGTGAGCGGAGGATTTGCGCACACCGACCTCGCAGCATCAGCGAGAAGCCCAACTGCGTGATCACCCGTTGCCGGTACGGGTCGAGCGTGGCATTAAAGGCGTCCGGGTCATCGGCGTCGAACGCATCCTCGGCCGCCGAGCAGTTGCGCAGCACAGCCGGCAGCACGCCATGCGATTGGGCCAATTCGCAGAGCCGCCTCAGTTCGTCCAGCCGCAAGGGCCGGGCGGCCGCCGACGCTCGCGGACCTTCCGGGCGGGCAAGGGCTGCGAGCCAGGTTCTCACCACCGCGCGCCGCATAGGCAAGCTCAAACTCCCATCCGCTCCACAAGGCAATCGTACAAGCCGCCGAGGTCCGGGCCGACACTCAGCCCGTAGCAGTCGCTCTGGGCGACCAAGTTCGCCAGGGCGGCAAAACTCGCACGGGCGCGGCCTACCCCCGCCGGGCCGTGCGACCGTACGTTCTGCCGCGTAAGCTCAGCAATCGTCTCGAGCTTGTCCATCGGGCTGAGAATGTGCTCGCGATCGTTGCGCGAGCCCAACAGCAGTATCAGGCCGGGCGAGGCCCCTCGTTTCGGTTCCACGCCCGGCAGGTGGGTCAACTCGAAGAGCACCTCCCCCTCGGTAACGGCCGGCGTGTGGGGCAATTCGGCCAGCCAGGGCAGCAGTTCCAGCGCTTGCCGGGAGGCCTTGCAGGGGCGAGGCAGCCCCCAGACCTTCAGGGCTTGGTTCTCCTGCGGGTCGCGCGCATCAACAAAGCAGGCGTCATCGCTCATCAGCCGCATGCCGGCCTCGACAAGCGCCAAAGCGGCTGTCGTCTTGCCCGCGCCGCTTCTGCCGGCCAGCAGAACAGCCCTGTCCCCACCGGGCCCGGCAGCCGCAAGACCAGCGGCGTGAACCACGTGGTGGCCGACGTGGCGGAGGAATTCGCAGAGCATCGGCGTGATGCAGCCGTGGTTGAGGCAGGATTCCTCGCCCGGCTTTACAGTGACCGCGGCGTGTCCGCGGGAGAGCTCAATTCGGGCGACCGCCAGGTCGACCAGTTCGAGTACCAGCACGCTCTCGGAATCGCGGACGGCTGTATCCAGGCCCGTAGGCCCAATCCCCCGCCACACCAGTCTGAGCGCCTCGCTATCCTGCACGCGGGGGCCCGGGTCGTAGCCGATACTGACAACGAAGTCGGCGGCCTCGAGACGGTTGACGGCAAAGGGGCGAATCACAATCTCCACAGCCTCGGTTAGTTGAGGGGCGTGCGATTCGACGCGCAGCCTCATACCGTGGATATTGTATTGTCGTACTGTATCGCTCGTTTGCACCGTCTGCCTCGAAGGAACCGGCAGAACATAAGACTTCTGCGCGACAACTACTAGTGGAAAGGCACGGAGCACGGCCTCGCCCGGACCAGCCTTCAATGACTACCCGCCGACCGTCACCACGAGACAGGGACGGCGGCCGGTCCGCGGGTTCATCGCCCGTCCTGCTCGAGCAAAGGCACGATGTGCTCCGCCAACCTCCCGACATCCGGCCCCACGCGGAGCGAATAGGTCCGGCACTTGCTCACCAGGCGCGCCATCAATCGGAAGGCGTCGCCGCCCGGGTCTCGCCACGCGGCATCCGGGCAGCGGACGTTCTGTCCGGCAAGGGCCACCAATGCCTCCGTCTTCCGGGCGGGCTCAATGACGTGCTCGGTCGCGCTGCGACCTGCCAGAAGAACGATCGCGACAGGCCGCGCGGGCGAGGGCCACTGGGGGCCGTACAGGTCGCGAGGGTTGAGGCCGAATTCACCCGGTACCGCCCCCGGCTGCCGCACGATGTCGGCAGACCACGGCAGCAGGTCGAACGTCCGTTCGCACACCTTCAGCGGAAGCCGAATCCCCCATACGCGCAGGGCCCCGTCTTCCTCGCACAGAAAGGTGACGTCGTCGGACAGGAACGTCATCCCCGCCTTCGCCAGGGCCAGCGCCGACGTGGTTTTCCCGCACCCGCTCGGGCCTGTCAGCAACACGGCGCGGCGGCCGCCCGGGCCTTCCGAACTGCCGGCTTCCGCCACCAGGCAGGCGGCATGGATGAAGTGATGCCCGGCGCCGGCCAGGATCTCACACAGCATCGGGATGAAGCAACCCGGCGCGAGGTCCGCTTCTCGTCCGGTTGCCACCGTGAGTCGCCCGCTGCGGGAACGGAGATCCACGGAGAAGCTCGCCCGTCCGAGCAGGTCCATGCGGCGCACGCCTTCCGCCCCGTAACACACGAGTTGGCTTCCGTCCGGAAGCTCGCCGGCCCAGACCTGACGCATCCCTTCGACCGATTCGGCCTCCTGCGCCGGCGCGCCGTATTGGGCTTCGATATGGAACTCGCCCAGTTGTCCCGCCGGGCCGGCCGGTGCCGAAGCGTGGTCCTGGAGCAGCTCGCGAAGAAACCCGATCAGGCGATTGGCCCCCCGCGCGACCAGAGATAGCCCCTGCAGGTCGAATCTGTGCCGGATGTCACCCATTTCCCCCCCCCGACCCGGCACCCGGGTAGCGCAGCACCTCCGCCGCCCGGACCTCCGGTGGATCGAACAGCTCCCCAGGGCCCAGAGATACCCAGCAGTGAGCCACCAGTGCCTCCCCCTTCCCCGACGGCGCCCACGCCGACATGTGAAGCACCGCCTCCCTCCCCGACAGGCGAAGGAAATGGTATAGCATCAAGGCCTTCCGCAGACACCGATGGCGACGCATCAGCCAAGGATGCCGCAGCCTCCGTTCCACCATCCCCACTATCCGAGACACCGGAACACCGCGATACAGACGGTACCAACACGGTGGCGACACCAGCCGCAGCAGACGCTTCAAAGACACCAGCGCCACCGCCATCGGCAACACCCTGGCCACCACCCACATGTGCACCCATAGACCCGCCGTCCACAATCTCCCGATGCTACTCGGCAATCCGCACCAGGCCTTCCTGCACAAGCTCCTGACTCAGTCGCAGAACGTCCACCCGGATCCGCTCAGGCGAAACGTCGTACTGCTGTTCCATGATCTCGATGATCAGGCCCAGGTCCCGCTGCCCGTCCACGGCCGCCAGAATGTCCGCCGCCGTCTCATTGCACGTGTAGAGCTGCCCCGAATCGAACGACAGGATTACCGTGTCCTCCTCCGGACCCAGTGACTGGTACGTTACGTCCTTCACCGGGACCAGAACCGTCTGCTCGGTCAGCATCACTGTTCCTCCCGAAACGGCGGCCCGCCCGCGCCCGATGGTCCCCTGTGCCGGGGCGCGGCAGCGCCGGTCCGCCAAGTAGCAGTTGCAGAACGCGCATGTATTGAAGCCGGGAGCTAGTCTCGCTCTTGGCGATCCGCGCACAGATCACCCCGGCCGGGAATGCGGCGTAGCGTCAGCTGGGACCACGGTCTACAAACCACACCGTTACCGCCGCCACCTTCGCGACCGGGCCACGCTTGACCAACTCCGGAGGCCCGTAGGCCTTCTTCCGCTGCTGCGTGCTGTCGCCCTTCGCCTCGTCTGCGTTCTTCCTGTCCGCTTCTTCCGTCATCGTTCATTCTCCCTCTGGCTGTATCCGCCAGGAATGCGGCGTAGCGTCAGCCGGGACCACGGTCTACAAACCACACCGTTACCGCTGCCACCTTCGCCACCGGACCCCGCTTGACCAACTCCGGAGGCCCGTAGGCCTTCTTCCGCTGCTGCGCTCCGTCGCCCTTCGCCTCGTCTGCGTTCTTCCTGTCCGCTTCTTCCGTCATTGTTCATTCTCCCTCTGGCGGTATCTGCCGGGAATCCGGCGCAGCGTCAGCCGCTGCCTCGAAAGAACCGGAAAGACGAGAGAACTTCCACGCAACGACTGCAAGTGGAAAGGCACAGAGCAAGCCGGCGTCCGGATCAGCCTTCAATGACTATCCGTCGACCGTCACTACGAGACAGGAACGGCCGGCGTCGGCGCCTGCTGTCCCGTCACCTCCGCGAGCTTTTCCCTTTTCCGCAGATTCGGAGACTCGTAAGGTTTCTTCCTCTTGCCCCTGAGGCCACGGTGTGGATGGTTCTTATCACGTCTTTCGGCCATACATCGTACCCTTTCCTACCGCACCATCCATGGCGCAACCTTAGACAAACGAGCAGACTGTTTAACACACATCTTTGGGGGTGTCAATCGGCATTTTCTTAAAGACTTGGTGCCCACCTCCCGCAGCAGCGGTTGCTTCGGGACATTATTCATTGATGTGGATGAGAACACGCGGCAAGGCCGAACGGCGGAGTTGGCGCAGGGGCGGCGGGCGCTTAGAATACCGCGACCCGAACCGCGCCGGGGCCGTGCAATGGAAGGAGCAGCCGCATGAACCACAAGAAACGCGTCTGGTCAATACGGGCGTTTGTTGTTGCCTTTGTTGTTCTGACGTCGTTGTGCTGGTGCCCATGGGCCTATGGCACCGTGACGGGAGTGACGTTTCACATTCCGACCTGGGCTGTGGTGGCCTACGCCTTCGCCGCGGCCCTGGTCGTTCTGGAATGGGTCTTTCTGTTCGCGACGGGCCTGGCCGTTAGCGACGAGCAGGTCAGGACGATCATTTCCGAACTTGAGTCGCTCGATGCCGACGACTCCGCCTCGGCGAAGGAGGACGACTAGTGTTTGAGATGGCCATTATCACGGGCATCTGCCTGGCATCGGTCCTCATAAGCTACGTTGCCTTTCGTCGCGGTGCCTCTCGCAGCGTGGATGACTACTTTGTGGCCGGCTCGAGCCTGGGCTATTTCGTGCTCATTTTCAGCCTGCTGGCGTCGTTCCTGAGCGCCTTTGCCCTCGGCGGCATCTCCAGTATGGGATACCGGCTGGGGTTCGGGGCCCTGTTCGTCCTGTCGATAAACCTCGTTCCGCTCGGGTTCCTCTGGTATTTCATGCATCGCAAGACGTTCCTCATCGGCAGGGCGCGGAAGTGGATGTCGATGGGTGCGCCGTTCGGCGAGCGGTACGGCAACCTCATGCGCGCGATCATCCCGATTGTCGTCCTGCTGGCGTCCATTTCGTACCTGGTGGCGCAGGTCCAGGGCATCGCCGTTATGATCGAGACCATAACCGAGAAGCAAATCCCCTACTGGCTGGGCCTGCTGTTCGCGCCGGCGTTCGTGGCCCTGTACCTGATACTGGGCGGAATGAAGGGCGCCGCCTGGGTCAACACGGTCCAGGGAATCTTCTTCACCGCAATGGTGTTCGTCCTGTTCTTCGCGGTGATGCACTACAACGACGGGTTCGCGAACACCATGGATCTGGTCAACAAGGAGTGTGCCAAGCTCAAGCTGTTCGAGATCGGCAAGGGCGGCGCCGCCGGGGGACTCTGGAGCTATCCGATGATTTTCGGATTCGCCTCGGCAATGTGCCTCGGGGCCGTCTGCTTCCCCCAGCCGTACATGCACGCCTATTCGAGCCGATCGGCCAAGGGGTTCAAGGTCATGATCTTCGCCTTCGGCGCCATCTGCGTGGTCGTCATCAGCATGACAACCATGATCGGCATCGCCGGAAGAGTGCTTGGGCCCGATGTGATCGACAAGGTCAGCAAAGATGCCGACAACATATACACCCTCGCCGCCTCAGCGACGCTGCCGCGCTGGGCAGCCGCCCTGGCGGTGGCCGGCGCGTTCACGGCCGCAATGACAACGATCATCGGCGTGGTGTTCGGCAACGCGTCAAATATCGCCAACGATCTGTACAAGCTCGCCAAGCCGAAAGCCACCGCGAAAGAGCTGGTCCTGCTCGGGCGGCTCTGCATCGCGGGGATTCTGGTCGTATGCATCCTGATCGCCTGGACCCGCAGCCTTCCCGTAGCGGAACTGGCGCTGATTGCGTTCGGGATCATGGCCGTGACGGTCTTTCCTCTTTGGGGCGCGTACTACTGGAAGCGCGCGACCCGCTGGGGGGCCGTCGCCGCCACGCTGATCGGCGTGGGCATGAACCTGATGTTCATTGTGTGGGGCGCGATCAAAGAAGGCGGCCTCGGCGTGAAGAAGATGCTGCTCGTGCCCCTTCCCAAGGATCTCCTGGGGAACTTCGACGGTTTCCTTGGGGCCGTCAACGGGTTCCTGTCGCACCTGAACGGCTTCCTGGTGTCATTCATTGTCGCGGGGGTGGTGTTCTTCGTCGTCTCGCTGGTCACCCGGCCGGGCGCGACCGAAAAGAAGAGCCTCGCCCTGTTCTTCCACCCGTCGCTCGATTGACGCCTGGGCGGCAGATAAGTCGCACGACAGAGCCAGTTGCCCATGAAGTACGAAGCCATACTTTTCGATCTGGACGGAACGCTGCTGGATACACTGGCAGACCTTGGCGACTCCATGAATCACGTCCTGCGTGCCAGAGGCTTCCCCACTCACGAGACGAAAGCATACTGCTATTTCGTGGGCGGCGGCGCCGTTTCGCTCGTCCGGCGCACGCTGCCTCCCGAGAAACGCAGTGACCAACTAATAGAGGATTGCGTCAAGGAGTTCCGCGAGAAATACACCTCCAACTGGAACGTTAAGACCAAGCTGTACGATGGGGTATCGCAGATGCTGGACGCCCTTGCCGACAGGCCCGTGCGGATGGGCGTGTTTTCGAATAAGCCCGACGAGTTCGTCAAGCTTTGCATGCGGGAGTATTTGTCCAGGTGGGAGTTCGCAACGGTGCTGGGCCAGCGGGAGGGGATTCCGCTGAAGCCGGACCCGGCCGGCGCCCTCCAAGCGGCCCGGAGCCTCAGCGCCGAACCACGGGAAGTTCTGTATGTCGGCGATGCCGGCACCGACATGAGCACCGCTGTCAACGCCGGTATGTTTCCCCTGGGCGTTCTGTGGGGGTTTCGCCCGGAAGCGGAGTTGCGGGAGCACGGCGCCGCCGAGATAATCAGCAGGCCGATCGAGCTTCTGACATTCGTCGCAGGATAGTGACATCGACATGCCTTTAGCCGATCCCATGTCGATTCCCAACAGGGCCAGGTAGAACGGTTATGAAACCAACCAGAACGTATGCAGCAGCGGCGCTTGCCGTGGTGATGCTGGCTGCTGACCGCCCTGCGCGGGCCGGGCAGGCCGCCGTCAAGATCACGGATGCGAAGGACAAGGAGATCGTCCAGCGGTTTCTGGGGCACGTGGATCGGCTCCCACAGCGGATAAGCCTCGACTACTGCAAGAAAATGGCGGCTGACGAGCCCGAGGGATACACGTGGAAGATCCTACCCCAGGTGGAGATGTACCTGACCGCCTACGAGGTCACGGGCAAGGCGAAGTATCTGGACGGCTTCGCGGCCACCTTCGAGAACATGCGGGCGGCGATGACCAAGGGGCCGGACGGGTATCTCGGCTGGTACGGCAAGCCGCTGGATATCTTCCGCAACCCCGCCAAGGCCAACCTGAAGGCGGATGTGATCATCACGAGCTTCCGCACGGTGGACGTGCTGTGCCATTTCCTGGAGCTTGTCGGCCGTGACGATGCGCTGCAAAAGCGGTTCGTCGCACGGCGCCGCGAGTACCTGGACCTGATGACCAATCACCTTATGAAGAAGTGGACGGCCCGGGGCAACTACGTGGACCTTGGGTCGCGCGGCGCGGTGTACCGCACGCATTTCGGCCTGCGGGACGTGAAGGCCGACCTCACCGAACCGCATAACAAGCATTCCAAGATCGTGCAGGCCCTGCTGAGGCTTTATCGCGTGACGGGGCGCGACGAGTACATGCAGATGGCCGTCAAGGTCGGCATGCGGTTCAAGCGATGCCTGACGCTGCGCGATGGGCACTACGAGTGGAACTACTGGGACCCCGCCGGCGCGTGGGACATTGACCCGGGCAAGGCGGGCTGGTGGAAACACTGGATCGGGCCGGAGCATCGCAGCGGGTACTATTCGCTGAGCCTGACGCATGCGGTGCTGCTGTGGCACCACGGGCTGGTCTTCGACGATGCGGACATGCGGCGTTTCGTCAAGACCCAGCTTGAGATGACGTGGAACGGGCAGATGGACAACCCGCAGTGGTTTCGCGTGGACCGCTCGCGCGGCAAGCAGACGGGCCGGTACATATGCCCTGCCCTCGCGCCGTTTGACAAGAAGATTCACACGTTTCTGTACACCGGTGCGCGGCAGGACGAGCGGATCAAGAATGCGGCCCATTCCTGGCAGGGCGGGCCCGTTGCGAACGGCTGGATCCGAGGGAAATACGTGTACTGCCCATCCGCAGCCGGCGGAAAACAGATCTACCTCGCCGCAGGCAAGAAGTTCCTCGCCACGCCCGCCAACCAAAAGCTCCTGCAGTCGCTTCGGTACGACGTGACGGGCGGTGGGTATCGTGCGCCAGCGCGCCCGGCCGACATGAAGCCCATGCCCACGTCCGGCTCAAAATAGGGTAGCGCGGGGCTGTTGAAATGGAACCCGACCCGGCATCCCGGCGTCTAACGAGTGGATGCGAAAGGGGACCCATATGAGAACCTGTCTTGCGATGTGCGCGTTGCTCTGGCTGACGTTGCTGGCTTCGGCGGAGAGTCGGGCCGGGACCGTCCCGGCAGTTGCTGCGCGGGGTTTCCGCGTGGTCGTGGACGGGCCGCTCATCGAGAAGAGCAACGGGTGGCATGGGGCCGTCTTCACGCCCGACGGACGCCGGATCATCCACCACGGTCTGATCTACGACGCGAAGACCGCAGCGCTGTTGCGCCGAATTACGGGCTGCGCGGGCGTCCTTGCCATTTCCGCCGTCTCGCCCGACAGAAAGACGGTGGCTTTCCGGACAGGCTACCGTGGGTCAGACAAGACACCCCAGTGGCGCCGCGTGTCGGTGGCGAGCGTGGAAACCGGGCGCATACTGAAGACCGTCGAAATCGTCGACAGGATCGAGTGGATATCCTTCCCTTCGCAGCGGCGCGTCGTCGCCGGGGCCGCGGGCAGCATGTACGTGATCGACCCGCAACTCGGCCGCGTCATCCGAGTCGACAAGCACGCGAAGGACGGCCACACGGCCGTCTCGCCGGACGGCAAGCTCTATGCAAAATCCCATAGTATGTCTCGCCTGGTCAAGGGAGTCGCTGGGAAGTCGGATTCGACATCGACGCGGTTCTTCGTGACGATCCACGACCTGGAGACCGGGAAGGAGACGGCCCGCCTGGGCGAAACGGAGGGGTTCGCATCGCGCATGATGTGGACGCCCGACGGAGAGCACATCATCACGACCGCTCCGTCGTTGCAGATGAACGTTTTTCACGTACCAACGCGGAAGCTGCTGGCGACCCACGTCGAGGCGTGGGAGCCGGGCTTGGCGCGGCAGATGGTCGACCGCCGGTTCCTGGTGATCGAAAACGGGCGCCGCAGCGCCTTCCTCGACCTCAAGACGCAGGAGATCCTCCCCATCAAGGCCCCGGCGGAAGGGCAAGTGCAGATCGTGGCCATCTCCCCAGACGGCACCCGCGTCGTCGTTGCTCGCTATGGTCTTCCCGCCGGAAGAGTGTCCGTCTACCTGGCGCGGCTGGAGAGAATCCGCGCGCCCGGGCGGCCCGCCGCGCACCCAGTGTTGGGTGGAACGCCCGTCAAGGGGTTGCGGGTCTCGCTGGCCGCCAAGCCGGATGTGTTTCTTACCGGATTTTCCATCGGCCAGCTCGACCTGACGGTGACGTTCACCAACGTCAGCGACAGGCCGATCAAGTGGACCCGGTGGACGCTTCGGTACGTTCCGCGGCTGATCGGCCCGGACGGCCGGTCGCTGACCCCGCGAAAAGGGATAAACAAGGCTCATTTCATCGGACCCAGGGAAGCAGACGTCAAGACGCTCGCCCCGGGCGGGAACATCTCCTTCATCCTGAAAGAATTCCCGCGTTTCATACAAGGGAATGACGAGGACCATTTCGATCTGTCGAAGCCGGGGCGATACCGGCTGCGGCTGACCTACACGTCAAAGCTGGGCAGTCCCAACTGGCCGGCGGGCTTCAAGGAATGCTGGCAGGGGACGGTCACCACCAACGAGGTGGCCATCGACGTGATGAACGCCCAGGACAAGGGCCCTCGCCCGGTCGGGCCGCTCGTGCGGATGCTGCGCTTCGAGAAGCACCCCCTGTGGGCGGCCAGGAACCTCGCCCGGGACGCCAAGGCCGGCCTGCCGGCGGTGACCGCGGTGTTCGAGGGAACCGAACACTGGACGGTCAGAGTGCGGGCCGCCGGCGGACTCATGGACGCGGAGTCCAAGGCCTCGCCCGACCTGAAACGCAAGGCCGAGATGTTCCTGCTGAAGTCGTTGACGTCCGATTACACCGCGGCGGGGCTGCGCGGGCCGGGGTTCTACCTTCGCCCGACGGATGAGGGGTTGCGATGGCTCCTCGATCGTGCCGGCAAGGCCGGCGCATCCCGGATCCTGCGCCGGCAGGCCATGGGGCTGCTGTTCGTGCGGACGGAAAGGCTCGGTCCGGGGGCCAGACGACTGTTCCTGGGAGGACTGGCGGGCACGGCCATCGAGACTCGCCGGTACGCGATGACCGGGCTGGGCCATCTCGGCCTGAAAGAAGGGGAACTGGCCCTGTACCGGCGTCTGGCCAACGATGCCGACCTGGTCGTCCGCCGGCGGCTGTTCCAGGCGCTCGCCCACACGCCCGGTCCGTGGGTCATGCCGCTCCTCATCGCCGGGCTGCAATCGGACGACGAAGACGTCCGCCGAGCGTGCACGTGGGGTATTCGCAACCGCAAGGGCCAGCCCGCCACCCGCCCGGCGGGCGCTACAGAAAAGTAGAGCCTTGCCCTGTTCTTCCGCCGGTCGCTTGACTGACGGAGGCTTATCCCTCGTAGAGCTCCGTCAGCATCGCCTGCAAGCCCTTTGACCATACCTGATAGAAGGCGGTCGTGGCGACTTGCTGCACGTGCTGCGTCAGTGTCGGCAGCCACCGAAGGATATGCCCGCGCGCAAACGCAGTCGCCTCATCGTGGCGGTCGCCTTCCTCCAGTTGGGCCAGACAGTCCAATTCCATTGAAATGTGGTCCGGCAGCGTCCGGGAATCCTGAGCGGGGGCCAACCCGGCGGCCTTGTAGAACTCCGCCACCTTCTCCGTTGACGGACCCCAGAATCTCCCCTCGCCGAGGACCACCGATTCCACCGGGCTGAGATGGCCGCGAGGGCCTATGAAGACTCGGCAGTATTCCGCCGCAAGCGTCTCGACGGCGGCATCCGGGTCGCCCATGTCCAGCCCGTCAAGCGGGTCGCCCTCGAGCACAGCCGCCAACTCCTGCCTGCGCGCCTCAATCTCCTTGAGCAGGCGCCCGTCGGCCTCACGCTGGAAAACAGACCCGAACAGACGCAAGGCTGCCGGGATTGTGTTGGCTGGCTGCATTGAAGCTCTATGCCGTCGAAATACTGACGACCGTATCGTTCGAGCGGAACTGTCCACTGACCCTGGCCGGAATGTTGGGAATAATCCAGTTCGGATGCACGCCCCGCCAATCGCTCCAGAGCTTCGGATCCTTGTCCGCACAGCTGTCGCCGCGTTGCCACCAACGGTTCTCCCCATCGCTGCGGTCTTTCGCAACGGCTTTTCCGGAGGCGTACCGGCCGTAAGCCCAGTGACCGCAATGATAGCTCACGGCGATGACGTCCGGGTGGATCCCCTCCGTTAGATGGACCCGTGCGGTGATCTCACGGGCCTTGGCAAGGCCCTTGCCTTTGCGCCAAGGCAGCTCGGCCATGTCGAGGCGAATGCGGATGAGGTCACCTTCCTTCACATCCTTTCCGAGGATGCGCTGCGCGGTAGCGGGATTGATCCACGCCGGGTTGTTGTGATAGATCTCCTGGAGCCACTTGCAGTTCTGGCTTCGAGAATGTATCTGCACGTTCACCTTGAAGCTGGTCATGATCAGTTGGTCCGGTCCGCGCTTGCGGTGCTCCGGAACCGGAACCCAACTGGGCAGCGCTGTGGCAAGGTCCTCGGCGACCCAGGATTCGTCGGGACCCAGGAAGTCTTTGATATCCGCCATGATCTTATCTGCGGCCGGCTTCATGAACTCGCTGCGAATCTCAAACCGCCCCGACTTGTTGATCTTGTCCGGCTTGAACCCCTTGTAGGCCACGCCGTCGATCATCTGACCGACATATCCCTTGTATGCGCTCTTGGAGCCGGTATATCCCTTGGCAGCCACGTCCTCTTGGCTGACGTGGGCCTTTTTCGGATCCCAAACGACGCCGGTCTTCTCATCCACAACTTTCCCCTCCAGGTCGCCGGCCTTTAGCTTCTTCTGGTGGGGACTGTAGGCGGGCCCGGTCGCCTGCAGGAGCACGCCGTACTTCTTGAAGTACTCCCAGGGGTCCTTCGTGAGCTTCTCGCCCTCGGACGTATAGAAGGTCTTGCCCTGCTTGACATTGTCCTTGGCCTGGAGCTCGATGCTCGCCCTGACGTACTCTTCGGAGGTCTTGTACGGGTGAAGCGTAGCCATGTCGCCGCCAATGCGATGGGCAAGCTTAATGAAGATATCCTGCATGTCCATCGCCTCGCCGAGCGGCGGCGCGACGGGCTGGCGGATCTGAAGGAACGGAAACATCGCGAACGACGCGGCCGACTCTATCGCCCACCGTTCCAGGTACGCAGCATCAGGCAGAATCAGGTCCGCACACTCGGCGGTCTCGCTCATGGCCACGTCAACAGCCACAATGAACGGAATATACTGCTCGTCACAAAGAATCTCGCGGTTGCGCTGGCAGTCACCGGTGGTGTAGGCTCCGTTATACACATAGGTCATATACAGCTTGGGGCGGCCGTGCGACCCGTCGGCGATCATCTCGTAGATCCACTGGCAGGAATGGTGGGTCGGCAGATGAACGTTCTCGCCGTCGGCGAGCTTGAGCTTCTTGGCCTTGCGTGTGGCTTCCTTATTCTTCTTGGCGTACTCGGCATAGGCGTCTTTGCTCTTGCCGGCACTCTTCGTGTTTGTCCCTCCCTTGACGCCGAAATTCCCCGCAACGGCGTCGAGCGTCTTTGCGGCCCACTCCGCCTGCGCGCCGTTATAGTGCCCCACGAACCCGCGATACGTCACGATAGTCGCTGGCTTGGCTGCCCCGTACTCCAGGGCGATCCGGCGGATCGTTTTGGCTGGAACGGTCGATTCGCCTTCCGCCCACTCGGGCGTATAGCGAGCATAGTGCTTTCGCAGCTGGTCGATCGTTACGTTCGTCCACTTCTTGACGAACTGCTCATCATACAATTCCTTGCCGTCAGGCTTCTCGTTGAGGACGACATTCGTCATGGCCAGAATGACGGCCAAGTCCGTGCCCGGGCGGATCGGAATCCACTCGCTGCTCTTGGCGGCGGTGTTCGACAGCCGCACGTCGAACGTGACGATCTTCGCGCCGGCGGCCTTCGCCTCGATCAGCCTTTGGGCAATGTAGGAGTGGCCCGTGTGCGCCTCCAGAATATTGGCGCCGAAGATCAGGATGTACTTGGAATGGGCCACGTCGTTGACATCGTAGTGCTTGCCCATGGTCAGCTCGTTGCCGAGCCACTTGGCCGTCTCGCAGATCGAGGTATGGTTGCCCTGTGTCCCGGAGCCAAAGGCGGTCTGCTGAAAATGGTTCTGGGCGCCTTTGATGCGGCTGCGCCCGTAGTGGAACATGAATTCTTCCGGCTTCTTGGATTCATAGATACTCTTCAGGCCCTCAACCTCGCGCCCGGCAATCGTCCCGCCAAAGGCTACCAGGTCCAGGGCGTCCTTCATGGGGATCCGCTTCCACTTGCCCTCGCCGCGCTTGGAGACGCGGACCAGGGGGTAGAGTATGCGGTCGGGATCGTAGACCTGGTTCACACCCGCCTGGGATTTCGCGCAGGACATTCCCCGATTGTTCGGGCAATGCGGATTGCCTTCGATCTTGGCGATGCGGCCGTTCTGCCGGTATCCGATAATTCCGCATGCCGCGATGCATTGCATGCAAGTGGAAGCCACAGCCACAAACTCGCCACCACCCCTGCCCCGGTAGCCGTGCACGTCCGCCCGGACGAATTCGCCAACCACCGGGTCGGGCTTTCCGGCCGCTTTCTTGGGCTTGGGCTTGGGCGCATCCGATGTTTCAGCGGCGCGGGCAACGCGGTTCAGGCCGCTGAACTGTGCGCCTGCCCCCAAACCAACGGCTGCCAGAAGCCCGGCTTTAACGGCCGCCCGACGATCGAGCCTGTCTGCTTCATTGCGGTCGGCTTGGGGAGGGGACCCAATCTCGTTAGTCATCGCATCAAACTCCTTCGGAGTATTAGTCATGAAAGCTGCCCACCGATAACAAGGACATAACGGAATACGAGCCCGCCCAGAAGAATAAGAATGGAGGTCAGCACTGCCAGGGGCGTGTTGATTGCGGCGGATTCCTTCGAGCGGCCCGCGGCCGCCACCACCTGAAGACCAAGCGGCACGACAAGGCCCAGGCCGATGCTGACCAACCAGAACACCCCACCGTACGCCGCACTGAAGGTGGCAAGGGCGTCCTGGGCGTCGGCCGTGCCTTTGGACAGACTGACCCACCAGGCAATCATTGCGACCACCTGGGCAGCCAAAGCCGCCGTCAGGATTCTGCAGGCGCCGCGAGAGACCAAGCCTTCAGCATCCTGGCCGGTCGTCTTCTTGCCAAGCAGGCAGACCACCAGCAGCACGGCGGCCATGCCGGTGGTTACGAAGCTGATCATCGCAAGGACGATCGTCAGGCCGGTATTCCACAGGGGACGCGCCACCATATCGCTCAGCAGCCAACCGTGAAACGCACCGACCACCAGCGCCACTGGAATGCCCACGACGCCCACAAGATTGCGGAGCTTCGCCGGCGCGGATATTATCCAGAGGAAGGCGTAGAGGATCGCGATGCCGACCATAACGCCCTGGAACATCGCTCCCCACGACAACGGAGACGAGACGTTGAAACCGCCGATGATCCCCAACATGCGGAGTGGATGCCCGGTCTCGGTCATCATCAACAAGACTCCGAGGATCACGAATATCGGCGCAAGAATCGCACCGACCTTGCTGACCGTGCGGTACTTGTCCTTGTGGCACAGGCTGTTCAGAACCGCCCACAGGAACGCCCCCACCCCAACGCCGCCGAGGAACAGGTCCGCCGCGATTCGCCAATCCCAATATACCAAGTGAGGGGTGTTGTAGGTGAATGTCCCAAGCATTGTGATATCCTCTGCGATCAGGTCGTTCTAATAATCCAGCTTACGCTTGACCGGCGTGTAGGCGTCCTGGTCCAAGCCGATGTAGAAGACACGCGGATCGGTGTCCATCTTCGGGCGAAGTACCTCCGCCGCCTCCGAGGCGACCAGGCGGCTGACCGCGCTGTCGGGGTCGTTCAGGTCGCCGAAAACCCGGGCCCGGGCGTTGCAGGTGTTCACGCAGGCCGGCAGCATCCCCTGCTCAACGCGGTGCAGGCAGAAGTCACACTTCCGCACCGTCTTGGCCTCCGGGTCGATGTACCTCACGCCGTACGGGCAGGCCTGTATGCAGTACTTGCACCCCATACAGACGTCTTCATCCAGATCGACAATCCCGTCCCTGCGCAGCTTGGTGGCCTGCACCGGGCAGGCGGCCACACACGGCGGGTTGTCGCAATGATTGCACAGGACCGGCAGGAAGTTCCGCTTCGCGTCGGGATAATGGCCCTTCTCGCTGACCATCACCCAACTCTTGAAGTAGCCCAACGGGACGTCCTGCTCGGCCTTGCATGCGATGGAACAGGCGTGGCAGCCGAAGCATCGCCGCAGGTCTATGACCATGCCATAGCGAGGCCCCGTTCCCCGCTTGTTGGTCTTGGTGGTTCCCGCACAGCCGGGAAGGGCCGTTGCCGCGGCTGCAGCCGCAGCCGCAGCGCCGACTCCCCCGGCACGTTTAAGTAGATCACGCCTGGATATAGCCATGAGTTAAGTACTCCTAAGTGCTGCAGCCTTTGGCCGGACCCGGCCCTTGTCACACCGGGCGAACTCCGCGCCCCCTCCCCACGAAAATTGTATGCCCCCTGCCCCCCGATTGTCAACCGCGCTAGAATTTCCAGACCAGGTCGGCCTGAATCGTCAGGACGTCGTTATCCGGGGAAACGTTCTGCTGCCAGGTATCGGTTTGGATCGGCGAGGTCAGAAAGACCTTTCCCTGCAGGGTCAGGAAGTCAGTCAGGTTGTACTTGGCGCCCCAGACGTGGCCCTTGCTGTTGGTGTTACCGAAGTCGGCATCGTTCCACGCGCCGAAGACGGCGTTGCTCTGAATGTACTTGTATTGGTACCCCAACGACCAGTCGCCCTTCTTCTTGTTCTTCCCGACCTTCAGGCCGATAGCGTATGCCAGGTCCTGGTTACCACGCCACGTCCGGTCGTTCTCGTTCACATTCTGAGCAATGTCGAAGTAAGCGGCCCAAGGCAGTTTGAACATCTTCCAACTGACCTTGTTGATAAAGTCATAGATTTGAGGCGCGCCGCCGGCAACGACCCCATCAATGGGATCGATGGTATTGCCGCCGTAACCCCAGGCAGCGCCGCTGCCGATGTCGTAGCCGTCAGACTGGTAGTAAGTGGCCGCGAACGTGTACTTGACGTCTTTCTTTATCTTCCAGTCGAAGCCGGCCTGGTATGTCCACATGTCAGGGCTGCGGCGCGTCCTCCCGAGCACGCCGTCCGAGTGCGTGTTGTTCGCCGCCCATGACTGGCGATCGTCAACGGTCCAGTAGCCCACGCTCACGAAAGGCTGAAAGGCGTCAATCTTCAGGTGCTTGTACTGGGCCCAGATACCTTCGGGGTTTACGTCGCTGTCCCACATCATGTCGGTGTGCACGAGGGGGTTTTTCATCTTGCCGCCGACGATCACAAAGCCCGGCAGGACCTTTGGCTTGTACTTGGCCCACATCAAATCGACCCAGACCGCCTTCTTGTCGAAGTAGTCATCGAACGTCTGGTTGGTGGATGTTGGGGTGTCCGAGCCCGTGGCCAGACGGAAGCCGACTTCCATTTGCTTGTCCAGCCAGTACTTCTTCAGGCCCACGCGCAGACGCCCGCGGAAACGGTTGCGCCCCTTGTCCCGCACACCGCTGCCGTTCGCCCGAAGCGTCGTCACGTCGTTGTGCTGGAACCGAAGGCGGAAGTCGCCGAAGAACTCCAGATCGTCCAACCATTCCGGCAGACCCGAGTGCTTGGCCGCGTCATCGTTCATCTCTTTGATGAGCTTCTTGATCTCTACCGTGTGGGCGGCGCTCAGCCTCTGGTTGCTCTGCTTAAGCTTCAGCTTGGCGAGCTCTGCATCCTGCTCCACGAGGCGCTTCTCCTGAGCGTTGAGGCGATCCTCCAGCAGCTTCAGTTTCTTCGTCATCTCGGCTTCGTCCGCCCTTGCCGTCGTCGAGACCAAGCCAGCCGCCACCAGGGCTACCGCTGCGATCCATCGTCTGTACATAGGGATTCCTTTCCAATATGCGATGGCGTCCGTTTTCTCTACCTACCCCATCGACAAACAACATGTTTTTTTCCCATCCAAAAACTACACAATTCTCGACACATGCCTGAGCATCCCGGAAACGCTCGCGCACGCAGTGTAGGCAGCGGGATGTAACCTGCTGATTTGACAGTAGTTATATCCACGCGCCGGAAGGATTGCGTTCCCCGGTGACGGAAGCTCGCTGGCGGGCTCGCAGGTGCCGCGTGAACTACGCCCGATAACCAACGGGTGGCATTAAGGTGGCGTGCCGCCGGCTTGTCCTGAGTTCACCGAAGGACCGACGCGGCCCGCCCCCTACTTGCTGATCTTGAAACCGCGTGAGATGGCAAGCTTGTTCAGGCAATAGAGGTTCACAACGTACTCGCCCGGGCCTAACGTGCGGGCCAGCGGCTCGAGGACGAATGCACATGAGTATATGGGCCGGCGCCGCGACCACGTAAAGGTATGGGCCGCAAGGCGTAACGGCTTGTCCGGCCGCGCGATCTCAACACGCAGCTGGTTGTAGTCGCACTCCTCCGGAAGGCGGACCAGTACATGCAGGTGCTCACCGCGCTTGAAGGTGCCCGTCAATTTCAGATCGCCGTTTGGGAGTTTCCTGGCCGTCGCAAGGGACCCACGGCGGGAAATCTTGATCTGCCTGGGAACATGGGCGAAACGGGCCGCCAGTTTCGCGCCCAGAACGCCGTATGCCTTCTGGAGACACTCCTCCCTGTTCAGTCCGGACTCGTCGGCCAGAGATGAAAACTCCGCGGACGCACCGGCCATGGCGGCATAGATGCCGGAGCACTCGCCCACGCCCACAAAGAAGACGTCGGCGGTGATTCGCCCGCTGTTGCGAGTAGTGCTGCGGGTCTTGACGACTCGCTCGTCTTCGTCACCGAAAGCTCGCCGCGGGCTTTCCAGGCCGTACCGATCCTCCTCGCTGCCCCCACCCGCCGCGACGGCCACCTCCTTGGACTCCGTCTTAAGGTCCCGCACCTTTCCCACAAGCACTGCCTGTATGTTGCCCGCCGCCGCAAGCTTGCGGGCTGTTACCCGCGGGTCCTCATCCGGCTGGATCTGTATCTTGTGGGCGCTCAGCAGGGCCTGAAGCTCCTGCCCGGATATGACAGAGTAAGTCCCGTTCGCCAGCAGGACCTTGGCGATCCTCTCGGCGATCAGCGGTCCGGCCTGCGGGCGGGTGGCCTTGGTGTCAAAGGGCATCACGGCGACGGTCTTAAGCCGCCGGGTGTAGAACGGCGGATATTGAGCTATCCAGATTTTTCGGCTGCACGCAGCCGGCGTTACCAGCGCCGACAGAACCGCCAACGCCTGCAACACATGTGTGACGGTAGTTTTCATCCGCGGCATCGCGATCCCTCTTCGCACGCGCAGACAGCATATTCATCGCCGGTGAATGATGCAAGGGTCACCAAGCTACAAGCGAGCCGCTTGCGGCTCAGCACCTCCGCCGGGGTGGTGGTTGCGGCAGGTGGTATTGCCCCTTGCCTCGCGGGTTATCTGTTTGTGTAATTGCCCTGTTCGAGAGCCCAGGAAGCGATTCTCACTGCGATGCCGGCTAACCTTACGCCCCAATACAAGAAGGCCGAAGAGAAACACCGTCAGGCCAAGACCGACGAGGAAAAGCTCGAGACCCTGCGCGAAATGTTGAGGGCCATCCCCAAGCACAAGGGGACGGAGAAGATGCAGGGCGACATCAAGCGCCGCATCAGCCAACTCCGCAAGGCCCAGGCCAAGAAAGGCCCCGTCAGGCGGGTGGACCCGTTCAACGTGCCCAAGAGCGGGGCCGGGCAGGTGATTCTCGTCGGCCCGCCCAACGTGGGCAAGAGCATGCTGGTCGCCACCACAACCAAAGCCCAGGCTAAGGTGGGCGACTATCCATTCACCACCGCCCTTCCCGCTCCCGGCATGTGGCAGTACGAGGACGTTCAGATTCAACTGGTCGACACGCCCCCCATGGTGGGCGATCAGCCACTCGGCAACCTGCTGAGCCTCACCCGCTCGGCCGACGTCATCTGCGTAGTCGTGGACGCAGCCGACAACCCGCTGGAACAGGCCGACACAATCCTGGGCCTGCTCAGCGACGGCCGCCTCGACCTGAGATCCGTGCCCCGCAGGGAACTGGACGAGGCCGAAACCGGCAATCACAGCGGCATCATCGTCGCCAACAAGGCGGACGCAGCGGCGCCGGAAAACATCTCCGCCCTTCGCGAGCTCTACGCCGGCAAGCTGGAGGTCTGCCCCGTAAGCGCCGCCACGGGCGAAGGGCTGGAGGATCTGCGCCGGCGGCTGTGGGAGCTGCTGTCCGTGATGCGCGTGTACACGAAGAAGCGCGGCCGGCCGCCGGACCATGACAAGCCGTTCACGCTGGTGGTGGGCTCCACCGTGGCGGACCTGGCCCGCGAGATCCACCGCGAACTGCCTGAGAAGATGAAATACGCCCGCATCTGGGGTGAGGGCAGGTTCGCCGGGCAGCAGGTTCGCCAGGGCGAGGCCTTGCACGACAAGGACGTCGTCGAGATACACGAGTAGCGTCCCGCACCCGGCGAAGAATGCCTTGAGGACGGTCAGGTCCGCACGTATCATCCCCGTTTCGACCCTTCCCTGCTGCGCCGGGAGGGAACACCTGACGCCGCAGATAACCTGGAGATTGCACAATGGCAGACAAGAAAGCAGACCTGGCTGGACCCGGCATAGGCGACTATGACGAACTGGCGAGGGAGCTTCCTGCCGATTACGAGTCTCTCCTCACGCCCAAGGAAACGCAGAAGGCCGTTTTCGAGGTCAAGAACTACATCGAGGAGAACCTCTGCAAGGAGCTCAACCTGATAATGATCACCGCGCCGCTGATCGTGGACGTCAAAAGCGGCCTCAACGATTACCTCGACCGCGACGGCTCACGAACCCCCATCGGGTTTCACATCTCCAACGACTACGACAAGAACCCTGTCGACGCCGAGGTCGTCCAGGCCGCCACCAAGTGGAAGCGGATGGCCCTCAAGCAGTTCGACATGAAGGTCGGCGAAGGCCTGAACACCGACATGCGGGCCGTGCGGAAGGACTACTTCCTCGATCACGATCACAGTTGCTACGTGGACCAGTGGGACTGGGAGCTGGCGATCACGGCCGAGCAGCGGAACCTCCAGTTCCTCACGGACGTCATCAAGAAAATCTGGAAGGTCATCAAGGGCGCCGAGACGTACATCCACGGGCTCTTCCCGCAGCTGAAGACGGACAAGTACCCGCTCCTGCCGGAAGAGCTGACGTTTATCCACGCGGAGGACATCCTGGCGAAGTACCCGGACCTGCCGCGAAAGCAGCGCGAGACGGCGATCATCCAGGAGCATCCGGCGATCTTCATCTACGGGATCGGCTGGGTGCTCGAGGACGGGTACCCACACGAGATGCGGGCGGCGGACTACGACGACTGGGTCACGGAGACGACGTCGGCGGACGGGCGGCCGATGCACGGCCTCAACGGCGACATCCTCGTCTGGAACCCGGTGACCAAGCGCCGCCACGAGCTGACCTCGATGGGCGTCCGCGTCAACGCCGAGAGCCTGAAGAAGCAGCTCGAGATATGCGGCCAGCTCGACTTGGTCAAGCTGCCGTACCATCAGGCGATCGTCAACAACGAGGTCCCGCTCAGCATCGGCGGCGGGATCGGGCAGTCCCGCACGCAGATGCTCCTGCTCAGGAAGGCGCACCTCGGCGAGGTGACCGTGTCCGTCTGGCCCAAGCGGCTGAAGGACATCTGCGCGGACAAGAACATCCACGTTCTGTAGCGGGCCGCGCCCGGATTACGGGAGACAGGCTATGACCGGCGGAAACATCGTACGTACGATCCTGGTTGTCTGCGCGACGGGGGCAGTCGCCCGCGCCGAGGACACGTCAGCGTGGTATCCGTTCCACCCCACGAACAAGCCGGCCGCCGGCGCCATCGGAATGCAGGACTGGCTGGAGCGGCCCGCCGGCAAGCACGGCCGAATCGAGCGCAAGGGCTCCCGGCTGATCTACGGCGGAAAGCCGATCAAGCTGTGGGGCATCAACCTGTGCTTCAGCTCTTGTGCCCCGAAGAAGGAACTGGCCGACAAGCGTGCCGCGTTCTACCCAAAGTACGGCATCAATTCGGTGCGGCTGCACAAGTTCGCGGACGGACACGGATGGGCCGGCATCCAATCGCGCGACAGCGCCGCGGACTTCGATCCGGAGGCCCTGGACCGCATGGACTACCAGGTCGCGAAGTTCAAGGAGGCGGGGATCTTCGTGAAGCTCTCTGCCCACTTCGGCACGATGAAGATGGGCCCGGCCGACAAGCGCGACGTGCCCTACCTGGCGGAGTTCGGCGCCTTCGGCGGCGGGCGGTCCAACCGGGTAGCCGCCCCGCACAGCGCGTTCTTCTACTCGCCGGAGCTTCAGGATCTGCAGATTCGCCAGATCGTCACCCTCCTGAAGCATCGCAATCCCCACACTCGCCTGACGTACGCCGCGGACCCGGCGATCTGCGTCATCGAGATCATCAACGAGCAGAGCGTGCTGTTCTACACGACGATGGCACCGCTCCAGAAGAGCCCGACCCTGCGGCGCAAAGTCGGCGCGCGGTTCTGCGGCTGGCTGAAGAAGCGCTACGCCAGCCACGACGGCCTGCTGAAAGCCTGGGGACAAAAGGCGCTCGACAGCTTCCGCCGCGAGGTCCCCAAAGCCGCCGACGAGCACCTCGACAAGGGGACCATCCTTCCGCTGGGCAATCCCTGGTTCTGGGACCCCAAGCAGCTGGGCGGAACGCAGGCATACCGGCGGCAGCGCCTGATCGACTCGCTGGAGTTCCTCTACGAGCTCCAGTGCGAGGCCTACGACCGCTACGTGAAGGCGGTGCGCGCCGCGGGCTATAAGGGCGAGATCCTCGGCTCGAACTGGCAGGCCGGGCGGGCGCTGAGCCACTACTACAACCTGCATACCGACTACCGCGTGGGGATGATCGACCGGCACAACTACTTCGGCGGCGGGCGGCGCGGCCTCAAGCCGGGCAAGTTCAACAACGCCAGCATGCTCACCGTGCCGGGTTCGGGCATGCTGAGCGCGGGCATGCAGCAGGTGGCGGACCGCCCCTTCATGCTCAGCGAATGGATCCACGTGCAGCCCAACGAGTGGGGCGTGGAGGGACCGGCCATCATCGGGGCGTACGGCATGGGGCTTCAGGGCTGGGACGTGTCGTACATGTTCCAGAACCGCGACGGCGGCGGCTTCCGCGGCAGGCTCGGCGAGCAGCCGTGGGACGTTACGGTGCCGCAGGTGCTGGGCATATTCCCAGCCGTTGCACGCCAGGTGCTGCGCGGCGACGTGAAGGAAGCGGCAGTGTCGGCAGCGCGATACGTGCACGTGCCCTCGCTGAAGGAGGGCAAGCTTGGCTTCGAGGACCGGGTTGTCCAGCAGCACGATACCAAGGTTTTCAACAGCGACAAGGTTCCCGCGGGCACACTGGCCGTGGCGCGGAGCGTGGTTGAGTTCACCGACGCCTACCGCGACACGCCGGCGTTTGACCTGGCGAAGTACTCGCGCGGCGGGGTGTTTGCATCGACCACGGGCGAGCTCCGCTGGACGGCGGGCAAGACAAAGTACGACGGGTTCTTCACCATCAACACGCCCGCCACGAAGGCGGTGGTGGGCTTTGCGGCCGGCAAGACGTGCGTGCTGGGCGACGTGACCATCCAACCGACCAGCCGCTTCGCCGCCATCTACGTTACCGCCAGGGGGCCGAGAGAGAATATCCGCACGGGCAAGGGGCTGCTTGTGGTGGCCATCGCCCGCGCCCGGAACACCGGCCAGACGCTCAACGACGCCGCGGACCAGATCCTCGCCGCGGGCAAGAGCCCGATCCTGATGGAGCCGGTTCAGGCGACCGTCACGATCCGCAGGCAGGGCACGGCGAAGGTTGTTTTGCTGGACCACGACGGCATGATGACGGGCGGCACGCTGCCCGTCCGCAACGGGGCGTTCACGATCGACGGCGCCCGCGACAAGACGCCCTACTACCTGATAACGTACCAATGATGAAGCACGGCGTGGGCATCCTGCTGACTATGCTGCTGTCGGCTGCCGCGCCGGCGGCCGAGGCTCCCAAGGCCGGTTCGGCACCGGCGATCGCCGCCCAGATCCGCACTGAGGTGCTGCGGGCCAACAACGATAAGGCCGGGCGGCAGTTACCGCTGGCGGCAAACTGGAACGTGCCTAACTGGGGGCCGGACTACCAGGTCGAGATGGTCCGCCGGGGCCGTCACATCCTGCCCTGGATCGGCCACCCCAACCCGCGCGACGGCGGCCAGGAGTACGCCCGCAAGTACCTGGCGAAGAACGAGCGGGCCCTGCGCACCTGGGCGGCGTGGAAGATGCCCATCACCATGCGCGACCACAACTACGCCATGCCGCTGGTGAAGAGTCCGTATGCGGATCTGCCGGCCGAGAAGAATCCCCTCACCATCCGCCCGGACGGCAGCGTACTGCGGCGGCCCAGCCCGCTGGGGCCGGTCGGGCCGTGGCGGCAGGTCGGGCGGTCGCTGACTGACACCCCGCTGATGAAGAAGATCCAGCAGATCTACCCGGCCCCCCCGCTGGTGCTGTTCCTGTCCAACAACGAGACGCGAAAACTCCGCTGGCACGAGCTGGGCGAGTCAAAGCGCTACCTGGACAAGTACGGCAAAGGCAAGGGGGGCGCGTTCAAGCGCAAGCTCGTGGCCGATGCCTGGGTCAAACGCTTCGGCGCCCTGCTGGACGGCATGCGGGAAGGGCTGGTCAGCCGGCACTGGAAGAAGAATGCGATCTTCGTCGGCTACGATGCGTTCGGCCCGGCGTGCTACGGGCGGTGGGACGGATGGAAGGCCTACGCCATCTCCACGCCCGATCGGATCGACCCCCGCCCGCTGTACTGGGACGGCGGCAGCCCCTCATACTACGACAACCACTGGGAACGCCAGAAGGCCGACTACCTCTTCTGGAGCCCCCAGATCGAGGCCATGAACTGGATCTTCATGCACCGCGAGGCACTGGAGCTCAATCCCGACTTCTGGCTCGAGTTCTCGGTGTGGGACGGCGATCTGGGCCCGCAGAAAAAACGCGGGGCCAAGCCCACTGTGTCCAAGCCCGATCAATACCGCGCCAAAGGCCAAACCTGGACGCCCGCACGCTATGGGGGGCGGGTGCAGTTCGGCATGTGGCTGGTGCGTCCGCGGGTGCTGCGAGAGTTCCGCGGCCACGGCCAACCGCGCGAACCCTTCCAGCCGTTCTGGGAGGTGATCCTCGATTCAGTGGATCGAGTCTGGAAGGACCGGACGCTCCAGCGTTTTTGGCGCAAGGGCAGGCTCATGCCCAACCGCCGGCACAAGCACGCCTGGCAGGCGGATGTGCTCAAGAAGTACGGCCGTGCCGACCGCTGGTTCCTTCTCGACACTTCGCTGGACGCTCCGCGGCCGTGGAACAACGCCACGAAGATCCGCGTGTTCGCCCTGGCCCGCGTGCTGGGCGACAAGCCCAAACGCGAGTGGCTGCTGTACGCCCACGCGCCGCTGGGGCCCGAGAAGCGCGTCCAGATCGACATTCCCGGCTACCGAAGAATCAGCGTCGATGTCTCGCTGGCCGGATCGTTCTATCTGGTCACCGAAGCCGGCGGCGCCGTATCGCCGCTGCTCCCCTGAGGCGGATAGAGGCCACTGGCCACTAGCCCGCGGGTGCCGGCTCGGGTACAATCGGCATGAAGAAAACGTCGGCTGATCGGTACGCCCCGGGCCGCTGAAGCTTTCCAGACCCGTGGGCCGATCCGCGACCTACAACCAGAAGGAGATCACCGTGAGTGAATACCTGTCCCGTCGTTCGTTCTTGAGCACGTCGGCCGTTGGGGCCGGCGGATTCCTGCTCGGCCAGCCGCTGGCCCACGGCGCAGAGGCCGGTGCGGCCAAGCCGTGCGTCGTCTGCTGGTCGGAGGGCACGGCCCCGAAAAAGGTCTACCCCAAGGACATCAACGGGGCCATCGCCGAGGGCCTGACCAAGGCGCTGCCCGCCTGGGAAGTTGTCGCCGCCGATATCAGCCAGCCGGACCAGGGCCTGGGCGACGCCTTGCTGAATCGCTGCAAGGTGCTGATCTGGTGGGGCCACAAGAAACATGGCCAGGTCAATAACAAGCTCGTCGACAAGATTGTAAAGCGCGTGAAGGAGGACGGCATGGGCTTCATAGCGCTGCACTCGGCGCACTTCGCCAAGGCGAACATCAAGCTGATGAGCCAGACAAAGACCGACCCCGACCTGCTGAAGAAGGTTCGCCCAAGCGGCCGGGTAGGCGCGTGGGGCTCGTACCGCGGCGACTCCGTGGAGCTGACCATCATCGTGAAAAAGCCCGACCACCCGATCGCCAAAGGCGTGCCCGCGAAGTTCACCTTCAAGCACGGCGAGCGCTACAGCGACCCGTATGCCGTGCCCAAGCCCGAGGCCGTCGTCTTCACGGGCGACGCAAAGCTCAAGGATGACAAGATCGACACCAGCCAGCAGGGCCTCTGCTGGACCATCGGCAAGGGCCGCATGTTTTACTTCCAGGCCGGGCACGAGACCAACCCCGTCTTCTTCGACAAGAACGTGCGGAAGATCATGGCCAACGCCGTGAAATGGGCGGGCCCCAGGAAGTAGAAGTGGTACGTCGCACCGCGCGCCGTTTTGCGGTCAGCGTTCCGTCCGGTTGCCCGTATAGCAATACGCGTCCCGCAGCCCGGCGTAGGTCTTGTGAAGCCTGGTCAGTCCATTGCCGCGCGGGCGCCGAGCGGCTAAGATTGATGCGTGAATGAAAACGAGCCACCTCCAATCATACCAGACCAGGCGGCCGCGACGGGCCAATATCCAGCGCCAAGTAGATCCGTCGCTGATGCGTGGGCGCTCTTCGCCGTCTGCCTGTTTCTCCTGATCTTCATCGGCTCGTTCGTACAGATGGCTTCGCTGACCATCGGTCTGGTCGTGACCGAACTGCTCCTGATCCTGCTGCCGGCCATCCTGTACGTCCGCTTCAAACGCCTCCCCATCGCACAATCGCTCCGCTGGAAGCGGGTCAAACCCGCCATGCTCGTCCGCAGCGTAATTCTGGGCGTGCTGGGTTGGGGCATGGCTGCGAGCGTCTACCTCATCACGGCCACGCTCGTCCAGACCGTGATCGGGCCGGACCCCACGCCCGGTCTGCTCACCCGCGCCTTGCCGAAGACCCTTCCCGAGTTCGCCGCGTTCCTGATCGTGCTGGCCGTCCTGCCCGGCCTGTGCGAGGAAGCCCTGTTCCGAGGGCCCTCCAGGGAACCTTCGAGAAGAAGGGAATCTGGAAAGGGGTCATCTACACGGCCTTGCTGTTCAGCGCCTTCCACGTGAACCCGTGGAGCTTTGTTTCCATAGCCGGCCTGGGCCTGCTGCTCGGCACGATGACGGTTCGCACGAACTCAACGCTGCCGGCGATAATCGCCCACACGTGCAACAACGCGACGGCCTGCACCGTGGTGTTCGTCTTTCGGGACGGGCCGGAGTACATCCCCTACGTGATCATGGGCGTGTTTGCCTTGCTGTTCGTCGGCGCGCTGGTGGAGTTTCTCTACGCCACCCGTCGCGAGGATCGCCGGCCCTCGCCGCTGACGGCGGCTCCGGCCAAGCTGTCGCGGGGGGCCATCTGGGGTCTGGCCGGCGCCGGGGCCGGGCTGCTGATGCTGATGGTACTTGCGGTTTTTGTCGTGGTCAGCATCACCGAGCGCTATCGCATGAAGAACGACCACCTGGCGCCGGAAGTCAACCGCGGCGACTACGTCATCGTCCTCAAGAGCCGCTACGCAATACTGGACATTAAACCCGGCGACGTGGTCGCTGTCAGGCCGCATGGCCGCACACTTCTGCGGAGAGTCGCCCGCGTGGAGGATGAGTGTATCTGGGTTGTCGATGATATGCCCGGTACCTCAGCCGCGGAGACACAAGTCCCCCGCCGCAACATAATCGGAAAGATGATCTGGAAACTAGCCAACCCGAAGCCACGCGGCAAGAAAAGGGGTTAGAGGTTTGTCATTCGTCATTCGTCGCCCCCCTCTTCACTTCGTACCTGAAGGGCGCTTCGGAGTGGGCGGGGCTTTCGGGCCGCCCAGCAATTCCACCATCGCCTTGCCCATGGCGTCGCCGATCAGGTAGTAGCTCTCGGCGTTGCAGCACCAGTGATACCGGATCGGACGCGGCGAGACGTTCCCATCACGGAAGAAACCACGCGTTTCCACATATGTGACGGTATCCTTGAACTCATCTTTTTCGGCGGTCGCCTTCTGGGCGGCCATGATGCCCAGCCGGCGGTTCACGGTCTGACCCCATCCCCCAAACCCGCTGCCGCCGATCACAAACGGCAGCTTCGCCACGCCCAGATTCTTGCGGACGTCGCGGATGAAGTTCGCCATGTTCTTCTCATACTCAGCGACATCCTTCGCGCCGCACCCGTCATTCCACCCCTGGTGCCAGCCGAAGCCGACAATCTCGTATCCCTTGCCGTCGTATTCTGGGAAATCAGCCTTGAGATTCTTCAGTTGCTTCTTCACGCCCGCGATCATCTTGTCGTACTCACTGCCCACGCCGGGGCCGCGCGCTTTCTTACCCAAGGGACCGGAACTCGGCGGCCGCCACGGACCCGCCAGACTCGTGCCGCCCGGCCCAAACTTGATCAGCAGCACCTTGTTGTCGAGATAATCGCCGACCGCCCAGCCGAATCCGAGCTCAGGACCGATCGCATTGCGTGCGGCGCTCTTCCCGATGGTCAATGGGCACTTCGTGTCATAGTAAGACAGCCAGACGTCGTCGCGCACGACCCATTCTCCATCCTTGTCCAGGAGATGCTTGTAACGTGCCGCCGTAGCCGCGTCTTTGGTCAGCGTCTCCAGCGTACCTTTTTGCCCCGGCCGTCCCTTTATCACCCCATGCCCCTCCATATTCGACTGGCCGGCAAGAATGAACACCTTTGTCAGACCATTCTTCTTCTGCACCGGCTTTGCCTTGCCGGATCCCGTGTCCGCACACCCGGCCTGTCCAAGCGCCAACAGCCCGGCTGCCACGCCGGCCATCAGGTATTGACTGATTCTTGCCGCCCTCATGATTTCTCCTTATTGGTCATTGCGAGGGTGCATCATCTGAGTCTTGGTCCCCCTTGGGCGGCGGCGGGACGTTGGTGGAGGTTGTGCGGCCCTTGCCCCCGGCTACTACGGCCACAATCACTCCCACGATTATCACCACGACTAACGCAATGCCCGCAAATGCAAATATCGGAAGGCTCATTTTCGTATCCTCAAGTATTGCCGCAGCCGGTGAATGCATCCGGCTCAACAACAAATATAGCGGGAGTCACGGCGATAGCAAGCGGCGCAAAGACATCCGGTCGCTGCGGAAGTCGTTGACAACCTCCCGAGATGAAGGCATTCTAACGTCTGAGACCCCAGCTTATCTGGGAGATCCCGGATCAAGACGCTATCCGGCACAACAGGAAGGAGACCCTGACACATGAGGCACTGCACAAAGATCACCCGCCTTTTCGTGGTTGTTTTCCTGGGGGCTGCTCCGGCGGTTGCGGGGAAGGCGGGGGAGTGGCCGCAGTTCCACGGGCCGAATCGCGACAACAAATCCACTGACAAGGGGTTGCTGAAAAAGTGGCCCAAAGGCGGTCCTCCGCGTATCTGGGAAGCGACCGGTATCGGCGAGGGGTACTCGACAGTCGCAATCGCGGGCAAACGTATCTACACGACCGGAAGCATCAATGGTGATTGTGTCATCACCGTACTGGACATGGACGGAAAGAAGGTCTGGACCAGAACCAACGGCAAGGCCTGGAAAAGGACGTATCCCGGAACCCGCTCCACGCCGACGATCGCCGACGGGATGCTCTACCACCTCAGCGGAATCGGGAATCTCGTATGTCTCAAGGCCGATGACGGAGAGGTGGTATGGTCGATGGACATCATGCGCAAGTTCGGCGGCCGCAACATCATGTGGGGGCTGGCTGAATCACCGCTCGTTTTTGACGATAAGGTTGTCTGCACACCGGGCGGCAAGGAGGTCAGTATGGTGGCGCTGGACAGGAAGACGGGCAAGGTTATCTGGGAATGCAAAAGGATCGGCGACCGACCGGGTTATGCGTCACCGATCCTGGTCGAATACAAGGGGCTGAGACAGATAGTAACGGTGATGTCGGAATCGGTAGTCGGCGTGCGCGCCTCTGACGGAAAGCTGCTGTGGAGGTATCCGCACAAGGTTTACATGGACGAGAATATCACGACGCCGATTTTCCACGAGGGTTTTCTGATTGTCTCGGGTAGCGTCAGGAAGGGAACTACTTCGCTGCAGCTCGACGTTTCGCCCGACACCTGCTCGGTAAGGAAACACTGGAATAACCGCAACCTCGACAACAAGCAGGGAGGCATTGTCCTGGTCGACGGCAGGATCTACGGATACGCGGAGCATCTCGGCAGGTCCACACCCTGGATGTGCATTGATTTCAAGTCGGGTGAAGACATCTTTAAATCCGCTGCCGTGCTGTCCTCGTACAAGTACAGGAATGGCTGTCTCACCTATGCCGACGGGATGTTTTATCTCTACTCAGATGACGGGCACATGGTCCTGGCCAAGGCGACGGATAAGGGGTTTGACGTCACCGGGAGGCTGAAACTCAAGGATCCGGGAAAGAGATGCACGTGGGCGCATCCTGTTGTATGCGGCGGGAGGCTGTACATCCGCTACGGCGACAAACTCGGCGTTTATAACGTCAAGAAATAGATGACGGCGGCCGGGAGCGTCACCTACTTCGCCTGAGGAACGAACTCGATGTAATCGAGTCTGGCTTGTTCCGGCTTATCGGCTTGCCCGATGAGAGTGATCGTGTCGCCCTTGTTCACCCGGATGCCTTTGAACCGGCGCCACCGCCAGCAATCGCAATCCTCGTCCAGTTTGAACGACACTTTTTCGGTTCCGGCGATGAGCAACTTGATCCGGCTCCGGCCGTCTTTCTCGTCGAAGTAGGTGATGCGGATGTCGTAGACGCCGGAAGGTTGGTCGAAGGTGTAGGACGCTTGGCCCGCTGCCGTGGTTTCAACGCCCCATTCCTCAGCGATCTCCTTCTCGAACGGTTTGTAGCCTTCGAGTTTCATTTCCTCGATCTCTTTGCCGATGGTCGGTGTGAGGCCCTGGACGCCTGCTTCGATCATTCCCTGTTTGAACGACCGCAACAGCGAGAAGGAGGCGCCGTCGTAGTGCTTGAGCGCCAAACCGTTGACCTTGGCCGGATGCTGCACTGCGGCTTTGATCCCTCTGCGGACAAGGGCGGGAGAGGCCTTCATTCGAGCGGCAATGCCGGATATCAGAGGCTTCTTCGCCCCCAGGTGTTTGCGGTTGGCGGTCAGCCATTTCTTCCTGGCCGCGAAGTCCTCGTTGGCCCTGCCCAACTGCTCCTGGTGGTCCTGGTTGACCAGTGAGCCCAGATGGCGCCCAACGGCTTGGATATCCAGCCCCGTGCGCGAAGGGTCTCTGCCCCCCCACGAATAGACATCGTTCAGACGCAGGTGGCACTTGGGATTCGCCTTCCGGATTGTCTCAGCGATCTCGCGGTACAGGGCCGTGGTCGCGTCTCGCCGAAAGGCCAGCCACTTGTCCCGCTGCGGCTGGGCATTCTTGTTCGCACGGAGGACAGGGATCGCGGCTTTCAGATCGAACCCGGTTCGCTTCGCCGCGGCAATGCAGTAACGGCAGAAACCGCCCGCGCCATTGCCGATATCGTTCGCTGTGAACACATACTGGCATGTCTGGATGTAGTCGAGATCGTAGTTGGCCGCGATGTCCCCGAACAGAGCCAGCAAGTATTTGCGGACGTCGGGATTGTGGGGACAGAAAAAGTTCTTCCGGCGTGTGCCCTTTATGGTCATCTGCTGCCAATCCGGATTCTCCCTGAGCAGCGATTTGGGCATCGGGAAGTGCGAGACTTCCGCGCCAACCCCCAGCCCGCGTTTCCGGCACGCCTTAACGACCAGGCGCAGCCAATCCGTCTTCCTGATCCACTCGTGGTCCGACAGCATCGGCTTGATCTTGCCGTAGCGCTTCATGTCCGGGAAAAACGAGACGCGCGAGTCCTCCGCCTGAAAAGTGCTCCTTGCCGGGTTGTGTGGGAACTTCTTGGCATGGAACGGGCGGTGTTCCTCGTGCATGACGACAATCACATAGATGTTGTTGATCCCGGCCATGGATTGGCAGTTGTCCAGTATGGTGTCCAGGCCCTCGTCGCGGATGGTCCAGGGACGGAGCTGGGTTCCAACTTCGAACGCCGACGTGGAGCCGGGCTTCCATACAGGTTTCCAGTCTTGTGCAACGGCTGAGCCACCAACAACCAAGACAAAGGCCATTACAGACAGCAGTAACTTGGTGTGAATCATGGTTAATCTCCTGATCCAAGTGTTTATCTGTCGGCCTCAATCGACGTCTGACTCCGACAGTGCCCGGCCCAACAAAGAATATAGCAGCAGTCACAGCAATAACAAGCGACTCAAGGACATCTTACGGAAGACCAGGGCAGGCCCCCCGGGCCCAGTCCTTACCATCGAGCGATACCTCCACCGTGTAGCGGTAGAATCGGCCCGCGGCCCCCTGGGCGGCTACTCCGGAACGATGGAGGCCGGAGGTACTTGACCCGGTTTCCAACTTATGCGGTAATGAACACAATCGCTTACGGGCAGTACTTTGGCACCACCGAAGGCCCGTGAACGGTTACCAGATATTGAACTGGACAAAGTAGCTTAGTGCAATCCCTGCCTACTCAGCCATGGCTGACTGGGCAGGCAGGGGCGTTCCGCAATACCGGTTAATAGGAGTCTGAACGATGTGTGCAATGACATTGTGCGCCGAGGCGGACACGTTTCGTCATGAGGAGAAGGATTTCTCGTACGCCGTCGAGATGGCCAGAAAGTTGGGCTTCGAGTACATCGAACCGGAAGTGATGACCGGCCGATGCCTGTTGAACGTCTACGGGTATTGCAACATCACCAGTCTGGAAGACGACCCGATGGAAATGCGCAAGGCCATTGAAGCCGCCGGCCTGAAGGTAGCATGCCTGAGCGCTCACTCGAACCTTCTGGATACCGTGTACGGTGTCGATTATCTCAAGAAGGCGATTCGTTTCGCGCATATCCTGGGCGCGCCCATGGTCAATACGGCCGAAGGCCCCAAGGCAGAGTGGATGACCGACGAAGACGCCTTTCGCATCATGAAATACAATCTCGATGAGCTGTTGAGAATGTGTGGCAACTACGACATCACGTTGACGATCGAGCCGCACGGCGTGTACACGACCAACGCCAAAGGATTGCTGAGGATCATGGCCCTGAGCGATTCACCCTATCTGGCAATCAACTACGACACGGGCAACGTGGCCGTCGCGGGCAACGACTCGGTCGAGACACTCAAGGCCGTGGTGGAGCACGTCAGGCACGTGCATCTGAAAGACATCGTGCGGGAAAAGACCGCCGGGCACGAGACGGGAGTGACTGCCGGCACCGCGGTCGGCGAAGGCGACGTGGATATCCGCGGATGTCTCAATGTGTTGCGAGACGCCGGCTACCAGGGGTGTCTTTCCGTCGAGTGCAGTGGCACCGAAGCGCTCAAGAGGAGCATCGAGTTTCTCACACCCCTGCTGTGACGACCCATTCCTGACAAGGGGGGATTTGGGGTCAGGTCTTGAAACTTGGCAATTCGCCGGACGTGATACATAACTATTAATCCGGGGCAAACGATTGGGGATCTCAGATTTCGGAATGCGGATTGCCGGGCTCTTCTGGAAAGGGGCCAAGAATGTTGGAACATCTTCAGCATCACAGACGTCAAAACCTTAGAAGACCTTAGCAAGGACCGCAGAACAATGAAGTCGAGCTTATCGACGCATACGCGCCGAAAGCTCACTTCCAACGTTGGCAACGGAAAGGGGCTTCACGTATGAAACGCTATGTCTTCGCCTTAGCCGTACTCGCAATCGCAGGATGTGAGCTGTCTCAGGAGACCGAGAAAGAGGTGGGACGAGCCCGCCCCGCACGTCCCTGGGCATCCAACGTGTTCCATCCGGGCTTGCAGGTCCAAATCGCTCCGGTTTCCGAACGGCTTCAAGGTACTGTGCAGAGGCTTCCGATTGTCGTTCGCGTGAGGAACAGTACGGATAAGCCAATCACGTTCAGTTCTCCGATTCCCTTCCCGGTTTTGCATGGCGAGATTTCCGTCACGGCTCCGGATGGCAGGAGCGCCATAACGAATCATGGCTGTGCCAAGAAACATGTGCTGAAGGCGGTAACGTTTTTGCCAGGCGAAACCCAAGAATTCCGTCGCCGAGCCCGTGGTCAGTGTGGCTGCCGATATGTTGGGGGCGTATCCTTGAAGCCGGGCGTCTACACGCTGCAACTGGACGACTGCGATCCTGTCGCGATCGAAGTCACGAAATGAGCGTAGTGCCAACAAGCGGAATTCGGGGAGCTGGTACCCCGGACCCGGGAGCGGCTCAATTCGCCGCCGCGAAGACCCTAACCTCTACAACATGCACGCCCCTGTTCAGGCTGTGGTAGAGCATGTTCACGCGGACGTAGCGGGCCCGGCGGGCGGGGAACTTATGGACGTCGCCCTTGGGCGTGGCTGGGCGGCGGTTCTTGCTCATGCCGGCCACCCGGGCCCATTCCTTCCCATCCAGCGATACCTCCACCGTGTAGCGGTAAAACCGGCCCATGCCCCAGTAGGTGAACACGTGGATGCGGTCGATCGTTACGGGCTTGGCAAGATCGATCTTCAGCCATGCGGGGTACGGATCGGTCTGCCAGCTTGATGCCAGGCGGTCGGCAAAGCCGTCCGTCGCCAGGTTCGGCGGGTAACGCGGCAGCGAGGCCGACGCAGTAACCGGCTCGTTCACCGCGATACCGTGGACGGCGGGATCGACGTGTTTTAGGCTCGGTATCGGCTCGCCGAACCGTTTGACATAGTCCGCGCGCCGCTGCTTGGCGGTCAGCAGCGCCGGCGGCTCGACCGGATACGGTTTGCCGCCCTTCCTGGTGTATTCGGCGAATCTGCGGCTGTATTCCTTGCTGAAGGCCCGGCGGATCAGATCGAAGCTCAACGGCTCGGCCGGATGATCCTTCTCATCCGCCAGCAGGAAGGCCTTGCCGGCCCGGGCGGGATCGTACTTCCCGTCCACCACGACAAAGTTGAACTCACTGCGGTAGCTTTTCAGGATATCCTGGTAGTTGTTGTCATGGGCGCCGGGTTTGTGGCGCCACTTGATCGACGCGGTGGTCACGTCCGGCGTGAAGAACAGCAGCCCCTCCTTCTGGAAAGCGCGGCCCGCGTCGGCGGTAAACTCGCCAAGCTTGACCCAGTACGGGATGCGGAACACGAGATACCGCGGCGGCTGATGGAAGTCGGCCTTGACCGTCAGTTCCGCGCCGGCGGCTGTGAATGAAAGCGTGCTGGAAATCCTGCCCATTTCCGTTAGCGCATTGCGGATTGTGACCTTCTTGCCGGGTTGCATCCAGGCTGGCGAAATCAGCGAGTACAGGTAAAGGTCGCGGCTTTTCTCATCGATCCCGGCCCGTCCGCCGTATTCACAGACCATCATGTTACGGATGAACAGGGCCGTCTTGGCCGCGGCCCAGGCATGCGGCGGCGGACAACCGGCAGCGGGCGTGCGGTTGGACCACGGGACGACGAGGTTCTCGAATCCCTCGTGGGTCGAGCCGTTATGCAGCAGGACGTGGTAAAGGTCGAGCAGCGCATGTTTCTGATCGCCGATCGCCCGGTACTGCTGGGCCTGGTTCAGCGTGACGTACTGGTGAACGTGCATGCCGTTGCGGTAGCTCATGCATCCCTCGCGGTACTTCCTCGCCCGGATGGTCGCCAGCGTCTTTGCCACGCGCGGGTCGTCGCCGGGCAGCAGCTCCGTCGGGTAGACCAGCAGGTTGTTCTCCCAATCCTGGTTGGGATACCTGTTCGGCCGTCCCTTCCGCCCCTGCACCCAGCCGGCCTTCCAGTCATACAGGCCCGATCTGATGTAGCCTTCCTTCTTGTAGATCCAGTCAATCGCTTTGATGACGGCGGCGGTGTAGGAGTCGTGGGCCTTGGTCCAGGCCTTGACGTCTTCCGTCTCGCCGAGCAAGCGGGCCACCCGGATGGACGTCCGAAGCGCCAGCAGCGCGAACAGGTTGTGGCACGTGTGATGACCGGTCACCATCGGGGCGTCGTAGGGAATCGACGGGCGAATCAGGCCGTACTTGTTGGTCTTGTGGTCGCTGATGACCAGGGCCACGCCCTTGCGGATGCTGGGATAGACCTTGCGGCCGTACGCCTTGTCGCGGGTCATGACGCAGTGATAGGCAAGTGCGAACAGCCCCTGCCCGTGCGATGTGACGATGTTGTCGTTGCCGCGGTTGTGGACGTCGATGAACATGCCGGACTTGTGCTGCTTGCGCATGAGCCAGTCGACGTTCGGCTCGATAAATTGATTGAGCCCGGCGGTCGAGTAAGCCAGGAGCATGTCGATGTAGTCATTGAGAAACAGTGCGTCGTACGGGAGGCCGCTGCCCTGGCGCTTCTTCCCGCCCTGGGTGCGCGTGGCCAGGATCAGGTGCACCAGAGAGGCGCGATAGGACTCGTTTACGCGCTTTTCCGGAATCTCAAACTCAAAGCCGCCAAGCAACTTCTGCCAGTATTGGACGGTCTGGTCACGGTTGCGTTTGTAATCGGCGGCCGCCACCGCCTTGATGTGCGGGGGCTGCGTGAGCGGAACGCGCGGCATCTTGAACGTTGCGCTGAACGTTTCGCCCGGCTTGAGTGTGCGGCGGTAGACGCTGAATCCGGTCGCGGCGCGATTGGTGATGTGGTGGTCCGCGGCGACGTATGGGTTCTTGTAGGGGACATCGGGAATGGCGCAGGTTTTCGCTCCCGGCGAAAACGTGTAGACCAATTTGCCGTTGCGAGCCAGGTAACCGTCGCGCATGGCGAAGCGTGTTGTGGGGATGATGGGCTGGCGGGGGCCGCCCAGGCGGAAATGTCCGGCGGAGGCTCGCGTGGCCGCGGCCAGTACGCCGTCGGCCGGTGAGGTACCGGAATTCGTCATCGTCAGCCTGGCGAACTGAACCAGGTTCGCCGTGCCTAGCTCGCCTACCTGGGCGCTGAAGATCTCCAGACGATAGTCGACGCCGCCATGCTTCCAGCCGTAGCCGACGACCGGGATCCAGCCGGCCAGAAAGGTCTTGGTCCGGGCCATGACCGGCTTGAGGGTCTTCCCGTAGAAGAAGGCAAGCTCCGCATAGCGCGTGTAGACGGCGCCGTCATAGGTGACCTGTACGGGCGCGGGCACAAACGGCATGCCGATGACGGTCGTTGACTGCGCGGCGTAGCACCAGGGCTTGGCGGGGTCGTCGATGGCGGGGTCGAACATGGGCCCGTCGGCCCGGAGGCTGCCGGCGGCCAGGGACACGAGGAGCACGCCGACGACGCGGGCGGCTGGGGAAACGTCGCGATGCATATTGTAGCCTTTCCGGTGCGAGGGCCCGCGCCCTGGCCACCGTTCGCTACAATGTCCAGCCTTTGCGATACTCGGGGTGGACGAAGGCATTAGCTTCGGGGCTGTTGGTGAACTTCAGGTTCTTGCTGTCCCACAGGAGCTTCTTGCCGGGGACGCGCATGGCGATAACACCCAGGAGCACCATTTCAGTCAACGGACCGCCGTAGGAGAAGTTTGAGCTTGCCGGCTTGCCGTCCTTGCACGCCCTGATCCAGTCGCCTTCATGGCCGCCCTTGACCCGTGGGATGGTCTTCTCCGGACGCTTGAATGCCTTCATTCTTGTTTCGGGTATTACTCTCATTCCGCCGGCCCCGTGCGAGCCGTGCATGATCGTTTCCTTTGAGCCGTAGAACACGGCTCCACTGGCCGGCAGCTTCCTGCCCTTCTCCAGCATGGGCGGGACCTTCTTTTTGAAATGCCCGTCGGTCCAGATCAGCTTCATCGGGACCAGCTTGCCGCGTGCGGGGAACTCATAGGTAAGCGTTGACGAAATGGGGAACACCTCGTTGGCAAGTTCCGGCTTGACGTGTTCGACTTCGGCCTTGATGGACGTGGGCTTGCCCAGGTCCAGGGCCCAAAACGCCGGGTCCAGGATGTGACAGCCCATGTCGCCGAGCGCGCCGGTTCCGTAATCCAGCCAGCCGCGCCACTTGAAGGGAACATAGGCCGGATGATACTTGCGGTCCTTTGCCGGGCCAAGCCAGAGGTCCCAGTCCAGCGTATCAGGCACGGGCGGGAATTTCTTGGGAAGGTCCCTGACGGCGAAGTTGGCATACCAGGGACCACCTATGGGCCTGTCACTCCATGCGTGAACTTCCTTCACACCCCCAAGTGCCCCGGACTGCACCCATTCTCGCACCAGGCGGATGGCCTCAGACGAATGTCCCTGGTTGCCCATTTGCGTCTGCACTTTGTACTTCTTGGCGGCCTCGGCAATCATGCGGGCTTCGCGAACCGTATGGGTCAGGGGCTTTTGGCAAAACACGTGCTTGCCGGCCTGCATAGCCGCCATCGTAATCACCGCGTGCGTATGGTCGGGTGTCCCTACGATTACAGCGTCTATGTCCTTCTGTTTGTCCAGCATGACCCGGTAGTCAGTGTAGATCTTGGCCTTGGGATAACGCTTGAACGTTCCGGCAGCGTACTTCCGATCCACATCGCATAATGCGACGATATTCTCCCCCCTGGAGCAGGCCCTGACATTCCCGCCGCCCATACCGCCCACACCAACGCCAGCGATGTTCAGCTTGTCGCTGGGCGCCGCCCTCAGCACATGGCTGGGAACGATTGTGAACACGGTAGCCGCCGTCGCACCCTTCAGGAAATCTCGCCGGTTTACTGTTTTCATGATCCTTACCTTTCCAATCTGAGCCTGTTGTGCAATGTCTTTCGAATCCAACTGTTGCATTCGACAACTGCGTGAGCGAGACGGCTCAATCTCCCGTTCTCATGCAGCCTCTTTCAGGTCTTGTAACATTTCACTGATGTGCAATCAATAGCGGGTTTCATGCCCCCCCACGGGACCTCGGGCCTCGGGGTGACAGGCTCAGCCGGGTTACTCCCGGCGCAAGGCCTTGATGGGGTCGACGCGGGCCGCGCGACGCGCCGGATAGACGCCGGCCAGGACGCTGATGACGGCCGAGAACAGGACGGTCGCGGCAAGCAGCCAGAGGGGGAACGCGAAAATGTCGAGGTGGCCCATCACGCCGTGAGAGCGGGCGTAGGCATTGGCGGCGATCTCGAGAATCCAGGCGACGGCGCCGCCTATCAGGATCCCGCCGAGCCCTCCCATCAGGCCGATGATCCCCGCTTCGGTGAGGAACAGAACGACGAGGTCGCCGTCGGAGGCACCGATGGCTTTGCAGATGCCGATCTCCTGATACCGCTCGAGGACGGCGATCAGCAGCGTGTTGATGATGCCGAGCCCGGCCACCACCAGGGCCACCGTGCCGATGGCGGCGAGCAGGACGTCCATGAACACAAAGAAGGTCTGCATCTCCTCGAATCGGCTCAGCGCGCTGCGGGCGTCAAACCCCATTGCCTGGATCGCCTCCTCCACGGCAGGGAGGTCCGAGTAGCGGCGCACGCGGACCGTGGCCCTCGAGTACCCGGCATTGGCGGCGTCCCGCCCAGCCCTCAGGCCGTGCTGGGCGGATCTGACTCGCGCGCCGGGGATTCGTTTCATCATGTCAATGGGCAGCAGGACCACGCGCCTCACCGGCCCCGGCAGTTGGCTGGAAAGGTCGTAGACACCGACGATCGTCACCGTGAGGTCCTCTCGCTCGAAGGTGAAGTTAGCCGCATCGCCCGGCGACAGGCCCGATGCCTTCACCGTCACCGTCGCACCGATAGCGTCATCGAGGGAGGCGAATCCCAGGTTGCCGACGACACCGCGGGCGATGATGACCTCCGGCTTGTCCCCCGGGCTGAGGTAGTCGCCGGCGATGAGCACCTCGTCGGCTGCCTCGGGCAGCGGCATCTGGCGAGGGATGCCAATGGCCATCACCGTGGCGGTCTTCTCGCCGCGGGAGATCTTGACGCCGCTGAGGCGGAAGTTGGCGTACGCCAGCTCGACGCCTGGGAGCGACTCCATCTTCGCCAGAGCGTCGTCGTCGAGAACCGGTGCACCGTCCGCATCGTCGCCCCTCTTCACCGACACGCCGATTATGTTGATCAGGCCGAGCGACTTGAACGGGGTCTCCACCTGTTCCTGAATGCCCAGGGCGAAGGCGACCATGGTGACCAGCGCGCCGCTGGCGACCGCCACGCCAAGGGTGGTCAGGCCGACGCGAAGACGCGTGCGACGCACCCCTCCCAACGCCAGCAGGATGATTCGCCACATCCTCATGGCGCGGCCCCTGGCCCATCGACCAGCCGGCCGTCACGCAGATGGACGATGCGGTCGGCAATGCGGGACGCCATCTCCTCGTCGTGCGTCACCATCACCACCGTGGTCCGCAGGTCGCGATGGATCTGGCCGATCAGGGCCATGACCTCCCCGGCCGTGGCAAGATCGAGATTGCCCGTGGGCTCATCGGCCAGCAGCAGCGGAGGCGAATGGACGATGGCCCGGGCCAGCGCGAGCCGTTGCTGCTCGCCGCCGCTCAACTGGCCCGGCCGGTGTCGCGCGCGGTGTTCGAGCCCCACGCGGCGGATGGCCTCAGCCGCACGCCGGCGCCGCTCGTCGCCGAACGTGCCCTGGAACGTGAGCGCCAACGCGATGTTCTCCTCCGCCGTCATGCTCCCCACGAGGTAGTACGACTGGAAGACAAGCCCCACCACCGTCCGCCGGTAGACGGTTCTCTCGTAGGACGTGAAGGTGCTGAGATCCCGGCCGTCGACGACCACGCCGCCGGACGTGGGCGTGTCCAACCCGCCGAGCAGATGCAGGAGGGTTGACTTGCCCGAGCCGCTGACCCCGAGGACCGCAAGGCACTCGCCGCGCTTCACGTCCAGGTTGATGTCGTCCAGCGCGCGGACGGTCGATGGCCCCACGTGGTACTCGCGGGTGAGGCCGCGCGCCTCGATGAACGTCTCCCTGGCCTGGGCGGGGGTCATGCGGGAAGATTGTAGGCGGTCCAATGGCTGCCTGCAACGATGTTGGATGCAGCGCCCGGAGGGCGGGCTCTTAACTTCGGATTCAGGGCCACAAGGCAGCGATTGACAATGCGCCGCCCTGGGGTAGACTTGCCTCTTGATCTGCCCTGACGCCCTCATTTGGAGAGAACCCCAATGCCCGGCGGAATGATCGTTATCATTATCGTCATCATTGGCATCGCCATCGTGGGCGGGATCCTCAGCCACCTGTGGGAGAAGAAGCGGCGCGAGGGGTTTCAGGCGCTCGCCAAGCGGCTCGGTATGCGCTACATCCAGCGCGACGACTCCATCGCCGGCCGCTATGGCTTCCTCGACAAGCTCCGACAGGGCAGCAACCGCTACGCCTTCAACGTCCTGGTCGGCCAATGCGAAGGCTACCCCGTCCAGGTCTTCGACTTCCACTACGAGACCCACTCGACCAATTCCAAGGGAAACCGGACGACCCACCACCACTACTTCAGCTTCTTCATCCTCGAGCAGGAAAAGCACTTCCCCGAGCTGCGCATCTACCCCGAGGGCATCTTCCAGAAGCTCGGCCAGATGATCGGCTTCAGCGACATCGACTTCGAGTCCATCGAATTCTCGAAAGCCTTCTGCGTCCGCTCGCCCGACCGCAAGTTCGCCTACGACATCTGCCATACCCGCATGATGGAATATCTCCTTCAGCACCGTGACCTGGCCATCGAGATCGAGGGCCGCTGCGTAGCGGTCAGCTTCAACAAACGCCTCGATGCCGAGCAGATCCCCGGCCGCCTGCGGCAACTCGTCGAAATACGCAATCTCTTCCCGAAGTATCTGCTTGAGGATACAGCCAAGGAGCGGTGATGGAAGGCCTGATCATTCTGGGCGTGGTGGTGCTCGTGGTGGTGCTCGTGCCGCTGCTGATCTTCGCGGTCCTGTACAACAAGCTCGTTGGGGCGCGAAACCACTGCCACGAGGCCTGGCACAATATCGACACGGAGCTGAAGCGGCGCTACAACCTCATTCCCAACCTCGTCAAGTGCGTGGAGGGCTATGCCAAGCACGAGCAGGAGCTGCTCGACAAAGTCACGCGCCTGCGTGGGGAATGCGTCCGCAACGAGGGCTCGCCCGAGAGCCAGGCCGGCTCCGAGAACAAGCTCATCCGGTCGCTCAGCGACCTCTACGTCCGGATCGAGGCCTACCCCGACCTGAAGGCCAGCGGGAACTTCCTCCAGCTCCAGGAAGAGCTCGTGAACACCGAGGACCGCATCCAGGCCGCCCGCCGCTTCTACAACGGCAACGTCCGCGAGAACAATAACCTCGTCCAGATGTTCCCCGGCAGCGTCGTCGCCAGGATGTTCAGCTTCACCCTGCGCGAGTTTTTCGAGATCGAGGATACCCGCCAGCGCCAGGCGCCCCAGGTGGACTACCGTTGAGAGTGGGTTTCAGGCCCCCCACGGGGCCTGGCTCCTGGCTGCCGCCGCGTGGGTTGCTGTCAAAAGGTCGGGGCTGGGCGGACTTGTCTCGGCGAAGCCTTGGCGAAGACGGAAAACCAGCCTGTCCGTTCTTCTCCCTCGATATAAGTAAGGTGTCCCCCGAACTCTCCCGAACGCTAGAAATCTTTTTCGGTCAGCTTGATCTTATTACCCGGTTTCAGTTTTAGTTCCTGTGTTTTGTCCTTGTATCGGACGGTACATTCTCTTCCTGTCCGGCTCTGTATGGTCACTGAACCGAGCGCACTATCTTTCCAGTCCATGTCCAGCACAAACCCGCCGCGCGCGCAGAGCCCCTTAACGCTCCCCGTCTTCCAGGCGGAAGGCAGTGCCGGCAGAAGGACAATCTCACCCGCGTGACTCTGGAGCAGCATCTCAGCCACACCAGCCGTGTAGCCGAAGTTGCCGTCGATCTGGAATGGGGGATGTGCATCCCACAGGTTTGGATAGACCTTTCCGGATATCATGTTCTGGATCAGCTTGTGGGCATGGTCGCCGTCAAGCAGACGCGCCCAGAGATTGATCTTCCACCCCATGCTCCAGCCGGTGGCACCGTCACCGCGATATATCATGGATTGCCTTGCGGCCTTCGTCAGCTTCTCATGCCTGCCCGGTATGATCTGTTTTCCCGGATAAACTGCATACATTTGGGAGACATGGCGATGTCTGTTCCTATTCGCATTCTTCTCGAGCTTTGGATCGCGCCATTCCTGGAGCTGACCGTATTGGCCGATCTTCAGCGGCTGTATCCGGTCACGCATCTTCCTGAGCGTATCGGCAAAGTCCTTATCAGTACCCAGGACTTCTGTTGCTTTTATGCAATTGGAGAACAAGTCCCAGACTATCATAGTCTGGTAATAAGCGCCGTCACTCAATGGGCCCTGTTCAGGCGAGTAACTGGGAGAGACGGCAAGACATCCATCCTCTGTCTCCTGCAGGTTGTCCACCCAGAATTCGGCCGCGCCCTTGAGAATGGGCCAGGCGGTCTTGGCCAGGAACTTCTTGTCGCCGGTAAATGCGTAGTGATCCCAGATGTTCTGGCAGATGAATGCCGCGCCGGCTGGTTCAATCATGTGGATTCCGCGCGGCGGGCCCGGTGGTGTATAGCCCCATACATTACTGACAATATGCACGATCCAGCCCCGTGACTTGTAATGAACCTTTGCTGTCTTGCCCCCCGGTATGGTCAGGTCCGTGACCCATCGTATGAGCGGCTCGGCACATTCGGAGAGGTTACAGCTATCAACCGGCCAGTAATTCATCTGGAGGTTGATGTCCATGTGATAATCACAGTTCCACGGCGGCTTGTTACTGTTGTTCCACAGGCCCTGCAGGTTTGCGGGCATCGTACCCGGCCGTGACGATGCAATCATGAGGTAACGCCCGTATTGGAACAAAAGCATTTCCAGGCCGCGGTCATCCCGGCTCTTTTTATAAGCCGCCAGCCGTTCATCTGTCGGCAACTCAATCCGCGAAGTCTTACCGAGGTGCAGCTTCACCCTGTTGAATATTCCCGTGTAGTCCTTGATGTGTGTGGAACGTATCGTCTGGAAAGACTTTGTCTTTACCTTCTCCAGGGTGAGCTTATTGCGTTTGTCCGGCGGATCACCCTTGTAGTTGGGATACTCGAGTTTGTAATTTGTTGCCGCTGCAAAGATGACAGTTACCGCATCGGCGTTTCTTACTATGATCTTATCGCCGGTATCGTTCTTGGAAACCCCACCGCCTTCAGCCCGGATCTTCCAGCGTCCTTCGAAGATCATGCCCGGATGTTTCTTGTTCCCCGTTGTTACCTGTCCCTTCAGAATGAGTTCATTTTCTCCTGCGGTGACCTTGATATCTTTATGCCGGCTTGATGCGCCAAGCGTGAAGCTGACCTGTTTCCCCTTGCTGCCGGTCAGCCGCACGACCAGCACCCTGTCAGGATAACTGCAGAAGTATTCGCGCTTATAATCCACGCCCCTGAAGGTATAGCTCACGGTTGCAATAGCGCTGCCAATGTCCAGCTCACGGCGGTAATTGGTGACGGCATTGGGATCGTGTCCGAACTCGAAATCCGCATCGCAGAAAGACTGGTAGGCACCGAAATCGGGGCCCCCATAACCGTAACGACTGCAGAAGTCTTTCATGGCGATGCTACTTGCCTGCTTCAAATCGCCTTTCTCTTTCAGCAGCTTCCGCACCTTTACGAGTGCTTCGTAGGAACCTTTCCGGTCATTGTTCGGTTCCGGCCAGCCACTCCATAAGCTGTCTTCGTTGAGGATCATCCTGTCCTTGTCGATACCGCCGAATATCATTGCGCCCAGCTTTCCGCTGCCGAGCGGCAAAGCTTGTTCCCATTTTGCCGGGCTTGCCGGCTTGTTGTACCAGAGCGACAACTCGCCTGCCGCTGCAGATCCCGCCATTATTGTGATTACCAGCGCTGACAGAAAATACCTCATCATGAGCCTTGTCCTTCCCAAGAACTCCATCCGGGTACAACCCATCCAAAGCAATCATCATTCGTCATTGGTCATTCGTCATTGGTCATTCGTCAACTTGGTCCGGCTTGGGCGGAGGCGGCGGCGGGACGTTGGTGGAGGTTGTGCGGCCCTTGCGCCCGGCTACCACAACCACAATCACTCCCACGATTATCGCCACGACTATCAGGCCCACAACCGCAATTATCACAAAGTTAGGCATCCGAACTAGCCGCACCATAGCAAGCATTGCATGGTTCATTTTCACATCCTCAAATATCACCGCAGCCGGTGAATGCCCCCGGCCCAACAGCAAATACAGCAGCAGTCACACCCATAACAAGCGACTCAAAGACATCTTGCAGAAGAGGAGGTTAGACGTCAGGCCTGCTCCCTGCCTGCCTGGCGGCGAGGTAGGTAGGACTTCAGTGAGGCAGGGTCTGGCCGCCCACCTGTTGACCAGGGCCAGCCGATCACGCCAGCGCATGGTGTGCCTCCCGGAGCCTGCGGCGAATGGGAACCCGGCCCGGGCAGGCTGCCTCGCAAGAGCCGCAGTCCCGGCAAGCGTCGGCCCGACGATGGGGCGCCAGAGCAGCGTATTCCTCGCGGGCCGAGGCGTGGTAGCCGTGAACGTGGTAGCTGTGGACACGCAGGACATCCTGCACGGCAATGCCGTTGGGGCAGGCGTCCAGGCACGCGCCGCAGAACCCGCACACG
>SDBT01001015.1_pt1 | contig 47690 bp, 43 predicted proteins | sample 2277101 | NCBI WGS metagenome assembly SDBT01 (sample SAMN10404973, study PRJNA504765) | marine sediment metagenome | isolation source: marine sediment core GS10_PC15, 103 cmbsf | place: Arctic Ocean: Southern Knipovich Ridge | collected 2010 | reverse complement strand
ATAATAATATGTTGTATTAGGTATTAAACCTGTAATAGTTACTGAATGAGCTGTGACTTTGGGACTAATATCAGACTCAAGTGTGGTATGAGCATAACCGTATTTTGGCGGTGTTCCAGTGTTATCATTTAAATCTAACGTATGAACTTCTCCTTCTGCTGCATAAATCACCTGACTAGTAGAGTAATAGGTGGTTAACCAGGTTATGGTTACACTAGTTTCTTCAATATCTGTTATTTTTACCGATGAGTCGTGAATAGTTAAACCGGATGCAAAATAACCCCCACCCCCACCAGGACCATCTCCGTCGCCGCCTTCAGTTCCCTGAGCACCAATCAGAATATCAAAACCAAGACTCTTTCCTTGAATTGTATCAGAAGCCTCTGGGTCATCATCTTGAGTTGCTGGATCAAAAGTTACAATAAACTTATATTGAGTATTGGTACCAGTAGCTAAACTCGAAAGAGAAAACTCGCCTCCGTCATAAAAAGCAGAAAGAGTGCCAGCATAATGTAGAATTTCTCCTTCTTTTATCTCCAAATTGAGGTAGTTCCCAAACTGACTAGGGTCATCATAATTTATAATCTCGGTAGCAATGGGTTGTCCTTCTCCGCTAATATTAGTTACCTTAAATAAACCCTCAGCACTATTTCCTGGTAGAAAATTATTTTCAGTAAACAATGACGGACAAGCCCCGGCTGGACATTGGATAAAACCTTGTCCATCCCAAACTTCCACATCTACTAAACCCTGAGCTTGGACTTGAGTTAAAGGAATAAACAAAACTCCTCCAACGAGAACAAAGCTTGTGATTATTAAAATTGTTTTAAATCTTTTATTCATAAATTATTATCCTCAGTAGAATTATCACTATTTAAATCACCATCTGTGTCACTATTTCCACCACTATCTCCCCCACTAACTTCTTCTTGATTAAAAGAATCGTCATCTGGTAAAGTAGCTGGCTGTTCCTCAACTACTAGAGTCTCTTCTTCAATAATCTCATTAGTAACGAAGTCCTCTGATTCTAGACTTTCTGGTATTTCTCCAATAATTTCGCCACTTTCAGTATCTTCGTTTTCGTCGGTGGCTTCTATAATAATTTCCTCACCAATAATTAGGATCTCTTCCTCTTCTTCATTAATTGACTCTTCATCAGTAAAAAGATCTTCTTCATCGATTGATTCATCATTTATCTGTTCGTTGGAGAAATCTTCAGTAGATTCAACTTCGGATTCTTCTTCACTAATCAAAGTGTCTTCAGTAGTTAACTCTATATTAATTGGTTCCTCCCCAATTAGCTCTTCTTCAATATTTGGCTCTATATTAATTGGTTCCTCCCCAATTAGATCTTCTTCAATATTTGGCTCTATATTAATTGGTTCCTCCCCAATTAGCTCTTCTTCAACATTTGGCCCAATTTCAATAAGTCCTTCTTCGATCTCTTCCTCAATAGTATCCCCTTCTGAAGATTCTTCACTGATTAATTCTTCGGTTGACCCTAATTCGTTAAAAGTTAATTCTTCTTGGGTTAATTGGTCTTCAGAAGTATTTTCTTCTGGAGATTCTTCTGTAAAATTCTCTTCTACTGGTTCTTCTTCAATAATCAAGTCTCTCCTAAAAATATCTGGTCCTTGACTTATTTCCTCTAACGTTAATATATTTGGTCCACCTGGTGTAGGAACTGGATCATACCACGGACCAGTACCGTCGGGATAACGGGCATAAGACTTATTTTCTGGAGCTGGACCAGAATAACAGTAAGAATCAATAAGATTATTATTGGAATTATATAAATTTACTGAGTCCCCATCGTTATCTAAAATACAATCATTTAGAAGTACCACCAACCATTCAGAACCTGAACCCCTAGGACCAATGACTGTTGAACCACTAAAAGTATTTGATGACGTGATAATTACAGTAGTAGAGGTGGTATTTTGACCATTATGAATATACCAATTTGCTAAATCTTCTGGTTGGTCACTATTGTTATAAATTTCTACCCATTCTCCCTCAACCCCTTGTAAACAACCCTCATTACCTTCGGGATTAGGTAAGAATTCATTTAAAACAACTGTTTTTTCGGCCCGAAGCGTTAAATGAGTAAGTACTCTTTCTCGATCGCTGAAGCCATTGGGATAGTTTGCTAGATTGTCCTGCCAACCATCAAAATTTAAATAAAACTGACATGGAGTATTCTTGTATGTTTCAACGTCTCCACTAAAGCTAAAAATAAATAGCCAATTATCTTGCGAACCAGAAATCTCAACCGAAGGATCTAGAATAAACCCCATTAAACTATCATTATATTTTGTTGCCCCGTCTAATTTTGCCTCCAGATTAATGGTCTCACAAAGAGAACCAGCAAAACTTGCTCCCTCTATTATATACTGAAAGGGTAAAATACCTATATTAATAATACTAACGTTTCTAACAGCAAAGTTATCAGCAGTAAAATTCAAAGAAAAATCTCCTGGGGCATTTAAATAAAAGTCCAAACTAGCGGCTTGAAAACTATTAACATTGGAGGTCTCACTATCAAAGAAATAAGCAAGGGTTTCACCAACAGCCGAAAGCCCAGCCCAGTTAAGGCCGATAATAATTAATATACAAACAATTTTGATTATTGAATTACGAATCATAGGTTTTTATTTTTTTGACGCTTTTTAGCAAATTCTTGAAAAATCTTTTTAATTTCATCAAAAATAATGATGGCAGCTGGAATAATAATAATTAAAGCAAATCCTATTGGTTTTTTAGCGAAATCAACAGCATAACCAACGAATGGAACGGAAAACAGGACTTTGCCGATAATTTCTCTTTTAGGAATTTCTCCTTGGTCTGGATTCTCGTTAGCATCACCTTTGGTAATATAATAAGGTTCGCCTCCAGCAACTTTAATATCGTAAATTCGATGGGTGGTTGATGCTTTAGTTTTAGTTACCTCGCCAAAAGAAATAACATCACCAATCTTATACTCACCAACAGGTTTCACCATAACTATACTACCCATCTTAATCGCTGGCATCATAGAACCAGATTTAACAACCATGAATTTTACATTTCCAGTAATCGGAAAAATCGAGATAATCAGTAAAAGAGCAATTACCGCAATAAAAACGATAACAATATAATAAATTATCTTAAGTAATTTCATATCTTAAATCCTTTATAAGTTGCCCCAGTTTGCCACAAGGAAAGGCTTGAGGCAACTAAAAAAGTTTCAAGGTTATTGGGGTTGAACTGATAACTCTACGTTTTCGCAACTAAATCCAGAGTTATTCCTCTGTTGTTCAGCGTAAAGAATAACTGAAGCAAGCAATTTATCGGTCTGCGCTTTGTCCTGATTACCACTACCGGAACAAGAAACCTCGCCGGTTTCATTGTTAACCGTTTGGTTGCCTAAACACCAATTAACTCCCAAATAATCCAAACCACCAGAAGCTAAAGATAACTGAATCATTTCTGTGGTAATAAAGTCGCCTTCGTAAAGATTTTCCTCGCTGGGAGGATCATATTCACCGTCCCCATTCAAATCGTTCCAAATAAACAGTTCGAGATAATCAGAAAGTTCTCCTTCATCCTCCGACTCATCTCCCGCATCAGCTTCGGTTTCAATAAGGACATTTTCCTGATCATATATATCACTGTTAATAAGGCACACGTAAGCGTCATTACTATCTACGTGCAAAGAAATGACATTGGTACCGCGATCTCCGGGTTTTACATCGTTAAACATCCAAAAGTGGTCGCCTGGTCCCAAATCTTTTATACCAAACAAAGTACAGTGGGTTTTGAAATAATCATCTCCGCAGTTTCCATCGATGGTAAGCGCATACAATAATCCAGCTGGATTGGCAGATGGATCGTGACTTTGGTCCCAGTTAGTAACGACGAATTTTAATTCATTCGTGCCTTGCTCTGGCGTAAAAGAGATTGATATGGGTATTTGATACCCAAATTCGCTATCATTCCTTCCAACTTCAACACTATTAAGGTAAACCACAACACTATTATCTGAACTAACGCTAAAGTTTAAAGTTGTGTCAGTAAACGGACCATACCACTCAAAATTTTTAGTGAAAGTATAAGACGTATCATAGGTATCTTCAGCTAAAGTGGGATCTGTAGCCCAAATCCATTTGGCGTTAGAATTGCCGACATCAGCAGTCCATCTTGAATTAGGACTACTAACTAAAAGAGCATTTCCAACCGGATTAAGTGGAATATCATTACGCGCAATAACCATGTTTGACGTATCAGATACAATTTTTACTTCACATGTTTTACAATCAATATCGTTGTAAGTCTGCTTAACATGATCCACCTTCAAATCAATACTTCCGGCAACAAAAACATTACCGGTTGAAGTTTCGGTGTCGTTGAAGTAAGCAATAGTTCCACCAATAGCAATAGCCGCAACCACTCCGATTACACTTAAACTAATTATTATTTTTTTGTTCATAAGTTCTGTAATTTAATCTATTCTTTTCCTCGACCTTTCAATTCCTCCTAAGGTCTTAAAGACCTTTATAGCTTGCCCCAATTCACAAAATTGAGGCAAGCAAAAAGATTTCGATAACAATCAAGATTGGAGTTGCGGGTTAGTTAGCTTGGCAGGTAAGAACAATAAAGCAGCTTTGGGAAATTCCTCCATTCTGTAAAACCCATCCTTCTTCATCAGGAGAAGTGTAATTATAGTGAGGATAGTTAGGATATGTTCCTACTCCTACCTTTGCCATCTGCGAGATGCCAAAAGGTTGAGTACAATTTGTCGTATCGGCGCTAACTATGTTCGGATAATTAAATGGACAAGACCATCCAGCCCATCCAGTTCCGCTGAAATTAAACACTGCAGATTGTACAGTAGTTGTTTCTGGTTCAACACATTTGAAATTCGGGTTGTTTCTTGACTGCTCTGCGTAGAAGGTAACATCAGCAGTAATGCCATCTGTCTGAGATACATTAGTTACAGGTGCACCATCGCAAGCAAAACCAGTTCCTCTCACTAATGGAGAAGTGTCATCTCCTTGAGCAACTGGAGTTTCTGTTAAATTACCGTAGCACCAAACTTTACCAACATAGTAAACATAAGGTTCTGTGTCTCCACCTCCCTGAAGTGGTCCTTCTTGACCCCAAACATTATCAGTAGAGTCAGCCAAAACCATGTTTACACCGTCAAAAAGGTCAGCAGCTGTTCCTTCTGCAAATATTTCTTCTCCAACCTCATAAACATTATCACCGTCATCAGCCCAGAAAGCAAAATAGAGTTCATCTTGAAGTTCTCCTTCAACTCCCTGATCATCAACTTCAGATTCTGGCTCTGTAATATCATTTTCAGGAGTAGCGGTAATGTTTACATTCATACAAGCCCAGGCATCATTGTTGTCTACATGAAGACTGATTGTGTCTTCACCGACATCGCCGGGTTTCAAGTCAGAAAAATTAAAGAATAATTGTCCGTCTAAATCATCAAGTATCCAAGAAGTTTCTGAACTGTAAACTAATACACCGCTTTCATCGGTCACGTAACTTTCGTTATCAATGGTTAAGTCAATAGCTCCGGCAGTGAAAGTGTTGCCAGTGCTTGTTTCAGTATCAGAGAAATAAGCAACGGTTCCACCAATAGCAATAGCAGCAGTAATTCCAATTACACTTAAACTAATTATAATTTTTTTACTCATAATTTTTTTTGTTAATTGTTAATATTATTAAGTGGCTTGCCTCAGGTCCTCCACCTTTTGGCGTCTCCCCTTTTATCCTCTTAATTAAGATTAAAGGACTTGGGGTAAGCCACTTCTTGTTCGACCTTTACTCTAAGTAGAGTTCAAGTTTCGCTTTTTTAAAAAAATAAAAAAGCGAAGCTTAAACTTCACTTAATAAAAAAACCGACATTGAAAAGAATTTCAACAAAGGCTTTTTCAAGATTGTTTAATTTTTGTGTTCTTGATTGAAATATCACTAACTTTATCTAGTTCCTCCTCAAGATATGTTATTTTTTGAACAAGGTTATTCTACTATTAACCCAGAAGGGTTGTCAAGTAAAAATAGATAATAGGTGTGTAGGTATTTAGTTTTTATGATATAATGAAATAATTATTAAAAAGGTTATTCAAAGAAACAAAAAGAGAGCCATATTTTGGGTGCCAGAATTAGGGAGGAATACCAACTAATTAAGCACCCAAAATATGGCTCTCTTAGTTTTCAAAATCAGAATATATAAATTTTATAATATATTACTTTTAACATTTTGTCAAGTAGTCTAGGAAAACGACTCAAGATAAAAATTCTGGGCGGAGGGAACTTCTCTTTTTAAAACTACTATATAGACTAATCATGATATCGTCTAAAACAAAAAAACTACCTTTGCCTGAAAGCAAGAATAGTGCTCAAAGATTATAAAAAGTGCTCGGGAAAACAACTTTGGGCACTTTTAACTTGAATTTATTGACAGGAACTTTAAATTATGATATAATATAAATTAGTTCTTTGGCAAAAATCAGTTTAAACCTTTCCATGAAAGGAGACGAAAATGGCGAAAAAGAAAGAAGAAACGCCAGAAGAAAAAAGACGCATGTTGGATTTTGCACACACGTGTGCACAAATCGCATCAGCAGAAACCATCGCAGACATGAATACCACCCCTATTTTATGGGAAGAAGAAGCCAAACAAGCAGAATCAGAAACCCGAAAGGGCTAAATACAAAAAAGGCGGAGAAGTTTTTCCGCCTTTTCTTTTTGAATTAACTTACTAATAGTTTGTCGACTTTCGACTGTAATTCTTCAGCTCTACAGGGTTTGGAAAGCCAACCATCGACCCCTAAAGCAAGAATATCTTTCATATATTGTCCCATTTTTCCAGTGGTGAGTATGATTAGAATATGAGGAAATCGAGATTTGATTTCTCTCGCAAGCTCGAGACCTGTCATTCCGGGCATTTCAATGTCTGAAATAACTAAGTCAAACTCTCCAGATTCAAGCGCTTCCAAGGCTTGAAGTCCATTGCCAGCTTCCTCTACTAAATATTCGGAATTAGAACGCGTAATCATTGCCTGGAATAGTTTTCTTATACCAGATTCGTCATCAACCACCAAAATCTTTTTCATCTTTGCTCTCCTTTAAAAGTAATTACTTTTCAAAGAACTGTATATATTCTCCATTTTTCTAAAAATTTGTCAAGATAATTAAAAAACAGAGGGATCTTCCTCTGTAATTTTTTTTAATTTTTAAATAATTTAGAAACCAGCAAATGATTTAATTTTATCAATAGGAAACGCAATAACTTTTCCGTCTTCATCAATTGTGTTTAGACCTAAAACATTCCCTTCAATATCAAACAAAGGGCTTCCGTTAAGAATCTTTTTTTCGAACATATTGGTTCTAATATAGTCTTCACTAAAACTCTTTATAATCCCCGCATTTACTATATTTGAAGATCCTGTTTTTTCAAAAATCACTCCTATTAAAAAAACTATCTCCCCGAGTTTGATTTTTTCTAAATCAGCAAAACTGCAAGTTGTTAGATTGAGTTTTTCAAGTTTTACTAAAGCTAAATTCTCATTTGAATCTCTTTTCAGAATTTGGGATTGAATCTCTTCTCCTTCAACGAAAAAACTAATATCAGAACCTGCAGGCACTAAATCTGCAAAAGTAACCACCAAACCATCAGAAGTTACAACAAGGCCTGAACCTTCTAAAATTTTGCCGGATTTAGTTTTTGTCTGAATACCTACTACTGTCTTTTCTACTGTTTCTATGGCCTGTTCTAAAGCGATATTTTCCCGAATAATAATTTCTTCTATCGGATTAATAATAATTTCTCTTTCTTTGAAATTTTTAACAAACTGGAATCTCTCAAAATATGGATGAGCAATTAAATACGGTAAAACAAAAACTTGAAAAAGGAGCCCGCCTATTGCTCCCAACATTAAAATAGCAATAATTTTAGAAATATTTTTTATTACCATTATTTAACTGTGGTGTTTGCTAGTTTTCTTGGCTTTTTAAACTTGGTTAAAGTCTTTGGTATTTGAAAAATAACTTTATTATCTAAGACATCGATAAAAACTTTGCTTCCTTCTTGAATTTCACCTGTAACGATTTTTGAAGACAAAGGGTCAAGAATTAATCTTTGAATTACCCTCTTTAAAGGACGAGCCCCTAAATTAGGATCAAATCCCTTTTTAACCAATAACTCTTTGGTTTTTTCAGAAATCCTGATTCCAATCTCTTTATGATTCAAACGTTTTTCAACTTTTATTAGTTCAAGTTCAACAATTTTTCTAATCTCTGGTTTGTGAAGATAATTGAAAATTATGATTTCATCAATTCTGTTTAAAAACTCTGGTCGAAACGCTTGTTTCAAACTCTCCATTATTTTATCTTTTAAAGATTCTTTTTTAGAAGAATCCTCTTTTGTGGTAAACCCTAAGGGCGACATCTTATTAATAAATTCAGAACCAACATTAGAAGTCATAATTAAAATGGTATTTTTAAAAGAAACGAATCTTCCTTTTGCGTCAGTTAATCTGCCATCTTCAAAAATTTGAAGTAAAATATTAAAGATATCTGGGTGAGCTTTCTCAATTTCATCTAATAAAATTACTGCATATGGTCTTCTTCGAACTTTTTCCGTTAGCTGACCGCCTTCTTCATAACCCACATAGCCTGGAGGAGAACCGATAATCTTAGACACAGTATGACGTTCCATATATTCTGACATATCTAATCTTACTAAAGCCTTTTCATCGTTAAATAAAAATTCAGCTAAGGCCCGAGCTGTTTCAGTTTTTCCAACACCTGTTGGTCCTAAAAAGAGAAAAGAGCCCATTGGTTTGTCTTCTTCAGAAATTCCTGCTCTCGCCCTTCTAATAGCTCTGGAAACTGCTGTAATAGCCTCGCTTTGACCAATAACTCTTCTAGTTAAAATGTTCTCCATTTTTTCCAGTTTTTTAGCCTCCTCTGTTATTAATCTAGTCACTGGAATCCCTGTCCAGCGCGAAACAACCCTAGCAACGTCTTCCTCGCCTACTTCTTCTTTTAAAAGGTGATGTTTTTTCTGGAGTCTAGCTAATTTTTTTTCAGTTATTTTAAGTTCCTTTAAAAGATTGGGAATTTGACCATATTTAATCTCAGCCACTTTTTCCAAATCAGCTTCTCTCTGAGCAATATCTATTTGATGAGAAAGATTATCAATTTTTTTCCTTATTTCTTTAATTTTATTAATCAATTCTTTTTCAGCCTCCCATTTTACTTCAATTGCTTTGGCTTTTTCTTTTAAATCAGCTAAACTTCTAGCAATAACTTTAAGTCTTCTTTGGGAATCTTTTTCTTTTTTTAAAGCCCGTTTTTCAATCTCAAGCTTAGTAATTTCCTGCAATAGTTCATCAAGTTCAACAGGTTCAGATTCAATTTCCAGCCTTAATGCAGAAGCTGATTCATCCATTAAATCAACTGCTTTGTCGGGTAAAAATCTGTCTGAGATATACCGACTACTTAGTTCGGTTGCCGCAACCAAAGCTGAATCTTTAATTCTAACTCCGTGATGAACCTCATATTTTTCTTTTATCCCTCTTAAAATTGCAAGAGTATCTTCAACGGTGGGTTCAGCAACATAAATTGGCTGAAACCTTCTTTCTAGGGCAGAGTCTTTTTCAATATATTTCTGATATTCCTTTAAAGTAGTAGCTCCAATTGCTCTAAGTTCACCCCGAGCCAGGGCTGGTTTAAGTAAGTTTGAAGCATCAATAGCGCCTTCTGCAGCCCCCGCTCCAACTAAAGTATGAAGTTCATCAATGAATAAAAGATAACGGCCTTCTGCTCGATTAATTTCTTTTAAAAACGCCTTCATTCTGTCTTCAAATTCTCCTCGATATCTCGTTCCAGCTACTAACGCCCCTAAATCAAGGGCAATAATTTCTTTATCTTTTAAAGATTCTGGTACCTTTCCTTTAGTAATTCTCTGAGCCAATCCTTCCACAATTGCTGTTTTACCAACTCCGGCTTCCCCTATTAAAACAGGGTTGTTTTTTGTTCTCCGAGAAATAATCTGCATTAATCTCCTAATTTCATTATCTCTGCCAATTATCGGATCAAGTTTTCCACTGCGCGCTAGGTGAGTTAAATTACTAGCATATTTTTCAACTACTTGATATTTTGATTCAGGATGAGGATCAGTAATCCTTATTCCTCCTCGAATCTGAGATAAGCTCTTTAAAACTATATCATAATTAAGTTTACCAGACTTTAAAACAGTAGAATCTGTTCCTGGTTGCAAAAATGTAGCTTTTTCTAGAATTTCTTTAGCTTTGGCCTCGGTACTAAATAAAGCTAAAAATAGATGCTCTACAGAAACAAACTCATCTTTCATACTCATTGCCTCTTGTTTAGCTTTCTCTAATACTTTAGCCATATCCTGAGTTAAATAAAATTGACCAAAAGTTGAAGAACTAACAACGGTTGGAATTTTTATTATCTGACTTGCTACTTTCTTTGTTAAATTTTCAATATCAACTCCCAATTTCTGAAGCACAGTTAAAACCACGCTTCCCTCTTGCGAAAGCAAAGCATGTAACAAATGAAGGGCATCAATTTGTTGCTGCCCTTTTTCCTGAGCAATTGATTGAGCTGATAAAATTGCTTCTTGGCTTTTGTGAGTAAAATTACCGTTCATAGATTTAGATATCTAGCTTTTCTTTATCACAAATTTTAAGACAAATCAAGGCAAAAAAAAGCCTGCAAGTTTGCGAAGATACACATTTTAAAACTTGCAGGCATATTGGTCGATGAAAACCAACCTATGTATTATGACCGTTGGCAAGACAAGCAATCTTTCGTGCTTCGGTCTCTAGGACTCCAGCTTCTTCTGTTTGGCCTTGGGCCCTTAATGTTTGAGCCCTGTGCAGACAGTGTTCTAACTCCAAAACCGGGTTTCTACGAACACGGTCTGCCAGAGTTGGTTGAGGACAAGGCTTGAAACCTGAACCCCAGGTATAAGTGCCCAATACGCCATTACGTCTGACTATCGTTGGATTCATAGCGGCCTCCTTTCTTTTTTTTGGCGCTATAGCGCGACTAAAATATGTTAAGTTCTATTTAAAGTATAGTATATTATTAAAGCTTTGTCAAGGGTTGATTCTCTATTTATCAAGCTTTGTCTTCTTTTTTATAACCAAAAAGTTTGTAGTATTAAAAGGATCATGATGCATTCCGTATTCTAAAATATTAAGGCCGTATAGTTTGGCTGCCACCTGCGAAGCTAGAGTAGCGGTAGTTCTGGATAATTCTCCTTCGGCAATCCTTTTAGCACATAAGGCAGTATCGTCTTTATCTTCGCCTGGAACCAGTTTAATTTTAGGATATTTTTCAGCAAAAGTACGTTTACATTGACTAACCGCCTGAGGATGGCCAAAAACTTCTTTTACCTCACTAATGTTTTGAATAGAAGAATGCGTCATTAAACATTGAAGGATTTCCATTCCGTATATTGCCAAAACATCAAACTGATAATTTCCTATAGCAAACATACTCTCTACATATGCACCAGAACCTGAATTAGCTATACAAAATACTCCTCGATCTATTGTTCCATTACTTACTGCTTCAATTACCTTTTTAGCTTCAATTAAATATTCAAAATCGAGTTTATCAGAATCAATATTCAACTCTTCACACAAACGAAGAATTGACTCATAAGTAAAACAACCTTCAATACCATGAACTCCAACAGTAAGTCGGCCCTGACCACCAGGGAAAACTTGTTCTTTATCTGTATAATATTGAATTGTAATTTTAGGTTTCATTTGTTTTTTCTTATGAAAAGAAAATATTTTTTGAGTAGAATCTACAAACCATCTTTCTATCCACTGCTGAACTCTTTTTCTTTCTTCTGGAGCTAATTTCTGTATAACTTTATTCTGTTGAATAATGGTTTGCGATATATCTTTGCCAGAAATTTTACTTAATTTACTAAATGTTTTTTTGGCGCTTTCCGTTAAATTACCATGAGCACCACGAATAAGATCTTCGCGGAGCCAATCAGCTGAACTGCTAATAGAATGAATATACGCGCTGAAAAGAGCATTTGAAGCGGGAACTGACCATTCCATTAATTTCTCTATATCGGGTTTTTTATGACCGCAATCTTTAGCATATTGATCTATTAAAGAATCAATAACAATGGTTAACAACTCAGGTATACTTAGAATAATTCCGATCATAAAATCATGTTCATCTTCTGATTGAGCTTCTAAAAAACTAACTCCCCTTTCTTTTAAAAAAGATAAAACAGTTTGTGTATGAGGATGGTCTACTGCTTCCTTATTAGTAGGAATAATCACCCATTTTTGTCCATTAAGAGGAATATATGGGCCATGAAGAGGATGTAAAGAAAGATGAGCGGCGCCTGTTGGTTGAATAATACAAGACAGGCGCCGCTTTATTGAACAGATATCTACTATCAGTTGAGAGGAATCCAAGTGAACATCTCGAAGAACATCAGGGATTGTGTCCCGGGGGACACTAAGCCAAATCACGTCTGCTTTCCAGACTTTCTCCCATTGTTCACGAGAATCTCCTTTGTCTACCGAATAGACAGATCCGAGTTGTTTCAGAAGCGGCAGGAGTAAATTATTTGCCATTTCTCCCTTCGCTCCAACTATACCGTTAATCATATTAAGCTCAGTATATCACAGACAAAAACTAGAAATCAAGAAGTTAAGGTTCGGTAAACTTTCCGAATCACTTCAGCTCCTTGGCCGGTTATACCACCGAAAAATATCATGACTGGACTTCCGAAAACATGTAGCGTCTCTACGCCATAAATCTGCCGTGATTTTTCAGTGGTTATACAAGCCTCAACTTCTCCAGAAACGCACATTGAGGCGGCTTCTGCATTGCTGTTGGCTTTAACTACTACACATCCTCGATTGTCTGCCAGATATCCAACCAAAGGAGCGGGTGAAGGATGAGAAGCAATTTTCCAGCCTTCAGGAATTTGACCTTCAATTACTTCCTGTTGTAAATCTTTTCTGGTAGCCAGCTGCATTTCGTCAAGCAGCATTGCATAGGAAACGAAAAATGGAGAAACGTCTGGATTTTCAAAGAATAAATCTTTTAATGCGTAGAAAACAGCACAGGTCCAGAAAAGTGCTATTTCGTCTTTACCGGTTATCAATTGGGCCATCTCTAAACATTTTTCAGGAGTTTTACCAAGTTCAATCGTGGTTTTTGAGACAATTCCTGTCTCAGCTACCCATTTTCTACAAGCCTGCGATATATTGGTACCCTCAGGGCCCAAAGCATAACATATTACCCTTCTGATTTGTGGTGCTTGTAGCACTTTTTGAATCTCTCCAGTGGTACAAGGTAAACCCTCGGCCACAGGAAAGTTTTTTAAGCCTTTTACTGCTCCCATTACTCCTGTTCTCTTTTCTGTCATCGTACGACCTCCTCTCTGCTGAAAAAAGTATACATCCGGATTCCACACGCCCTATTCTCTTTGTTAAAGAGCTATTTTAAAAACCTTCCTTGAAAGGAAGGCTAGGTTGAACAAAATCTATTTTTTTATTTAAGAATCCAAGCTAGCCTTTCCTTCAAAAAAGGTAAAAAAGAAAAAATAAATGTCAGTTAATCTAAGGTTAGTTTGATTTATCATAACTATCTATTTTTATCAGAACTAAAAGACTTTGTCAAGTTTTATTCACTCCTTTCACCAAGAAAGGCGGAAATGATTTGCTCTTTACCCTCTCTTAAAATCCTTAAAACAATCCGATCGCCTGGGTTATACTTCATAATAATTTTAGCTAAAGAATTATCTGGAGTAACTTTCTCATTATTAAAGTCTAAAATTATGTCATTCTCTTTAAGGCCGGCTTGTTCTGCCGCTGATCCAGGAGTAATAGCAAATTCATCAAGTCTATCGCCCCCCACAATCCAGGCTCCATAATCAACCGAAAGGTTATTTTCTTCCTTTATAATTTCTGTAATTAAAATATATCTTATCCCTAAAAAGGGATAAACGATTTTCCCAATTGTTTTAACTTGTTCAATGTCTTTTTTGGCTTTATTAATAGGGATAGCAAAACCAATATTCTCAGCAATTTGAGACATTGCTGTGTTTATACCAATAACTTCTCCTTTTGAATTTAACAAAGGCCCCCCAGAATTTCCTCGATTAATAGCTGCATCAGTTTGAATAACATCTTCTAAAGTTTCCTCTATTCCCCCACCTGAGGCCGTAATGGTCCTTCCCAAACCTGAAATTACTCCTACTGAAACAGTATTCCGAAATTCCCCCAAAGCATTTCCAATAGCAATGACAGTTTGCCCAATTTGTAAAATAGAAGAATCTCCCAGTGTGACAGGTTTAAATTCTTTCTTTTCTTCAATCTGAATTACGGCCAAATCTTGAACAGGATCACGCGCTAAAACTTTGGCAGAGAATTTTTCTCCATCGTTTGTTAAAACCGTATAACCTGCATTTTTATCTGAAACAACATGTTTATTTGTTAAAACAAGACCATCTTTAGAAACGATAAACCCAGTTCCACTACCAATTTCTTGCCTTGGAAGTTCTTTGGTAACAATTATGCTTACTACTGAAGGTGAAACTTCCTTAACTGCCAAAATTATTGCTTCTTCTTGTGAATTACCTGGGATGTATTCTTTTTCGATTATTCTTTCTGTCTCTATTATTTGGGGAATTGCTGGTATATTGATATCTAACCCAGCAAGAGTCTCTCTAATCTCTTGATATAAATAGTCAATGGAAATTACTCCGGCTAAAAAACCAAAAGTGGAAGAAATACAGATAGACAAAATTATAACTAAAAAAAGTATTTCCTTTCTTCCGGTTTTCGACCGGCGTCTTTTGGAGGCTTTTCTTTTTTTAAGTTTTGGAATCTTAAGGTTTGGTAGTTCGTAAATAGACATAATATTCTAATCACTTTTTTTTCTTTTTATAATGATTGAATTTATACTCAAAAATATCTGATCTAATCGGACCCCTGAAAATCATGTAGAGTTCAGCTAAAATATATTTTAAACAAGTTTTTATTCTACCATCTTGTTCAAATCGTCTGGAAGAAGTTAAAACAGGACCTATTTTTAAAAATCTGAATTTAGCAAATTTGTTAATTTCTCTAACATAGTAATGATCCTCTGCTAATTTTATATCTTCGTCAAATCCATTAACAGCCTGATGAGTTTTCTTCTTAACTAAAATTGCTTGAGTAGCATGAGGCAAGAAATTCTGGGTCAATTTTGTCCAGTAATTATAAGCTTTATAGGCGAGTTCATCAAATTTGTTTTCTTGAGCGGAAATTGGAAAAGACGCTACGTCTAAATTTTGATTTTTAAATTCTTTTAAAATATTTTCTAAGAATTTAGGAGGTAGAATCATATCTGCATCCAAAAATAAAAGTAAATCCCCTTCTGCTGTTTTTGCACCCTCATTTCTTCCTTTAGCTGGTAATCCTCCTGGAGAAATTTTACATCCAGAAACTCGAGCTATTTCAATTGTTTTATCTTGCGAACCGGCATCTGCCACAATTATCTCATAATCCTTAAAATTCTGTTTTGTTATTGAATCTAGCAATTTTGGCAAATAATCTTCTTCATTTAAAGTTGGAATAATAATGTTAAGCATATAGATTTATTGTAGTCAATTTTTTTTAAGAAGGAAAGTTCTATTGACAAATCTATAAAACTATGTTAATATATTAATAGACAAAAGGCTCTTTAACAAAACTTAACGAAAGGAGAATTCGATGATAGCAGCCAACGCAGTATTCTGGTTTGTGTTAGCACTGATCTTTGCCGCTCTGGAAATCGAAAGCGAAGGTAAGTGGGGTTGGGCTGAAAAAGCACCAACTTGGTACCGCACCACGGGCTTTTTTGCAAAGCTCTATGGTATGATCATGGGTGGAAAACCACTTACTGGATATCATCTTTTCATGTTTTTCATGTCACTCATGGTCTTCCATATTCCCTTCTTTATGGGAATAAAATGGTCACCAACTGCCGAGTTGACGACCTTGGCGACTTACCTTGCCTGGTGCGCATTGTGGGACTACCTCTGGTTTGTCCTCAACCCCTACTATGGAGTAAGAAACTTCAAGAAGACGAAAGTCTGGTGGCACAGCAAAAGTTATTGGGTTCTCAATCTGTTCCCAATAGACTATGCTGTCGGCTGGGGATTATCAATAGCACTAGCGTATGGAGCTAGTCGATTGTCTTGTGAGTCTAGTATTTTCACAAGACATATCTGGTTACTCGGCTTGTTTCTCGCTTTCACTTTCGTTACCATCATCACTATTGCCCCACTCTACAAGCGGTGGCATAAGATGATGAGAAAACACGACGACAGAGACCAAGCAGGAATATTCCATGCTTAGTAACACCAAAGCCCTGATTCAGATTTGCTTGAGTCAGGGCTCTTTTTTTCTTTGCAGAAACACCATTTTAAAATAGTTTTTTAGCTTCGTTCCATATCTCGGGGCTATTTTGTTTTTCTTTCATCCAATACATCCATTCTACTCCCCAAAGATAGAATCTTTCTAGGCCAGTCTTTTTAGCAAATTCAATGTTTTTTTGGAATTGTTCCAAATTCATGGTTTTTCTTTGCTCTTCAGGCGACACATCATATAAAAGTTTTGGTCCCCATGGCTCTGTTTGAAGTTCAACACAGATCACTTCTTTACCAAAAATTTTCTTAATAATCTGGGCCTTCCGCCAATAATAAACAGGGGGGAAAGGCCAAGAAATATAACTTTTAAGTTCTTTAAACCAAACTGTTCGATGTAATGTGGTCCCCACAATATCTCCCAAGGGAGCTACTGTAAACCATGTAGAAAGTTCTCCAGAATCAGATATAATTATTGGTCGGTTTTTAGAATCGAGCGATCTTACAAGATCTATTTCTTCTCTTAAGAAATTCTCGTCTTCCCATATACACTCTCCAAAAGGAAAGAAGGCTTCATTTTCCACCTGCCAAGCCCATATGGAATCTGAATTTTCATATCTTAAAACAATTTTTTTAATTAACTCTAATATTCTTTCTTGTTGTTGTTCTTTATCTAAATTTTCAGCCCATTCAGGAATATGGCATTCTGGCCAACGACCAGTTTTTATTCCTATTACCAAAATTAATTTTACTCCTTGTTTTTCTGCCTCTTTTATCTGCCATTCTAATTCATCGAAGTGAAATTCATCTTTTTTCCATTCAATCCAATCCCAATGGGTAATCAGTTTAATATTTTTAACTTTCAAATCAACAAGTAAGGCTAAATAGGTTTCTTTCCAGTCAAGGCCTAAATTTACAGTATGTTTTTGAGAAAAGTTAACCCCCCATGTTATCTCTTTTATTTCAGGTGCTCTACCAATAAAAAAATAACCGATAACAATTAAAAACAAAAAAGGGATTAAGATTAGGATTACTTTCAAGATTTTTCTCATGTTTTTTTACATCATCTCATTAGAGAACCAAAAGGGCAAGTCCTATTCCAATAAATAATACTGCAAAGAGTTTTTGAAAAATTACTTTCCTTGAAGTGTCTTCTTTTAACCCAACTTTTTCAGCCCAAGAGGACCAGGTTAAAGAAATTATCAAGGTAAAGATTAATAAAAATAAATATTGGATTCCTTGAAGAGCGTTAATTAAAGAAATATACGCTATAGGAGCTAGAAAAATTGCCCAATGTTGCAAAATTTGAGCCCCAGCCCCAAAAGCTTGATTTGAAAGAAAAATTACTGCTGTTTTTTTTGAAGAAAAAGATGGTCGTTTTATTTTAAAGATTTCTTTTCTTATTTCTTTTGCAAATAGCAGATAGCAGATAGCAAATATTACTCCTCCTCCCCTTATCCAAATAAATCCGTTCCAAAAAGGTTGTTCTAAATAAACATATTTACTTAAAACAAACGACAAAGATAATAAGAATGCAGATATTATAGAAAACTTAAGACTCCTTAAAGAAATTTTACGGTGTTTATAAATAATAAAAACACTTCCTAAAATCAAAAAAATAAGGGCTAAAAGTTCTTGGAGTTGAAGAATTTCTTGTCCTTTTGAAAAAAAATAAACGAAAGCAACTGAAAATACAGGAACTAATCCTCCAACTGCGGGCACTACTCGCGATGCCTCAAAAATCTGCAAAGCTTTGTAAAACCACAAAAGGGCATAAATAAAAAGAGCACCCGCTAAAAGGCTTAAAAAGATCTGAAAGGGTGTTGGAATATAAAAACCGATAAAAGGAATAATAAGCAAAACTAAAATACCCAAAGCTCCCACATAGAAAGCATAAACTTTGGGATTAGAAATAGGACCAGAGATTAAATGCTTATCTACTAAAAAAACAACTGCTAAAATTAGATAGGATAGAACAACAGCTATTAACCAAAGCATATTTAGGATTTAGTTTGAGATATTATTTTTTCAATTTTATAAGTTCCCAAATTTTCCACCTCAATAAATCCCCTCACTGCAGCTTCTGCTAGTCTTCCTCCTTTTAATAAATCAAAAAGCCACTGATCAATGTATTTAGGATTTCCTTGCGAGAATCCGGCTCGTAATCTTAAAAGCCATCTCTTGTTAAAATCTTCTTGAGAACCAATCGAGGGAGCAATAATAATAGGGAGCCCTAAACCAGAATAAAAAGACAGTTCGCTTGGCTTTGTCCATAAGATATCAGTTGTTCTTAAAGCTTGATTAAATTTTTGAAAATAATCTTGAATATCTTTTGAGAAAATAATTTCAATATTTTTATCTAATTTGTCCTCTAATCCAAGGGCTTTAATATTATCTAAAAAATATTCTTTTACTTTTTCTCTAATTCCGGCTACTAAAATAATTTTAATCTTTCCTGTTTTAATTTTTTCTTTTAAATTTTCTATTATTTTAACACCGATAACCTTTTGAGCTCCTGCTCCTCCAACAGCAAACATTATAGTCAAAGGATGGTTTGACTCTTTAGGTAGAACACCTATGTATTTCTCAATCAATGGATGGTACCGCAAACGATATCTTCCTTTAGGATCCAAGTTTAAAATTCGATGACTTAAATCATGTTTTAGAATTTCTGTATCCTTACCAACATTTTCTTTAGGTAAAGGGTAACCGGTCAAAAAAATATTTTCTTCTTTTATCCCATAAAGTTTTAATCTGTCTACTACCCAATTACAGGGAGCAAAATATTTAATTCTACTTTTTGAAGGATTTAAAGAAACCCAAGTTCTGGCAATATCAGCATCACAGATAACACAATAGATTTGATTAGGATAATCAAAAACTTCAGCCATAAAAGCGGAAGTAAAAAAAGTACTAATCATGGGTAAAGGATTTTCATTTAACTTTAAAATTAAATCTTTTCCCCATCCTTTTTTAATCATTGAAAAAATTCTTTTTAAACTAAAGTTAGGCTCAGAAAGATCTCTTCTTGGGTAAAAGTTACGAATTCTCTGAAATTTGTCAAAAAGAGAAAAAGCCGTTTGGCCAATTATAGGAAATCTTCTAAATCGTGAAATAAACTCATAGAACTTTCGGGTTGTTTCCCAAACATTTCTATCCTTTTCGGGTATTCCCTCATAACTATTGGCATTAATAACAGTTTCTCCGGGAGCTAAATCTTTTAACGGATAAGCAGTTCTTTGATGACCATAACCCATATTCACTGCAACTATCCAAGCTTTTCCTTTATTATCCATAATTACAAAACAATTTAATGATTTTTGTATTATATCACAAATAATAGAAAAAGTTTATGAAAAAATATAGAAAAGAAAAAAGGGATCAGCTACTGACCCCTTTTTGTTGTTTTAAAACGTTAAGTCTATCTCTGATATGTGCTGCTGTCTCATAATCTTCTATTCGTGCTGCATTACACATTTCTCTTTCTAGAATGTCAATCTCTGTTTCGGGATTTAAGAATTCTGACCCCAATGCTTGATCCTCTGATTCTCTAAGAAACAACTCTCCCAAAATTCCCCAATCCGCGCGAACATCTTGGATTTTTTTCATCAAGTGTTTAGCAACGAAGATTGGAACATCGGCGCTAACCGCCAAAACAATTGCCTCACTCGCTCGGATATTAAATTCAATTCTTCTGTTATCTTGTTGTAAAAGAATCTTAGCATAGTACATATCCTGTCTACACCAGGTGATAAAAACAGCGTTAACTTTCGCTCTTAACTTTTGAATTACCTTATATAATGAACTATAAGTCATCGGGCAAACGAATTCATTTTCAGTCAACTTACTAGAAATTACCTTGGCTTCAAAACTTCCGACACTAATTGCAATAATCCTTTGGGGATCACAGATATTAGATAACACCAGTGCTCCCCCAGCGACACGTAATGGACTAGATGATATTCCAATCTGAAATGAGGTTACTTGGCTCACCTCTACGGCCACCCATTTTTGTCGATCTATTTTTATCATTTCTCGTCTCCTCTGTTCTGATTGTTAAAGAACTTCCTCTGTAATCGGATGTTCTATACTACACTATATAATAAAATTGGATTTTTTCAACTTTTTTTCAACAAAAAAGGAAATAAAGAGCCCAGTAAATAAAACTGGGAAAATTTAATTATTGAATTTAGAAAAATTCCGCTAATAAATGAAAGATAAAAGTATAAAAGTGCTTTTGAATAGGTCATTATCTTTATCTTATCTGGCAGACCTCAAAAAATGGAGAAATCGCTTTGTGAATTTCTAAAAGATATTTATCGGGATAAGGTTTCACTTTCTCAAATTTTGGGTCAATAGTTTTTTCTGCTCTGAAATTTTGTAAATAATATTTTGGAGCACTTTTAATCCAGTCGGCTATCTTAATAATATCTTCTTTTGTAAGAATAGTAGGTACTATGGTCGTGCGGAATTCATAATCTATTTTACTATTTTTTAAAATTTTTATACTCTCTTCAATATTTTTCACCTTTACTTGTTTTCCAAAAAACTTTGGATATTTTTCTTTTGGTAATTTGATGTCCATTGCCACATAATCTATTAATTTTTTATCAATTAAATCCTTTAACATAGTAGGATTAGAACCATTAGTATCAAGTTTTACCGAATAACCCAACTTCTTTATTTTTTTTATAAATTCTGGCAGGTCTTTGTTAATTGTTGGTTCTCCACCGCAAACTACCACACCTTCTAGTAACCTTTTCCTTGTTTTTAAAAAATCAAAGAAATCTTTTTCTGAAATTTTAGGTTGTTTCTTTATTTCTTCTGATAGAACTAATTCCCTAGAATAACACCAGGGACAGCGAAAATTACACCCAATTAAAAAAACAGTGCAAGCAAGCTTGCCCGGAAAATCAATTAAAGTAAGTTTTTGAAGACCGCCGATTTTCATTGGATATTATTACAATATTAAAAATTTATCATTAACATATTCTAATGATTAAACAGTAAAAAATATCTTAAATTACTTTTTTACTCTGATTCTGAAATAACAGGTTTAACCACACCTAATACTTGTTTTAAGGCAACAACTAATCCGGCGGCGGCAACAAAAGCAATGAAATTATTTAAAATAGAAACCACTACTGAAGTTAACTTTCCAAGCTGTAGACCAGATAAACCAATAACAAGTAAAGCGATAACTGCTATTAAAAATGGAGTGCTTTCTTTCTCCCCTACATTAAGAAAACCTACAATCAAACCTAAAATACAGAGTACAAGCGCTAAAGAAGGAATTTCAGCAAATCCAGCTAAGATTGCCAAAATTATTCCGATGATAAGTGCCCAGCGACCAATAAGTGTTATCATTTTTTTATTTTTCTTCTAAAAATTTATAAAAAGTCGACCTATATAAAGTTAAATAACGATATTATATGTTAAACACTGGCAGTTAATTTGAATTCTTTTCTTTCTTTGAATTCTTGTTTTTTTCCTTCATTCCATTGATCAACAGGCCTTAAGTAACCCACAATCCTAGAATAAACCTCACAAGGTTGTTTAACAGTACATTTCGGACACTCAAAATGCTCTCCCGATAAATAACCATGAGACGGACAGATTGAAAAAGTAGGAGTTAAAGTAACATATGGTAAGTGAAAACTTTCAAAAACTTTTTTAATTAAGGATTTTACTGTTTGAATATCAGAAACTTTCTCGCCCAAAAAGAGATGTAAGACTGTACCGCCTGTATATTTGCATTGAAGCTTATCTTGAAGTTTTAATGCATCAAACAAATCATCAGTATAATTTACTGGTAACTGAGAACTGTTTGTATAATAAGGAACCTGTTTTGTGCCGGCTGTAATAATATCTGGGTATTTCTCTCTATCGGTTTTTGCCTGTCGGTAACTTGTTCCTTCACCGGGGGTAGCTTCAAGATTGTACAAATGGTTAGTTTCTTTTTGGTATTTTATCAATTTCTCTCGCATAAAATCTAAAATTTCAATAGCAAATCGTTTTCCTCGACGAGAAGCTACGTTTTCTCCTATAAAATTTAATAAAGCTTCATTCATTCCCATTAAACCAATAGTTGAAAAGTGATTTCCAAAATAAGAATGTCTTAATTTTTTTACTGAAGCTAAATAATATCTAGAATATGGATAAAGTCCTTTTTCCATAAAATTCTCTAAAGCCTTTCTTTTAATTTCTAAACTCTCATGAGCTAAATCCATCAAATTACCTAATCTTTTAAAGAATTCTCTCTTGGTTTTAGAAAGATAACCAATTCTAGGCATATTTACTGTAACTACCCCAATACTTCCAGTTAAAGGTTGTGATCCGAAAAGCCCTCCCCCTCTTTTATAAAGTTCTGTGTTTGAAAGACGAAGTCTGCAACACATTGATCTAAAATCTTCTGGTTTCATATCCGAATGAATAAAGTTTGAGAAATAATTCACTCCATACTTTGCTGTTGCTTCCCATAAAGGATCCAAAGCTGGTTTGTCCCAATCAAAATCTTTAGTAATAGACACTGTAGGAATAGGGAAAGTAAATGGTCTTCCTTTGGCATCGCCCTCCATTAATATTTCGTAAAAAGCTCGAATAAACATATCCATTTCTTCTCGAAATTCACCATAGATTTCCTCTTGGGGTTGGCCACCAATAATTACCGGTTGTTTGGCTAAAAATCCTGGGATTTCAATATCTAAAGTTACATTTAAAAACGGGGTTTGAAATCCTACTCGCGTTGGTACCATGCAGTTGTACAAAAACTCTTGCATTATTTGTTTGACTTGGGGATAGTTCAAATGGTCATAACGAATGAACGGTGCCAAAAGAGTATCAAAATTTGAAACAGCTTCGGCGCCCGCCGCTTCACCTTGAAGAGTATAAAAGAAATTCACTAATTGACCCAATGCTGTTCTAAAATGTTTTGGTGGTCGGCAGTCTAATTTTCCTCCTACCCCACCGAAACCTCTCAATAATAAATCATAAAGATCCCAACCCATACAATAAGGAGCAATGGTCTCTAGATTATGAATATGAAAATCTTCATTTAAAGCAGCCTCTCTTATTTCTTTTGGATAAATTCTATTTAACCAATATTTTTTTGCAATGGCTGACATTCCATATTGATTTAATCCTTGCAAAGAATAAGTCATGTTGGCATTTTCATGAATTTGCCAATCAAGCTCTTGAAGATATTTATCAACCATTTCAGTTGATTCATCTACCACAGCAGTCGTCTCTCTGATCCTTCGTCTTTGTTCACGATATAAAATAAAGGCCTTGGCAGTTTCTACCAAGTCCTCTAAGATTAAAACTTCCTCGATAATATCTTGAATTTGTTCTACCTGTGGAACTTCTCCGTTTTTGAAGCGGCGATTTAGAATTTGAATCACTCGATCTGATAATTTTTTTGACTTGTGTCCGTCGCCTTCGGTAGTAGTAGTTAAGGCTTTGAAAATAGCATCGGTAATTCTCGATTGATCAAAATCATCAACCGTTTCATCTCTTTTTATAACTTTTGTAATTTTATTTTTCATATTTTTGTGGCCCGCCTATCAAAATACATAAATTATTACATTGTAACCTTATAAAAAAAAGGGGTCAAGCACCTTTTATTGTGGATAACTCCAATTTTTTTGCTTTTTTTAGAATCCAGTGGCGATAACTGTTATTTTAATCTCTCCTTTCTTTAATTTTTTGTCTTGGACTGCTCCAAAAATTATTTGAGCCCGAGGATTAACGTTCTTAGTGATAATCCCAGCAGCTTCTGTTACTTCAAAAAGAGTTAGGTCCTGCGCTGACACATTAAACAAAACCCCTTTTGCACCCGTAATAGAAACATCGAGCAAAGGAGAATTGATTGCGGATATGGCAGCTGTAATTGATCTACTTTCTCCTTTTGCTTTCCCTACTCCAAAAAATGCCTGACCAGAATTTTTCATAATCGTTTTAACGTCGGCGAAATCAACATTAATTATTCCAGGAATTAAAATTAAATCAGTTATTCCTTGAACCGCCTCTCTTAACACCTCATCACAAATCCAAAAAGCATCTGAAACTTTTGTTCTTTCGTTAACTAATTTAAGTAATTTATCATTAGGAATAACTAATAAGGTATCAACTTTTTCTTTGAAATTCTTGAGAGCTAAATTAGCGATTCTTTTTCTATGAGCTCCTTCAAAAGAAAATGGTTTTGTTACAACGGCTATAGTTAAAATACCAAGGCTTTTCGCAATCTCGGCCACAATAGGAGAAACAGGACTCCCGGTTCCGCCACCAAGACCTGAGGTGATAAAAACCATATCTGCTCCTTTTAAAACTTCTCTTATTTCTTTTTTACTTTCTTGAGCAGCTTTCTCTCCTAAAGCGACATCCATTCCTGTTCCTAAGCCTTTTGTAATTTTTTCACCAATCAAGATTTTCTTTGGGGCTTTGCACGAACGAAGAGATTGAACATCGGTATTTATGGCAATTAATTCTACACCTTGAACGTGGCATTTTACCATCCGGGAAACAGTATTACTACCTGATCCTCCTATTCCTATTACTTTAATTTTGGTATTTAACTTCATTATATTTATGGTATAAAAGCCTTAAATATTCTTTTTAATTTTAGACCAATTCCTTTTGTAAAACCAAAAGAACTTGGTTCACTCTTTAAATCAGCCCCTCCTAATACAAGTCCAGCTACAGTAGATAGTGAAGGGTCTTCTTCTAACCCTATAATTCCTTGGGGGATTCCTATTTTACAGGGTAGTTTTAATTTTTGTTTTACTAAATCTGTAATTTTGGGTAATTTAGCTCCTCCCCCGCTCAAAACTACTCCTCCTGGTAAAAGTTCCTGACGAGAAATTTTCTTTAATTCTTTCTGAATTAAATCAAAGATTTCAGAAACCCTGGCTTCAATAATATCTACTAACATTTTTTGTGAAAAAACAAGATGAACGGGTTTATCAGGAATTTCTATTTTTCTTCTACCTTGAGATCGTTTTTCTTTTTTGGTTCTTCCTAAACAACAAGAACCAAATTGTTTCTTTATTGTCTCAGCAGTAGGAATTTCGGTTCTTAAACCAATAGCAATATCATTAGTAATATTAGCTGAACCAATCGGAAATATGGCGAAATGAATTAAAGCCCCCTCTTCAAACACTGCTAATCCTGTAGTTGCCGCTCCTATATCTACCAACGCTACCCCTAATTCTTTTTGCTGGGGCGTTAATACGGCCTGAGAAACAGCTAGAGGAGAAGAAAGAATGTCATTAATCTGTAATCTAGTATCTAAAACAGTTTGAGTTAAATTTTTTAAATAAGGAGAGAAGGTCCACAGCAAAAGGACCTTAGCTTCTAATCTTTTGCCAATCAGTCCTAAAGGTTCCTTTATCCCTTTTTGATCATCAATAATAAACTCTAGAGGGAAAGTATCTAAAACTTCTTGATTTGAAGGAAGATTTATCGCCCGAGCAGCCTGAAGAACTCTTTCAATGTCCTCTTGAGAAATCTTCCCATCAGCCCGGGAAACTGAAATTACTCCATTAGAGGGAGTAACATAAAGATGATTACCTCCAATATTTATAAACGCTGAATCAATTTTTTTGTTACAACTTTTTTGAACTTCTGATATTAAAGATTGAATATTTTTTGAAGTTTCATCTATATTAACCACCACCCCTTTTCTTAACCCAAAAGAAGGAACTTGTTCTTGAGCTAAAATTTCCAAGTCTCGGCCAGTTTTTTGGACAACTAACATTTTTATAAAACTTGTCCCTATGTCTAAACCGGTAATAATATTGGTTTTGGCCATGTAATTAGTATCTATTTTAGTACTTGTGAAAAATAATATTGTTGCTTTTCTTTCATCTTCTTTGCTTCTCTCTCTGACTTTTTGTGGTCATATTCTAGAAGATGTAAGATTCCATGGATTAACACTTGAACTAATTCTTTTTCAAAAGTTGACTTATATTGTTTGGCGTTTTTCCTTACTTCTGAAAGACAAATAATTACTTCTCCTAATTCTGTGTGCTTCTGAAAAGAAGGGAACTTTTGACTTGAACCAAAAGATAATACATCTGTTACTCGATCCTTTCTGCGATATTGCTTATTTAGTTTTTTTATCCTTGCTGGATTAACAAAAGCAATAGATAGTCCCGATTCTTTTTCTTTTTTTAAAATCTTTTGAGCTATCTTTTTCAGGAATTCTTCATCAATCGAAGTAGTGGTTAAATTATTTATCTCAATCATCTTTACTTATTATACAATTTTTGAATCAAAACAAAAACCCCGTTAAAACGAGATTTCTAATTTTCCCCGTCCTTATAATCCTTGTTTTGTACTCTTTGTTCTTGTAATAAATTCTTCACGTAATTTCTCAGCTTCGCTCTTTTCAAGACCTGGTAAATATCCCTCAGCTCCAATTCCAGCCATTCTCCCTCTACCATAATGAACTGCGCTGTAACCAGCTGTTTGAATCTGAAGATCGCTTAATCCTAAAATTCTAGCGATTATTCCTCGACGAATATCTATATTTTGAATTCTTTCATAAGGAATAGAAACATATTTTTTCCATATTACTCCGTGTTCTTTCTTAAATGCATTTTCTGTTAATTCGTAAAGCCAGAAACGATAAGTTAATCGAGACCAAACGTAACACAAAATAGTATATATAATAAAGATTAAAATTATCCACCATACAAAACTTATCTTTTTACCTAGATTAGACAAAAATGCCCCTAACCAAACAGAGGAAAATATGAATAATACTAGTCCCCGAAAGAAAAATCTAAAAAAGAATATCCATACTGCTTTTGGGTGTAATTTTTCCATAAATATCGATTAATTTTTAGATGGTTTAAGCCCTTTAAAATCTATTCAGACTCAGAAGATAATAATTCTTTGACTATTTTACTCACTACGCCTCCTTCAGTCTTTCCTTTAACCTTTGGCATTAGTTGGCCCATCACCTGACCAATATCTTTCATTTCTTTAGCTCCAACTTTCTCAATTATTTCTTTAGCTAATTTCCTGATATCTTCTTCTGAAAGTTGATCTGGAACATATTTTTTCAAAATTTCCATTTCTTTTTTTTCTTTCTCTACTAAGTCCTCTCTTTTCCCTTTTTCGAATCCTAAAATTGCTTCTTTTCTTTTTTTAATTTCAGAAAAGATAGTTTCAATTATATCTTCATCAGTAAGTTGACCTGCTTTAGCTATTTCTTCGTCGGTTTTTTCTTCTTTTCTGAGCTTACTTCTTTTCTCAATCTCTCGATTATGAAGAGACGCTAAAATCATTCGTAAAACTGACAATTTCAACTCTTCTTTTGCACGAACAGCTGTTTTTAAATCCTCTTGAATTTTTTCTTTTAAAGACATAATTAGTACTGTTTTTTTATCTGGCCTAATTTTTTTAATCTTTTGTATTCTTTTTTAAGTTTTTCTCGTCTCAAAGCTGCTCTTTTTTTTAACAGAGAGCTTGTGGGCCGCTGGCGAAATTGTTTCTTTCTGGTCTGACGTAAAATTCCGCTTTGTCGAATCGTTTTTGTAAAGCGACGGATTAGACTTTGAATGTTTTCTCTCTCTTTACGTTGAACTTTTAAAGCCATAATTAAATGTTGAATTTTTAGATATTAAACTATGGGACCTGTATTGGTTTTCCAGATAGGAGGTGTAAGTGTAAATGATCAATCACCTGTCCTCCATCTCTACCAACGTTAATCAATAATTTATAACCTTTTAAATTCTTTTCCTTGGCAATTTTTTGAACTACAAGAAATAATTCTCCTATTAATTCTTTATCTTTCAATTCTAGATGATTAATCGATTCAATATGTTTTTTGGGAACAATTAAAAGGTGTAAGGGAGCCTTTGGAGAAATATCTTTAAAGGCAATAAACTTGTTATCTTCATAAACTACTTCAGATGACACCTCTCCTTTAGCAATTTTACAAAAAAGACAGTCCATAAACTAGAATAGTTATTTCTTTAGCTTCCTTTTCATTTCTTTTACCACGTTTTCCAGTTGCAATGTTTTTTGGGATCCTGTTTTCATATCCCTCAGAGTAATTATTCCTTCTAAAGATTCTTTTTGACCGAAAATTAAAACGTATCGTGTCCCTAACTTATCAGCAATTCTTAATTGACTTTTTAATGAGTCTTTACCAAAAGCTTCTGCCACCTTGATTCTAGCTTTTTTAAAATCTTCAAAGAGTTTTAAGCTTCTTCTTTTAGCTAATACACCAAGTTGAGCTAAAAAGATTTCAGCCTCAGCTGTTTTTTGAGGTTTTACCCCCCTCACCTTCATCAAACTTATAATACGTTCGATTCCGCCCGCCATCCCGCAAGCTGACACGTCTTTCCCGCCTAAAAGCTTTACTAGATTATCATATCTTCCCCCTCCAATTAGAGATCCTTGAAGTTTTCCTTCTGGAGTATCCTCTAAGATTTCAAAAACTGTCTTTGTATAATAATCCAATCCTCTAACTAAATACGGATTAAGATTATAAGGTAAGCCTAACTCGTCTAAAAATTCCAATACCTGTTTGAAGTGATTATGACATTCATCACACAGATGATCAATTATCTGAGGAGCGCCCGCTTTAATTCTCTGACATTTTTCTTCTTTACAATCTAAAATTCTTAGAGGATTCTCTTTGAGTCTTATTTGGCAGCCAGAACATAAAGCAGATTTACGAGACCTAAAATAACTTGTTAGAATTTTTTTGAAATAAGGACGACACTCCGAATCTCCAATACTATTTATTTCAATTATTAACTTTTTAAAGTGAAGCTTTTTGAGGATATCGAAGCTTATTTGGATAATTTGACTATCTCTTACTGAATTTTCTTCTCCTAAAATTTCAAAACCAAACTGATGAAATTGTCGAAATCTGCCCGCTTGGGGTCTCTCGTATCGGTAACACGGACCAAAATACCATAATTTTATAGGTTGAGGAAAATTGTGCATTCCGTGTTCAATATAGCTTCTCACTACGGGAGCTGTCCACTCTGGCCTCAGGGCCACCAAATCTCTTCCTTTTGTCCGAAAAGTATACATTTGTTTTTCAACAATATCTGTACTCAGTCCTATGCCTTTTGAAAAGAGCTCGGCATTTTCCAAAATAGGGGTATCAATTTTTTGGAAATTATAGAAATTGGCAACATCCTCAACCACTTTATAAATCTTTTGAAAGTATCCTTGATCTTCCGATAATATATCATGCATTCCAGTTAAAGTTTGGTATTTGGGTTTCTTCATAATAATATTTAATAATTAGGAACCTCAATTTTAGCAAAGGCATCAAAAGGAAAGACCCGTAAAAAAACTTTACCAATAATATTGTTTTCGGGCAAAATACCCCACCTTCTTGAATCTGAAGAATAGAACCTATTGTCTCCCAGAACAAAATATTCTCCAGAACCTAACTCAGTTGTACTATTGCCTATAATCTCTTGGTTTAATATAAGATACTCGGATTCATCTAAATTCTGGCTTTGTCCTTCAGAGCCATAAACTATCACTTTACCATTATCTATTTCTACTATTTCACTTGGTAATCCAATAATTCTTTTAATAAAGCGCTGAGAAGGATTTTTAGGATATTTAAAAACTATTACGTCTCCTCTTTTGGGGGAATTAATCCTGTAAGAAATTTCATCAACAATCAAATAATCACCCGAGTAAAAATTAGGCTCCATTGAATCTCCTCTTACAACAAAAGGCTGAAACACAAAATAGCGAATAGGAACCACTATCACTAAAGCAATAATAACTATTTTTAAAATTTCCCAAATAGAAACTAACAACTTCTTCATCATTTTTCTATTATACTAAATTGTCTTGATTCTTCAAGCCTAAAACCAAAAATTCCATGAAACAATACGACACCATCAGATAACCTATTTAATCTATAAGCATCACTTTCCTTTCTGTTAATTTGTTAAAGAACTGTAAAAAATAATAAAAGTAGCCCCAGTTTATTAAAACCGGAAAACCTTGTCAAGTTTTTCACTGTGAAATTTTGGATGAGGTAAATTTTTAAGTAGAAAATGGTATAATATATTATGTATATGATTTTAATTGTTGGTCTGGGAAACCCAGGTAAAAATTTTCAAAGAACGAGGCATAATATTGGTTTTCGGGTTATTGATGAATTTCAAAAGGAAAATAATTTTCCTGATTTTAGGTCTTCAAAGAAATTTATGGCTGAAATCTCAGAAGAAAAATTTGATAACAAAAAAATTACTTTAGTAAAACCCCAAACCTTTATGAATGATTCTGGAAAAACAATCAAACTTTTAACTAAAACCTATGGTCTAAAATCTAAAACATTGTATATTGTCCACGATGATATTGACCTTTCTTTGGGTAAAATCAGAATTTCTAAAAGCAGAGGGTCAGCCGGCCATAAAGGGGTTGAATCAATAATTAAAGAAATTGGAACAAAAGATTTCATTAGACTTCGTATCGGTATAAAACCCGTAGCCTATGAATTAAAACCTAAAATTTTAAATAAGCTTGTTCTTCAAAAATTCAATAAGAAAGAAGAAGAAATTATAAAGAAAGTTGTCAAAAAAACTGCTGAGGTAATTGGAGTGGCGATAAACAAAGGATTAGAAAGAACAATGACCGAATTTAACCAATAAAAAAGGGCCAGCCGAAATTTAATTTCTAACTGGCCCATTTGCTACCTCCTTCTTGTTGATGAGTCATTCTTGTCGCGATACATATTCGTGTCCGCTTCTTTGAGTAAACCCTCCAACGATAAACCGGGTCGCCAAATGGCAATACCACAGCTTAATCCAATAGGTCGAGGAAGCTTTTGCGCTCCGTGTTTGATTCTGTCAACTAGACTTTTAATAGTCTTCTTACCGGTTTCAATTGCTAACACTACGAATTCGTCTCCACCCAACCGAACCACTATATCACTTGCACGACAGGTTCTTGTCAATAAACAAGCAACGCTTTTAAGAACCTGGTCGCCCTCATGATGACCCTCTTTGTCGTTTATTGGTTTGAGACCATTCACATCGATAAAAATCATTGAAAGGGGGTTTTGATATCTTTCTACCCGTGTTATCTCTCTTGATCCGATGCTTTCGAGATACCGTCTGTTGTAAAGCTTGGTCAAGGAATCATATAGTGCCTGTCTTTGTAACTCTACTATCTTGTCGGGTCCAAGACGCAAAATCATCATCAGCGCCCTGAAAAACTGAACTATCCGTTTCATCTCATCGTCTCCTTTTTTTGTTAATGAACTATTGAGTGGTTTCACTTAATGTTATATTATAATTCATTGTGAAGAATTTGTCAACAGTTAATCAGATACTGATTGTTAGTATTACCCCCTATTTTTTAGAAAAGGGGAATTTTTGGTTTGAAAAAAATCTGGAAAAAATCTTAAACTCAATAAAAACTCAATCTTTTTGGCAAAATAACACCTTATACTGTCAAAAAAATCAAAACTATCATTTTTCTCAATTTTTAAGAAAGCTGGATGAAATGGGTTATGAAAAGGTCTTTAAAGTTTCAGAGCCTGGGGAATTTGCCCAACGAGGAGGAATAATAGATATTTTTCCTATAAATGTGGATTCTGCTTTTCGTTTGGAATTTTTGGGAAATAAAGTTGAGAATATTGAACAATTATCTATAACGATCAAGAATGAAAAAGTTTCAAAAGAAATTTTAAAAAAGAAATTGAAATCCCAGAAATTATTTTCTGACTTAAAGGGATTAAAGAGCGGTGACTATTTAGTTCATTTAGATCATGGCGTAGGTCGTTTTTCTAAAATTGAGAAAACATATTACATTTTGGAGTATGCAGCAAATGATAAGCTGTATGTTCCTCTCGGACTTGAAAGAAAGTTATCTCGTTATATTGGTTTTGTTGCGCCAAAAATCTCAAGATTGACTTCTCCTCTTTGGCAAAAAACGAAGAGAAAAGTCAAAGAAGAAACCGAGAAATTAGCCAAAGAGCTTTTAGATCTTTATGCTAAAAAAGAAATTATTAAAAGACCCCCGTATCTATCTGATAAAGAACTGGAGGCTGAATTGATTTCCACTTTTCTATATGAAGAAACGCCCGATCAAATTCAGGCTATCCAAGATATTAAAAATGATATGAAAAAAGAAAAGCCGATGGATAGAATCATCTGTGGCGATGTTGGTTTTGGAAAAACAGAAGTGGCCCTAAGAACTGCTGTATCAGCTGTAATTAGTAACCTACAGGTAGCAATGATTTGTCCTACTACGATTTTAGCGAATCAGCATTTCAACACTTTTAAAAAGAGACTCGGGAAACTCCCAATTAAAGTAGCGCTTCTTTCCAGGCTTCAAACAAAAAAAGAGCAAAAGAAAATAATTAACGAGTTAAAAAAGGGGAAAATCGATATCATTATCGGTACCCACAGACTCTTGTCTTCTGATATAGAATTTAAAAGTCTTCAACTGTTAATTATTGATGATGAACAAAAATTTGGAGTCAAACAAAAAGAGAAATTAAGGAAACTGGAAATAAGTCTGGATGTTTTAAGTTTGTCTGCTACCCCTATTCCAAGAACCCTGTATTTAGCCCTTTCTTCTTTAAAAGATATAAGTTTAATTCAAACCCCTCCAAAAGGCCGTCTACCCGCCAAAACTTATGTTTTGCCCTATAATCAACAAGTTATTAAAAAAGCGATAGAATTTGAAATATCAAGGGGAGGACAAGTTTATTTCCTACACAACCTAGTGGAAACAATCAGTAAAACAAAAGAAAAGTTAAAAAAATTAGTGCCTAAAGCGAAAATAGGTATTATTCATGGTAAACTAAAAGAGAAAGATTTAGTGAAAGCAATGGATGATTTACAGAAAGAAAAAATTAATGTTTTGGTTGCTACCACTATTATCGAAAATGGATTAGATTTTCCAAAAGTTAATACTTTAATTGTAGAAAACAGTGTTCGATTGGGACTAGCCCAGGCTTATCAAATACGAGGCCGCATCGGAAGATCATATATTCAAAGTTTCGCCTATTTTCTTTGTCCTAAAAAAACTTTATCTCCCCTATCTCAAAAAAGACTCAAAGCTTTAAAAGAAGCGAAGTCATTGGGTTCGGGTTATAGAATTGCGTTGAGGGATTTAGAAATTCGTGGTGCTGGAAATGTCTTAGGTCGAGAACAATCAGGAAGTATAAATGCAGTTGGTCTTAATCTCTACTGCCAGATACTATCTGAAGCTATTGAAAAATTAAAACACGAGACATCCAAGTAAATTTAAATAAAAAAAAAGCTTGACTTTATTAAGCCAAGCTTTGGGGATCTACAACGATTAATTCAATAAGAGCGATTTCAGCTTTGTGGTTTTTACCCACTCTGGCTGAAAAATTTATTCCGATTACTTTCTTTATTTCGCGTCCGGGTCTGCCGACAATTTCAATTTTAAGATCGTTAACGTTTATCTCGACAATTAGAGTATCAAACGGAACAACTTTATCGATAAATTTTGTTCCTCCATATTTTCTAACGACAGCAAGTGCTTCAGTACTAAAATGTTGGGCCGCCCACACTCCTAAAAGTTGGGCTGCCATATCAAGAGTGTCTATCCCCCTGAACACCGGATGTCCATTAAATTGATGACCCTCGCAGACGTCTTTTGTTACCAAAAACTCGCCTGCAACTGTCTCATCAGTTATAATAACTTGATCTAATAGAAGCATCCTTCCCCGATGAGGAAGAATCGACATAATTTCTTCCTTTCCAATAATAACTTTTTCGCGTCCCTTCAATAGGTCTATCACACCCTGTATGATTGTTCTCATCACCATTGTCCTCTTCCTTTATTGGCTTTTTAATGTGCTACATATACTATTACAATAATATAGATAATTCAAAAAAATTCAAGTGTTTTGTTATTTTGTGATACAATTTTAAAAAAACAGAGAAAATTGTAATTAATAACAATAATACATTAAACCACACAAAACATAATATGAAGCTTGTTATAGTTGAGAGTCCAACAAAATCAAAAACCATTCAACGATTTTTAGGCCAAGAGTATTTAATGAAATCGTCTTTTGGCCATGTTAGAGATTTGCCCAAAAATGAATTAGGAGTAGATGTTGAAAATGATTTCTTGCCAAAATATGTCATTATTTCAAAATCAAAGAAAACTATTAATTCTTTGAAACGCGAAGCTAAAAAAGCCGAAACCATTATTCTGGCCACAGATGAAGACAGAGAAGGAGAAGCTATCGCTTGGCATCTAACTAAGGCTTTAAATTTAAAAGATTACCAAAGAATCGTTTTCCACGAAATTACTGAAAAAGCCATTACCGAGGCTCTAAAAAATCCAAGAAAAATCGATATTAATTTAGTCAATGCGCAACAGACTAGAAGAATATTAGATAGATTAGTTGGTTACAAATTGTCGCCATTTTTATGGAAAAAAGTAGTTAGAGGATTGTCTGCCGGAAGAGTCCAATCAGTAACAGTAAGACTAGTGGTTGAAAGAGAAAAAGAAATCGAAAACTTTGTTCCTCAAGAATACTGGTTAATCGAGGCTTTATTTAAAAAAGAGGAAAAAGAATTTACTGCTTCGCTTTTCAAAAAAGATGACAAAACCATCCATAAGCTTGAAATTGAAACAAAAAAAGAAGCAGATAAAATTTTAAAAGATTTAAAAGATGTTAAATACAAGGTTAAAAATATTGAGAAAAAAGAAGTAAAGAAAAATCCCCTACCGCCCTTCACTACCAGCGCTTTACAACAAGAAGCCTGGCAAAAATTTCGCTTCCCGGCAAGATTCACAATGAGAATTGCACAAACCCTTTATGAACAAGGATATATTACTTATCACCGAACCGATTCTTTAAACCTTTCTGATTCGTCCCTATTTACTGCCAAAAAATTTATTGAAGAAAATTACGGTAAAAACTATTGGGCAGGTTTTTTAAGAAAATATAAAGCAAAAGGTAGAGCCCAAGAAGCCCACGAAGCCATAAGACCCACCCATCCCGATAAAACTCCAGACGTATTAGAATCGAAATTGGATAACAATCAATTCAAACTTTATAACTTAATCTGGCGAAGGTTTATTGCCTGTCAAATGGCCCAGGCTCGCTTTGATTCAACAACTATGGATATCTCAGCAAAAAATTATATTTTTAGAGCAACAGGTCAAATACTAAGATTCGATGGTCTTTTAAGAGTTTACCCGATGAAATTTACAGAAACAGAACTTCCTTTACTTAAACTGAATGAAATTCTGGAACTTCTAAAGCTTATTCCCTCTCAACACTTTACTCAACCCCCTCCAAGATATACTGAAGCTAGTTTAATTAAAACTCTTGAAAAAAATGGGATTGGTAGACCTTCAACCTATGCTCCAACTTTATCTACAATTCAAGAAAGAAATTATGTTGAAAAAAATGAAAAAAAATATTTTTTACCAACAGAAATCGGAACTTTAGTAAATGATCTTTTAGTTGAACATTTTCCTAAAATTGTTGATATTACATTTACAGCTAAAATGGAAGAAGATTTAGATAAAATTGCTCAAGGAAAAGAAAAATGGGAAAGAATTTGCCGGGATTTTTATACACCCTTTGAAAAAAATCTTCAAAAAAAATATGAAGAAGTTGCAAAAAAGAGTGTTATCGAAGAAACAACTGAAAAAAAATGTCCCAAGTGTAAAAAACCGATGATAATTCGGTTGGGACGATTTGGAAAATTCTATGCTTGTTCTAACTTTCCTAAATGCAAATATACTGAATCTCTGGAAATAAAAACTTTAGGAATAAAATGTCCGAAATGTAAAAAGGGAGAAATAACTGAAAAAAGGACCAAAACAAAAAAAATATTTTATGGTTGCAATCGTTTTCCCAAATGTGATTTTGCCCTATGGGATAAACCAACCAAAGAAAAATGTCCGAAATGTGATTCGCTTTTGATAGAAACAAAATATGGGACAAAATGCTCAAATAAAGAATGTGATCATCAAGCTAAAAAAAATGTCAAATCAAATTAAAGAAATTCTTAAAGATAGCTCTGATCCAGAATTAATTGATGAAGCTTTTAAGTTTGCTGAATCCGCTTATAAAGGGAGGGATAGACTCTCTGGTGAAAATTATATTAATCATGCCACAAGAGTAGCTTCTATCTTAAATGAGATGAATCTTGACACAAAAACGATTATTGCCGGGTTATTACATGATGTAATAGATGAGACACCAGTTTCTTTGAAAAAAATTGAATTAGAAGAAATTGGCAAGAAATTTGGAAAAGAGGTTGCTTTTTTAGTAAAAAAAGTATCAGAACTCAGCAAAATCCATTATCCTTTAACAACTAGATCAAAAGAAAAAATAAGATTTACCAAAAAAAAGATTGAAAATTTAAGAAAATTGTTTTTCGCTCAAGCCCAAGATTTAAGAGTAATTATAATAGAGTTGGTTTCGCGAGTGGATAACCTAAATACCTTGAGTTATTTATCCCCCGAGAAACAAAAATTAACCGCTCTAGAAACCTTAAGAATCTTTGTCTCAATAGCGGATAGATTGGGAATGGGAGAAATTAAATCAAAGCTTGAAGATTTAGCTTTTTATTATCTTTATCCGGAAAAATTTAAATGGGTGCAAAATAGCGTTAAAGAAAGATATGAAGATAGAAAAAAATATCTTAAATCTTTTACCCCGCGCCTAAAAAAATTGTTAAAGTCAGAAGGAATAAAAGTTTTAGATATGAATTCTCGTCCAAAATCTTATTGGAGTATCTATCAGAAACTTCTGCAAAATAACATGGATTTTGAGAAGATTCATGATCTTGCAGCTTTAAGAGTAATAGTTGATAATATTGAAAATTGCTATAAAGCTTTAGGTATCATCCATAAATACTGGAAACCTCTTTATGGAAAAATCGATGACTTTATTGCTAAACCTAAACCAAATGGTTACAGGTCTCTACATACCACTGTTTTTTGTGAAAAGGGCCACATATCTGAAATCCAGATTAGAACCAATGAAATGCATAGAGAGGCTGAATATGGAATTTGTGCCCATTGGGCCTATAAAGAAAACCTTGATTTAAAAACACAAAAGAAAGAGTTCGGCTGGGTAAAAGAAATTCCTGAATTTTGGAAAACCTTCAAAATTAACTTTTTTGAGAATAAAGTTTTTGTTTTAACCCCAAAAGGAGATGTAATCACTCTACCAAAAGGATCCACCCCTGTTGATTTTGCCTATGCTGTACATAGTGAAGTTGGCGATCACTGCGAATCTGCTACAGTAAACGGAAAAATTGCTTCTTTATCGCAACTATTAAAACATGGAGATAATGTTGAAATTATTATAAACAAAAAACGGAGTCCTTCTCCAGATTGGCTTAAATTTGTCAAAACGAACTTCGCTATCTCTCATATAAAAAAACGGCTTACAAAAACTGAATCTCCTTTTAAAATTTCTTTTTTGAGTAAGAAAAAAATTTCTATACCAGAGTTATTAAAAAAGAAGATTCCTAAGATTTTAGGAAAGGTCAAAAAAGAAGACACAAAAGAAATTTATCTGGCTGGAGAAAAAGGAATTTTAGTGAATTTAGCTAAGTGCTGTTCTCCCAAGACTAGTGATGAAATTAAAGCCTATATTACAAAATATAGAGGCGCTGTTTTACATAAAACTTCTTGTAAGAATTTTCAAAGATTATCAAAAAAATTTCCTGAGAGAGTTTTTAAAGCTTCTTGGAGTTAAAAATTGACGATTAGTTTAAAAATTGCTAATTTAAAAGAAGAAATAGGCCGCGGTGGCGGAATTGGTTTACGCGTACGATTCAAAATCGTATAGGAGAAATCCTGTGTGGGTTCGAGTCCCACCCGCGGCATTAACGAGAAACTTATATATAAAAATCGCCAGACAACTGGCGGTTTTTGAATTAATTGAGTTAAAATTATAATCTCTCTACTTTATATACTTTTGAAAGATTTTGTCTATCAACCAACCAGAAAAAATTCCTACCAGAATGCCAGATAAAATGTCTGAAGGCCAATGGATACCGCAAAAAACCCGAGCAATTCCGATCGTAAGAGCAGCTAAAAAAAACAAAAAACTAATTTGCCACCAAAATTTGGGCCGATGCTCTATTCTTCTAAGATAAAGAAAAATAACAGTGGCTGTAGCAAAATAAAAAGAGGCGTGCCCTGAAGGAAACGAAGATGTAGAAGCATGTTCTAAAAGTAAATTAACTTGATTTTCCACAAAGGGTCGAGCCCTAGGTAAAATCCAACGAATCAAATTAACAATAACTAATCTTGCAAGAACAACGGAAATACAAACTTCAAGAATCATCAATTTGTATTTCTTGAAATTTTTAAATATGAACAAAAAAAGACAGAGAAGCAAAAGATATTCTAGATATTTAGCAAAATAAACACCGAATACATCAAGCCAAAAAGATTCTAACGCTAAACCATTTAATTTTTGAAAAAGAAATAAATCCATATTTTAATTCATTTTTTTACATCTCCTTTTCTTAATATTCTTGGTCTTTTTCCGGTTAGATCAATTACCATCGAAGGTTGAGACTTTTTTAAATTTTGAGTATCTATAATTAAGTCTGGTTGGAGTCTCTGATTTTTGAATTGAGAAATAATTTCCTTAACTTTTGTTGAAGCAGGTAGACCGGAAATATTAGCTGACGTGCCGACTAAAGGTTTATTTAGTTTTCTAAGTAATTCAGTAATCAGTTTATAATCTGGAATTCGAAGACCAATTGTTTTCTGATTACTAAAAAGAAACTCTAATAGTCCTTTTTTTCTCTTTAGAATTACGGTTACTTTTCCTGGCCATACTCTTTTTAAAAATCTTTCCTGTTCTTTATTAATAAAAGCTAATTTTTTTGCCATTTTAACATCTTTTACAAAAATCGGAACAGGTTTCTTTTTGGATCGTTTTTTAATTCTAAAAAGTTTTTCAACTGCCCTTTTATGTGTTGCATCACAAATCAATCCATAAACAGTATCTGTTGGACAGATTACAACTTTTCCATCTTTAAGAAATTTTAATGTTGTTTTAGATATTTCCTCAAAATTCTTTCGGTCTATTTTCAAAATCATCTTAAATTCTACATTCTTCCTGTTTCTGGCTTTAGTCGAATGATATTGAGTTAATTTTTGGGCCTTTTCTAGAACTTCTGATGGAATTCTGACCTTGCCATAATTCTTAATCAAAGTCAGAGGCCCAGGATAATTTTTCATTTCTATCAGGACATCTCTAGATTGTGTCAGATTTTCAATTTTTGTATTCTCTTTCTCGTCTCTACCAATAATGATTTTAACCAAGCCAATAAAAAAATGTCTTCCTAGTTTTAAAAGTTCTATATCGTTTCCGTCACACAAAGAATGTTTTTCAAACAATTTCCTTAGTCGTTTACCAAATTCTAGATCAGTTAAAAGGCAACCTCCAGCTGGAGTAGGATATTCTTTAATTTTCCATATTTTAGCTAACTTCATTTGCCGTTTTCTCGAACGGCCTGAGATGTCTAAAAGTCTGTCCCTGTCTATAAAACCTCTTTCTTCTTGAATTGTGGGCTTTAGCAGTTTAGCTGAAAGGGGACGTAAAAGGTAACCCCCTAAAGAAGATTCTTTTTCAATTAATTCTAAGGTTTTTCTGCTCTGGCTCATTGGTCGCTCTCCTACAACCTCTCCTGTGGATATAAAATCAAAATCTTGTTTTTTCATAATTTCTTTTGCTTTCTTTAACATTAAAACATGACAATCTATACAAGGATTCATTGATTTTCCATAACCGTGTTTTGGTGATTTTACCATTTTCAAATGTTCTTTGGAAAAATCAACAATTTTCAAAGGAATCTTTAAATTCTTAGCTGCTTTTTGAGCGGTCTCTGTTCCAAAAAAATAACTTTTAAAAGTAACTCCTATCACTTCTATTTTTTGTTTTTTTAAAATCTTCACTGCTAAAATCGAATCTAAGCCTCCTGATAATAAAACTAAAGCTTTAGTTTTTCTCATTAACTTCGATGCTTTTTAAAAAACTTAGATATTTGTATAATATCTGCTGGATTACCAAAATCTAACCAAAAACCTTGAATAATTTTTACTTTTACTTTTTTATTTTTAGCCAAAAGTGAAATTGCATCTGTAATCTCATATTCTCCCCTGGGAGATTTTTTAATTCTAGAAACCTTATCAAATATTTCTGAAGTGAATTTATATAAACTAATATTAACTAAATTACCGACATGTTTTTTTGGCTTTTCTACAATTTTTTTTAAAAAACTCTTATTATCTAAAATGAGTACTCCAAATTTTTCAGGGTGCTTGTGATAAAATCCTGCTATATAATTATACTTATCATCAATATTAAATGCTTTAAGGTCTTTCTTTAAATAAAAATCACCACCTGCTATCATTACAAAATTATCTTTCCCCACAACGTCTTTAACGCACATTAAGGGACAAGCGGTGCCACATTTCTTTTTTCCTAAAGCCTTAAATTGGTTTATTACTTGAATTTTGTATCGTTTTCCTTTCGGGGGTTTGTAATTTTTCAAGAATTCTTCAAATTGTTCAGCCTTATAACCTACCACTAAAATCAATTCTTTATATCCGGCTTTTAAAATATTATCGAAAAGATAAGATAAAAAAGGTCGTTTTCCGACCTTAATAAGATGTTTTGGTTTATTTTTTGTAAGGTGAAGCATCCGAGTACCTTTTCCGGCAGCAGCAATCACTATTTTGTTAATCATAATCTTTGTATTTTTCAGCTAAGTAAAAAGTTTTTTTGTTCAAACTAAAGTATTTTGAAGGAACAACTTCTTTAATCGCTTTTAATAAGGAGTCTTGTTTCAAGGGTATTAAATTCTTAAAAACTGCTACACTTAAAAGAAAAACTCCAGTTAAAACAGGGTTTCCAACATCTTTTTCAACAATCTTTATAGCAGGAAGAAAAATTACTCTTTTGGAAAACTTTTTGAGTTCAGTCGGGCTTTGTTTCATAGAAACAGTTTTGTTATCAGCGACAATAGGAATAACCTGATTATTTATTAAGAATACAGCTCCGTTATCTCTAGAACCATAATAACACGCCTTGAAAGCCTCTTGGAATTCAAGAGAGATTATTAAGTCTGCTCCAGCTTGTTTGACTAAAGGGGAAAAAACATTTTTTCCAAATCTAATATGAGTCTCAATACTCCCACCTCTTTGAGATAAACCATGAAGTTCAGAGGTTTTAACATCAAAACCCTCTATCATTGCAGCTGTAGCTAAAATTCGGGTTAATGTAATTAATCCCTGACCCCCGACTCCAACTAAAACAATATTAAATGGTTTATTGTTCATAATTCATTTTTTAATTAGTTTACAAGGATGACGAGCAATAATTACTGAAACTTCTTTCTTTTCCAAAAACTCTTTAATGATAGCTTCGAACTCTTTTATGTTTTGAGGATCAATAGTTTTTACATTATTTACCCCGCAAGCTTTAACAATGTTCTCAATACTTAATTCTTTAACGACCTGACCCATACCAGTTTTACCTACTCCGGGGTTGGGTTGACGACCGGTCATAGCAGTAGTTCGATTGTCTAAAATTATAATTAAAGGGTTTGATTTATTATAAACTGCATTAATTAAAGCCGGAATTCCAGCATGGAAAAACGAAGAATCACCTACAAAAGCAATTAATTTTTGACCTGTTGTTTTCTTAATACCGTGTGCTATTCCTACTGAAGAACCCATACAGAAAAGATAATCCTGAATGTTATGGGGCGAAAAAGCAGCTAACATATAACAGCCAATTTCTCCTCCAAAAATTGTATCTTTAGGGGCTACTCTTTTTACGGTTGAAAATACGAACCAATAAGGACAACCTGGACAAAGTTGAGGATAACGTTTAATTATCTTTAATTTAAGAAACTTTTGATAATGTTTTTCGAAATCAAATTTTATTTCCTTCCCAGTAATCTGAGAAAGAGCTAAAATCACATATTCTGGCCTTAATTCTCCCACCTCAGCCAAATGACTTTTTCCAAATACTTGCAGGTTTAGATTAACTTCTTTGGCTAATATTTTAACTTCTTTTTCTAAATAAGGTTCAAGTTCTTCAATAATTAAAACTTTTTTAAAACGCTTTATAAAATTTTTAATTTCCTTTTCAGGTAAAGGATGAAAAAATCCTAGTTTTAAAACAGGTAAATTTAACCCGAGCTGTTTTTGAGCCTCCATGGAGTATAAATAAGAGACGCCGGAGGTAATAATTCCAATATCAGATGTTGAATCTTGATTAACAACTACATTTATTTCTGAACCTTCAGAAAGTTCTCTAATTTTCTTAATCTTTTCTAAAAGTTCTTCTTTCATTTCTAACACTCTTGGGGGCATAGTTGAAAACTGATGAGGGTCTTTAATAAATTTCCCTTGTTTTTTCCCTTTTATAATGTCCCCTAAAACCACAGGAGCTGATTGATGAGCAATTCTTGTTGTATGACGTATCATAACGGGGATTTTAAATTTTTCTGAAAGTTCAAATCCCAGTTTTGTAAATTCTTTAGATTCTTGAGGTGTAGCAGGTTCTAATATTGGAATATGAGCAAGATTAGCAAAAGCTCGGGTATTCTCTTCTGATTGAGCAGAACTCCAGCAAGAGGGATCATCGGCCACCAAAATTACCATTCCTCCTTTTATTCCTGAATAAACCAAAGGTATGAAAAAATCAGAAGCTACGTTTAATCCAAAATTCTTCATTGCCACCAACGTTCTCAAACCCGAAAACGAAGCACCGGCGGCAGCCTCTAAAGCCACTTTTTCATTTGTAGAAAATTCAAAATAAACATCAGCTTTCTTTGCTATTTTTGAAAAAGTATTCCCAATATCTGAAGCAGGAGTCCCAGGATAAGTTGAAACAAATTGAACCCCTGATTCTAAGGCACCTCGGACAATCGCGTTATTTCCTAAAAGAATGATTTTTTTACCAACTTTTGTGGAAAGAATCTCTTCCATATTTTATATAACAATATTAATTAGTTTTTTGGGAACAAAAATTGTTTTTTTAATATCTTTATCTTGAACCCATTTTTTAATTTTTTCCTGAGATAAAGCAATTTCTTTTGCTTTTTCCTCTATAATATCAGCTTCCACCTTTATTTTATCTCGTACTTTTCCATTAACCTGGATAACTAAAATGATTGTTTTTTCCTTTACAAGTTCTAAATCGTATTCTGGCCAAATTTCTAAGAATATACTCTTTTTATGTCCTGATTTTTCCCAAAGCTCTTCAACTAAATGAGGAGCAAATGGAGCAAGAATTTTCAAAAAGTTCTCAAAATCTTCCCTCTTAAGACTTAATATATCTTTTTGCCAGCTATTTGTAAACTCCATCATTGTAGAAATCGCTGTATTAAATTTCATAACTTCAATATCTTCTGAAACTTTTTTAATGGTTCTATGAATCACTTTGTTAAAATCGCTATGAGATTGTTGTTTTTTAGATTGATCTGCACCAATGAGCTGATTAGATAATTTCCAAACTTTGTCCAGGAAACGTTTCACGCCCTTCACTCCTTTGGTATTCCAGGCAATAGTTTGATTAAATGGTCCCATAAACAATTCGTACATTCTAAGAGTATCTGCCCCATATTTTTTTATTACCTCGTCGGGGTTTATCACATTTCCTTTAGACTTAGACATTTTAACCCAACCTTCTCCTAAAACCATTCCATGACAAGTTCTTTTTTTATATGGTTCTGGTCCACATTTTTTAGGAACAGCTCCAATATCCCATAAAAACTTATAAATAAATCTGGAGTATAAAAGATGTAAAGTGGTATGTTCCATGCCACCGTTATACCAATCCACTGGCATCCAATATTCAAGTAATTTAGGATCAGCTAGTGCTTTATTGTTTTTAGGATCACAATAACGAAGAAAATACCAGTTAGAACCTGCCCAATTAGGCATAGTATCGGTCTCTCTATTGGCTGGTTCTCCACATTGAGGACATTTAGTATTAACCCAATCTTTAGCTTGAGCTAAAGGCGACTCCCCTGTTTCTGTTGGTTGATATTTTTTAATCTCAGGAAGTTCAACTGGCAAGTCTTTTTCTGGCACTGCTACCTGACCACATTTTTTACAATTAACCATTGGGATTGGTTCTCCCCAATAGTGTTGACGAGAAAAAACCCAATCACGCAGTTTATAATAAACAGTTTGTTGTCCCATTTTTTGATCTATTAACCATTGAGTCATCTTTTCTCTGGCTTGAGCTGATGTTAAATCGTTGAATTGACCTGAATTTATTAAAACTCCGTCTTCAACAAAAGCTTCTTTATTAATGTCTGATTTTCCTTTTTCGGGCTTTATCACCTCAACAATTGGTAAGTCATATTTCTTGGCAAAAAGATAATCTCTTTCATCATGAGCGGGAACTGCCATAATAGCTCCTGTACCATAAGTCATTAATATATAATCTGAAATATAAATTGGGATTTTTTGATTATTAAAAATATTTAAAGAATAAGAACCTGAAAACACACCGGTTTTTTCTTTCTCCGTCGCCACTCTTTCCAATTCCATTTTACTTTTTGCTCCTTTAATATACTTTTCAACCTCTTTTTTGTGTTCTGGAGTGGTTATTTTGGAAACCAAAGGGTGATCTGTAGAAACCACCACATAAGTCATACCGAAAACAGTATCAACCCTGGTGGTAAAAACTCCCAATTTTTCTCCAAGTTCCTGAGATTCTTTTCCATAATAAATCGGCATTTCAAATTGAGTACCCTCAGACCTCCCAATCCAATCTTTCTGTAAGGTTTTAACTTTCTCTGGATAATCAATTAAATCTAAGTCTTTAATAAGCCTGTCAGCGTATTTTGTAATTCTTAACATCCATTGTTCTTTCTCTTTTCTTTCAACTTCTACACCACATCTTTCACAGCACCCGTTAACCACTTCCTCGTTGGCTAAACCAGTTTTACAAGATGAACACCAATTAATTGGTATTTTAGCCTTGTAAGCTAATCCTTTTTTGTGGAGTTGGACAAATATCCATTGAGTCCATTTATAATATTCAGGATCTGTAGTATTAATCTCTCTGTTCCAATCAAAAGATAATCCAATACTATTTTGTTGGCGTTTAAAAACAGCTGTGTTTTTTTCAGTAGCTATCTTGGGATGAATACCGGTTTTAATAGCATAGTTTTCGGTTGGCAGACCAAAAGCATCCCAACCCATTGGAAAAAGCACATTAACACCTTCCATCCTTTTTTTTCTAGCAACCACATCTAAAGCAACGTAGCTACGACAATGTCCAACATGCAATCCATCACCAGAAGGATAAGGAAATTCAACTAAAATATACATCTTAGGTGTTGTCTCCTCTCCTTTTCCAAAAGAAATAAGGTCTTTAGCTTGATAAAGAGTTTCTTTCTTCCAGAATTCTTGCCATTTCTTTTCAACTTTTTGAGGATTGTAAATCATATGTTAAATAATTTTTTGGCGTTTTCTGTTGTAATTTTAGCTACTTCTTCAAAAGAAGTTTTTTTGATTCCAGCAATTCTTCTTGCAATGTATTTTACAAAAAGAGGTTCGTTACGAGAACTTTCTACAGAAGGTGGAGTTAAATATGGACAATCTGTTTCAATTAAAATTTTATCTAAAGGAGTATTTTTAATATTTTCATCAAAAGAAATTCCTTCAATTGATTTAAAAATTATCCCATTAAAACCTATATAGAATCCGAACTCTAAATATTTTTGCAGTTGCTCTGAATTCCCTGTAAAACTATGGACTACCGCTTCCGTGGGCCTAAGTTCTGGTTGACTTAAAAAAAGTTCAATTAAGTCCTGGTGAGCCATCCGACAATGAAAAATAACTGGTAGATTAAGTTCTGTGGCTAAATTTAGCTGTCTTAACAAAACCTTTTTTTGCTTTTGTTTGAATAACTCTAATTTCTTTTTAGTCTTGGGCTTCCAATAATAATCTAATCCTATCTCACCAATAGCCTTCACGCAGGAAGTTTTCCCAATTTCTTTGTATTTTTCGAAATCAAATTCTTTTTCTAAGATACTGCCTGTTTTTTCGTCTTGACCTTCTTTTATCTTAACAAGTCCGGTATCAACATTTATAGGATGAAGTCCGATTGCTGCAAAAACTCCTTTTTGATAATTTTCAGCAATTTCTATTACTTCCTTACTTGTTTGATAATTAACACCAACATTTATTAACCAAATATTTTCAACTAGAATCCGCTCGATAACCTCGTTTCTATCGTTGTCAAACGCATTAGAATTAATGTGCGCATGAGTATCAATTAGCATAAATTAAATCTTCGGAAATAGTAGTTTTCCCTTCTCTTTTGTTTTAAATTTTCCTGATTCTTTATTTCTTTGTATTTCCTTAATAATCTTTTCTGATGTCTCCGGCAAAAACGGGCTAAGTAATTCAGCTATATTATCTAACGCCACCAGTAAACACCCGAGAACCCTCTGAGATTTTAGATTGTTATCCCATGGTTTCTCCCAGGGCCGTTCTTTTTCAATGTATTTATCGGAAAAACTAATTAAATTCCAAATAGCTTTCAGAGCTTCATTGAATTCAAATCTTTCCAATGCTTTTGTATAATTTTCTCGGGTCTTCTTAATTTCAGGTTCTATAACGCTAATGTTATCCTCTTTAAAACTTATTTGGGAATCTGCCATAGTTCTCACTCTAGCAACTAAATTTCCTATTCCTTTGGCTAGATCAGAATTATATCGCTCTTCAAATTTTTTATAAGTGAAGTCTCCATCTTTAGTGGAAGGAATTTCCCGTAATAGAAAGTATCTTACAGCATCTGTGCCATAATCTTCATCATATTTTTTAACCAATTCAAAAGGATCAATAACATTACCTAATGATTTTGACATTTTTTGACCATCCACAGTCAAATAACCATGAACAAAAATCTCTTTAGGTAGAGCTAAATTTGCTGAAAGTAAAATTGCTGGCCAATAAATTGCATGGAATCTAAGAATCCCTTTTCCGATCACATGAAGATCGGCTGGCCACCATTTTTCAAACTCTTTTTCATTGGTGGCATAATCTACAGCATTAATATAATTACTTAAAGCATCAAACCAAACCCATAATTTTTGAGAAGAATCACCTGGAACATCGATCCCCCAACCAGAAGCCCTTTCGGCAGAACGCGAAATACAAATATCATCTAGTCCTTGATTAATAAAGCTTAAAACCTCGTTCTTTCGAGTTTGAGGAATTATTTTAACTTCATCTTCTTCAATAATCTTTTTTAATTGATTCTGATATTTTGAAA
>SDBT01001014.1_pt1 | contig 47691 bp, 78 predicted proteins | sample 2277101 | NCBI WGS metagenome assembly SDBT01 (sample SAMN10404973, study PRJNA504765) | marine sediment metagenome | isolation source: marine sediment core GS10_PC15, 103 cmbsf | place: Arctic Ocean: Southern Knipovich Ridge | collected 2010 | reverse complement strand
TGACAAGGCAGAGCTATTGTCCGACTACCGACGGGCGATTGCCCACGGCACGTTCGTCAACCCGTCGTTGAAGGCCCTCCGCGAGGCGGAGACGTACGTGTACTTGCCCGGTGGGCAGATCGAGCCTGCTTGTCTCATGCTGGAGGATACGGCCGCTCGGAAGACCCACGGCGACCGCGTGATTGCCGATGCCCTGTGTCTGAAGGGTATCGAGGAGTCTGGTATACGCTCCAATCGTCCACCCGAGGCCCCTCCGGCGAACTCGGCGGGCGGTCGTTATGAGGAGTGGAAACGCGATAAACGAGCCAAGGAACAGGCACGAACCTGGGACGTTAGGAACTAGATGAACTACGCAGCTACAGCATTGCAAGAGGGTGCGAGGATAGGCTTCCAGCGGCTCTCCAAGTTTGCCAGAGCCCGTCGTCTATTCATCGAAGCCTACTCCGGTCAGTATTACAATAAGGATCATGGCACCTTGGGCCTGGAGCCCCTCAATATGTCGTTCACGGCTGTTCGGGCGTTGGTACCAAACATCATTACCCGGAATCCTGAGACGATTGTCGAGTCGGATTATCTGATGTACCGGGAGTACGGGGAGCTACTCGGCCTGAGTCTGGATGCTCTGTCGAGGAAGATCAACCTTCCCCTCACCCTGCAACTCGGGCTCATCGACTCCATCTTTATGTTGGGCGTCTTCAAAGTGGGCCTGGGCACTTCGGACTTTCTGGCTGTCTTCGGAGAGGAACGGGTCGATCCGGGTACGATAGTCGTGAGCCGGGTGGACTTCGACAACCTCACGTTTGATCCGATAACCAAGCAGTTAGATACTGCCCCGTTCATCGGGGAGCGAATCCGAGCAGACCGTCAGGACTTGATGGCCTCGGGGCTCTACGATAACGCAGTGATCGAGAAACTCCCCTCAGCGGTTGATACGTTGGTCGGCAATAGGCGTGCGGTACGAGACCTCTCATCCGGCGGCATAAATCGCCATAGGCTCGCCAGGCTCCACGATTCCGTCGATCTGATAGAGTTGTGGCTCCGTGATCCCAATGTGATCGTCACGCTCCCCTACCAGAGTTCCGCGGGCGGCAAGTTCCTCCGAGAGGCGTCTTTCTACGGACCACGAGAAGGCCCATATACCTTCTTGTCCTTGACGCCTCCGGTTCCCGATAACCCGATCCCCGTCGCACTCGCCGGAGTCTGGCACGATCTCCATGAGATCGGCAACAGAATCGCGAAAAAGACGTTGGATCAGGCCGAGGCCCAGAAGGATATTCTCGGTTACCGTCCTCAGTACGCTGACGACGCCCGTGAACTGGTCGGGGCCAAGAACCTTGCAGCCGTGGCGATGACCGACCCGGATTCCGCGAAGATATTCTCGATTGGCGGGCAGAATCCGCAGAATGAGCGGATGACTGCCCAGATACTCTCGTGGTTCGATCAGTTTAGCGGGAATACCAGTATGCTTGCTGGCACGAAGATGGAGACCGGCGTTGCCACTGTGGCTAACATTCTGCAACAGAATGCCTCGACCGGTATCACCTATATGCGGGATCAAGCGTACGCAGCGACGAGCAGCATTCTCCGGGCGTGTGCCTGGTACCTCCATCACGATCCCCTCATACAGATGCCCCTGATTCGCCGCGATACTATACCTGCCCAGTACGAGATCACGGACGAGACGGTGCGGATGATAAGCCCCGCGACGACAGAGGAAACCCAAGTATTCCTCACGCCCGAAATGCGACGTGGCGATTTCCTCGATTTCGCCTTCCGCGTTGAACACGAATCGATGGCCCCGATTAACTGGCAACATCGTCTGCAACAGTTGGAGACCCTGGCCGTCAGGATTATTCCGGCTGCCGCGGGGGCCGCTCAGATATGTGCCCAGTTGGGTACGCCATTCAGCTTCGAGCGATTCGTCACCAAGGCAGCCAAGCTGATGGGCATTACTTGGTTCGATGAGATTTTCCAAGGCCCCGAACTGATCGCCCAAATGGCCATGATGACCCGAACGGGTCCGCAGCCACAGGGTAAAGGAGCCGCGACCATTGCGGCCGTGAAACAAAACGGCGGTGCCGCGACAGCAAAGACGTCGCCGTCGCCACAGCGTCAAGCACGCCAAGAAGCTCAGGTCGGAGCGGCTCAGAGCCAAGCCGATCTGCCGATTAGGGAGTAGATAAATGCCATTAGGTAGAGGATACGGTCTGAGTAGAGCCCCTCGGTTAAAGGCCGATGTCATGGCTTTGAGCGACGAGGCCAAACGGAAACGCCGGAAGAAACGTAAGATCGATCAGGCGAAGAAACTTGAGACGAACGTGGCCCGGAACATGAAGCGAATTAAGCTCGGGAAGACTCCGCAGTCTATTCGGGAAGCGGGGGGCGACAGCACAACCCTCAAGGACCAGAAGCGGGTAGCCCGTACCCGATTGAAGGCTCGGGAGATCGAGGAGTTCGGAATTGGAAGCCCTAAATCGGCGGTTCTCCTCCGACGCTCCGCCGACGCACTCGAACGCCAGTTCTTCAAGTCCAAGCGGAGGAAATAACCGTGGTCTACTGCTTTGAGTGCCCAGTTTGTGAGGCCAAGAAAGACGTCGTACGACCGGTACGGGATCATGCCCTACCGGAAGTGTGCGATTGTGGGCACCCGATGCGACGGGACCACCAAACGGAACATACAGGTGTTCGGGGGAACTATAACAAGCCCATCATCTCGACGTCGATGGCTTTCGATTCTCGTGACGTGGCCGAGCACCGTCGGGTGCACCCGAACATTGACTTGAAAATAGACGGACAAACCGCCCATCCCATCCTGCGTAGTCTTTCGCAAAAGCAAAAGTACGTACGGGCTCGGGGACGGGTGGATACGAGTTCTTTTACGTAGGGTTCCTACCCCGCCTATGTGCGGCAGCGACCCAAGGAGAGAAGTATGCCGAATAGCGACAGTATCGCCGAACTCACGAAGGCTGCGGACTCTGGTGAAGAGACCCCAACCCCTTCCACGGAAAAAGCGGTAGCAGCTAAGATGAACGCGATGCGTCAGAAAGCCTTGGATGAGGAGGTTGGACTTGATCCGGTCTCTGATCCGGCTCCTGCCCCCGCTCCGGCGGCATCTGTTGCACCCGTAGCCCCTGCGGCTCCGGTTGCTCCGGTTCCGGCTCCAGTGGTGGCCAGCACCCCGGTAAAGGAGGGCGAGACTGAAAAGCCTTCCGGCCTTCCGCCCGGATATCATCGGGCCGCGATAGCCCACGGTTGGGACGACGAGACGATTAAGTACCACCTTGCGGTGGCCCCCGATCAGGCCATGACCCAGTTCGAGCGTATGTTCGAGGCCGATAGGGAGCAGAGTATACGATGGTCCCGCCGTGGCAGGGAGTTAGCTGCCGGTGACGCGGGGACATCGGGAGTCGAAACGCCTGCGGAGACACCCACGGGTGCAATCCCCAAACTGGATGCCGCCGCATTGATCGAGAACTCGGGCGATGAAGACCTCGTCGAGCGATTGGTCGGGGTCTTTAACCCGATCATCGATCAGATCAATGGTGCCCTGGGCAGGGTCGATGCTTCGACCGATTTTGCGAAGGAACAAGAGTCCCTGGCCGTGCAGACGGCTGTACGTGATTTCCTCACGAGTGCGGACATGGCTCCGTTCCGTGAGACGTACGGGGTCGATACGCCCCCGAGCGAACTGACGGAGCAGCAGAACCAGATGTTCCTCGATTTGCACGAGGAGGCGGACCACCAGATTTCCGGTGCAGCCGCCCACGGTAAGACCCTGTCGATCATGGAGGCTCTCAGTCGGGCAAACACCCTGATAACGCACGAAGATCAGGAGCAGGTGTTGTTGCAGAAGATTCGTAAGCAGATGGAATCGAGGACGAAGCTCACGCCGAGTTCTCACGAGCAGATGACTCCGCCGGAGGGTGAGCGAGAACTTACCCCATCCGAAGTTGAGGCCAAAGTGGCGAACAAGATGGCGGAAATCAGGAACAGAACAAGCACATAGGAGATACTGATGGGTATAGCAATGGAAGATCATTTGGATTTGTTGGTTACGACTCTGCCCGACCTTCCGAGGGACAGATTCGAGGTCATGTGGACGAACCAGACCTACGAGTTCAATCGGATATTCGATGAACAGAAGCTGATAATCGACGGCGGTACGTCGGTGAAGCGGAATGTCATGCTCGATCACACCGGGCAGGCACGATTCCGGCAGATGTATGATACCGATACGGTCAACGTCGCCCACACGCAGAAGCAGATCGACGTCCCGTGGACGCAGTTGTCCACGCAGTACGCATGGGACGAGGTCGAGCTTCTGACCCAGATGAACTCCGTCAAGGGGTACATCTCCCTCATTAAGACCAAGGTCACGGATGCACTGTGGGCCTGGGCCGATCTGATCGAGGAACGTGGTTGGAAGACTCCGGTGAGTGCTTCGGATTCGTTGTATCCGTACGGCATTCCGTACTACCTGAACAAGCTGACCGCTGGCCAGTCCGCCGGGTTCAACGGCAAGACGATTGTCTTTGGCGACGGGACTACAGGTACGATCTGTGCCGGTCTCGATGCCAACACTGAGGAGAAATGGCGTAACTACGCCGACACCTACTCGGTGGTTGACAACTCGCTGTTGAGGAAGTTCCGCACGGCCTTCCGTAAGACTCGTTTCGCCCCGCCCCGATTCATCACGAATCCCGGTGCGGACGCCGAGACCAACCGCATGATTTACAGCGGTGGGGACGTCTACGATGCTCTTGCCGATATGCTCGACAAGCGTGACGATAACACCACGCCGGAAGACATGATGGGCAGCGTTCGCATAAGGCTGAACTCCGCCGGAGTGCCCTTCATCAACGGCCACCCGCTGGTATACATCCCGATTCTGGACGATGACTCCGACAATCCGATCTACGCGGTGGACTGGACGAAGATTCGTACCGTGGTCCAGGATGGCTACTGGCTCAATGAGAAGAAAGCCAGAATCTCTGCGAACCAGCACACCGTACTGGTCATCTACGTTGACGGCCGATGCTGCATTCTCTGCCTGAACCGTCGGACGGCCGGATTCGTCATCAGCAAGGCTGCGTAACAACGATTACCGCTGCCCTCCGGGGTAGGGAAAAGGAGTATAACCAATGGCAACAAATTTGGTACAGTTCGGCGACGATATCGTCGATCTCAAGCAGGTCAGGTACCTGGGTACGGATACCCTCCGCAATGGGTACAATGTGTGCTACAATCGGGATACCGGTACGGCCGCGGATGTCGAACCCCTGCGAGGATTTTCGGTGGAGACACCCTCCGCAACGAATCTCGACGACTACGCCGGGGTGATCGTATCCCATGACCTGATCGTAGGTCCGGCCACGGTGACGATCGCCGTGCCCAAGCCGCGAGGGCAGGTGGTGCAGATGTGGACCGATGCAAGTGTCACGGTCAATACCACCGACCTGTATTTGCAGGCTGGCTCGTATGCGGCTGGCAGTGCAGGCTCAAGGCGTATCGGTCGGGCCTTACAGACGGTAGACCGATCCTCAACGGCCGGGACGTGTCAGGCCCTTCTGACGGGCGTTCTCTTGTCCGCTGGAACGGCTCAGGACGTTGGGGCGAGCACTACGTTCACTTCGGCGATCTGGGCTAACTTCCCGTTGGCCGAGATGCGAGCGAATCCGGCACTGGGTACTCTGCTGGAGTTCGATCCGGCTGCGAATCCTGCGGCGATTCCCTCGTTCTCCAAGTTCGCGGGGGCCAACAACTCCGTCACTGCCGGGGTGAAGGCTGCGTCTCTTGCCGAGACGGATCAACTCGTGCTGTCCCATGATTCCGGCACCGCGGATAACGACGCTGTGTCGCTCCAAATGCCCGGCCCTATCGTTCTTAGCGGCGGGAAGCCGTGGGCGATGGAGGTTGAGTACGACCTCACGACCGTCACCGACGCCGACATGGAGTCGTTCGTCGGTCTGCTCGATCTCTCGACGCTGAGCAACGTGATTCCGTATCAGGACGGCGGGGCCTTCACGGCTGCGTCCAACCTGGTTGGCTTTAACGTGCTCGTCGGCGACGGTAACGCCATCGACGTGAGCTATCAGGCGGGCGGTGAGACCACCGTCATCCACGATGCCGGGGCTGGTGTTCCAACCGCGAATACGGCGATTACGGTTGCCTTGTACTTCGACGGTACGGACATCCACGTCTACATCGACGGTACGAGTACTGCTGATCCGATCCTGGCGGCAGATATCGCCGACCTGACTGATGTGTTCCCCGTCGGCGTTACGGCCTACCTGTCAGTGGCAGGGAAGGGTGATAGTGGTGTCGCTGACGGCGATGACATTAACGTCCGAGCGTTCCGTGTGGCTCAGTTGGCGTAAAGACAATGACAAGGTGGGGGCGGGCATTTCGACGCCCGCCCCCATAGGACATAAACATGAGCGAGTCAGCCCTTACATTCCTAGACCTCCAAGTCCACGTCGCCTCGAAAATGGGCGTGGCGTTCTATGGTGCCGCCGGTGACGAGGTCGCTCAGGCTCCGACCGATACCTATACGGAACAGGTGGTCAAGGACTACGTGAACGGTGGTATTCGCATGTTCCTGAACGATGCCCCCGAGGAGGGCTGGCGATTCCAGACTCCCGTGGCGTCCATTACCTTGTGGGCGGCTCAGAGCAGCACAGCCAATGGGGCACCGTCGTACTCCGCTCCCGCAGTCGCCAGTACCGTGACGGCCCATACACGCATGTTCTACGACTCGATGGTGGGGCATGAATTGGCCTTCACCCTTACGAGTACAGCCGACGGCACCCCAACCTACACTGAGGCAGCCGATACCTCCGTGATCGATGTGGACGATGCGATTTTCAACGCCGGTATGGTGGGGCAGACAGTGGCCTTTACCGTCACGGACAACAACTATACGATCATCGGATTCACGGACAGTACAACAGTAATAGTCGAAGGCGATGCGAGCGGGGAGACCGACGGGGATACGGTAACCGCCGCCCATAACTACGTCATCCAGAGCGTGAGCAGCCTGCTTGTAGCGGTTGTTGCAGGAGATGCGAGCGGCGAAGCCGACGGGGCCACGATCACCCTGACGCCCGATGGCAACTATACCCTGCCGAGTACCTTCGGCGGGGAAGTCCTCGGCGTGATAACCTATGCGGCAGGGGTGAGCCCAGGATCGGCGATCCGTTGGATCGATGAGGGGTCGATCCGACGCCTTCGTGAAAACGTCAGCAACCAGACGGCCTACCCGTCGCTGGCCGCAATTCGTAAGATGGCCGAAACCAACGTAGCCAGGCGGTACGAACTCGTGGTCTTTCCGAGCCCCGGTGGGGATTACATAGTAGAGTTCGCTTATGAGCTTTACTTCACTGAACTCACGGCCGACGGGGACTTTCATCCCGCTGGCCTCCACTACGATGAGGCCATACGAGCAGCGTGTGTGGCCTATGCCGAGATGATGGGCGAAGATCGGCTGGAGGATCAAGCAGAATACTACCACAAGAAGGCCCTTCCTGCGGCTCATAGGCGGGACAGACAGAGTGGCCCCAGACAACTTGGAAATCTTTTACAGCGACGAGCCCGGTACAATACAGACTGGCGGGACTGCGTCGAGCGACCGGACGTTTCACCCCCATCATAAGGAACTAATCGATGAATGCAGGTAATTTTATATTTCGTTTGAACGACCTCGTCACGGGTAGCCGTTTCCTGGCCGAGACTGAACTGCCCCTGAACGGCCACATCCGGGCCTCCAACGACTACTACCCGCTTGTCACGGACGATGTCCCCACCTGGGTTGAAGCTGGTATTCAGTTTGACGATGGCGAAACCGCCTTCTTGGACTTCAATATCCCCCAGGACTACGATGCGGGCGTCGATGCTTGTGCCCTGCGGCTGCATCTCATGCCCGCTGCGGACGCCGCCCACACGACCGACATGGGCCTGACCACGGCTCAGGCACTCTATCGCGAGGGTGCGGCAGTCGATAACACGACTGTCGATGCAGCGGCTGAAACCGCCACAGTCTCCACGGATCAGCTTGTCCGTGAGTCTGTGCTGGACCTCAGTGGTAACTCGTACAAGCCCGGGGACCGCATCAGACGAACACTGGGCGCCAACAACAGCGGTTCAACCGAACTCATCCTGTTGGGTATCGACCTGATTTACGGTAGCTGCATTCGAGGCTACAACGAAGACGACGTCAGTCGCGACATCGGCAACGGATAACCAGTCGGAGACGAGTATGCCCGCCAAGCGGATGGACTTAACCTTCCCCCTCCGGGGAATCAATGACGCCTGGGCCTTCGGGGAACAGCCCGAGGGTACCACCCCTGACGCGAGCAATGTTACGCCGTTCGATTCCCTAGACTCTCGTGCCCGTGGTGGACAGCGGCCAGGACTGTCCAAGTATTTCGAGGATCAGCATAACGGGTCTGCGGCGTTGCAGCGAATGACGACCGTGACCGCCGTCGGAGATAGCGGCTCCTCATCTTCCTACGCTTTCACGCAGGGCGACGGGCTACTGGATGATACGCAGTGGTACCCGTTAGAGTTCGCCACTGGCCCTTCTCGGTACATCGTGAGTGCCACGGAACCCGCAGTCTCCGGTAACGCCATTCTACGGTCGGAGGGGGATAACGACAACAGGGCTACGATAGGTATCTATAAGACCCTGAGAAGTACATCATCCACCTATACGGTCTCCGTCGATGTATCGATAACCCTAGGGACGGCTGCAGGGATCGACGAAGTACAGGGAATAGCGGGTCTTGTAGTCCGATCAAATGGGCTGCCTCCGATTACTGACGACGATTTCGTCGAGACGGAAGTTACGATCCGTAGGCTCAACAACACGGGTGACCCCCTTTACGAGATTCATTACGCCATCAATCGGAATTTCTCGGCCACCTTTGATATGACCCTTGGCTCCGATGATTACCTCGATCCGACATGGTGGGAGACGGCACGAACGCTGGAGCTAGCGGTGTCTGGTAATGTGATGACCCTTTCTGTCGAGGGTACCTTCCTTATGTCGCAGGCCGTGCCCGACTTGTCCGGGAATACCTTCGTGGGTTTCCGGGCCAAGGTACTCGGGCCGACTGGGGCGAGCACGGCCGCGATTACGGTAGACAACTTTGTAATCGTGAACTCGGCCTCAGAATCGGGCCGCTCGTATAAACTGGTCACAGTATCCGGTGGGGACGTATACGCCGGACTACCCCCGGGTGTTCTTTCCGCCGCAACCGATGGGACGAATGTAGTCGCAACCAGTGGCCGGGTGGACATGCAGACTGCATTTGGAAAAATCTACTTCGCCGATGGCGACCCATTCCATTATAGATATTTCGATAACCTCGATGATACGGTGAAGCTATGGACCACCACTGTCACCAATTCATTGCCGTGCGACGCCACAGCGGGAAATCCCGCATACGCGATCGCCTCAGCGACCCCCGCTACTGAGAAAATTACCTACGCCGGTGACTTATCCGGCGTCATGGCAAATGGGGATTGGATCAAGATATCGGACTCCACCGGAAACGACGGTATTTATAGTGTATTTTCTGTGGTGTACTCTGATCCCACTACCACGGTAACCGTTCGCCAGGACATTACAGACGCCACCGCCGACGGAACTTTCCAACTTTGCGACCTGGGTTGTAATATCGTGAAACTCTACCGCGGGCGTCTCGTACTCGCTGGATTAGCCTCTGATCCTCAGAATTGGTTCATGTCGGCGGTAGCCCGGGCTTTCGATTTCGACTACGGGGCTACCCCCTCAGCGACAATGGCTGTTGCTGGCAATAACACCGACGCCGGGAAATGCCCCGATATCATTACCTGTCTCGCCCCCTATTCCGACGATTTAATGTTCATTGGCGGGGACCACACCCTCTGGCTCATGCGAGGCGACCCCGCGGACAAGGGTCGGATCGATAACATCAGCTACCAGACTGGAATCTCCGGGCCGGATGCGTATGCCTTCGATCCCAATGGGGTATTCTACTTTTTCGGACGGGGTACGATTTGGCGTATGTCCATCGAAGGGTCGCCCGAGCCCTTGTCCCGCAACCGTATGGACCAAGCATTCGGGGCCATCGATCTGACAACCCATACGGTCCATATGGCGTGGGATAATGTCAGACACGGGCTATTTATGTTCGTTGTGCCGAGCGGAGCAGGGGCCACAACCCACTATTACTGGGACGAACGAACAGATAGTTTCTGGAAGATCGCCTTCCCCAATGCCCAGGGGCCTACAACGGCGTTTGCATTTGACGGTGATCGGCCGGACGATAACGCCCTCCTCCTCGGGGGATGGGACGGCTACATCCGACAGGTCGATCCCTCCGCTACGAACGACGATGGGACTGCGATAAGCTCCTATGTGTATTACCCGATTATCAGCGTGGGCGGGTCGCTTCGGAATACTCTGGTCAACAGCATCACAACTGTACTGGATACCAACTCGGATGCCGTTACTCTAACCGCCTACGCGGAGGACACCCCCCAGAAGGCTCTCGAATCCACTACCCCCCGGTTCGTCCGTACCCTCCCGGCAGGTCGTACACGGATTGTGAATCGGGTAGCAGGCAACGCAATCGCCCTCAAGCTGTCGAACTCTGTGGACGAGACGACCTGGGCGATCGAGAATTTAATCGTTACCGCGAAGGCCACCGGCCTCACGAGAAAGAACCAACTGTAATGGCTGTCGGTCGAACACCCAGAGCCAGCGTACGTGTGCGTCGATCGGCCGATGACGGTTCGATCGGGACCGTTCCCTATAGCGGGGCGACTGCGAACCTCGATCTGGGTGCATTCTCTCTCCTGGCCACCAGCATCGTAGTGGACAATGCGACGATCGGCTCCCTCTCCGGTGTCCTCCAGGCCACAGCCGGAGTTGTCAGCGGATCAGCAGCCCTCGATGATCTCGCTGATGTAGATGTCGCAGGGGTATCTGACGGAGAGGTTCTCGCATACGATGTCGGCACAGGTAATTGGATTCCTCTCGATCTCGGGGCAGGGTTCGTGCCGTATACTGGGGCGGTCGCTAGTGTTGATCTGGGTGCGTTTCACTCCCTCACCGCCTCGGCTTTGCATATCATTAGTGGGTTCGAGCAGATACATATATCCGGCAATATTATCTCATCCTCCATTAGTGGTACCATTTCTTTCGATGACGATAATCTCATCACTACGGGTACTCTCACTATCCGCGGTACCTCTACATTCGGCACTAACTCAGACAATACTTTCTTCGCCGCCAATGGGACCATGACGCAAAATGGTACCGCCCGCATGGATAGCGTCATCTTCACCGACGATGCGGATATCACGATGGGCGGCACTGGGCATATCACATCCGGGTCCGAAGGGTTTATCGTCGGTACCCTCACCATCCTCGACGGGTCTATCGATGACACCGACGGGCTGATCGCTTGGGGCGATACTGATCTTGTATCGATCGGCGATGTTGGCATAGGGACAGCCACCCCCGACACGAGCCTACAAGTCGTGGGCGACAGCAAGTTTGGCGATGACAACACCAACTACGCTACGATCGGTACGACTGGCGACCTTACCTTCGTAGGAACCGCGGGCCTGCAATTTGGTAGTTGCTCCGGGATGGAAATAGCATGGATTCAGGCCAATGCGGTTCAGAACACCTGGTACGACATCTCTGACGCCGATTTTGTAGACGGGCAACTTCACGGTGTTACCCATGATGGCAATGGTCAGCTAACGGTCACCGTTGCGGGCATGTATGCGGCCGACTGGGCTGGTTCATTCGAGGCAGATGCGGCTAACGTTCATGTTCAGATAACCTTCAGTATCAATGGAACTGAGGGCGATCCCGGTATGAATCACATTGAGACTGTGGCTGTGAGTAGAGAATTTCCTTGCAGCGGTCTTACGATATTGGATTTAGCAGCCAACGACACTGTTAATGTATCAGTTAGAACCACCGACGCGAGTACACCCGACCTAGTAGTCGATCATCTGATGCTCAGATTGATCCAAATCGGCGGGACGTAAGAGGAGTATAGAAATGGCAGCACGATTTGCAGCCCAAGCCCGAAGCGTACAGGCGGCAGTGGCCAAGCAACAGCAGCGGTTTGCCGGGGGGAACCAGGCTGGGCTTCAGAATATCATCCAGCAGATGCAGGCTGCTCAGGAAAAAGCCAATCTGTTAAACGAGCAACGATTCAAACGGGCTATGAGCCAGTTCGAGAATCTCGGCAACGCCGGTCGGGCGAGGATTGAGCAGCAGACCGCTCAACGCCAGGCTGCGGCCACTCAGAACCTGACCTCCCGCGGCTTGGGCAACACTACCATTACCTCCTCGGTCGAGCGTGGAATCGCCAGCGATGCTGAAACATCCCGCCAGCAGCTTGAGGAAGGGATCGCCGTACAGAAGGCCGGACTGCTGGAGCGTCGGTCCGATGTCGGTCCCGATCTCAGCCAGTTCGCGAGTCTATTGCAGGCAGCGGGGCAAGGATCGCCCAGCCGTCAGGTCTCGACCCGTATCGGGCCAAACCTTGCGGCCGGTAGAGATGTATTCGGCACCCCACTCAGCGGCTCAAGCGGGGAGCGGGCGAATAGGGCAGCATCGCAGCGGCGGATGGATGTCCTGAACGCCCCACGTCGAGCGGCCAATCAAGCCGCCGGAGCCCGTGTAGCGGCCCGATTCGGAGGGCGAGGCGGGAACGTCTTCTCGAATCGTAGTGTGATTTTTAGCTGACCGCCCTCCCGAAGTAAGGATGATTCTATGGCATTCGTAATCAGGCACACCCCAGTAGCGGCGTTGGGTCGATTAGCCCTAGCAGCCGGTCGAGCCCAGGGTAGACAGGCTCAGGCGTCCCGCGATCTCCAATTCGTGAGCATGGCTGATGCAGCTTCGGATCGGGCAGCCGCCATCGGGCTGAATGCCCAGAGTCAGGATCGGGCGTTCACCTTCCAGCAGGCGGCAGCGGAGCAGGTTGCAGCCCGCCGCCCCGTGACGGTTGATACGACCACGCAGCGGCAGACTCTGAATCAGACGATTGCCGCGGCCAAGAAGACCGGCGTGTACTCATCGACTCAGATCAAACAGATGAAACTGTTTGCCACCCTCGGCGATGAGGGGAGTGTCCGTGCGATCCTCCGTCAGCCGCCCAGGCCCGCGGCCAAGACAGCGGCCCAGAAAGAACGGGCTCAACAGACAGAGGCTCTGGGCATCACCACTCGGAATGCCCTCGCACCGCTGCAACAGGAATTGGTTGATGTCAACCAGCAGATTTCTGAGCGATACCAAGGGGAGGAGATTCAACGACTCATCGAGAGCGGGCGGGTTTCCATCCCGGAGGCTGATAGGGAGAAATTCGAGGGCCTGTTCGCCAAGCGACGGGAACTCAATACCAGGATCGAAACGGTTCGGCAGGAGTCCGATCAGGTGCAGGGCCAGTTGGATCGTGGGTTCTCGATCCCGGCCCAAGAGGCCGCGAGGATCAGAAAGACCAATAAGGAACAGCGGCTCAAGGCGGAGCGGGCTAGGAATATCGAGGGGCGAAAGCAGAGGTTCCTCAATCGTCAGATCGACCAGTTGACCAAAGAGATGAAAATCGATAAGTTCGCCGACCCGGCGGTGGAGCAGACCCGAGTCAAAGGGCTCCAGACTCGAATTGATGCCCTCCACAAGAAACTTCTCGCTTCACATGACCGACTGGACGCTGCGTTGGGCGGAACGATTCTTTCCACACGTCAGTCGAAACTCGGAGAACAGACCGACGCGGACGCCCTGATTGCCGAAACTCTCGGCGATCCCGCGACCGCAATGCGGCGGGCAAAAGAGAGTGGGCTGGTCAAATGACTGAAGCGGAATTCCGAGAGCGGCTCGCCCTCTATAACTCTCAGCAACCCGTCATGGAGCGAGCGAAGGAACGCTACGATAAAAGGCAGCGGATGCTGAACGACCCGGCTGCTCAGGAGGACTACCGGGTACAGCAGTGGGGGAACATGGGCAAGCTGCATAAGTCACGGCAGCCCGCGTCCGACCCCATCCAGAAGATTGAAGAACCCGCCGAACTTGCGGCACTCCTCCGTGGAACATTCTCCCCAGAGCGAGCCACAGAGATCGACGAGGGCATGGATCAGGAGTACGCCGGGTACGTGCAGGAGCAGGAAGTAACAGAGTTCCTGATTCGCCGGGCGAACATCGGGCGGGCAGCCTTCGAGCAACACAAGCTCCTCAACCCCGAGGCTTCTGACTCGGACGCCTACAATAAGATGTATCAAACGCTGACCCAGTATGGGTTCCAGCCCCGGGGCCTAGAGAAACTGATCCCCTTCGTGGCCCAGGATGGTCGGGTGGCCCAGGCTGACTATGCACCGGTCTGGTCCGAGGCCCGTAGCCTGCTTCTCGGCGTGATTCGAGGGGCGAGACGATTGGCGACGTCCCCGCCCGAACTGGTGAACGCTGGATTGGAGATGCTGTCCGATCTTTACAACCGAAATCAGGCCGGTGTTCAGGTGACGGGGAGCAACATCTTCCGTGATGCCCGTCGGAATTTCGCAATCCAGATGGGGGCTGTGGACCAGATTCTCACCCCCGATGACATACCGTACAACTTCGATGTGGCCGGAATCATGGGGGAACAGATACCCAACATAGTAGCGACTATGTCGGGGGCAGGTCTGATCTCAAAAGGGTCGAAGCTGGCCGGTAACGCTCTGGCCCTCGGGAGTATGTTCGCGGCTGAGGGCACCGATGCCTACAACAACTACATGCAGTACGGTGAGCAGCAGGGCCTTGACCCTCGTATAATCACCACACAGGCGTACGCCGGGGCGATTGCCTACGGTGCAGCGTCGGCCGCCCTGGAACGGCTAATTCCGGTGGAGACGTTTAAACGTATACCGGGGTTCAAGAACCGGGTCGCGGCGTGGTCGATGGGTGCCCTCGCCGAGGGTAGCACAGAGTTCCTCCAGTCGCTCACACAGGCCGGGATCGGCGATGTCATAGACCTCGGGCAGTTCGACTGGGATTCGATCCGTCAGGCCGTGCGTGAGGCCGCTGCCGGGGCGATTGTCGGCGGTGTGGCTGGAGCCGCGACCATTGGCCGGGCGACCCCGCAGGTGGACCGGCTGGAAGAGACCCTTGGGCTCGACGAGATCAAGGCTGAGATTGTCACAGAACTGGATACTCTGAAAAGTCGGAATACCATCGCCAACGAGATCGATGTGGTCAGCGAGTGGCAGATGATTCCCACCCCGCAGCCGGAGGGGACGGTACAGAATGCCACTGAGGCGATCGATCGGGCTGTTGTCGAGACGACGAACACCCGCTCTAAATTACAGAAGTTACGGAAGGCATGGCGATCGCTGGTCGGTATGCCCGCTCGTCTCGCTGAGCGAATCCCGGATCAAAACCCGATCGGACAGCTTCGTGATACCATCGGCCGGGGGCTATCTGATATCTATAAGAAGCCCGCGGAGTGGATCGAGGGAAGGCGAGCGGCCAAGGGGCGAGAACGTCTCACCGCCCACCGAGCCGATCTGATGGGGGCCTTGTGGACGAAGGAACTGAAGGCAGCAGGTCTCGATCCCGAGTCGGGGGAGCTTCACGCCATCGCCCAGATGGTCCTAGAGGGCCGGGCCAAGATGGAAATCCTCCCTCCAGCGATGCGTGCCTGGGTGGAGACCGCCCGTACGATGCAGGACGCGGAGAGCATGTACGCCGCCCGCATCTATCGGGCTGCTGGCATGGACGAATTAGCCGCCAAGTTCGAGAAGAACATCGGCTCGTACCTCAAACGTATTCCGCTTGTGGAGGTGCAGACACTCGGCAAGGCTCGGCAGGTGGTACGGAAGGCCCTGAAGCTCAAGACGAGTGCCGCGTTCGGGAAGCGAAGACGGGACAAGTGGCGGGTTCGAGATGGCAAGAAGCTCGTCGGGGAGTTCGAGACCGAGTCCGAGGCTCGCGAAACCTACAGTCAGGCCATTGCGGAGCGTAAGCGTGGAGTGATAAAGAAGAGAGCGGCCAAGAGAGGGGTGTCGGTCGAGGACATCAACCGGCAGGCAGCCAAGAATGTTACGATCGAGGAGCCGATCCCGCAGGAATGGTGGGACCAGTTCGGGGTCCACGATCCGCGATTCCTCCTCGCCCTCAGCATGGTTGAAGCCAGGCACGACGCCGAGATGGTTCAGCTTTTCCACAAGACCGCTCAGCGATGGGGCCAGGAGGCTCCCGAGGGAATGACTGGCAAGGGACTGGACGGATGGGCCAAGAAGAATGGTCTCGTCCAGCTTCCCCAGTCCGCACGACTGCACAATCTCTCCGGGGTGTTCGTCCCGGAGGCGATTGCTTCCGACCTGAACGAGATGACTCAACTGCCTTCGGATGCGAAACGGGCGTATCAAATGTATCTCGGGGCCTGGAAGTCTAGCAAGACCCTTTGGAATCCGGCGACTCATGCCCGTAACGTCTACGGGAACGTCCTCGTTTTCTCGTACCTCGCACGGGTGTCCGCTCTGAACCCCCTCAATGCGAAATTCTACCGGCAGGCTGTGGCAAGTCTGGCGGCGAAGGACGACGCCTTCCTCGCTCTGCTGGAGAACGGGGCTCTCGGCGGTGAGTATTACGGCGGCGAAATAAAGAAGATCGAGAAGGCCCTGAAGAGTGCTGAGGACACAGCGATTGGCGAGATTCTCGCCGTAGTGGGGACCGTCCAGTCGAAACTGGGCGAGATTTACGCAATGGAGGATCAGGTCTTCAAGCTGGCTGCATACCACAAGTATAAAAAGGAAGGGATGTCTACCGAAGAGGCCGCTGAGGAGGTAAATAAATGGTTCCCCAACTATGAACGAACGGGCAAAGTCACCCGTTGGCTGCGAAATAGTCCGATCGGTGCCCCGTTCATCTCATTCGTCGATCAATCTGTACGAATCGCCGGGCGTGGATTTGCGGAGCGGCCTCTCCGTGTTGCCGCAATCGCCGCCATGCCGGGTATCATCAACTATATCTCGATGATCGCCATCGGCCTGAACCCCGACGAGAAGGAACTGATCGATGCGAACCACGGCTACCTCGAACCGTTGATGCCTTGGCGGGACGACAAGGGCCGAGTGCAGACGGTAGACCTCCGGTACATCCTGCCCTTGGCGAACGATATCATTCCTGAAACCCGTCGGGGCAGCTTGATGATCCCGTGGATGTTCAGCGGTCCCGCGGCTACGGCGGCGATCGAGCAGTTTTCCGGTAAGGAGAGATTCACTGGCAAGGAGTTCATCCGCGAGGGCATGACGACGATGGAGCAGGTTCAAGCCCGGTTGGCGACCGTCATCCGTGCAGCAGTACCCCATCCGTCCTTTATCTACTGGGGCACCAAGCGTGTAATCGGTTCGATCACTGGGGATCGCGATGAGCACACAGCCAATGCGATCGTCGGCTCCCTGATGGGTCTGAACGTCCGCTCCCCCTACATCGCGGAGAAACATGTTAAACAGGTCGTTCAGAACATGATCGCCGATGACGACTGGCGAGAGGCCAAGGTATTACTGGATGTTTGGAACGGCCAGTACAAGCCCGACCACCTCAAGAACCTGACGATCGAGGGTATGGCTCGGGGCCTCCGTCAGAGAGGACTGGCGAAGTGGCGGAAGGTTCGGGATAACGCCGCTGAAGCTTTGCTCCAGGACCGGGGGGACGATGCCCAGGAGATCATAGAGGACTACATGGCCGAGCTTGATCCCCGGGATCGAAAGCTCTTCATGCCCGCGGTCGAGTACCGTGCGAGGCAACTCCGTATCCAAGGGAAGACACGATGAGCGAATCGGACATGAAGCTCGTTGCCGAATTAGTCGTCCGGCAGTTTTTTGCCCACTACCAGGACAACGTATTCCCGGACCAGTTGATCCAGATTATCGCCGCCCATAACAGCGATGTCGCCGCCCACCGGCAGCAGATCGGCGACGCGGTCAAGGCCGAGTCCTCCCGTTTCAAACTATGGGTGGTCGGGCTGATCCTCACCGGCGGGGCCGGTATCGGAGTTGGTATCGTCGAGCTCATTGGGCTCTTTGCAGGGGGTTAGCAGCAGGTGCCCCGCGATCGTCGCGGCGATGGGTAGACCCTGGCTCCAAGTGATCTCGTTCAGGCTCTGCGGCCCTACAGCCCGCGGATAGCTCTCTTTGATCTGCTGTGATGCGTGCCGGGCGTGCAGCAGGTTCAGCAAAATCGCGGCCGGGATGAGTTTAAACGCACCCTGGTTCTCCCAGATGACGAGCCCATCCTTCCTGTCGCACAGGGTCGTCAGCACCTTGTCCGGGAACTCCTCCGTGCCGACCTTGAGGGTGTAGCGGTCGTACCGCAGGTAGTAGATGTAGGGGGCGAAACATTTCCGTGACTTAACCATCGGTATTCTCCCCGGCAGCTTGGGCAGCCTTGGCCGCGTCTGCGTCCTCTTGTACCGGGTAGATGATGAAATCAGAATCCCCTTCGGGGTCCGGTCCCTTGAACCCTGCCGTGCAGTTCGAGTATAGTTCGTCGCAGGGCATGAGATCAGCGATCTCACAGCTACAAGCTTCGCAACCAAGTCCATCGTAGCCCAACTGGCGTAGACTTATTCCGGCTAGCTCACGTACATTGTGATTGGGCATCGGCTTCCTTCCTTGCACGACAAGCCGCTACCGGGTTGTCGCCGTTGAAAATAGAGTATCCTGGTTCATCCTTGCCATCGTAGGTCCACCAGGGTATCTCATCGATCGTTCTGACCCTGAATATGTGCTCGTGGTCGTAGGCAATCACGGCCACCAGCCACGCCTGTCCGCAGGCCGAGGTGATTGAGACGATCCACCCCGGCCTGTCAGCCGGTGGGATGGACGAGAACCCGCCCAGTACCTGTACCGTCCCGCTGTGACACGCTGCACCGATCGCTCGTTGCCGGATGTTGTCACGGATGAAACAGATCAGTTGGGCTCGGTTCTCGATCCTATCCATTGAGAGCGTTGGCCAATTTGGCGGCCGCTTTGGCAGTCGTTTTAGCGATCCCGGCTCGGAGGAACGCCGACTGGAGGGCACCGAACACCGTGTAGACGGTCTGGATGTCCGAGAGTCCGCCGGTACTCCACGCCACGACTGCCCCTACGATCGCTGTGGCAGCGAGGAGGTAGGATTTCTTGCCGCTGATGAGACTTTTGATCTTGCCAAGCATAGTCTAGCTCCTAAAGAATCGTTCCCAGGCGGCTACCACACAGCCCGCCCATAAAAAGGTTGCTCCAATGAGGAGGAGTATGTCTTTCATTTCCGCCTCCGAATAAGCCACAATGTCACCAGGTCGTCTATGAGACCCAACACGTGATGGCAGCAGAATATCGTAGCGAGCATCGTAACGTATTGCGGCATGGTGAATACCATCAGTCCCTTCTCCTATCTGTCCGCCCCCGGTAGATTTTCTCCCGGCCGGGAATGATGGCGGTCCCTTGGTAGATGCGTACCGGGTACAGGTTGAACCACCCGTTCCGTCGGATGTAGCCGAAACAGAACCCTTGACACCAGCCGAGGGGTGCTCGGTTCTCCGTGTACGGCTGATCGAGCTTGCCCATCATGCCGATCGCGAACCCACAGTGGGACTCGAAGGCACTCTTCGCCTGGAAGGTCTGGAACCGATGGGTGTGTCCGAACACACAGGTACCGTAGATCGAGGCCATCTTCTTTGCCATGTATTCATTGGCGAAGAACCCGTGGAGGATTCGCAAGTGGCCGAACTGGAGCACCCCCTGTCTCGGGTGGTAGGGGATCAGGGGAATGTGTTGCTCCTTGAGGCGGAGGTTCGTCTCCAGGTCCAGCATGGAGCGGAGCCGAGGATCGAGTCCGCCTACCCGCCGGAGCCGCTCTTCGTGATTGCCCTCAAGGTAGTGGGTGACGCCGAATTTCCTGACGGCCTCCCGGTTCATGGCGAACTCATGGGCCATCGTACATTCGTCTTCGTTGTCGAAGTTGCTCACCTGATCGACCGTCTGCCAGTCCCCACCGGCCACGACGATGTGGGGCTTGAAGTCAGCTATGAAGTCGAGGGCGATCTTATCGACCTGCGGATCGTGATGGGGGGCGTGCCGATCGAAGCCGATGAATATCCTCTTGTGTGTTTGTACGTTCGCCATCAGCACATCCCTCGACCATTCTGCTCTTGGCAGAAGAGCATATCCGTGATATATCCGGGGGTACGGTTAAAGAAAGCTCCTTCATCGAAGAGACGAAAATTCTTCACCCCCAACCAGAGAGCAAGGGGTACTTCCGCCCGACATCCGACACTCTTCTCCCACCCCTGTAGAAGGATTAGACCATCACCACGAGTCGGATCGAGATTCCGAATCGCTTCAGTATCACGCTGGATGATCTCACGGAGTATTTCCGGGGTAATCTCATCTGTCCCGGGATTAAATCCAACGGCTCGATCCATATTCGCCGGACTGATGACCCGCATTCCGGCCAGGTCCGCGGCATTAACTGCCTCATCGAAGGCGGGGAAGTTCGACTGCGGTAGACCCCGCATCGGCCCGGCGATGTACCAGGTTGACGGGCACGGCCCCAGGTGGTGCGTTTTGCAATCGGGACAGGCGGTTGCTTCCATACACGTTGTCAGAAACGCTGTCCGTTCCTCCGGGGTGCGACCTCCCTGCTCATAATGGGGCATGTCGTCGAGGCTGGAAGGTAGCCGTCCGGCGGTGATCTCATTCGCTGTCTCACCGTGGCACATCAGGTTCCAGACCACCGCGGTGAGGTGATCTTCATCTCTGCTGCCCGCAGCGTACTGACACAGGTGCCGGAAGGCCGAGTCGATGAACCGACGGAGAGGCATGCCCTTCCGCCAGTTATCATCGCCGTACTTGACCGCTCCGTTCTCGAAGTGCCGGGCAAGACGATAGAGCATGTGGGGCAGGGTGAGTAGAAGGTCGTACCGGCCCTTACCCGACTGGGTATCCCGAACGGCTCCGGTCTCGAACTTCTGCCGCTCGCCGCTATCCTTTACGTGGTCGAATTCTGTCATTGTGTGCCCTCTATAATAGCCTTTGTGTCGACGCGATCGGGAATGAGCCTGGCCATGAACCACAGGCACCAGGCTTTGCCCCAGGTCAGTGTGGGCAACCCGAACAGGTAGGGCATTACGCCGTTCCAGCACCACTTGAGCGGGAAGGCCAGGAGGAGTATACCCCCGATGCAGCCGATCGTTCGGGCGAATGTGTGGTCGTCTGTGCTAACCATTGGTTGTTCCTTTCGGTTGGTCGCCATCGAGGGTCAACTTGAACATGCACTTCCCGGCCGTGTGGTAGACGACGACCCCCTCCGGCCGCATGAAGCCAGGAGCGGCGGAGCTACCGGTGGTCCCGAGCAGGTCGAGGCTGCCTTGAATGCGGAGGGTATTGAACCCTAACTGGATGTCCAGAATCGGAACCACATCGCAGCAGGCAGGGGCCTGGCAACGCGGCTTCTTAAAACCTTCCGTGCAGCCCCCGACGGTGGTCCAGCGACGAACGTTAAACAGGCTGAACTTCCGATGATCGAGGCCATACGTACGCTGGATTTTCTGACCCCACCACTCACCGAAATGATGTCCGGGACCGAGTTGCAGGAGTTCGTCGTGGTGCTCTTCGACCCAGGCTCGGAACCCGACGTTGTCAGACTGCCCGGGGAGGAGCCAACGGTGCCGACTGCCAGCGAGAATCTGGTCCTCCTGGGTGATGAGGATGTGGGCGTTGGTCCCGTCGATCTTCTCGGTGATTACGGTCTCTGTCCTCCCCTTGAGACGGGGTATCTTCGGGAATCCTTGGAATTCAGGTAGCATGGTCATCTCCGGTGGGGGTGTAAGGGCCTTCTGTTGCGTCGCGAGAATGGCGTCAAAGACATCCTCGGCATCTGTTATTCCGTGACGAATGACTCGCTCGATATCCTCATCTGTACATTTGAGTTGCCGTTTCATCATTTCCTTCAGGCCGGGACTGAGCCTGACTCGTATGTTGCCTTTCATGGCCTTCAGAAACTGGCCACCTGCACCGGGCCATCGTGGTGAGAATCTTTCTCCGGGGTTCATTTCTGCTCCTTAGATTTACAATAGGGACAGAAGTCCATAGCCCAACGGCCATCGGGATGCTGCCATCCCAAATCCACTATCCCGAGGCCCAGACAAAATCCGCACACCGTCTGGACCACAGTACGATCCTTGCCGAACGCCCGGTCGTAGCCCTCGTTCCATCTATTCCGATCGACGGGTCGATACCTATCGCCCTTACCGGCCATCATTGGTCCCCACGATCAGGTTATTGAACATCCGTAGGAAACGTTCCTCGGCTACTCTCGCAGGCCAGGCGTCAGGGGGGATGGCGATCGGTTCATGGGTTTTATGCTGCGTCCATGCCGGTCCATGTCCGCCCGTAGACATGAAGAATGCCGCTTCGGCCAGTAATACCCGCGTGTCCATATTCTTTATGTCCACTGCCTCCAGGGATCGAGGCAGCCGGGGACAGAACTTTCTGTATATCTCCTGCCGGGCCGCAAGCTCGTGGCTCTCGAATTGTGGAACTAGCTTCTTAAGGGGAGTAACCATGTCCCCGAAATACGTCTCCGCTGCATCGTGTAGGAGCCCGTAGAGCTTCAACAACGGAGTGGAGAGTCGCTCGGATACCAGCATACTGTGCTGAGCGACAGAGTAGAAGACTCTGCAATGTCCACCGTATCGGCACTGGAGGGACAAGGAATGAGCGATATCCTCAATCTGTATGTCCTCGGGTCGTAACTTCAACGGGTCAACTTCTAAGCCGGTGAATGTTTCCACTTTAATCCCATCTCTTTCATAACGTCCGATCGTATCCTCAAACCGAGGAATACCCGGACACGCCTCTCTTTGGTGCCACGACGAGTTCGTGTGCAGCTTGGGTACAGAGTCAAAAGCCTGCGTCCTAGCCACCCCACGGTATAAACTTTTTCACCCTCGTCCACCGCCCACTTCCTCCAGCATGCGTACAGATGGGCCGTTGTTACCCAGTAGTCCGCACCACTGCCAAGCTCGCAGCAGTCCGCCATGAACTCGGTGAGGGGAGTGATTTCCCCACGGATATGTTGGAGTACCCGCCCGTGATCCCCCGGCAGGGTGAAGTCGCGATTCTGCTGGAGACGCTTGAGCCCCTTCAGCGACCACAACAGGATTCCGGGAGCCTCCATCTTTAACCGGGTCTTGAGGGTAGTATCCTCCCGGCCCGCGAAGCTCTTTAAAAACTGGATAATCAGCATCCGCGACTCGATCGTTCGGGCGTAGTCCGGCAGGTGGGGCATGCTGTTCGCGGCCATCGTAAATCGGGTGTACAGTTTGACACTGGTCTCGGTGATATCCTTGCCCTTGCGTTCAATCGTAATGATGTCGTTGCCTGTAATCCGTTTGAGGGTATTCAGAGCCTCTCCTGCGTCGTAGTTCGACCCAACGGATACATCACCGATCTGTGCAGAAAGTTTCCCGAGGAACGAGACGATAGTGAATCGTTGAGTGAGTCGTCGAAGCTCCGCGGCCACGACCTGATCGTCGCCCAGGATATAGGTCAGGACATCGAGGATCGTGCTCTTCCCCGCTCGGGTAGGACCAAGGAACAGCATGAATTTCTCCTGGGAGTTATCCGGGATTAGGTTATAGCCGAACCATTCCTGGAGCAGTACGATCTTGGACAGGTCGTCTGCGAATATCTCCGTCAGAAATTCCTCCCAGAGACCACACGTAGCGGCGGGGTTGAAACCATAAGGGTAACACGCTAGCGAGAAGAAATGGGGGGAAGGTCGGGTCAGGCGGAAGTTTTCTTCCCCCCGAGCGAATCCACTGATGTCGAGGTGTCCGTTCGGAAAGACGAGAATATGTTTGGGATTGCTACTGTTCTTCGTCAGCCAACATGGAATCTCCTCCGAGGTCAGCGGGCAAAAGGCTAACAAGGCATCCATGATCTGATCGAGTTTCTGCTTCGTTGGATCGTAGTTCATCAGGTCGAACCCAGTCGCCCTGATCCTCTTGAACTGCTTTCCGCCGAAGAACCGATAGAGTTGCTGCCGGAGTGTATTTCGTGTAATCTTTTTGTAGCACTGACCGTTATAGGCATACCATCCCTCGTGGAACACACGCAGGGTAAAGATGCCATCCTGCCAATAGGTAGCCTCCAGCCACTGCCGGGCCAGGTCAAGTGGGGCAACACTTGGGAGGATGGTCTGATCCTCGGTCGAAATCGCCGTCGTCTGGATCAGCGGGAGGAGTCGTTCCCGGGTGAGTCCCTGGGCGACCCATTGCCGTAGGTCTTTAATGCCTTCCGGCGGGAGCATCTTAACGATATGCCCCGCATGGGGTTGGAGCACCTCGAACGTCTTGTCCATCCCCTCCTGCCCTGCCCCGGCATCATTCTCACCGAGGACCACGACCGATCGCCCCGCAACGAGGGAGGTCAGCTTATCCAGACAGCCAGTTGCACTCGGCCGTCCGATTGCGACCAGGCCGATACCATACGCCGCGGCCACGTCCGTTGCCCCCTCGACAATTAGGATCGGATGGTCTGATGCGGGCAATACCGCCCCTGCCTGAGAAAGTTTCCCCCCGGTCTTGCGGATATGGAGATATCCGGCAGCCCCGAGACTTCGGACGGACCCCTCGCTCACCCGGCCGCACAGAACCGCCCGTGGGTCATCGGGTTGTTCTGCGGATACCATGCACCAGTCCGTGTGCTCACAGATCGGGCAGGGAACATCCGTTGAGCAGCGGACCCAGTTATGCGGCCCGGCCTGATACTCGCCGGTGGTGGCCAGCCCACGATGGACACCGGGTACGTAAATCAGCCCCCGCTTGGAGCCAGAGACCATATACTTCCGACCGTCCCATTGGCGATAGGACAGCCCGATAACATCGCCGTACTCGTCACGCTCCGGGATCACCCAACACCGATTGTGCAGGGCGTACCCGATTTCCAGAGCGGTTAATGATTCCGTGCTGACCCGTAGCTGCTTGGCTAGAAGCTCAAGCAGTGCAGGGAGCACGTTGCTCTGGTATGCGACAAGTTGTTCGTCGAGGCTTTTATCCATTATCCTGCCTGGGGGTGGCCCGGATCGACCACCCCCATGTCGGTATCCTGTTAGAACGGGATGTTATCGGGGGTCATCGCTGCCACGCGGCAACCCAGAGAGATCAGGACGGCATTCTTGACCGCCCCGTACTCAGCCGGGGTGATGTTCTCCGAATCGGCGACGACCTTGGTATCGAGAACTGCCTGCTTCCAGTAGTCTTCCAGTATCTCGACCGGTACCGAGACGGACAGGGCCTCGTTCGCCTCGCTACAGGCAGTCCAGGCTTCCTCTTCAGTACAGGCTTCCACCTGCATCGGTGCGGGCAGCGTCGGGGTGGCTCCCTGCGGTGGCGATGTCGGGGGTGGCCCGGCCTTCGGCGGGACGGCCGCCGGAGCTTTCTTGGCCTTCGGTGCCTTCTTGGGCTTGGCAGCCTTGGGCTTCTTGCCCGATGCGATACGGAACGTGGCGTCGAGGGCCGCGAGGTCGGCGGCATCCAGTTTCTTCAGGCCGATCGAGGCGTCCTCGGCGGCAATCGAATTGGCCTTCAGCCGTTTCGTACCCTGGAACTCGTCTTCGATCACGGTGAACTGGACGGTTTTGCCCTTGAGGTTCATCGCAGCCAAGCTCGTGAAGGTCTCCCCGTCCCAATCGACGGCCTCCATCACGGCATCGTAGCTGAAGCACTTCACGGGCACTCCGGCCCCGTCGAGCGAAACGAGTACGAGGTAGGCCGTGGTCACCTGGTCGTACTGCACCCACGGTTCCCAAGTCTCGTCATCCGGGTCGTATATCTCGGTTGCTCGAAGCGTAACCACCAACTGCGGCAGCTTCTGCTTCGAGGTCGTACTGACGGCAAAGTCTGTGATGTCGCCCTTGAAAATTCCGGCACGGTCAATCGCTGGCATCGGTCTCTCCTTTTACAACAGGGGTAGTGTGCATAGCAACGAACTCGCCGTCCTCAAGGATGGCCAGAAGCTGTCGCTCTTGTACGATGTGCATCGTCCGATCATCGACTTCGATCTCCGCTGCACCTTCTTTGTAGTACAGAACCCATTGCCCCGCCTTCACATCGATGGGGACTTGAGTTCCATTGGACAGCCATAGTCCACAGCCGACCGCGACAACCTGACCGCGGGCGAATTTCGTTCGCACCGTGCCGGGAATAACGATTGACCCCTTCATCTCTTCTGTGTGCCTGGCCGGGTCCACCAGGATATTGTTCGCAAGCATCTTCATGCTGCTGCTCCTTGTCCAAAGATAAAGCCCCACAGGCTGTCGTCGGCGGGACTCTCGAAAGAGATGGACTCTATCCGCGTGCCATCCTCATTCAGGAAACGACCAGTGGTGTCACGAATTTTCGCCCGATAATGCCGAGCCCCCCCGACGTAGATCGCCCGCATATCACTGATGTCCGTCACCTTCCCGGTGGTGGCCTTCAGGTCTTTGCCGTGAACTGCGGTACTGAGGTAATGGATACGAATGATATGATCCGCCCAGGCACAAGCCTCAAGCATCATACTGGCTGATTTGTCATGGTGCAGCTTCGGGCAAGCCTGGAGGTAGTCCAGTCCCGCGGCATTCGCGATCGTAGTCGCCTGCTCTTGGCAGATCAGACCCACGTTCACGCCTCGCCGAATCAGAGCGTCGAGGTCTTGGAGAATCTGTCGAAAGGCATCGAGGATGTGAGAATGGCCCTCGTTGTACCCATACGCCTTGATGTTCACCGCCTGACCACCCTGACCACAGGCAACCGTGGCGAGTACGTGTCGCTCGATCACCTGTTCGAGCATCGTGGCTGTGTCGATAACGCAACTCGACCCGGCCGGGAATAGATCGGTCTGTCGCAGAACCGATCGCACATCCAGGAACGTCTCCACGCCGGGGATGCGTCGAATATGCTCTCCCGTCTTGGGGTTGACGATCTTCCGCCCCCCGTCGTCGAGGCCGACGAATCTCACATCGGGCAGCATCGCGAACAGGGTCGTCTTACCTAGGCCGGTATCGCCATAGCCGATAATCTTCTCGCCCTCGCCTTCGCCGGTCCACGGCTCGACTGTGAACCGCTTGGTCGGCTCAAACTGTTTGGGTGCTACCTTGGGGGGCAGCTTCGGTGGTGCTTTCGGTGGTGTCTTGGGGGGTACCTTCGGGGGTACTTTCGGTGCTGACATTGGCTGGCTCCTGATTCGGTTCCGCGGAAATTTCGCGACTCTTGTTTAAACAAATGAATCCATCGGGCACTGCCCCGTTGGATACGTCGAGATTGAAATGGCAGATCGGCGAGAACTTGCACCGATAGGTAGCGTGGCAGTGATGTTCGTTCCTGAAGAACAAACCCTGCCTGGCGGCGAAATCGGCCAGTCGAGCGAGGCTGTAATACTCCGCGTCGAGGGTCCGAAGCTCTTCATCAGTCCGAGAGATGTCCTTCCGAGCGAAGTGCTTGTCCGGGTTCTCTTGGATGTCGGCGAGCAGGCGGGCTCCGAACATCATCGGGGTCTCACGAATAGCATAGGGCGTCACGGGATCGGGGTTCTTCCTTGTGGCCTTGGACTCCTTACCAAGTATGCAGGCAACGATGTCCTCGCCGACCTGAATTGTATTCTGTGGCAGATCACAGCCTAACTTGACCTCGAACGTCTCCCCGTAGTACACCCCCGACGCCACAAACGTCTTCGTATCAGCCATCGAGAGTTTCTTCGGCTTGATCGTTGGCTTGTGCCAGACGTCGTAAAGCACACCGGAGATGAGCGGGTCGGTGGGGCTGATCCCGTACGTCTCTAGCTCCCCGGCCAGTTGGGCGTGACGAGCTTCGATGATGTAGAGCGTCACCTGAGTATCCAGCTTTAGGTGATCCCAGAAGGGGGAGCTCGGGTCTATCGGCTTGCTCGTCGATTTCGTCTCCCGGAGAGCAAGTCCGAGCCGCTTGATGATCGCGTCGATCTTCCCTCGGCGGCGGTACACACTGTTTACCTGTCGATCGAAGGGTACCTCACAGGCGACCGTCTCGATCCGATCGTCCTCCCAGTGCCAGTACCAGCCGATCGCGGAGTACAAGAGGACTATCCGCTCGATCTCCCAGTCAGTCGGGTCCACCGAGGACGGACAAGTCCCGTACGCCTGATTTAGATGGGCGATCAGGGCCTCTCGACGGTCCTCGCCGGGGGCCTCTAATACTTCGAGGCACTTGTGCCAGTTCGTACCCACCCGGAGCACCGTGGCGTCCTCAATCGGCCGGAGCCGAAGGACATGCCGGAGGTTGTAGAGCATTGGGCAGTGTTTGAAATCGTTGATGGAAGTCGCACTCTGAGGAATCATGTTAGTCTATCCTACCATGAGATGTTGATTCTGTCAAGGGAGAATCCGAGATAATTCTTTTTCGACATCGGCTACGGAGATAGCCACGATATAGGGGATACGATGCTCATCGCACATCTTCTTAAATGTTTTCTGATCCGCCGAGAGACGTCCTTTTCCATCGGCCCTCTTACATTCCACCTCAAGGTGGGTATGGCAGCTACCATCGCAGTTACCGTCGATATTACCCTCACAGTCCCACCCGTATCCCGGGGTAAATTTCGCACACCAGCACTGGATCAGACAGAAGATGTCCGCGGCCCCTTTATGGCCGAATCGCACGAAGCCACCGCCTCCTATCTGAAGGGCTCCGGTATTCCGACGTTCGACGTGTATCACGGCCGGGTGCTTCCGCAGATACGCCAAACACTCCCGGACGACCACCCCTTCGAGGTCCGATTTCTTAGATTTCTTCCGCTTCCGCGGATCGCCCATTGGAATGTCTTTAGACATGCTCATAACCAGCCCATCCATCGGGCATGGGCGAATTGGAACTTCAATACGTAGTGGAAGGTAAGGATCGTCCACCCGAAAACAGCGAGGACGAAACATACCCCGAGGATTTTAAAAGATTTACTCATCAACCTTCTCCTGTGCCATTTCCCACCCCCAGGCCCATGCCTCGTGATCGTTGCCCTTGGCGTAAGGGTTGTCCGCCAAGAGGACACCCGAGCGGAAGGCCCGGTGTCCCTCGGCCATCGTCCCGAAGGGCTTGGATTTCTTCCAGACCTCCGCCCGGTTGATCGCCTTCCTACGCCATCGCTTCATACTGCTCCCACCAGCGACGAGCGAACCCGTTGCGTACCCACATCGCCCAGGGAACAGTTGGGTCGGTATCGCGGGCGTCCCCAAAACCCCAAAGGTAGCCTACGGCATACTCGAAAACGCCCGTCGGTGCTGGGGGCTCAGCATTATCGTCGCGGACCCTAAGCTGCTCAGGGGCGGGCTCGTCGAGTTGGGAGGAGCCGTCTACGACCCCCTTTACGTAGCCGCTAGCAACCCGATTGCTCCAACCGGGCCAACGCTTCTTGACGGCGGCGAATAGTTTTTCTTGGTCAGCGACTTTCATACTAGATAGCTCCATTCGGTAGCATTACCGTCTTTGTCTCATCGTGCTCCCACCAGGGGCCGGAGAATTCGAGACCCCTCGCGAGGGACATCCACCAATCAGCGACCGCACCGGCCCCGTGGGCATCGAGAAAGCCCTGGAAGTAAGCGATCGCATACGCGAATTCCGCCTTCGAGACTAGGGAGTGGCGGTCGATGCTGTATGTCTGGTCTGTGTCAGGTTCATCGAGCCGTAGACCGTCCACAACTCCCTTCACATAGCCACTGGCGGCACGATTATTCCAGTGGGGCCAACGCTTCTTGACGGCGGCGAATAGTATCTCTTGCTCGGTTACGTCCATTTGTCTACTCCAAAGTAGCTAGTTGGGCCTTCCGTACCCATCGATTCCATGTCTGTGGCGAGCACCGAACGGTTCGTACGCGGAAGAATTCATTCCAGAACCATCTGTAACGATAGAGGGTGTAGACTATGCAGCCCACCTCAACCTCCGCGACCATTCGAGCACTCTTCCCGAAGGTCCATACCTGTCCGATCTCCGGCGTCATTCGGTCCCCCCGGTATGGTCCATCTCGATCTCGGACGAAAAGTCCAAGGGAGCCTCTTGGTCAGCAAAGTGGACCCGCATCCCACAGTTCGAGCACCGGAACCTTCGACGCCGGTAGAACCGTAGCCAATAGAAGGGCCTACGAAGAAATCGAAACACATTGCGAGCCGTACTACCCACCCTCCATGCGACTGATCTGACCAGAGGGTCGCGGGGCGGTGATCCCGCTATGTAGGTTGCATCTACGTCGAGCCCATACCTCTTGAGCAAGTCATAGACCTGCCAAGCAAGACTGTGGGCGGAGTTCGCCAGACCGAGGTAAAGCTCCTCGGGGACAGTCCCGTAGCTGAACATTGGGAGGCAGCGTAGAATCACACCCCCATCCGCCACGAGATATAGTCTCAATTTTAGGGGTTTGGGGTCGCTCATTTCACGTACCTTTTGGAAATCTTTCCTTCGATATCGATCGGCAGGCCAGGAGCCCACTCCGGGGGCACCTTGGCGATCTCCTCGATCTGGAGGCGATAGGCTTCCGCCTCGTCCTCGGGGACGACGTTCGACATATCGTCGTGAACGATTAGCGGTATCCGTATGTGCAGGGCGTCGATGATATTCATAACTGCTTCGGCCAATACATCGCGGGCTACCGCTTGTACGATGTTTTCGACTAACAACCCGCCCCAGATGTGCTGTCTTCCACCATATCGATGGTCAGGTACTGTCAGGCACAGGTCACCCCTGTGCCCCTCGATCTTGGCGTCCACGTAGTACAGCTTGCGGGTTGAAGGTAGCTCGATGACGGTGGCGTTGCCCTCTCGGTAGAACCGGACCCCGTACGAGAGTTCGTACACCTGGGGGGAGTTCTGCGTGGCCATACGGAAGGCCCGCTCTACCCTCCGCCAGTAGTCTACGACCTTGGAGTGTGTCCGGCGATACAGCTTGATGAGCCTCTCGGCCATTGCATGAGTCAAGTCGAGCCCGTAGGTATTCTTGGCATACTCCAGGCACCGATCGGCACCCATGCCAAACCCCGCGGCAAGAATCCCTACTTTTCCCATACTTCGATATTTGTTGTACCAGTCGGCTACAATTTTACCGTCGGTCTTTTTCGGCTTGCGAATCCGAAACCCGACCAGATCGGTCGCAAATTCGCAATAGATTTGCCGTCCAGCCCGCCACGCCTGGAGCATATCCTCCTGCTCGGCCAGCCAATCGACTGTGCGGGCCTCGATCTGGGAGAAGTCCTCGATCAACAGGACAGACCCAGGCGGGGCCTCGATCAATGTCCGAACCTCATTGGCCACCGGATGCCCGTGGGCGGTGAAGTTCTGTGGATTGATACCTCCTGATCCCGACCATCGGCCGGTATGGGCTCCATTGTATTTCAACGGGATCGCAAGCTTGTTACCAGCAGCCTTAAAGGTGGACTGAAGTCGAGTCACTCGACCGATGTGGAGGGGCCACGACTTGATCGCGATCCGGGCTTCGAGGAGCCGCCGGACAGGCTCCTTGGGGTGGTTCAGGAGGTACTCCCGGCCGGGGTCGGTCTTCGCGATCGCGAGGATGCGTCCCTTCTTACCCGTCTTCATCGGCGGTTCCTCGTCGCCGAGGGCAGCCCTCAGACACTCCTCGAATGAAATGTTTCCCCGGACTTCCTTCTCCGTGGCGTCGATCAATTCGAGCGGCTTTAGGGCTTCGGCCTGCATCCGGGTCTTGAGGTCGTCAGCCCGCTCCATATCGAGGTGGAGGACCGGCTTCAGGAACAGGTTCCGGGTGTACTCGGCGATCCCTAGCTCGAACTTGGGCCGGGACAGCTTCGGGAGGAGAATCTCCAGGAGGGCGTGCCCCTGCTCGGCGTCGTTCGTAGCGTATTCGGTCAGGGCTTCCCAGACCACGGAACACAGACCGGCCCTATGCACCCCCTTGAACTGTAGGGTGTTGCCCTTACCGGGTAGCCGATGCCGTTTGCAGAGAACTTCCAAGCTGTTCTTCCACCGGGGGTCGATATGCCGAGCGAGGTCGAGCGTATCTACAACGAACGGAGGGTGGACGTCGTGATGCCAATTCAGAACAAGAACGTCGAACGGGGCGTTGTGTACGACTACGGTGACATGCTCCCAGTCAATGTCCACCGGGAGGTCGCTGAAGAACTCGGCCGGTTCCTCGTTATGCTTGACCGCCCACCCGAGAAGCTCGAACCGCTCATCGGTCACATACTCATACAACGGGAGCTTCTTCGACCCGCGAAGGGAGTACCCCTTGTCGAAGTAACTCTCGCAGTCCAACACCACCGTGTCGGGGGGGTACCCACAAGACTCCAGGATGTCCCTGACCTCTTGGCTCATTTACGGTGGTCCGGGTGATTCGGCGTTGCGATGAGGCGGTACCCAGTGGTCTCGTCATGCTCGAAGGAATACCCCTCGAACCCGTGTCGGGCCTCGGCCAGGGCCTTCAGAAAGCGTATCCCACCGAGCACCTTATGCCTACCCTTACCGAGCTTGCGGAACCCCCAATAGTCCTGCACCACCTCTCGAATCCTGGCGATCGTAGCCGCTCGATGATCGGCCGGAACTCGGACCTCACACGTAGGAAGCAACTGCGAGAATCGGTCCCCGCTGATATCCTGCTCCTGCGTCAGATAGGGGAGCAACCGATCGATGACCGGCTCCATCCCGTACTTCCGCCGTACGAGTAAAAGTACATCCCGCAGCCGATGGGCAATGCTCATTACTGGTCCTCCAGGAGGTAGGGTCGTACGCAGTCCGGGCAGAACATCCGCCGCGACGCGGGATCATCCGCGTCCACAGTGAAGTCTCTGCCGCAGGCTTCGCACGTCTCTATCTCAGGTTGTTGAAGATCGTCATTCATAATTTACCATCAGGGACGGGAGGACTCGAACCTCCGAATAGCGGATTTTACGCCCGCCGCTTCACCTGACAAGCTGCGTCCCTACCGGGTGGAGGTCGTGAATCCTCGGAGGGTCGCAAGCCCATCACCCTACGGTCCTACGGTGCGGTCCTACGGTTAGGCCATCACGCAGGGTCGCCCACGGCCACGGATTGTCACGCCGAAAGCGACCAGAGCCCGACGGACGGTCGAAGTCCCGAAACCGTAGTGGGTCGCGATTTCGACCAGGGACCATCCCTGCTTGTACTTCGATGCCAACGATCGCTTCAACTGATACTTTACGTCCGGCATGTCACGTCTCCTAAAAAGTTTCTGAAGTCTTCACTCTTACTATTGTACCACACTCTGCCCACCTGTCAAGGGTGATTCTCACAATGTCCCCAGATCGAGGTAATTTTGTGTTAACCGTTGTGCCACCAAGTTGAAAGCTTCCGCCGCATTGGGCCGATTTGCGACAGCCAGAGCGATCGCTAACTGGGTGACGAGATGGATGAACACTCGTGGATCGTCGGATAGGATGCAGCGGCTGACCAGTTCACGGGCCTGACCCTGTAGCTCCAGATTATCCGCCTGGCGTTCGGGGTCAAGGTGCTGCGTTCCTGCCAGGCCGATGCCCGCTGAGGCGGTCTGGTAGTCGTGCAGGAACTCAAATGTGGAGCGGGAGGCTGTCACGCATCATCTCCTGAGAGCCGCGACTGATCGCCGTGCTCCTCTTCGAGGGTCCGCATGGCCTCGTGCTCGCGTTCAACGGCTCCCTGGTCGGCCTCATCGTCAGGACCGACGACCAGGGCCAAAGGCGTTACCCAGTAGTCGGCCAATGACGGGAGTGCATCAGTCGCCAGCCAGTCGGGAGACCCCATCGCACTGAATGTCGCTCGAAACATCTCTGTAGCGTAGTCGAAGGTCACCTGTCGGGGCACTGTTTCCATGCCCGTCACGTTGACGGTAACCTTCCACGGAGGATCGCCGAGCGTTCCTTCACGGTCGTACCAGTGGCACTCCAACCGTCCGATGAGAATCTCGGTGTCGGTGGCTTTAGGCATCCTTCTTATCCTCCTCGAAGCTGACCTTGCAGGTCGGACAGGTCGGTGCCCCGGAGGCATCCAGCCACTTGCGAGTCGTACGGATGATGTACTCACAAGCCGGACAGACCAACTTAATCATCCTGGTGCTCTGCTTGCTCATTTCAGCCTCATCGGGAACCACACCTCGATCTGGAGCGTGCCGTGCTCGTGGTGCAGGAAGGTGGAGAAACAGCCTCCGTTCCGATCCGCATCGGTGCGGCACATCTTCAACTGCTCAATGAGGGAGTCCACCGCCTCGCGGTCGGCCATCTGTATGATCTCGGGGATGTCCTCAGCGGTTACACCCTGGGAGAGCCCATCAGTCCTGACAGGTCGAGGGGCCTTGGCCTTACGGGTTGCGGGCACCTTACCCGGCTTGAACAGGAACTCGTGGCCACACGGGCACACCGCCGTCCGTGGGCCGGTCAGGGCCTCGCACTTCGGGCATGTTTTTTTGCCGCGGGGCATCACTCACCCTCCAAGAGTACCCGACCCCTCCCATCTAGAGGGAGGCCGATATTTCTGCTGACGCCCGTTGGCCGTACCATGCGTCCGCCATCTTTCACCTCTATCAGGTAGCCGCAATCTACCGGGGCCCCATCCTCGTGTACAGCGGCTAGATAGGTGCGGTTATGCAACTGTACCACGGCCAGTCGTATGATCGTCTCTATCTCTGTTGCTGGCTTCAGTTCCTTCGGTACGTAGGCTTCGATCTTTATCACCGCTAATCTCCTTCATCTGTAGTATACGATTCAGATCGGCCATCCGCCAATCGTTCTCGTGCAATTACTTCGTCCGCACAATCCTCACAGACCTCGTTCAGGAACTCCGGCCCGTCAACATTGACGCAGACCACCGGACCTTCCTCGTGGCACAGGCCACACCAGCCGGGTCGCGGGTTAATCGGTTGGAGGGTCACTTGCCCGTTCCACGTGCTCGACCGTCGGGCAGTTCTGCTCGATCACGAAAGCGGTGAACGGTCGCCCGCCCATGCCGGTCTCTTCCGGCTGATTACCCAAGGCCGAGAAGAACGAGGTATTATCGAAGCCCAAGGGCAGGGCATTACCCCATATCTGGGCATTCACCCCATCGGGATAGACACCTCCGCACTCTCCGCAGGGGCAGTCCTGTTTCGTGCCGGTCAGAGAGAATACACGTTTACAGTTTCGGCAGAATAAAAGTTTGATGATACTCACCTCATTTCTTTGCTTTGTCGGCCATAGTCGGAACACTTCGCTCCGCTCGTTCTCGTCGATACTGGTGGGCAAGCTTCCACGCTCGGTCAGAGAATCGTACCTGGAGCCCGGCGTAGGTGACAAGCCCCTCATCATCCCATGCTTCCAGTTGCAGACGGTCCTCGTCGTTCATACACTCTCGCATCATCTGACCACGATGGTCCACGATACAGGTCTCCGCGAATATCAACAGCCTTTGTTGCAGTATGTTCATCGTCGTTTCAACGCCTCCATATCTTCCATCGTCTCCTCGAAATCGTCCCGGACCCCGGTCAGATCGATCTCATCGCCGGTTCCGTAGGCCCCATCAGCAGCCCGCCCGGCCATCCAAACCAGAGCGTCTTTTAGTTCGTCCTGCTTTGTTTTCATACCCATCACTTACCTTTCCGTTTGTCGATCTTCTCGACGGTGAATAGTTCGCCCGTGAACTGCTTGCGTCCACCCACCCCACTGACCGATGAACCGATCCGGGGAACCATGAGATCGGCTATGAAGACCCGCTGGCCCTCGATGTACACCGAGGTCGCTTGTACCTGCTTACCCCGGCCGATCGCTGCGTCGAGATACTGATCTCGGTGGGCCTCAGACAGGAACAGCGGGTATGGGTGCTTCGATCTCACAGAAAGACCTTGGCCAATTCCTTCGCGAGGGCGATACCCTGAGTCCGATCGATACTCATACAGTGATAGTCGCCTTGTGCGAGATGGAGTACCTTATTCATGGAATTCATCCACCCTTTGACGTCGGCACAACCGTTTTCGATTTCGGGGATTTCAAAGCTGACCTTATCGACAGCCGCCAGGCCCTTTTCGAATAGAGTCTTCTCTACCATACGTCACCGCTCCTTTACTATGGATTCTATACGTCGTGTCTTTAACAAGGGTCAGCGGGGGACCGTTGGAGGAGGGACGGTCTCCCCCGCCGACCGGCCAACGCTTCTCCGACCCTAACGTTGGAACCCGGATTTCGACATCGGCGGGTACTCGGTTGTCAAATAGTGCCCGTCTCTCCGGGCTGTCGCGTATCGTTGTGCAGTACGTTTTGCAGGTGCATTGACCGCCGGTTAAACCGCCTAGCTGCACCACTTCGCCACCTCAACAGCCTGGTAGTGCCAACACATCGGACAACTCATACGACCACCCTCGCAGTTCTCGCATTTGGTAGCTCGTTTATTCATCATTTCTCCTCTAGTAGCATTGTACAATACGATCCCGATTCTGTCAAGCCCTATTCCGAGATATTCCGGCAGCACTGGGCGGCCGCATCGCCGACCAGGTACGCGGCCCCGCAGATGTCGCATCGGTACAACGGAGGCTGAAAGAATGCCTCACACCGGGCACAGAGGAGGAACGTACCCCCATCTGGTGCCGCGTCATATCGATCAGCACACTCAGGGCAGAGAGTGCCCCGCAGTTCCGCCCCGCTCGGCGGATGTTCAGCCAGGTACTCTTCGGTCAGTTTCTCGCTACGCTCGCGGTCAACCATGGTCGTCCTCCAGGAGTAGTCTCGTCGCCTTCTCAGTCGGGCCATGCACGTCAATGTACCCGTGGACCACCAGCATGTCGATCGCCCGTATGTCCGAGGCGTTGACAGCGTCCTCGCCGCCCCGCATGAAACGAAAGAGCACTGCACGCTGATCGTCGGTCAAGTCATTCATCGGGCCGTTCCTCGAACAGATGGGCCATGCCCTCAAGCTGATTGCCGACTGTCCGGGCCGCGTTACCAGCCATCCGCATCAGGGTGGAGATGGCCTGGTAGTGCTTCCCTTTGAGTCGGGCAGCTTTCACTTTGTCGGCCGCATCTCGCAGCTTGATCTCGGTGAGTCGTAAGTCCATTTTCTCTTGCTCGGTCAGTGTTTTCATGTCTCGTCCTCCCTCGAACGAACCCGATCAATACACATCAGCAGGGCACCTACTACGACCCCCGCTTCCCTCCGGGTCAACAATACTGGCCATTCTTTGTCGGTCTCAGCCTCCCCTACCGCCAGGGTGATAGGCTGGACCCCCACCCCGGTGTCCTGAACGACTATGTATCTATCCCCCGGGCCTTGGATGAGCGTTCTGTTCTTTTCCATGTCTCGTCCTCCTCTACAGTAACATACAATACGCCAGGGCGACACGCCACACGAATCTCATATATTCTTTCACGGCTTGGCATCCCGGATATCGTGCTGGAGAGACTGAAACAGGTGGTGGGCCAGGTCCCCGATATAGAACAGTTTGGCTCCAACCTGGGTAAGCCCGGCCAGCTTCTTACCCTCATCGGCCTCCTTAAGGATGCGGGTAACGATCGTGAGTATCTCTTTACGGGTCATCGCTCGTCCTCACCAGGTATCTACGTCGGGTACGGGGATCACCGGGGCGTTAAGAGACAGAAGCACGCTCCAGCCCCATCCGAAATAACGGCCTGTCGGTGTCCCGTCGTCGTTAATCTGCTGGACGTACTTGGGGTAGACGCCCTCTTGGTGGGTGTTCAAAACCCCACGTTGGGCCTCGTGAACATCCGCGTAGACGACTACACGTTTGTCCTGATAGAAAACCTTAACTTTCATCAGCCTTACCCTCCTCGCATAATTTCACGGTGTACTCCACCAGCACACGGCCGGGGGGTCGTAGGGGCCTCGAAGTGTTTGCACTGGGGACAATGCGGACACGTGCAGCACATCCCGGCGTAGGTGCATTCTTTGGGTTTATCGTCCATCATTCATCCTCTGCGTTCACATCGCAGGCGGTCAGGAACCGTTGCCGATTGAACTGGTCGTTCGTGGTGGCGAGGTAGTCGGCCATGTCCCCGACCAGACAACGCCGCAGGTGCTCAGCACTCGGCCCGCCGATCGTGTACTTCCGATCCTTAAACACCTTCGCGATAGCCTCGAAATGTTTTCTGGTCATGGTGCTACCTCCGTTTGATCGTCCTGGCTGTCGATCCAATTAAGTATCCATCGGTATGCCTGCCTTTGGCCGGTAAAACCCGCTGCCTCTCCGTAGTGCTGCCGTGCTACCGCTGCCCGCTGTCTTCGGGACGCGTCCGAGATGAGCCTACGAATTTCGCTCGTGAGTTTGCGTCGGTTCATTCCACCACCTCCGGTATGCAGACTTTTTCCTTCAACAGGGCAAGAGCCCGTCGCTCTGCCCGATTCATCGGTAGGGGTTTCATACCCCAGAATTCCCGGTGTAGGTTTTTCCATGCCTTGTCGATCTTTTTCGTCCAGGTGAGGCCATTTAGCCAGCCCGACGGCACGCCGAACAGACCACTACGTTCCAGGAGATACACGGTCGCGAAGCTGTTCTCCGGCAGCATACCGTCGTAATCCAGGATGGGTAGGGCAAATCCCGTCTCAGATCGTCCCCTGCTGCGGGAGTCGAAACGGGATACGACGAGATTCGTGTCGGGGTCAATGGCATAGGTGATTATTCGCATCCGACTGCCTCCTATTTGCCTTGGGCAAGCTTGCGAAGGGCTTCGAGGATATCGTCGTCCATGCAGCTATTGTGCATATCGACACGTCTCCGTTGACGTTCCCACTCACGAATAGGCACCTGCTGATCGGTGCTATGGTAGCGACCGAACCCCCCAAGAGCCTCGTTGGCCATACCCATTGAGTTGCTGTCCGATGGGGTATTGAAGGACAATGTTCGACCGCTTACGGTGCTCGTGGCGTAGGTAATCCAATACACGTTGCCGTAGATATCGCGGCGACTGTACACGTGGTGCAGGGTGAGGAGTATCTTTGGCGTCTTTCTCAGTGGTGTCATCTCGCGACCTCCGCTTTCTGGTAGAACGTCTCGCCATTGCTTGCCGTCCCGATAGGCGTCATGGTCTCATCGTGGTACCGACTTTCGACGTACGCCTCCCAGGACGCTTCCACCTGTTCGCACCATGCCCGGGCGAGTTCCGGGGTGTCGGTCTGCGGGTACTCGGCGGGTACCAAGCAGATCGCCACCACGCCGCAGTATGAGGACACGGTGATGCAGGCATGCCCGTTTTCGAGGATCGCGTGATCCTCCCGGCCGATCCAGCGGTCGTAGTCCTGGAAGGATGGATACTTCTCTCGGACGATCGATCGAAGATCGTCGAGGAACTCATCCCACTCGTACTGCTCCTCGAACTCCCGGTGCAGGAATACGGTTGCGATTGCGTCTGTCGGTGTCGATACGCCTCTTCCCATCGATCGTTCTCCTCTACCTGTAGTCTACGATACGAATCGTCGGGATGCGACTACTTTGACGGCTCGTCGGGATTCCTCGTACTCGATACGGTCGCCCAAGTCTGCATGCCGTGGCGGGCATAACGACGGGCAAAGGTACCAGTAGTCCAGAGTTTCGCCGCAGTGCTCGCATTGTGGGCTCGGCTGTTTCATTGGTTCGCCTCCAATAGAAGTATACGATACGGAAACCGGCGGGGCGAGCCTACTCGATGTCCTCCTTACAAGCGTATCGGCAGTCGATCGGGGCATGCTCATTCGCCTGGAGCCAGCCCGCGATTTTTACAAGGAGCCAGGCCGCTTTCGGGTAGTCCGCGACGATGTCGCCGTCTTTCCGGCAGAAGTCACGAATCGCCGTTTGTGATTCTTCTAGCAAGTCTCTAGCAGTCAGCATCAGCTTACCTCCTTGCGGTTCGCGTTGAGATACGCATTGATCTTATCCAGAAGCTCGATCGTCTGCCAACCCCTGACTATGCCCGGCATATTGTGGACGGCCAGGATATGCGTCCACGCGGAGGTCAGCAGCCTATACGCCTTGGTTCCCGCCTCATCGTTCTCGGGGCGGTAGCACTCGCACATAGAGCAGTCGGCACCTTCTTTGCAGACGAGTTGGTAGGTACAGGGTTTTATCGGCATCAGTCTACCTCCAATAGGAGTATACGACATGCCGTATCTAAATGCAAATCTAAATGGAATAAATCTATTTGGTGGCTATTTGACCGCCACGTCCATTTAGATATGGGCAATCTAAACAGTCAGAGACTCGGCTTGCCCACGATGATGCTCAAACGCCACATCCGCCCCCATACATGCCCACAGCCGGGCAAATAATAGGAATAATCTGACCACTGATATACCCTGCTATGTTAGGGGCTTACAGCCGCCAAGATGATTGTACCCGTTTCTGAAACTGTAAGTGGGTTTTTAGAAGCCTATACGCCATAGGCGATTACCTTTAGAATGGCCGTAAAGTACAGGTTGCTCGCAACTCTGCGGCCCATAGAGAATCCTCGGGTGTATGCGAGCGTATCTATACGATTCTATACATCTATACATTCTAAATGAGAGCATAGGCAGAACTGCCAGAATAGCTAAATATGATAGATATGACAGATACGGTGAATATGCTGAAACATAGCAGATATGATGGAAATGGTGATAGTCGTGAAAGTCACTATACTCGGAATAATCTGAAAGTCGTTAGCTTGCTTAGGGGTTAAATATCCTATCAACTTGTACTTTCTGACCATTCTAAAAGTAAGAATAGATAGAATAGAGAGTTATAAATACCCACTTTGGGTTGAAAAACCGGGTACAATGTCCCATTCTAGGAATACTCTGGCCATAAGGGCGAAAAGAGGCCGGACACTAAGCAGTAGTCCGGCCTCTTTCGGTAGTTATGACGCCACGGCGGTTATTCGTCCTCAACTCCACACTCGCACTGAAGACATTCAATGTCGGTGTCCTCCATCAGAGCGACGAGATTGAGTTCGCCGTCCTCGTCTCTGTAGTCTGATGTATCCGTGATTCGCTCGTCCCAGGATGCTCCGCATTCCGTGCATCGTACGATAACTACGGTATCCATCGTTCCATCGTCCGTCAAGTCATATTCCAAAGTCATTTCACGTCCTCCAGTTAAAGTGTCTGCTGATTCAGTCTTGCACGAATCCGGGCGTAGTCTCTGCCCGGCGGAGTTCGTAGCCGATGTATGAGGCGTGCTCCATGCTGATTTCATCAATGTGGACCGGACATTCATTCCATATGTAGTCGATCAAAGCCTTACGCACGTCATTTGCCCTGCCGATAAAGGACCGGACGGGGGTATGCTCTGTCCTTGTCGCAGCGTCCATTAGGTCCGCCCGCACTGTCACACGGACGCCTGCACGCCCCTTGTGGGCGTCTGGAGTCTCTATCCGATGAATCACCACGTAGAGGCCGCTGTCGTCCAGTGTGCACTCTGTTTCGCCTACTTCTACAAGCTTCCAGTCAGTCATTCGTCACGTCCTCCGGTTAGTAGCTTACGATTCATTTCGCCAGAAACGGCAAGGCGAGAATCTCGTATAGACAATCTGTCCGCCCCCACCACACGTTCGCCATTTCCCGATCCTTGTCTGCCCTACAACCTGTTTCGTATCCCTGACTATCCTTCAGCATCCGTTCTAGAATCTCGCGGAAGATTGTCTGATTTTCTCTTTCTTTTTTCATCATTGTCCGTCCTCCAGTTAGTCGTGATTGTGGCCGTCTGTGATGCAAGGGCGGACACGAACGGCCAGCAGGTGTGCGAGCCGGATTGGGCTGATGTGTCGAGGCGACCGAACCATCCGCCCGCATCGTGGCGAGCGTGGCCTATCGTTCGATGTTTTCATGTTCTTTCCTCCAGAGCGTTATTGCTCTATCTCCTCAAGAGTTTGTCTTGTACCGTCAAGACTACCATCGTCAAGATGCAAGCGAACATCGGCAGTAGGACGGCGATGACGATACGGCCAAAGTCAGGCGGGCATTCGGTTACTTGAATCATTCTCATTCTCCTCAATTGAAGCATACGCCACGTTCTGGCCGGAGGCAAATGTTTTTGAGATTTTTCTCGCCGATCGGTGAGTAAAGGAACCGCCCGCCCGCGTATAGAGACTGTGGCCATCGGATGCATGAGATGGCCTTCTTTCTTCGGATGCATGGGATGGTTCTCATGCTTGGGATGCATGCGATACATGGGGTCGATCCGAACCATCCGATGCCCGCAGTCTGAGCCGTGACTAAGGAAGTCTTTTTGATAAGGCCGGGGGTTCCACCTTGTCGGCTGCGGCTTGCCTAGGGGTGGTTATTGATCAGCAAGACAATCTCCGGCACTTCTACTGTTTAAACATCCTTATTGCAGCCTGGGTGTGTAAACTGCACTATACAGGCGAATGTCGCCAGTCTGTCGCAGATACGGTGAATAGAATCCACGTGACTTGTGAAGAACTGACGCGATACGTGGTCTGTGCGGGAATATCGGCACTTGTGGATAAGTGTCGTGGATTCGGCACCCTGTTAGAAAAATCGCCTCTATTTGTCTAATAGCCGGGATTGAACTTGACAGATCGGCGAAAGTGTGGTACAATGGAGAGGTAAAGATCGAGGCCCCCGAGGAGCGAGTGTGAGCCAATTCGATGAGTATGCGTGGCACGAGCTCGAGGACCATCTCAGCCCCTGTCCATTATGTGGCTGTTCCGCTGCTATCCTAATCGATAACGATTACTTCGGTGTCGATTGGCTGAAAGCCTCGTGCTGGCCGCGTCATCGTAGTGAGTGCCATACTGCACCAGAAGGCGAGATGATTCGCGACAATGCCCGCCATGACGGTTACCGTCAAGCCGCTGATGAATGGGAGCGTTTTGTCGAGTGGAAAATTGACGAACTCGCGAAAATTACTACGGCGGGGTAGAGCAGTCAGGTAGCTTGCCAGGCTCATAACCTGGAGGTCGAAGGTTCGAGTCCTTCCCCCGCTAGTGTGGCTGTGGCTTAATGGTGAAAGCACCTGGTTGTGAGCCAGGGGATTACGGGTTCGAGTCCCGTCAGCCACCCTTAGGAGTGGGTATGTGCGTTCTATTCGATAATACCGGGAGACGATCGGCGTCCTGGTCGAGTCCGACCCTGAATCCGATCCTGAATATCAAACGCCCAGAGGAGTTCGAGATGGCCGGAGTCGAAGCGATATCGCAGGCGGTACAGGTAGACCCCCTGGAGTCCTGGGTGGGCAAGGTCGTCCAGGTCGTATTCTGGGACCATACGGAGAATCTCGACCACCCGGAGCAAGTCATCGTCACCGGCATGCTTACGACTGTCGCCCCGGCCTACGTCATCGTCTGTTCCTGGCTGTGTCAGCCGCGAGACCCCGACTGCCAGATCCAGTGGTGTATCGTTCGTGGGGCGATCACCCACGTATTCAAGTACGAGAAGGACGATGAGTACGTTATCCCGGAGGAGCGAGTATGACCCTGGTAGACATTCCGACCGAGTGGATTGGCGAGCCCGTGGAAGTGATCTGGTACGAGACCCGACCGGGCCGGACGAGAGAGGACCACAAACTCGGGATACTGACAGCAATCAACCCAGACGATATCCGCCTGCATTCGGAGTGGTCCCCGGATGAGAGCCATTTGGCCGCTATTAACGAGTTTCTGATTACGAGGGACGCGATCCTCCGGGTCAGACTTCTCGCCCCCGTAGAGGCCCGCTGATGACCCTCTGGCGACGATTCAGCAGACACGTCGCGTCGGAGGAGATCGAATGATGCTGACAACCTCCTGCCCGAAGTGTGGGTCGGCGATCGATTCGATACGTACGGCATGCCCGGAGCGTATCCGATATCATTGTGGGACGTCTGTGCACGGCGAACATATCTCTAGGAGTAAGACGTGCAAGCGACTGGCTCCCCCGCTTTGGAGACGCATCTGGTGGTGGTTTCGCGGCCGATGCTACCGTTGTGGTGCAGTATCGGTGTGGGATGAACGACAAGGAAATTTATGCTCCGTATGTGGGCATCTAGTCTAGGAGACTGACTGATGGGCGATCCCATTCATGGCGAGATATTTAACGACGGAGATTCCAGTGGCGGAGTCGCTGTGGTGCTCTACGAAGCCGGTTCGACGACCGTGCGGGTGCTCAAGGCGACCGATGTGCTCTACATCACCTACATGGCAGTGATGACCGAGGTTGGGGGCGTGGTCGCCCTTGTTGCAGACTCTGCCGCGGCCGGACGCTATCTACTCAACGGTACGTTCGATGCGAAAGGCGGGATCGCGACCCACCTGTCGAAACCCTACACCTGCCCTACGGGCAAGGGTCTGAAGCTCATTGGAATTTCGACTGGCCTGGACACGTGTATCGTCGAAGGCTTCATTAAGACCGCCTAGGATATGTTCAGAGGAATCCTAGGTGATGGATTGTTCACGGTGCAAGAATTGGGCGTGTTGTTCACGCTCACCTCCACGGCATTAGGCACCCCGAGGTTCGATAATGTAGGGGCGGCAACCTTCAAGTGGATCAGTCCCGATGGGTCGATATCTACAGGGGCCGTACCATCGCCCGCATTGGACCAGATCGGCGACTACAAAATAGTCCTCAGCAACTTTTCCGAGGGCCACTTCAGTGCTGAACGGAGCAACCTGACTGCATTGAGTAACCTGCATCTGATGACTGGCCTCACTCGTCTGTTTTGCTCGCAAAACGCCCTGACGGTACTAGACGTGTCGGAATTACCTTTTCTGACTCAGTTGTTTCTCAATGATTGTAATGTATCCGTGTTGGATGTATCGAACATGCCAGCATTACAGATACTGAAGTGCGAAGATAATAATATCTCTGTACTGGATGTGTCCTCGGCATCAGGTATGGAAATACTTAATTGTGGAGGTAACAGTATTGCCGTGCTGGACGTATCTGGTATGGAGGACTTAGAGTTTCTGGTGTGCCCTGGCAACGACATAGGTGTTCTGGTCGTTGACAATGCAAGTGGGCTGGAGGAGCTTATTTGCACTTCCAACAGTATGACTGAGACCGAGATAGACACCATCCTGGCGAGTATTGTGGCTTCTGGGGCCGAAGAGGGGGACACGATAATGAGCGGTAACAACGCAGCACCTTCGGCTGCGGGAGAAGTGAGTAAGGCGATTCTTATTGGTCGTGGTTGGCTTGTCGAGACGACCTAGGAGTAGATAATGGGCTGGTTGGCAGCAGTAGTAACGTGGGTCCGAGAGTTGTTCACGTCTACCACGGGGACATCTACTCTTGAGGAAGTCACTGGCGAGGTCGTGGAGATTCTCGTCAAGAAGTCCGAGGACTACCCGGAGAAATGGTGCCTTGTCCATGACGAGAAGTACATCATCCGACTGCGTCCACCCGGCGGTAGCATTTGGGTGGGAGCCGATCGCATAATGCTCGTCGGCTCAGAGGCCGAACTACGAGCGGTGATCGATCATCTGAGCCTGACTCTTCGGCCCAAGTCGCACGTGGAGGTGTAAAGTGTTGACCATCCGGGAACGCTACAAGCATCAGTATTACGAAGTCAAGTTCAATGACGATAAGGACTGGGCTGGTATCCATGCTCAGTCCATGTCCCAGGCTATCAATAAATTCGCTGAACTTCGGATCGAAGAGGACGATGTCATAACGATCCGTCGGCAGCCCGATGATCCGCCGGAGGACACCAATGCCGAGTCTGACTGAGTATCTTACCAGTATCGGCTCGGAGACCCACGACGCCTCCTACGTGGACGACACTGGTACGATCAGGATAATTACCAAGGACGAGCGATTGGCCCGAGAGGTCTGGAAGCGGGCCTTGGGTTATGAGGAAAATGTGGACAACGGGAACGGTTCCATGACGCACCGAGTCTATCCGCCCGATGCCCGAGCCCAGACGTTTATCTTTGAACGACGCGAGGGTAAGGTCGTCACGGCCCCCGAACCGGATCGGACGGGCAACTTGCTCGATAACGTATCCGATGTGGCTCGACACAACGCAAATAGCATGGCTCGCAAGGCAGTGGATGACAGCGACAATCCTACAACCTAGCCTGGAACTCCGGGAACCCTTCCCGGATATCCCGCCGATCTGGAAAGACCCCGTCACGGGGTTAGAGGTTCCGAAGTCTATCCAGGCGAATCTCCAGTATCGTATAGCGGTGCTGAAACGGGCTGCCAAGGATGAGAAGTTCCGCGACGATATGTACACCGCTGCGAGTCAGTCTGTTCTTTTCTATGTGAATACCTTCGTATGGACATACCGGCTGTTCAAGATCGGCCCCGACGGAAAAGTCCTCCAGTGCCCGGTAGAGGAGGCTCATGTTCCATTCATCACATGGGCAATTCAGGACGAGCATATCCTTAAGATCGAATCTTCGATCAACGTTGGTACCGATTTGCTGACCGATAAGTCCCGCGACATGGGGGCGACGTGGGATCACCTCGTCGTTGTAGATCAGAAGTGGCGGTTCGAGGCCGACAGGAGCTTTCTCCTACTCTCCCGCAAAAAAGATTGTGTGGATTCAACAGGGAAAAAGGGTCTTGGGAACCCGGCTGATCCGGGTACTCTGTTCGGGAAACTCGACTACATATCGAGGTGGCTGCCGAGTTGGCTGATGCCCATGCACCGTCGAAGATCAATGCACCTGGAGAACTTGTCCAACCGGTCCCGGATCGACGGCGAGTCCGCCAACAAGTCCGCTGGTTCATCCGACCGGCGAACTGCGATCATACTCGACGAGATGGCGAAAATGGCCGAGGGTGAGGCGATTAAGCGGTCTACCCGCGATGTCTCGGCCTGCCGGTTGGCGAATTCTACCCCGGACGGCCCGGGTACGGCCTTCTCGAAATGGCGTATGGACGGCACTATTCCGATATTTATCCTCCCCTGGTGGGAGCACCCCGAGAAGGGGCTCGGTCGTTTCACGAAGATCAACGAGGACACTGATCTGCCGAAGATTCGATCCCCCTGGTACGCGGAAGAGGAGAAGCGAAGAACCCCGCGGGAGATGGCGATCGAGGTGGATATGGACCATATCGCTTCGGGTGCGACATTCTTCTCCGCCGAGGTGATCGCCAAGCACATTAAAACGTTCGCGTCCAAACCGCCTGTTTCCACCGGCTTCCATATCGCATTCCGGCCCGAAGTGGCAGTCGCCCAGATACCCCAGTTCATACGGGGGAACAGTCTCCAGGTGATAACCGCCAGGCATACTCCCGAGGGGGCATGGACTTTCTTCTGCCACCTCATAGATGGAAGGCTGGACCAGACCAAGAACTACGTGCTCGGGATCGATATAAGCAAGGGTCTCGGGGCGAGCAATTCCGTAATCTCCGTGGGCTGTATCGAGGACAGGTGCAAAGTCGCGGAATGGGCAAGTGCCCAGTACGCTCCGCATGACTTCGCTTTGATTGCCGCAGCGGCTGCTATTTGGGTGGGTGGCTCGCGACGAGGCCAACGCCCGTTTATGATCTGGGAATCGAATAACGACCCCGGTATCCACTTCGGTAAGATGATTGTGAAGACGCTCCGCTACCCGAATTACTACTCGGGTCGCACTGTGGTCAATGCAACTAGCTCGAAGAAAGCAAAGAAGTACGGATGGCACAGTAACACCGATGACAAGGCAGAGCTATTGTCCGACTACCGACGGGCGATTGCCCACGGCACGTTCGTCAACCCGTCGTTGAAGGCCCTCCGCGAGGCGGAGACGTACGTGTACTTGCCCGGTGGGCAGATCGA